>Ga0255128_1000020_pt1 | contig 51952 bp, 45 predicted proteins | sample Law_Miss_RepC_8d_FD_188562 | JGI IMG/M metagenome (GOLD analysis project Ga0255128, IMG submission 188562) | Freshwater microbial communities from St. Lawrence River, New York, United States - Law_Miss_RepC_8d | ecosystem: Environmental > Aquatic > Freshwater > River | place: USA: New York... | reverse complement strand
GCGCAGGGTGGGGCGGCAACCGGCAGATGGCGCAGCCCGCCTGGTCAAGCGGTTTCACCAAGGCGCCGGCCCCGGCACCCGAGCCCGACCGGGGCGTGGACATTCGCGTGGGCCAGGCGGTGTTCCACAACAAGTTTGGCGAGGGCAAGGTGCTGGCCATCGAAGGGGCGGGGGCCGATGCACGCGCGCAGGTGAACTTCAACCGCCATGGCAGCAAGTGGTTGGCCCTGAGCGTGGCCAAGCTCACGCCGATCGAGTAGGGCCCTGAGCCCTCGGGGGCGGTAGCGGTTGCAGGCCCCGGTGTGTCGGCGCTAGGGGGACCAAGCGATGGGCAAGGGCGTGGGCAGGAGATGAAATCACGCCCCAGCCCCAGGGACGCCGCATCGGCCCCCTGGATTTGCGTGACCCCTCGGAGATTCGCCTCATGTCCCAAGCCCTGTCCATTCCTGCCGCCGATTTTTCCCCTCTCAAACTCCTCAACGCCGGTGACCGCACGGCGCTCATTGGGTATGGACTGGCGCTCAGCCCGAGCGCGCTGATGGGCTCTTTCGGCTTCGTTGCCAAAGACGCGGTGACCCGCCGCCACTTGATGGAGGCCACAGTTGACCGCCTGCTGAGCACCTCCGGCATTCAGGTGTTTGGCTGCTATGACACCCGCGGCGATCGTTTGCTGATGATCACCATGCTGCTGCCCGACCCGCACGAGCCCGCCGTCACCTGGGAGCTCGCCATCAGTTCAATTGCCGCCGAGATGTCGGAGGCGCTCTGGCACAGCGCGTACGCCCATGCCCTGCAGTGCGCGATGGACGCAGGCGTTAAGCGCCTTTCCATCGTGGCTTCGCTGCGTTACGAGGCGGTGGCCAACGTGCTGGGTGAGGTGGCCGAGCGTCTGGAAACCCGCGAGGGGCTGACGCGGGCCTATTTTTCGGTCCCCCACGAACTGGACGAACTGGTCAAGACCCTGGCCAAGTTCCAGGCGCTGGCGCACGTCAGCCACCTGGACTCGGGCCTTGGTGCTGTCGTGCCCTGGGCCGCGGACTGAGGAGCGCGCCCAGTACAGCAAGCGGGTGATTGCTGCGGTTTGACGGCGGCCGCTCACCGGAGCGGATTGCAGTTACGTGACGGAGGGGCAATTCCCTCTGTCACCAAGGGAGGCCTAAGCCTTCACGGTTTCGTCATGGTCGTTGACCACACTGCGCCTCGTTACCAACCCGAGACCTGCAGAGGCAAGTACCACCATGGCGCACCATCCCGTCGACGATCTCAATCCCACCGACAACGAACATTTCCAGGACGTGCTGGCCCAGGCCAGTGTGTCCCGTCGCCACCTGATCCGTGGCGGCGTTGGCTTGGCTGCGTTGGGCACCGTGCCCTTCCTGGCCGCTTGCGGCGGCGGCGACGCCGCGCCTTCGCCTGCACCCACCGAGGCTGCGCTGGGTTTCAATGCCGTGGCCAAGAGCCTGCTGGACGAGGTAAAGCTGCCCGCCGGCTATACCTATAGCGTGGTGCACGCCACCGGCGACCGTTTGGTCTCCTCCGTGCCTGCTTACTCCAATACCGGCGCAGAACTGGATGCCTGGGAGCAGCGCGTGGGCGACCACCACGACGGCATGGACCTTTTCTACGTGGACGCCAGCGGCCGCTACTCGCGCACCGCCACCGCCCGCGCCGTGCTGGCGGTCAACCACGAAAGCTCGGCCGATTCGCACTTCTGGCACACCAAGGGCCAGACCAGCGGCGGCGTGAACGGCAAGAAGTTCAGCCAGTTCAACGGCTGGGACCTGCTCCCCCGCCCCGAGCTGGAGGTGCTGAAGGAGATCAACCACCACGGTGTGTCCATCGCCGAGGTGCGCAAGGGCGGCGACGGCAAGTGGATCTACACCGTTGACGCGCCCCTGAACCGCCGCGTCAACGGCCAGACGGTGATGCGCATCGCCGGCCCCGCCGCGCACCTGAGCGACATCAAGGCCTTCATGGCCACCGCCTACGACCCCAGTGGCGCCACCTCGCGCGGCACGCTCAACAACTGTGGCCACGGCAAGACCCCCTGGGGCACCTACCTGGCCTGTGAAGAGAACTGGGCCGCCTACTTCTTCATGCCCGCTGGCTCCGTGGACGTGGACGCCAAGACCAAGGCTTCGCGCCAGCGTTACGGCGTGATCCGTGCGCCCTTTGCCGGCACTGGCAACGCAGGCTCGCAGGGCTGGTCGTCGGTGTCCACCACCGACAACCGCTTTACCCGCTTCAACGTCTCCGCCCCGGGCGCCACGGCGGCCGACGATTTCCGCCAAGAGCCCAATACCTTCGGCTACATCGTCGAGATCGACCCGCTCAACCCCAACACCCAGCCTGCCAAGCGCGTGGCCATGGGCCGCTTTGCCCACGAGGCTGCCGTGTGTGGCATTCCCGTGGTGGGCCAGCCGCTGGCCTTCTACATGGGCTGCGATTCGCAGAACGAATACGTCTACAAGTTCGTCTCCACCGCGCTGTGGAGCGAGGCCGACATCGGCGGCGGCATGGTCGCTGGCGACAAGTACCTGAACGAGGGCAAGCTTTATGTCGCCAAGTTCAAGGCCGATGGCACGGGTGAGTGGATCGAATTGAACTTCGCCAACCCGCTCATCTCTGGCTACGCCAACTACAGCTTCGACAACCAGGCCGACGTGCTGGTGAATGCCCGCCTGGCCGCAGACGCCGTGGGCGCCACCAAGATGGACCGCCCGGAGTGGGGTGCCGTGAACCCGAAGAATGGTGAGGTGTACTTCACCATGACCAACAACAGTTCGCGCACCGTGGCCGGCACCGACGCTGCCAACCCGCGCGCTTACCTCGACAACGACGGCAAGGGCCGCTCGGGCAACCCCAATGGCCACATCATTCGCCTGAAGGAGACGGGAGCGGTTAACGCCACGGCCACCGGTTTCCGTTGGGACATCTTCCTCTTCGGCGCCGAAGAAGACGCGGGTGCCGGCATCAACCTCTCGGGTCTGAGCGCCAAAAATGATTTCTCGTCCCCCGATGGCCTGTGGTTCAGCCCGAGCACTGGCATCTGCTGGATTCAGACTGACGACGGCAACTACACCGACGCCACCAACTGCATGCTGCTGGCTGCCATTCCCGGCAGCGTCGGCGACGGTGCCAGCGTGACGGTGAACAACAGCCTCGGTGGCAACACCGCCTCACAGCAGACCTTTATCGGTGCTGCGCTGGGCGATGCCAAGCTGCGCCGCTTCCTGGTAGGCCCCAAGGGTTGTGAGGTCACGGGCATCACCGAAACCGCTGACGGCAAGACGCTGTTCGTGAACATCCAGCACCCGGGCGAAAACACCCCTGCCATCGCGAATGCTGCCGATTTCACGTTTGAGAGCCAGTGGCCTTCCAACGCCGGTTATGGCCCGGGTTCGCGCCCGCGCTCGGCCACCATTGCCATCTCGCGCACCGATGGCGGGGTGATCGGACTCTAAGACGCCTGTCATCAGTCGCCGGGCCTTCAGAGAAAGACCCCGGAGGTGTTGGCCTCCGGGGTCTTTGTGTTGGCGTCGCTCTGCCCAGGGCCTTAGGCACCTGGCATGCGACGTTGGCACGATGTTGGTGTTGGGGGTGGATTTCTAGCATGCCCAGACCGATCGGTTTGGTCGGGCACGTAACAGGAATCCACATGACTATCAGAGACAACGTCGTTCGCCGGTGCATCAATGTGCGCGGCCTAGATACGCCCTCGGGACAGGCGCATATTCAGCAGGTGCCGGTCTATTACGAGGAGTACCGGACCAGTGATCAGGCCGACAAGACAGCCGTGATCTTTCCCTTCTTCCTGGGCAGCGCCCATGCGGCAGGGCAGCAGTCCTTGGACGCAAAGGGGCAGGTCATCGAAACAAGGCCTGGGTATTGGGACGCCCTCATCGGCCCCGGCGCCGCCATCGATACCAACGAGTACCGGGTGATCAGCTTCGAGCCCATCCTGAACCCCAACTTCCATCCTGGCCTTAGCAATCCCGCCACGGGTAAGCGCTACGCCAGCTCCTTCCCCGGGTACAAGATTGCCGATTACGTCCAGCTCTACAACCGGGCCTTGTCGGCGCTGGGCGTTGACCACGCGAACCTGGTGGCCGGAGCCTCCATGGGCTCCATCCAGGCCATCCAGATGGCGCTGAGCGACCCAGACGGTTTTGATCAACTTCTGCTGGTGGTGCCTGGTTCCTTGTCGCTGGGCGACAAGGCCACGGCCCTTGTGTCGGGTTGGGTAAAGCAACTGGAATCCGATCCCGATTGGAACAACGGCGACTATGACCCCGCCTCGCCACCCAAGGCGGCGCTGGGGGATGTGTTGACCGACTTCTGGTTCCGTGCCATCTACCCGCAGAGCGGCCTGCTGGGCTGGGACCCGCAAGCCATCGATGAATTCAACGAGACCATCAGCGCCATGATGGCGGGCAGCGATGACGAGTTGCCCATCAAGCGCCTGGGCGCCGATTACGTGAGCCACCTGCAAGAAGAACTCAAGCGTAATGGAAAACTGTGCAGTGCCGCTTCCAAGGCCTTTGATGGCTATCTGAAGCAACGCGCTGCCCTGACCGCAGCGGTGGACCACAACATTCTGTTGTGGCAGCTGCGCTCCCTGCTGGACTTCACGGTCGATCTCGCCGGTATCACCTACATCGATGCTCCAGCGGTGGCGCTGGAAGGCAAATCGATGCTGGCTTTGGTGGCGCCCATGGATGATGTCTTGTCGGCCGACAGGGTGGACAGTCTGGAGTTGGTGTTCCGTCTTTTCGGCGGATCTGCCCGGGTGGAGGCGCCATTTGGCAGTGCAGCCCATCGGGTCGGGCTGAACGCGGCGACCTCAAAAGACGCCATGGCTAGGCAGGCCGATGGCCTGATTCGCGGCTTCCTGAGAAACCCTGGCGCAGGCAAGGTGCCAGCTAAGCTGTGAGGGGCCCGAGATGGACAACCCCTCTTCGCGCGCATGGGCAGTCGTGACCCTTACCCCGGTCGATGCCTCGCGAGTGGTTGAGCACTACTTGCAGCTGTCTCGGGAGGAACTGAGCCTTCGCTTTTTCTCGGGGATGCCCGAAGCGCCTGATCGCTTGAGGGAATGGGTGCAATCCACGGTGACGAGCATGCTCAACCGCAACAAGGTTCAACACTTGGGCATCGTCGATCCGCAGGCTAGCGAATCGCTGATCGCGGTGGGATCCTGGGGGCCCAGTCTTGGATTGCCCAAGACTGCTGATTTTGGCGTGAGCGTGGTGCCCAAGTGGCGAGGCAAGGGGCTCACGCTGGCCCTGCTGGACCACGCTTGTACAAAGGCGGTTCAGGCCGGGATGGAGACAATGCGCGTGGACTACCGGCCCGACAACTCGCCTGTGCGGACGCTGCTGCAATCCGTGGCCCTGGTGTTGCCGGTGGGCCAAGGCCAGGCCAGCGCCAAGGCCTCGCTGGGGCCATACGCCATTGAGGTCAGGAAAGTGGTGGAATCCGTGGCCGCGTTTCTGGATGCGGTGGGCATGGGCCCATCGGGCGAAGCCAAGCTCTGACGAGGCAATTAGCCGACGTCGGCTGATCCGGCTTCGTCCTGGAAGCTGTCGCGCACCGTGAACCACACCGAGGTGTGGAACATGGCCGCCATGATGAGCACCAGGGGATAGGCCAGCACGCTCAGCACCTGGGGGCTGCCGATCAACGCGGCCAGCACGCCCAGGGCCAGGCCCACCACCAGGAACACGGCCGCCCAGCCCAGTGTGTACACCAGCATGGCCCACTTATTGGCCCAGCAGGCCAGCAAGCTGAAGAACAGGCTTTTCACCGGGCGCACGCCACGCCAGTACACCAGCGCCGGTGCATGCCAGAAGGCCATCAGCACCGGCGTGTAGAGCAGCATGGCCATCCACAGGCCCGGCTGGTTCAAGGTCTCGCGCATCAGGTCGGTGGCGGCGTCGCTGGCGGCGCCCTGTGTTGCCGCCGGGGCAGGGCCGGCCATCAACAGGGAAAGCGAGATCACCGCGAACAAGGCCGCGGCGTACATGGCACCCAGCACGGCCATCGATTTGCGCTGCTCGGGGCTGCCCCGAAAAGCCGTGGCCAGCACAATGGGCATGGGAAACCGCCCGGCCTCGGCCTCGCGCGTGGCCGCCATCAGACCCAGCGTGGCCGCTGGCACCAGGGCCGCCGCCAGGGCCATGCCCACCACGGGCAAGAGCTGCAGCAGCGACACCACGGCCATGAACATGAAAAACAGCCCCGCCAGGGCCAGGGGCTGGCGCCAGAAGGTCTTGGCGCCCAGCTTCACCCAGGTCAGGCCCGTTCGGGCGGAAACGAGGTTGAGCTTCATGCCGCCACCGCCACACCCGCCAGCCAGCCCGCGGCCGTGTCAGCGTCGATCAGCAGGCAGTGCCGCAACACGCGCTCAAAATGGCCCGGGTCGTGGGGCTTGAGCAAGGCCGCTTCGCGCGGCAGGTAGAAGTCCCACAGGCGAGACAGCCAGAAGCGCAGGGCGCCGGCGCGCATCATGGCCGGTAGCAGTTCGCGCTCGGCCGCGCTCAGGGGACGCACCCGCTGGTAGGCGCCCAGCAAGGCACGCACCCGCTCGGCGTCGTGGCGCCCGCCCACCGTCTCGTCGGCGCTGTGGTCGATGCACCAGTCGTTCAGGCACACGGCCAGGTCGAACAGCCAGGTGTCGTGACCGGCGAAGTAGAAATCAAACACCCCGCTCAGGCGGTGGCCGTCGAACAGGGCGTTGTCGCGGAACAGGTCGGCATGCACCGGGCCGGTGGGCAGGGCGCGGTAGCTGGCCCCGGCGGCCACGTGGTTTTGAAAAGCCAGTTCGGCGCGGATCAGCTCGCTCTGCGCTGGCGAAAGGTAAGGCAACACCACGGGCACGGTGTCGTTCCACCAGCTCAGGCCGCGCAGGTTGGGTTGTTGCCGGTCAAAGTCGCGCCCGGCCAGGTGCATGCGCGCCAGCAGTTCGCCCAGCGCCTCGCAATGGGCCACCGTGGGCGCCAATTCGCTGCGACCGACCAGGCGGTTCACCACCGCCGCCGGCTTGCCCTGCACGCTGTGCAGGATGTTGCCCTTTTCATCGCTGGCGGGATCGGGCACCGGAATGCCCTTGGCCGCCAGGTGCTTCATGAGGTACAGGTAATACGGGAGCTGCTCGAAGCCCAGGCGCTCAAACACAGTGAGCACCGACTGCACCACCTCGCCATCGCGCTCGCTGGTGACGAAGTAGTTGGTGTTCTCGATGCCGCCTTGAATGCCTTGAAGCTCGGTGAGCTGGCCCAGGTGGAGCGATTGCAGCAAGGCGGCGGCTTCGCCGGACGAGACTTCGGTGTAGACGGCCATGGAAACGGTCGGGGGGAGATCAGAAATTCAGGATGCGCCAGCTGCTTCGACCGGCATTGCCGGTGGGTTTCCCGCCCGTCTCGCCGGGCATCGGGGCATTGGGTTGCGGCTTGATTTCGTAGGCCGGTGCGCCGTTCTTGGGCTGCACGTCGATGCTCTGCGTCTGCCCGCCTACGCGCAATTCGTCGATGCGGGTGAGGGCATCCTCGTTGGTGATGTGCTCGATGCGGCTGTCGGGACGCTGCGCCGGGGCGGCAGCCGCTGGCGACGAGGGGGTCTGCGCCATGGCCGGGGCGGCCATGAGCAGGGCAGAGACAAGGAAGGAGCAGGGCAGGCGGCGCATACTGCATTGTAGGCAGGCAAGGCCCTTGGCGCGGTGCATTGGGGCCGTCTTCCCCGACAATTGCCCCCATGCCTGACGCCCTTGACCCCCGAGACCCTGCCTCCACGCTGCTGCTGATCGACGGCTCCAGCTACCTCTACCGCGCTTTCCACGCCATGCCCGATCTGCGGGCCGTGCCGGGCGACCCCAACAGCCCGGCCACCGGGGCGATTCGGGGCATCGTGAACATGATGCAAAGCCTGCGCAAGGAAGTGCCCGCGGCCTATGTGGCCTGCGTGTTCGACGCCTCGGGCCCCACCTTCCGTGACGAGCTGTACCCCGAGTACAAGGCCCACCGCAGCCCCATGCCCGACGACCTGCGCGCGCAGATCCCGCCCATTCACGAGGTGGTGCGGCTGCTGGGTTTTCCGGTGCTGGACGTGCCCGGCGTGGAGGCCGATGACGTGATTGGTACCCTGGCGCGCGCCGGGGCCGAGCAGGGCATGACGGTGGTCATCTCCAGCGGCGACAAAGACTTGGCGCAGTTGGTGAACGAGCGCATCAGCATCATCGACACCATGAATGGCAAGAAGCGCGACCTGGCGGGCGTGCTGGCCGAGTTTGGCGTGCCGGCCAGCCTGATGATCGACTTCCAGACCCTGGTGGGTGACGCCATCGACAACGTGCCGGGCGTGGAAAAGGTGGGCCCCAAGACGGCTGCCAAGTGGCTCAACGAATACGGCTCGCTCGATGCCCTGGTGGCGCGGGCCGGCGAGATCAAGGGCGTGGCCGGCGAAAACCTGCGCAAGTCGCTGGACTGGCTGCCCACCGGTCGCCAGTTGCTCACCATCAAGACCGACTGCGACCTCAACGGCTGGGTGCCCGGCCTGCCCTCGCTGGCGGCGCTGCGCGCGGGCGATCCCGACGACACCGCGCTCAAGGCCTTCTACGAGCAATACGGCTTCAAAGGCCTGGCCGCCAAGACGGCGACCAAGGTGGCGCCCGCCGGGCCCGCCTTGGGCGAGACCGGCGGCCTTTTTGACGATCCCGCACCGTCCGTTCAGGCCGACCGCCCGCCACTGAAGTACGACACCATCCTCACCTGGGCCGCCTTCGACGACTGGTTTGCCCGGCTGCAGGCGGCCGAGCTGGTGGCACTGGACACCGAGACCACCTCGCTGGACGAAATGCGCGCCGAGATCGTGGGCATCTCCTTCAGCGTGGTGCCCGGCGAGGCGGCCTACATCCCGCTGCGCCACAGCGGCCCCGACGCGCCCGAGCAATTGCCTTTCGATGACGTGCTGGCGCGCCTGAAGCCCTGGCTGGAAGACCCGGCCCGCCACAAGCTGGGCCAGCACATCAAATACGACCGCCACGTGTTTGCCAACCACGGCATCGAGGTGCGCGGTTATGTGCACGACACCATGCTGCAGAGCTACGTGCTGGAGGTGCACAAGCCCCACAGCCTGGAAAGCCTGGCCGACCGCCACACCGGGCGCAAGGGCATCTCGTACGAAGACCTGTGCGGCAAGGGTGCGCACCAGATTCCCTTTGCCCAGGTGGACGTGGCCAAGGCCGCCGAGTACTCGTGCGAAGACAGCGACCAGACCCTGGACGTGCACCGCGTGCTGTGGCCGCGCCTGCAGGCCGACGACAAGCTGCGCTTCATCTACGAACTGGAGATCGCCAGCAGCGAAGCGCTGTACCGCATCGAGCGCAACGGCGTGCTGATCGACGGCCCCACGCTGGCGGCGCAAAGCCACGAACTGGGCCAGCGCATCATCGCCCTGGAGCAAGAGGCCTACGCCATCGCCGGTCAGCCCTTCAACCTCTCAAGCCCCAAACAATTGGGCGAAATCTTCTTTGACAAGCTGGGATTGCCCGTCATTAAGAAGACCGCCACCGGGGCGCGCAGCACCGACGAAGAGGTGCTGGAGAAGCTGGCCGAAGACTATCCGCTGCCGGCCAAGATCCTGGAGCACCGCAGCCTGTCCAAGCTCAAGGGCACCTACACCGACAAACTCGCCCAACTGGCCCTGCCACGCACCGGGCGCGTGCACACCCACTACGCGCAGGCCGTGGCGGTGACCGGGCGCTTGTCCAGCAACGACCCCAACCTGCAGAACATCCCCATCCGCACGGCCGAGGGCCGTCGCGTGCGCGAGGCCTTCGTGGCCCCGCCGGGCAGCGTCATCGCCAGCGCCGATTACTCGCAGATCGAGCTGCGCATCATGGCCCACATCAGCGGTGACGCCGCCCTGCTGCGCGCCTTCCATGAGGGGCTGGACGTGCACCGCGCCACCGCCGCCGAGGTGTTCGGCCTGGCGCCCGAGCAGGTGAGCACCGAGCAGCGCCGCTACGCCAAGGTCATCAACTTCGGCCTCATCTACGGCATGAGCAGCTACGGCCTGGCCAAGGCCCTGGGCATCGACAACACGGCGGCCAAGAACTACATCACGCGTTACTTCGAGCGCTTCGAGGGCGTCAAGCGCTACATGGACGACACCCGCGAAAGCGCCAAGGAAAAGGGCTACGTGGAAACCGTGTTCGGTCGCCGGCTCTACCTGCCCGAGATCAAAAGCCCCAACGGCCCGCGCCGCGCGGCCGCCGAGCGCGCGGCCATCAACGCGCCGATGCAGGGCACCGCCGCCGACCTCATCAAGATGAGCATGGTGGCCGTGCAAAAGGCACTGGACGAACAGGCCCGGCGCACCAAGATGGTCTTGCAGGTGCACGACGAACTGGTGTTCGAGGTGCCCGAAAACGAGGTGGACTGGCTGCGCACCGAGATCCCCCGCCTGATGGCTGGCGTGGCGGCGCTGAAGGTGCCGCTGCTGGCCGAGGTGGGCATGGGGCCGAACTGGGAACAGGCCCACTGAGGCCGGTGTCCGCAGGGGGCGTTGAACTTCGCCGCCCTTGAGCGGTCTGTTGCCATTCCCGACCAACCAAAAAAGGAGACAAGCCATGCTCAAGGAAGACCACGTTCAAGACCTCCACGCCTTGCTGCCCGCCACGGGCACCACCACCACGGGCACGACCACCACCGGCACCTCGCGCCGCACGGCGTTGAAGGCCGCGCTGGGCGTGGGCTACGCCGCGTCGGCATTGCCGCTGATGGCGCAGACCGCGATCAAGACCCCGTCTGACGGGCTCACCGTGGGTGAGATCACGCTCGACGTGAATGGGTTTGGTGTGCCCGTCTACCGGGCCGCGCCAGCCGGCAAGACCGGTCTGCCGGTGGTGCTGGTGCTGTCTGAGATCTTCGGGGTGCACGAGTACATCGCCGACACCGCCCGCCGCTTTGCCCGGGCTGGCTACCTCGCCCTCGCGCCCGAGCTGTTTGCCCGCCAAGGCGATGCACAGGGCTATGGCGAGATGGCCAAGCTCATCGCCGAGGTCATCAGCAAGGTGCCGGACGCGCAGGTCATGGCCGACCTCGACGCCTGCGTGAAGTGGGCCGCCGCCAATGGTGGCGACGCCAAGCGGGTGGCGGTCACAGGCTTTTGCTGGGGCGGGCGCCAGACCTGGCTCTATGCCGCGCACAACCCGGCCGTGAAGGCGGGGGTGGCCTGGTACGGCCGGCTGGTGGGCGAACCCTCGCCACTCACGCCCAAGCACCCGGTGGACGTGGCCGCCCAACTGCACGCGCCGGTGCTGGGCCTGTACGGCGAGGCCGACACCGGCATTCCGCTTGACACGGTTGCTAAGATGAAAGCAGCTTTGGCCAAAGGCAATGCCGCCGCCAAATCCTCGACCTTCGTGGTCTATCCGGAAGCCCCTCATGCCTTCCACGCCGACTACCGGCCCAGCTTCCGAAAGGGGCCGGCCGAGGACGGCTGGACGCGGGCCTTGAACTGGTTCCGGGAGCACGGTGTGGCCTGACGGCCGCTCCGCGCCACGAGCCCAGGCCGCCCAGTGCGGCCTTTTTTTGCGACCGAAAAACGATGACCCTGATTGCTATCCTGATTGGAACGATTGCTGCCGGTGTGGGCAGCGTGTGGCTGGCGGCCCTGCTGGGCTTTGCCATGCTGGCGCGTTTCACCCAGCACATGCTCAGCCTGGCGGCCGGTGCCCTGTTGGCCACCGCCTTCATGCACTTGCTGCCGGAAGCGTTCGAGAGCGCGGCCAGCGCGCACGAGTTGTTCGCGCTGCTGCTGGGGGGGCTGGTCTTCTTTTTCCTGCTCGACAAGGCCGAGCTGTGGCACCACGGGCATGAACACCACCAGCTCACGTCGGCGGATGCGCCCGAGCACCACCACGGGCACGACCACCCGCATGGCCATGGCCACGCACACCACCATCACCACCACGACCACAGCCCGCGCTCGGGCGGCTGGGCGGTGCTGGCCGGTGACAGCGTGCATGCATTTGGTGACGGCATCCTGATCGCCTCGGCCTTCATGGCCGACATGCGGCTGGGCGTGGTGGCGGCCCTGGCGGTGCTGGCCCACGAGGTGCCGCACCACATGGGCGACCTGGTCGTGCTGCAGCAGACCTCTCGCACCTCGCGCATGGCCATCGTGAAGGTGTCGCTCGCCGGCACGGTGACGGCTCTCGGCGGCATCGTGGGCTATGTGCTGCTCAACCAGCTGGAAGATTTCTTGCCCTACTTCCTGGTGGCGGCGTCCAGCAGCTTTGTCTACGTGGCCTTGGCTGACCTGATTCCCCAGTTGCAAAAGCGCCTGGGCCTGCGCGCGACGCTGGCGCAGGTGGTGTGGCTGCTGGCGGGCATTGCGCTGGTGACCCTGGTCAGCGGCCTGGCGCACTCGCACTGAGGCGGCGCCGGCCTGGTTCGCCCAGGATCAGCCTCGGGCTCGCGGGGTGCCGGGGGTGTTGCACCAGGCGCTCCAGCTACCGGGGTAGAGCGCCGAGCGGCCCAATCCCGCGACCTCCATGGCCAGCAGGTTGGGCAGGGCGCTCACGCCGCTGCCGCACTGGTGCACCACGCCCGCGGGATCGCGGCCGCCCAGCAGTTGCAGGAATTCTTGCTTCAGTTGCTCGGCGGGTTTAAAGCGGCCATCGGGTCCGATGTTGTCGGCGAAGGGCCGGTTCAGGGCGCCCGGAATGTGGCCGGCCACCGGGTCAAGTGGCTCCACTTCGCCTCGAAACCTGGGGGTGGCCCGGGCGTCAATCACAGTTTGTCCTGGGCTGCCCAGTGCCTGCTGCAGCTCGGTTGTGCCCAGTGCCCGCACCAGCGAATTCCCCAGCACGAAGCGGCCGGGTGAGGGCGTTGGCGTTGGGTCGGCCGTGACGGGGCCACCCGCGGCTTTCCAGGCTGGCAGGCCACCGTTGAGTACCGCCACGGCCTCGTGACCACACCACTTCAGCATCCACCACAGCCGACCGCAGTAATTGGCGCCTTGGCGGTCCAGCACCACCACCTGCTGTTGTGGGTTCAGGCCCCAGGCCACCAGTCGGGCGGCAAAGGCCTCGCGCGAGGGCAGGGGGTGACGCCCGGCACTGGGCGACTGGTCGTGGTCGCTGAGGTCTTGGTCCAGGTCGGCGTGCAGCGAGCCGGGAATGTGTTCCTGGGCGTACTGCGCCTTTCCCGCTTGAGGGTTGCCAAGTTCAAAGCTGGCGTCCAGCACCAGCGGGGTGGGGCCGCTGGCCATCAGGCGCTGCAGCTCGGTGGCTTCGATCAGGGTGGTGTGCATGCCGCGATTGTGCGGCAGGTGTTCTGGTCTCGGGGCGTCAGCGCTCTTCGCCGGGCGCCTGTGGAACGGCCCGGGCGCGCAGCACCGTGGCGGCGATGCCGCTGGCCACGATCAGGCCCATGCCCAGCCACCCGATCAGCGGCAAGTGGTCACCGAAGATGAGCAGGCTGAACAAGCCGGCGAACACGATGCCCGAGTACTGCAGGTTGGCCACCAGCATGGTGGCGCCGCTGGAGTAAGCGCGAGTCATGCACAGTTGGCCCAGTGCCGCCAGCACGCCAATGGGCAGAAGCCACAGGGCGCTGGGCCATGTCCATTCGCTTGCGCCCACGAACACCATGCCCAGGGCGCCAGCCAGCACCGCGCCAAAAGAGAAGTAGAAGACGGTGCGGCTCTCGGGCTCGCCCGCCTTGGCCAGGGCCGCCACCTGCAGGTAGGCGAGGGCAGCGAACAGGCCCGACATCAGGCCCACCAGGGCCCCCAGTGCCTGATCGCCGGTGAAGGAGGGGCGCAGCATCATGGCCACGCCACCAAAGCCGGCCAACACCGTCAAGAAGAGCGGCCCCTGGCGGCGCAGCTCGCCGCCTCGGCTTTGCATCAGCAGCGAACCACCCAGCAAAAAGGTGGCAATCCAGACGCTGCTCATGTAATTGAGCGTCATGGCCGTGGCCAGTGGGAGCAGGGCGATGGCGTAGAACCAGGCGGTCAGCGAGATCGTGCCCACAATGCTGCGCCACACGTGCATCATGGGCAGCCGGGTGCGAAGGGACACGCCCTGCACGCGGGTCATGGCGTAGATGAACACCATGCCCACCATGCCGCGGTAGCACACGATCTCAAAGCTGTTGAAGTGGGCCGAGGCGAACTTGATGCACACGCCCATGCTCGCGAAGAACAGCGAGGCGAGCACCATCCACAGGGCCTGCATGGATCAGGCCCTGTGTGTGAGGAAGGTGCGAGAGAGGGGCAAGCCCGATCTCAGCCCTTGAGGGCATCGCCCAACTGGCGGCGATACCACTCGTGGAAGTGCTGCATGCCGTCTTCCATGGGGCTTTGGTAAGGGCCGACCTCGTTGTCGCCGCGCGCCAGCAGGGCCTTGCGGCCTGCGTCCATGCGCTCGGCGATCTCGTCGTCCTCGATGCAGGTCTCCATGTAGGCCGCCCGTTGGGCCTCGACGAAGTCGCGCTCGAAGGCAGAGATTTCCTCGGGGTAGTAGAACTCCACCATGTTCAGCGTCTTGTCCACGCTGATGGGGTGCAGGGTGGAGACGGTGAGCACGTGCGGGTACCACTCGACCATGATGTGCGGGTAGTAGGTCAGCCAGATGGCGCCGTGCTCGGGTGCCTGGCCCTGGCGGTACTGCATGAGTTGCTGGTGCCAGCGCTGGTAGACCGGGCTGCCGGCCTTGCCCAGCAGGTTCTGTGCACCCACCGTCTGCACCGAGTACTCGGGCTTGAACTCCCAGCGCAGGTCTTCGCAGGTGACGAAGTTGCCCAGGCCGGGGTGGAAGGGCGCGACGTGGTAGTCCTCCAGGTAGACCTCAATGAAGGTCTTCCAGTTGTAGTTGCACTCGTGCAGTTCCACGTGGTCGAGCACCATGCCCTCGAAGTTGAGGGCATTGCGCGGGCCCATGTGGGCCAGGTCGGCGTCGATGTCGCGGCCGTTGTCCTCGAACAGCAGGCCGTTCCACTCACGCAGGCCGTAGTTGTTGAGGTTCAGGCAAGGGTCGTGCGAGAAGTGGGGGGCGCCCAGCAACTCGCCAGCCTTGCCGCCGTTGCTGCCGCTGTAGGTCCAGCGGTGCAGCGGGCACACGATGTTGCCGCCGGCGTGGCCAGCTTGCGTGGCCGCCAGGTTGCCGCGGCCTTTGAGCATGACCGCTTGCCGGTGGCGGCAGACGTTGGAGACGAGCTCAATGCCAGACGGGGTGCGCACCAGGGCGCGGCCGCCCTGCTCCTGGGGGAGGGCGTAGTAGTCGCCGACGTTGGGAACCGACAGAGAGTGCCCCACATACCGGGGCCCGCGCTGAAAGATGGTCTCCAGTTCGCGCTGGAACAGCGCTTCATCGAAATAGCTGGAAACCGGAAGTTGGCTTGCGGCCTGCTGCAGTTGAAGACTCAAATCAGACATGTTGTCCTGACCTAAAGACTCCCCCTATGAAGGGGCAGGGTAAGCGCTGTGCTCGTCAGACGAATTCGCGCGGGATGGGTGAAGTGGTGCGTCCCTCCGGGCGTGCAAAGGCCCGTCAGTCATGAAAAAGAGGCGGGATTGTACCCTCGCCCCTGTTTTCAGGGGGGCTTTTGCCCTTGATCGCTAGAATCTTCGGTTTCGTCTGCGGCTTTGGCCAACGGCACATCAGGCTGGCGGCGCCCCTTTGCCGCATGGTCGGCGCTATGCTGAAGCCCCGCGAAACCCTATCCCCCATGAGTACCGCACCCTCCCGTTCCCGCTCTACCCCGGCCGCCCCCCAGGACCCGGTGGCGCCCAGCTACGAAGCCGCGCTTGACGAACTGGAGCGCCTGGTGGCCCAGCTTGACGCCGGCCAATTGCCGCTGGACGAGTTGATGACGCACTACCAGCGCGGCGCCGCGCTGCTGGCTTTCTGTCGCGACAAGTTACAGGCGGTGGAGAACCAGATCAAGGTGCTGGAGGCCAACGAACTCAAACCCTGGGACGCCGCGTGAGCCGCCTTGACCCCAACCTGAACTTTCCCGCCTGGCGCAGCGCGCAGCAGGCCGCCATTGAGGCCGCGCTGGAGCGCTTCGTGCCGCTGGATGCCCCCGCCCGCCTGGGCGAAGCCATGCGCTACGCGGTGCTCGACGGTGGAAAACGCCTGCGGCCCTTGCTCGTGCTGGCCAGTTGCGAAGCGGTGACCGGCCACCGCGAGGCCGCCATGCGCGCGGCCTGCGCGGTGGAGCTGATCCACGCCTATTCCCTTGTGCACGACGACATGCCCTGCATGGACAACGACGTGCTGCGCCGCGGCAAGCCCACGGTGCATGTTGCATTTGGCGAGGCCCAGGCCCTGCTGGCCGGCGACGCACTGCAAGCCCTGGCCTTTGAACTGCTGGTGCCCGGCGATGGCAGCATCGCGCCCGCCCTTAGCGCCGATCTGTGTCGGCGCCTGGCCCTGGCGGCCGGGGCCGATGGCATGGCGGGTGGCCAAGCCGTCGACCTTGCCAGCGTGGGGCTTGCCCTTGATCAACCGGCCCTGGAAGGCATGCACCGGCGCAAGACCGGCGCCCTTCTTCAGGCCAGCGTGATGATGGGCGCCGCCACCGGCGCGCCCGCGGCCACCACCTTGGCGGCGCTGGCCGACTACGGGGCCAGCATCGGGCTGGCCTTCCAGGTGGTGGACGACATTCTGGATGTCACGGCCGACTCGGCCACCTTGGGCAAGACCGCGGGCAAGGACGCCGCGGCCGACAAGCCCACCTTCGTGTCTCTGATGGGCCTGGACGCCGCGCAGGCCTATGCCGATGCGGTGCTGGCCAAGGCCCACGAGGCCCTGGACCGCAGCGGCATTTCGCAGAGCGCCACCTTGCATGCCCTGGCCGATTGGGTGGGCCGCCGCGCCTCCTGACCGCCTCGATCCTCTGAAGCGAAACCGACCATGAGTTCCTTGCTTGCCTCCATCGATCTGCCGGCCGACCTCCGCCGCCTCTCCCGGCAGCAGTTGCCCGCTTTGGCGCAGGAGCTGCGTGGCTTCGTGCTGGACAGCGTGTCCAAGACCGGAGGGCACCTCAGCTCGAACCTCGGCACGGTCGAACTGACCATCGCGCTGCACTACGTGTTCAACACGCCTGAAGACCGCCTGGTGTGGGACGTGGGTCACCAGACCTATCCTCACAAGATCCTCACCGGACGGCGCGACCGCATGCACACCCTTCGGCAATTGGGTGGCATCAGCGGCTTTCCGCGCCGCGACGAGAGCGAATACGACACCTTCGGCACCGCCCACTCGTCCACCAGCATCTCCGCCGCCCTGGGCATGGCCCTGGCGGCCAAGGCGCAAGGCTCCGATCGCAAGGCGGTGGCCATCATTGGCGACGGCGCCATGACCGCCGGCATGGCCTTCGAGGCCCTGAACAACGCTGGCGTGGCCGATGGCCGCCTGCTGGTGGTGCTCAACGACAACGACATGTCGATCTCGCCGCCCGTGGGCGCGCTCAACCGCTACCTGGCCCAGCTCATGAGCGGGCAGTTCTACGCGGCGGCCAAGAACGTGGGCAAGCAGGTGCTCAAGGGCGCGCCGCCGCTGTTCGAGCTGGCCAAGCGCCTGGAAGAGCACGCCAAAGGCATGGTGGTGCCCGCCACGCTGTTCGAAAAATTTGGCTTCAACTACATCGGCCCCATCGACGGCCACGACCTGGATTCGCTGATCCCCACGCTGGAGAACATCAAGAACCTGCTGGACCGCGACGAAGGCCCTCAGTTTCTGCATGTGGTCACCAAGAAGGGGCAAGGCTACAAGCTGGCCGAGGCCGACCCGGTGGCCTACCACGGTCCTGGCGCTTTTGACCCCGCCGTGGGCCTCACCAAGCCCGCCACGCCGCCCAAGACCACCTTCACCCAGGTGTTCGGCAAGTGGCTGTGCGACATGGCCGCCGCCGACGAGCGCCTGGTGGGCATCACGCCGGCCATGCGCGAAGGCTCGGGCATGATGGAGTTTGAAAAGCGTTTCCCCAAGCGCTACTTCGACGTGGGCATCGCCGAGCAGCACGCCGTCACCTTCGCCGCTGGCTTGGCCTGCGAGGGCATGAAGCCCGTGGTGGCGATCTACTCCACCTTTCTGCAACGCGGTTACGACCAGCTGGTGCACGATGTGGCGCTACAAAACCTGCCCGTGGTGTTCGCGCTGGACCGCGCCGGTATCGTGGGGGCTGACGGTGCCACTCACGCAGGTGCGTATGACATCGCCTTTCTGCGGTGCATCCCCAACATGGCGGTGGCCTGCCCGGCCGACGAGGCCGAGTGCCGCCAGTTGCTCACCACCGCCTACGAGCAGAACCACCCGGTGGCCGTGCGCTACCCGCGTGGCGCAGGCGTGGGCGCTGCAGTGCCCACGCACCTGGACGCGCTGCCCTATGGCAAGGGCGAGGTGCGCCGCTCGGGCCGGCGAATCGCCATCCTGGCCTTCGGCACCATGCTCTACCCTGCCTTGGCCGCCGCTGAGCGGCTGAACGCCACCGTGGCCAACATGCGCTGGGCCAAGCCACTGGACACGGACCTCCTGCACGAACTGGCCCAGACCCATGACGCCATCGTCACGGTGGAAGAAGGCTGCGTCATGGGCGGCGCCGGCAGTGCGGTGCTGGAGGCGCTGCAACTTCAAGGGCGTGCCGTGCCGGTGCTGCAGCTGGGTCTGCCCGATGAATTCATCGAGCACGGTGATCCGGCCAAGCTGCTGTCTCAGGTGGGGCTGGACGCGGGTGGTATCGAGCGTTCGATTCGCCAGGCCTTTGGCCCCTTGCTGGACGAAGAAAACGGGGCGCAGGCCCGGGCTGCCTGAGACGGGTTCCTGAGGGTTTACACCAGTTGGCGGCGTCAGGGTTGAGAAAACGCCCCTCACCTACAATCCCGCCACCGACCAACATCCACACGCAGCCTGTCAGACCAGCGACAGGCTGCGTGTTTCTTTATCTGTCATCGGATAGTGGGCCAGTGTCGGTGTTCACAAGACATGGGAAACACAATGGGTGCATTGCTTAAGTTCTCGCGGGCCATCGACTGGCTCAATGCCCAGGTGGGCAAATACGCGATCTGGCTGATCATGGGGTCCACCTTGATCAGCGCTCTCAACGCCGTTGTTCGCTACACGTTCAACACCAGCTCGAACGCCATGCTGGAGATCCAGTGGTATCTCTTTGCGTGGTCCTTCCTGATCGCCGCGGCCTTCACGCTGCTCAACCGCGAGCACGTGCGCATTGACGTCATCAACAGCCGGCTGTCGAAGAAGACCCAGATGTGGATCGACATCATCGGCTTCGCCTTCTTCCTTACGCCTGTGTGTCTGTTGGTGCTGGACTTCTGCATCCCCATGCTGATTCAGAAATACCAGTCGGGCGAGATGTCGGGCAACCCAGGTGGTCTCATCCGCTGGCCCGTGTGGCTGGCCATTCCCGTGGGCTTTACCTTGCTCATGCTGCAAGGGTGGTCCGAGTTGATCAAGCGCGTCGCCTTCCTGCGTGGGCAGGGGCCTGACCCGACCCTGAAGGCTGGAGAGAAATCCGCTGAGGAGGAACTGGCCGAGATCCTGCGCCAGCGCGAAGCCTCCAAGACGGAAGCCACCTCTCACTGATCGCACAGGGACGTCACCATGGAATTCATCACGACCAACTACGCCCCGATCATGTTCGCGGGGCTGATCATGTTTCTGCTGCTGGGCTTCCCGGTGGCATTCAGCCTTGGGGCCTGCGGCCTCGCCTTCGGTGTCATCGGCATCGAGCTGGGGGTGTTTCCCTCGTCGGTCATGGCGTGGCTGCCGCAGCGCCTCATCGGCATCATGGCCAACGACACCTTGCTGGCCGTGCCTTTCTTCACCCTGATGGGGCTGATTCTTGAACGAAGCGGCATGGCGGAAGACCTGCTTGACACCGTGGGCCAGGTGTTCGGCCCCATGCGTGGCGGTCTCGCGCTGGCGGTGATCTTCGTCGGCGCGCTGCTGGCGGCCACCACCGGCGTGGTCGCCGCTTCGGTGATCTCGATGGGCCTGATCTCGCTGCCCATCATGCTGCGCTACGGCTATGACCGAAAGTTCTCCAGTGGCGTGATCGCAGCGTCCGGCACCCTGGCCCAGATCATTCCGCCCTCGCTGGTGCTCATCATCATGGCCGACCAGCTCGGCCGCAGCGTGGGCGACATGTACAAGGGAGCGTTCATTCCTGCCTTCATGCTGGTGGGCCTGTATGTGCTGTACGTGGTCTTTCTCGCCATCTTCAAGCCGCACAGCGTGCCGGCCTTGCCGCCCGAAGCCCGTGTGTACCGCGAGCCCAATGGCGATTCTGGCTACGTGTCGCTATCCGTTCTGATGGGTCTTTCTTTCCTGGTGTCCATCGTGCTGGCCCGCTACATGCCCGAGGTTCACACCTGGTGGCTGGGCGAGGAAGTGACCTCGGTGCCCACCGACGAGAAGATCGTGGTGGCCATGTGCGGCGGTACCTTCGTGGCGCTGGTGATCGCGCTGGCCAACAAATACGCCAAGCTGGGTCTGCTCTCGCGTCTGGCAGAGCGCGTGACCTTCGTGCTGATCCCGCCGCTGCTGCTGATTTTCCTGGTGCTGGGCACCATCTTCCTGGGCGTGGCCACCCCCACCGAAGGCGGCGCCATGGGTGCCGTGGGTGCCATGGTCATGGCCTGGGTGCGCAAGCGACTGGACATGAAGTTGCTGCAGCAGGCGCTGGCCAGCACCACCAAGCTGGGCAGCTTCGTGATGTTCATCCTGATCGGCGCCACGATCTTCGGCCTGGTTTTCCAGGCGGCCGATGGCCCGAAGTGGGTGGAGCATCTGCTGTCGGGCTTGCCTGGCGGGCCGGTGGGTTTCCTGATCGTGGTGAACGTCATGATCTTCTTCCTGGCCTTCTTCCTGGACTACTTTGAGCTGTCCTTCATCGTGGTGCCGCTGCTGGCCCCGGTGGCAGAGAAGCTGGGCATCGACCTGATCTGGTTCGGCGTGCTGTTGGCGGTCAACATGCAGACGTCGTTCATGCACCCGCCCTTCGGTTTCGCCTTGTTCTTCCTTCGCTCGGTGGCGCCGGACAAACCCTATGTGGACCGCGTTACCCAGAAGGTGATGGACCCGGTCACCACCATGCAGATCTACAAGGGCGCCATTCCCTTTGTGCTGATCCAGCTGGTGATGGTGGGTGTGCTGATTGCCTTCCCGGGTCTGGTCACTGGCAACCTCGACAAGGTCGAGAACTACGACCTCAAGGCCGTGGGTGAGCAGATGCAAGAGCAACTGGCGCCTGAGGCGGAAGAAGGTGGGTACGGCAGCGAAGAGGCCGACGGTGCGGACGAGTCGGCATCGCCCGAACCTTCCGATGGCGCAGAGCCTGCGCCCCAGGATTCTTCCAAGGAAGAAGACCCCATGAAGGCCATGCAGGACGCCTTGAAACAGAAGTGATGCCAGGCTGCAGGTGCCCTGAGCACCTGCGCTGGTGGACCTGTCAGTTTCATGACGCGCACCAAAAGCTCAAGGGAAAACCCTTTGCGCTCAAGAGCATGGGCCGCGCCGATAGTCAATAGAATGAAGACCGACTTCACAGTCTTGGCGTGACCCACGAGGCAACGCCATTTTTTTTCCTCACTAGCAAATCCTGGAGCAATCTCAATGGATCGTCGTTCTATCGTGAAGAGTGCCGGTTTGGCCGGTGTGTTGGCCGCTGGCGTGGCCCCCGCCGTTCACGCCCAGCAGACCGTTCGCTGGCGCCTGGCCTCTAGCTTCCCCCGCTCGCTTGACACCATCTTCGGCAGCGCCGAAATGCTGTCCAAGACGGTCAAGGAGCTCTCCGGTGGCAAGTTCGAGATCTCCGTGCACCCTGCCGGTGAACTGATGCCCGCCTTTGGCGTGGTGGACGCGCTGCAAGGCGACAACATCGAAATGGCCCAATCGGCCGCTTACTACTTCACCGGCAAGGACCCGGCGTTTGCCTTCAGCTGCGCTGTGCCCTTCGGCCTGACGGCCCGCCAGAACGTGGCCTGGAAGCAGTACGGCGACGGCGGCAAGCTGCTGGACGATTTCTTCGCCCAGTACAACTTCCGAACCGCCAGCGCTGGCAACACCGGCACCCAGATGGGTGGCTGGTACCGCAAAGAGATCAAGACCGTTCAGGACCTCAAGGGCCTGAAGATGCGCATGGGCGGCGGTGTGTTCGGCGAAGGCATGGCCAAGCTGGGCGTGGTGGCACAGAACCTGCCCGCTGGTGACGTGTACCAAGCGCTGGAAAAGGGCACGCTGGACGCCGCCGAATTCGTCGGCCCGCACGACGACGCCAAGCTCGGCTTCAACAAGGTGGCTCCGTTCTACTACTACCCCGGCTGGTGGGAAGGCGGCGCTGACCTCGAATTCTTCGTCAACCTGAAGAAGTACAACGCTCTGTCGAACGAAAACAAGGCCATTCTGGATGCTGCCATGGCCGTGGCCGCCACCGACATGACCGCCAAGTACGACACCTACAACCCGATCGCCCTGAAGAAGCTGGTGGCCGCCAAGACCCAGCTCAAGGCCTTCCCGAAGGCCGTGATCGATGCCGGCTTCAAGGCCTGCATGGAGGTGTTTGCCGAGCACGAAGCCAAGTCGCCCACCTTCAAGAAGATTCACCAGAGCATGCGCGCTTTCCAGCGCGACCAGATTCTGTGGAACCGCTTCTCGGAGTTCCCGTTCAACCAGTACATGAACGGCGTCAAGATCTGATGCGACGGTCGCCCGGCCTGGTCGGGCGCCAACGGCTCCAAGCCCGCCGCCACGGCGGGCTTTTTTGTGCCCGTCTCAGGCTCGCCTTTGGTCAAAAGACCGCGGACTGCATGCGAGACAATTCAGGCCCTTTCCCTCACTGCTACCTCTGATCCTCATGGACCTCGACGTTCGAATTCTCGACCCGCGCCTGCAAGACCTCATGCCGGCCTATGCCACGCCCGGCAGCGCGGGCCTGGACCTTCGCGCCTGTCTGGATGCGCCCCTCACGCTTGAGGCCAATGCCTGGCAACTCGTGCCCACCGGCCTGGCCATCCACCTGGCCGATCCCGGCTATGCGGCCATGATCCTGCCCCGCTCGGGCTTGGGTCACAAGCACGGCATCGTGCTGGGCAATCTGGTGGGCCTGATCGACAGCGACTACCAGGGCCAGCTCATGGTGAGCGCCTGGAACCGAAGCGACGTGGCCTTCACCATCGAGCCCATGGAGCGCATTGCGCAGCTGGTGATCGTGCCGGTGGTGCAGGCCAATCTGCGCGTGGTGAACGAGTTTGCCTCGGCCAGTGAGCGGGGCACCGGTGGCTACGGCTCCACCGGGCGCAACTGACAACCCTCAGTGCAGGGTGGGCGATGCGGGCGGCGCGTCGTCCGGTGGGGTGACTTCCATGCGGAAGAAGCCCGTGCCCAGCGTGCCGCGCCCGATTTCTTCCTCTGCGGCCTCGCGCACGGCGTGCACTTTCAGGCGCACCCGCAGGGCGATGCCGGCCAGGGGGTGGTTGCCGTCGAGCACCACGTGGTCGGGGTAAATGTCGCTCACGAAGTAGAGGCGATCGCGGGGGGCAACGGGGTTGCAGCCGTCGGGCAGGCCCTCGAAGCCCATGCCCTCTTCGATGTCGGCCGGGAAGCGGTCGCGCGGCTCCAGGAAGAGCAGGCGATCGTCGTAATCGCCGAAGGCGTCCTGGGGCTCCAGGTGCAGGTCAATGGAGTCGCCTGCCACATGCCCTTGCAGGGCCTCTTCGATCTTGGCCAGCAGGTCTTTGCCGCCCACGAGAAATTCGATCGGCTCGTCCAGTTCGTCGAGCACTTCACCCAAGGTGTCTTTGAGTGTCCAGGTCAGGGCCACGACACACTGTTCGGAGATGGGCATGAGACTTTTCATCCGACAATTGTCCCATGAGCACTGCCCCTGACCACCGTCTCCCCCATCCCGACCAAGCCCTCGACCTTCTTGGCGGCTTGAGCCCGGCGCGCTTCATGCGCCGCCACTGGCAAAAGAAACCGCTGTTGATTCGGCAGGCCATACCGGGCTTCCAACCGTTGCTGAACCGAAGCGAGCTGTTTGACCTGGCCGCACGCGAGGGAGTCGAGTCCCGTTTGATCGTGCACGGCACACAGGGCTGGAAGTTGCGCCATGGGCCATTTCCGCGGCGTGCCCTGCCGCCGGTCAAACAGCCGCGCTGGACGCTGCTGGTGCAAGGTGTTGACCTGCACGTGCCCGCCGTGCATGAGCTGATGCAGCGCTTCCGTTTCGTGCCTGACGCGCGCCTGGACGACCTGATGATCTCTTGGGCCAGCGATGGTGGTGGCGTGGGTCCCCATTTCGACAGCTACGACGTGTTCCTGCTGCAGGCCAGCGGTCGCCGTCGTTGGCGCATCGGCCGCCAGAAAGACCTGAGCCTGCAACCGGACGTGCCGCTGAAGATTCTGAGCCATTTCGAGCCCGAGGAAGAGCACGTGCTGGAAGCCGGCGACATGCTTTACCTGCCCCCGCGCTGGGCTCACGATGGCGATGCGGAAGGGGCTGATTGCATGACCTATTCCATCGGCTTTCGCTCGCCCCAGCGTGGCGGCCTGGCCGGCGAATTGCTGCAGCGCATGGCCGACGAGGTGGACGACCCCGTGCTCTATCGCGACCCTGGCCAAGAGGCCACGGATCGACCCGCCGAGGTGCCAGCAGGCTTGCACGCTTTTGCCCGAGAGGCTTTGCTGCGCCTGGCCGCCGACGAGCAGGGCATGGCTTGCGCATTGGGTGAGGTGCTCACCGAACCCAAGCCCGCCACTTGGTTCGATGCGCCGTCAGGAGACTGGCGCGAAGCCGCCTTGGTGCTGGATCGCCGCACCCGCATGCTCTACGACGCGCGGCACATTTTCATCAATGGTGAAAGCTTCCGGGCCGCTGGTGCCGACGCCCGCCTGATGCGGGAACTGGCCGACCACCGCCGCTTGCCCGCCAAGCTTGTGCAGCGGGCCAGCGAAGACGCGCGCGCCCTGCTGCAAGACTGGTTCGACGCCGGTTGGCTTCACCTGGACCACACCGCCAACGCCATTTGAATGGGGCTGCCATGAACGACACCACCCAACCCGACGTCTCGCCCTTGCCACCCAGCGGTTTGCCGGAAGGGCGACTGGAAGGGCGGGTGGCGTTTCAGGACGCGGTGCGGTCAGCTCTGGCCTCGGCCGAGGCACAGGGCTGGTCGCAACTGGTGTTGAGCGATCCCGACTTTCTGGATTGGCCGTTGGGCGAGCGCGGTGTGGTGGAGGCACTTGATGGCTGGGCCCGACGAGGGCGCACGCTGCGCCTGCTGGCGGCCGACTTCGCTCGCCTGCGCGAGGCCCATCCTCGATTTCTGCGCTGGCGAACCACCTGGGGGCACCTGGTGGAGGCGCACGTGTGCCCGCACGCACCAGACCACGAGCTGCCCACCGCGATGTGGACGCCCACCTGGACACTGGAATGCCTTGACCCCGTGCACTTCACCGCTGTGGCCACCACGGCGGCAGACCGCCGGGTGGCGCTGAACGAGCGCCTGATGGGCTGGTGGCGACGCGGCACGCCCGGTTTCCCCGTGACCACAATGGGATTGTGAGCAATCGAAACAGGGTGCAACGCCGCGACCGCCGATCGCCTGGCCGGCCTATCATCTCCTGAGCTCCGCGCTCGTGGTCAGGTCCGCGCGGGCCGTGAGGGCTTCCTTCGGAGGCGCCACGCAGGAGGAGGGCCGGCCCATCAAGAAGAAGGAGATTCCCAATGAACAAGATGCAATGGTTGGCCGTGGTGTGCGCGGTCACCGCACTGGCGGCGTGCGGCCAGAAGGAAGAGACGCCCCCGCCCGTGGCGCCAGCCGCGGCGCCTGCGGCCGCTCCCGCCGAGACATCAGCCAGCGCCCCGAGCCTTAGCGGCGCTGCCGACACCGCCAAGCAGGCGGGCTCGCTGGCGGTTGACGCCGCCAAGGAGGCCGGTACGGCCACCGTGGATGCGGCCAAGGATGCCGCAGCTGCCACGGCCGAGGCCGCCAAGAAGGCCGCCGAGGCCACCAAGGAAGCCGCGCAAGACGCGGTCAAGCCCAAGCAATAAGCCTGGCCACGGCTCTTGCTCTGCGCCCTGCAGGGCAAGTACCAATGAAGAAGCCGCTCCGAGGAGCGGCTTCTTCTTGGGCCAAATGGCTGGGCCTCAGCGCATGTCGGCGGCCAGCAGGTCCACGATGCGCTGGGCGTTTTCAGACGTGTCGGGCTGACCGTTGGCGTTGAGCACCGACACGGTGGTGAGGTCGGACGCATCGCTCTTCACGACCACGCGGTAACGCTCGGGCTTGGGCTCGGGCGTGGTGGCGCCGAACATGCGGCTGAAGAAGCCGGGCTTTTCCACGTTCTTGAGCTGGGCCACATAGCGCACGAAGTAAACGCCTTCGCTGCGGTTGCGGTCTTCCACGGTGAAGCCGCTGCGGTCCAGCGAAAGGCCGACGCGGCGCCAGGCACGGTCGAAGTTGTCGGTGAACTGCAGCGCGGGCAGGTTGTTGACCTTGGCGACCTTCGCCGCCGACGCAGCGGGTGCGGTGGCAGCCACGGCCTTGGCCTGGGCTTCGCTCACGCCCAGCTTCACCATCAAGCGGCGCAGGAACTCGGTTTCGAGCTCTGGGTCGGCCGGGCGGGGTTGCCACACGGTCTGGTCTTTGTCTTTGGTGGAATAGACCTCGACCATGCCACGGTGGCTGATGTAGATCTCGGTGGCGCCATTGGCGCCGCGTTCCAGGCGGGTGCGGAACTTGTCGCGCTCACCGGTGGAGTACAGGCTGTCGAAGACCTTGCCGATGGTGCTGCGAATGATGTCCTGCGGAATCTTGGCGCGGTTCTCGGCCCAATCGGTTTCCATGATGCCCAGGGTCTGCTGGTCAACGTCAAGGAGGAAGCCGTTTTCTTGCCAGAAGTCGCGCACCGGGCCCCACAGCTCGCCTGCCGGGCGGTTGACCACCAGCCAGCGCTGGTTGCCCAAGCGCTCAATGCGCACGTCGCCCACGCTGGTGGGGGCCGTGCCCACGGCCGTGGCGGTGGGTTGTGCGTTCTGGTAGCCGCTGGCGGTGACCGGCGCACCAGGCACCACGTAGCGCGATTCGCGCGACAGCTGCGTGAGGTCAGGTGGCACGTCCAGCGACGAGCCACGCTTGGCGCTCTTGTAGTCGATCTTGTCTTCTTGCAGGACCGAGCAGCCGCTCAGGGCCAGCGCGACGGCCAGGAGGCCGGCGAGTTGACGAGGGGTGCGGGCGGCGGCTTTGTACGGGCGGAGGGACATGGAAAGGGCTCGCGGTGGGTGCCAGTGAGGCGGTGATCAGGCCAGCAAACCGGCGCTCTTGAGCGCGGCTTCGACGGTGGGCACGTGCTGGCGCGACATGGGCGTCAGCGGCAGGCGCATGGTTTCGCCGCACAGGCCCAGGCGGGACATGGCCCACTTCAGCGGAATGGGGTTGGCCTCGACGAACAGGTGCTTGTGCAGCGGCATCAGGCGGAACTGGATGTCCATGGCCTTCTTCACATCGCCTGCCAGGGCGGCCACGCACAGTTCGTGCATGGCGCGCGGGGCGATGTTGGCGGTGACGCTGATGTTGCCCTGGCCGCCGCACAGCATGAGCGCCACGGCGGTGGGATCGTCACCCGAATACACGGCGAAGTCGGCCGGCTTGTCGCGGATGATCCACTGGGCGCGCTCGATGTTGCCGGTGGCTTCCTTGACGCCCACGATGCCATCCACGCCGGCCAGGCGCAGGGTGGTTTCCACCGACATGTCGGCCACGGTGCGGCCGGGCACGTTGTAGAGCACCACGGGCAGGTCGCCGGTGGCTTCGGCGATGGCCTTGAAGTGCTGGTAGATGCCCTCTTGCGTGGGCTTGTTGTAGTACGGCACCACCTGCAACTGGCAGTCGGCGCCGACCTTGCGGGCGAACTGGGCGAGTTCGATGGCCTCACGCGTGGAGTTGGCGCCGCAACCGGCCATGATGGGCACGCGTTTGGCGGCCTGCTCGACCGAAACGCGGATGATCTCGCAGTGCTCTTCCACGCTCACCGTGGGCGATTCGCCCGTGGTACCGACCACGCCAATGCAGTCGGTGCCTTCGGCAATGTGCCAGTCGATGAGCTTGCGCAGGGTGGGGTAGTCCACGCTGCCGTCTTCGTGCAGGGGCGTGGCCAGGGCCACGATGCTGCCGGTGATGGGTTTGATAGCCATAGCGTTTAGCTTGATGCGGTACGGTGCCGCGTTCGCTCTGGGAGGCGGGGCGCCTCAGATGCGATCCGCCATTCTACTCAGCGAGATCGAGGCGAAGCCTCTCGGTGTCCGGGTTGTCGGTGGGGGTGGCGCGACGGGCCACCACGCGCTGCACGAAGCGGTCAGGTCCGCGACAGAAGCCGTCTTCGTAGGCCACGATCTGCAGGCCCGCGCACACCCGCAGCAGCTCGCCTGGCTGCAGCAAAAACGCGGGGCGCGAGGGGCGGCCGATGCGCGCGTGGTCGATGCCGAAGGTCTCATAGATGAGCACGCCACCCTCGGCCACGCTGTCCAGCAGGGTGGGCAGCAGCTCGCGCCAGAGGTAGTTGGTGACGACCACCGTGCCGAAGCGCTCGCCCTCGAAAGGCCAGGGACCGTTCTCGATGTCGGCCTGCACCACGCGGCCCAGGCCGGCCACGGCGGCGATGGCTTCCGGGTCCCGGTCCACGCCGGTGACCGGGTGGCCGCGCTGCGCGAACCAGCGCAGGTGGCGGCCGTGGCCACAGGCCACGTCCAGCACGCTGGCGCCTGGGGCCACCACGTGCGACCAGCGCCGCACCCAGGCGGAAGGGTCTTCGGTGCCGTGCATCAGAAGCAGCTCCAGAGTTGGTCGGCGAGCTGCACCAGGAAATCGGGTCGGGTGTAAAGCATCAGCGTGGCCAGCAGCGCCAGGGCCACCAGTCCCCATGCCGCGGCATGGCGCACCACGGGGCTCATGCGGTGGCTCCCACGCGCTGCGGCCCACGCACGATGGGGGCTTCGCGCACCGGCAGGTTCACCAGGCAGGCAAACACGCCCAGGGCGATGGCGATGTACCAGACGATGTCGTAACTGCCGGTCTTGTCGTAGAGCAGACCGCCCAGCCACACGCCCATGAAGCTGCCGATCTGGTGGCTGAAGAAGACGAAGCCGCTCAGCATGGACAGATGCGCCACGCCAAAGATCTGCGCCACCGCCGCGTTCGTGGGTGGCACGGTGGACAGCCACAGCACGCCCATCACGGCCGAGAACACGTACACGCTCATGGGCGACAGGGGCACCAGCAGGAACACGGTGATGGCCACCGAGCGAGCCAGGTAGATGAAAGCCAGGATGTGGCGCTTTGCCATGCGCTGGCCCAGTGAGCCCGCGGCGTAGGTACCGATCACATTGAACAGGCCGATCAGCGCCAGTGCGTAGCTGGCCACCTGGGGCGACAGGCCGTTGTCTTTGAGGTAGCTGGGCATGTGCACGCCAATGAACACCACCTGGAAGCCACACACGAAGTAGCCCGCCATCAGCAGTTGGAAGCTGCGGTATTTGAAGGCTTCTCGAAGAGCCTGCCCGATGGTCTGTTCGCGCTTGATCTGGCCAGCACCCGCGAAGCCCGGCTCTCGCAGGCCAAGGGCCAGCGGCACCACCATCAGCATGGCGCCGCCAAGCACCAGCAAGGCGGTCTGCCAACCCAGGTGGCCAATCAGCCAGCCCTCCACCGGCACCATCAGGAACTGGCCGAACGAGCCCGCCGCGGCGGCCACGCCCATGGCCCAGGAGCGCTTTTCGGCGGGGATCTGGCGCCCGATCACGCCGTAGATCACGGCATAGGTGGTGCCGGCCTGGGCGGCGCCAATCAGCACGCCAGTGGTCAGGGCAAAGCCCAGGGGGGTGGTGGTCAGGGCCATGCCGCCCAGCCCCAGCGCGTAGAGCACGGAACACACCGCCAGCACCCGGAAGGCGCCGAAGCGGTCGGCGGCCATGCCGGCGAAGATGCCGAACAGGCCCCAGGAAATGTTCTGCACCGCCAGCGCAAAGGAGAAGGCCTCGCGCGACCAGCCTTGGGCCTGGGTGATGGGTTGCAGCCAAAGGCCAAAGCCGTGGCGCACCCCCATGGACAGGGTGACGATGAGGGCGCCGCAGATCAGCACCTGGGCGGCCGACAAGCGAGCGGGGGAGGCGGGGGAAGAAAAAGACATCCGCGAACTGTACCCAAGGCCGGAGGGTATTGCCGACGCCGACTTGTCTATCTGTGAATGCATACAGTAGTTAAACATTCGCTTGGCTACAATCCGCCGCCATGGCAAGCCAATCCCCCTCGACCTATTCCGAAGGTTCCATTCGCGTCCTCAAAGGGCTGGAGCCGGTCAAGCAGCGTCCGGGCATGTACACCCGCACCGACAACCCGCTGCACATCATTCAGGAAGTGCTGGACAACGCGGCCGACGAGGCCCTGGCCGGGCACGGCAAAAAAATCAAGGTCACGCTGCACACCGACGGCTCCGTCAGCGTGGAAGACGACGGCCGTGGCATTCCCTTCGGTCTGCACCCGGAAGAAAACGCCCCGGTGGTGGAGCTGGTGTTCACCCGCCTGCACGCTGGTGGCAAGTTCGACAAAGGCCAGGGCGGCGCCTACAGCTTCTCGGGCGGCCTGCACGGCGTGGGCGTGAGTGTCACCAACGCTTTGTCCACCCGGCTGGAGGTGACCAGCTTCCGTGAAGGCCAGGTGGCCCGCCTGGCGTTTGCCGCGGGTGATGTGGTCGAGCCGCTGGCCGTGGCCCCGCGCGGCGAGGGCGATCGCAAGCAGGGCACCACCGTGCGCGCCTGGCCCGACGCCAAGTACTTCGAATCCGCCGCGTTGCCCATGGGCGAGCTGGTGCAGTTGCTGCGCAGCAAGGCCGTGCTCATGCCCGGCGTGACCATGCAGCTGGTCAACGAGAAAACCAAAGACACCCAGACCTGGCTCTACAAGGGTGGCCTGCGCGACTACCTGCAGCAGACCCTCAGCGCCGATCCGGTGATCCCGCTGTTCGAGGGCGAGGGCTTTGCCGAAAGCGGCCACGACAGCTTCGCCGAAGGCGAGGGCGCGGCCTGGTGCGTGGCCTTCACCGAAGACGGCTCGCCGGTGCGCGAGAGCTACGTGAACCTCATTCCCACCAGCGCCGGCGGCACGCACGACAGCGGCCTGCGCGATGGCCTGTTCCAGGCCGTCAAAGGCTTTATCGAACTGCACGCGCTCTTGCCCAAGGGCGTGAAGCTGCTGCCCGAAGACGTGTTCGCCCGCGCCAGCTATGTGCTGTCCGCCAAGGTGCTGGACCCGCAGTTCCAGGGTCAGATCAAAGAGCGCCTGAACTCGCGCGACGCGGTGCGGCTGGTGTCCAGCTACGTGCGCCCGGCCCTTGAGCTGTGGCTGAACCAGCACGTGGAATACGGCAAGAAGCTGGCCGAACTCGCCATCAAGGCCGCGCAAACCCGCCAGCGCGCCGGCCAGAAGGTGGAGAAGCGCAAGGGCAGCGGCGTGGCCGTGCTGCCGGGCAAGCTCACCGACTGCGAAAGCCGCGACATCGCCCACAACGAGGTGTTCCTGGTGGAGGGCGACTCGGCCGGTGGCAGCGCCAAGATGGGCCGCGACAAAGAAAGCCAGGCGGTGCTGCCGCTGCGCGGCAAGGTGCTCAACACCTGGGAGGTGGAGCGCGACCGCCTGTTCGCCAACACCGAGATTCACGACATCGCGGTGGCCATCGGCGTGGACCCGCACGGGCCCAACGACACGCCCGACCTGTCCGGTCTGCGCTATGGCAAGGTGTGCATCCTGTCCGACGCCGACGTGGACGGCTCGCACATCCAGGTGCTGCTGCTCACCCTGTTCTTCCGCCACTTTCCCAAGCTCATCGAGGCCGGCCATGTGTACGTGGCGCGCCCGCCCTTGTTCCGGGTGGACATCCCGGCCCGGGGCAAGAAGCCCGCCGCCAAGCAGTACGCGCTGGACGAAGGCGAACTCAACGCCATCCTCGACAAGTGCGTGAAAGAGGGCGTGGCGCGCGAGAAGTGCCAGGTGAGCCGCTTCAAAGGCCTGGGCGAGATGAGCGCCGAGCAGCTTTGGGACACCACGCTGAACCCCGACACGCGCCGCCTGATGCCGGTGACGCTGGGCGGACACGGTTTTTCGAGCACCGAGGCCCTGATGACCCAACTCATGGGCAAGGGCGAGGCCGCGGCCCGCCGCGACCTGATGGAACTGCACGGTGACTCGGTTGAGGTGGATATCTGACCCCCCCGCGCCGCTGCGCGGCACCCCCCAAGGGGCAACATCTGCGGCCCGGCGGAGCCGGTTCCGCGATGTTCTGGACCACAAGCACCTCTCGCGCGGCAACGCTTCGTAAAGGCTTTTGATTTCACATGAACGACACCCCAGAACTTGACCTGCGGCCCGCCGAAGCGCCCGGCGACGACAGCCTCGCGGCCTACGCCCAGCGCGCCTACCTTGAGTACGCGTTGTCGGTGGTGAAGGGCCGTGCCTTGCCCGATGTGTGCGACGGCCAGAAGCCGGTGCAGCGGCGCATTCTGTATGCCATGGACCGCATGGGCCTGAGCTACAGCGGCAACACCGCCGCGCGCCCGGTGAAGAGCGCGCGCGTGGTGGGTGACGTGCTGGGCCGTTTTCACCCGCACGGCGATCAGGCGGCGTATGACGCGCTGGTGCGCATGGCGCAAGACTTCGCGCAGCGCTACCCGCTGATCGACGGCCAGGGCAACTTTGGCTCGCGCGACGGCGACGGCGCGGCGGCCATGCGCTACACCGAGGCCCGCCTGGCCAAGATCACCGGCCTGCTGCTCGACGAGATCGACCAGGGCACGGTGGACTTCGTGCCCAACTACGACGGCTCCACCCTGGAGCCCAAGCAGCTGCCCGCGCGCCTGCCCTTCAACCTGCTCAACGGCGCCAGCGGCATCGCGGTGGGCCTGGCCACCGAAATTCCCAGCCACAACCTGCGCGAGGTGGCCGAGGCCTGCGTGGCCCTGGTGAAAAACCCGGGCCTGGCCGACGACGAGCTGTTCGCCATGATCCCCGGCCCCGACTACCCCGGTGGTGGCCAGATCATCAGCCCGGCAAGCGACATTGCCGATGCCTACCGCACGGGCCGCGGCAGCCTGAAGGTGCGCGCGCGCTGGAAGATCGAAGACCTGGCGCGTGGCCAGTGGCAATTGGTGGTGAACGAGCTGCCGCCCGGCGTGAGCTCGCAGAAGGTGCTGGAAGAGATCGAGGAGCTCACCAACCCCAAGGTGAAGGCCGGCAAGAAGGCGCTCACGCAAGACCAGACCCAGCTCAAGGCCAGCATCCTGGCCGTGCTCGACGGCGTGCGCGACGAGTCCAGCAAGGACGCGCCGGTGCGCCTGGTGTTCGAGCCCAAGAGCAGCCGCATCGAGCAGCAGGAACTCATCACCCAGTTGCTGGCGCACACCAGCCTGGAAACCTCGGCGCCGATCAACCTCACCATGATCGGCATCGACGGCCGGCCCACGCAGAAGTCGCTGCGCCAGATGCTGCAGGAGTGGGTGGCCTTCCGCCAGACCACGATCACGCGGCGCTCGCAGCACCGCCTGGACAAGGTGCTGGACCGCATCCATATCCTCGAAGGCCGGCAGCTGGTGCTGCTGAACATCGACGAGGTGATCGCCATCATCCGCCACAGCGACGAGCCCAAGGCCGCGCTGATCGCGCGCTTCAACCTGAGCGACCGCCAGGCGGAAGACATTCTTGAAATCCGCTTGCGCCAGCTGGCCCGCCTGGAGGCCATCAAGATCGAGCAAGAGCTCAAGGAACTGCGCGAAGAGCAGGGCAAGCTCGAAGACATCCTGGCCAACCCGGCCAGCCTCAAGCGGCTCATGGTCAAGGAGATCGAGGCCGACGCCAAGACCTTCGGCGACGAGCGCCGCACCCTCATCCAGGCCGAGAAAAAGGCCGTGGCCGAGATCAAGGTGGTGGACGAGCCGGTGACGGTGGTGGTCTCCAGCAAAGGCTGGGTGCGCGCGCGCACCGGCCACGGCCACGAACCCGGCAGCTTCGCCTTCAAGGCCGGCGATGGCCTGTATGGCACCTTCGAGTGCCGCACGGTGGACACGCTTATCGTGTTTGGCAGCAACGGCCGGGTGTACTCGGTGCCGGTGGCCAGTTTGCCGGGCGCTCGCGGCGACGGCCAGCCCATCACCACGCTGATCGACCTGGAAGCCGGCAGCCAGCCGTTGCACTATTTCGCTGGCCCGCTGGCGGCGCAGTTGCTGCTGTCCAGCAGCGGGGGCTATGGTTTCCTGGCCACGGTGGAGGCGATGGTCTCTCGCCAGAAGGGCGGCAAGTCCTTCATCAGCCTGGGCGAGGGCGAAATGCCCTGCGCGCCGTCGCACGCCATTGGCGCCACGCACGTGTGCTGCGCGTCTACCGGCGGGCGCATCCTCACTTTCGAGATCGGCGAGCTCAAGCAGATGGACAAGGGTGGCCGCGGTCTGATGCTGCTGGACCTGGAGCCCAAGGACACGCTGGCCGGTGCCGCCGCCTACACGCGCAGCGTGAAGATCGAGGGCATGGGCCGAGGTGGCAAAGAGCGCGATGAGACGCTGGAAATCCGCAGCCTGAACAACGCCCGCGCCGCGCGTGGCCGCAAGGGCAAGGCGGCCGATCTGGGCTTCAAACCCAATCGCGTGACGCGGGTGGAGTGAGGGCCGGGCGGAAGAACGGGGCGCCGTTGGCTGTCTTGCGCCCTGGCCACTCGCTCACGCCAATGTGTCAGGTCGCCTGGCTGGATCGGCCCCTTATTTCGCCGGGGTCCAGGCGCCCGAGTCGATGGAGGCCACCAGCCTTTGCACCGCATCGCGGATGGCCTGGTCGAGCACGTTGTCGTTTTTGTTGTTGAGGGGTGCTACCGCGGCGAAGGCATCGCCCAGGCCGGTGCTTTTCCAGTCGGGATGGGTTTGCTCCGCGGCGCCAGGGACGGAATGCACCACCCTGGAGAAGGAAGGGTTCACCACTTGTAGCTCTACCTTGGCGAAGGTGACCTGGAGGTTGCCTTGGCCCATTAGGCTGAAAAGCGAGTGGTCTTTGAGTTCTCGTCGACCAAGCTCGATGATGTTGCCGGTGATGACGTAGGAGGTCTCCGCGTTCAACACCACTTCGGCCGACAGCAGGGGCCTTGGTTGAGGGGTGCCCAGATAGTTGCCGTCTGCCACTTGAAAGTGGTTGTTGCCACGCAGATGGGCCAGGAGCAGCTGCTGGGATTGTTTGCTCAGGCGGTCGAGGTCCTCACTGGAGAGGGCGCGCTTGATGGGCGACCTGATATCGAATGCCCCAACGGACACCGGAATGCGGGGGCTTTGTTGGCGCTTGTTGGCTGCCTGAGAAAGCGATGGGGTGTCTGCGACGGTGACGGCGCAGCCGCTCAGCGCCATGCAGGCGGCCAGCACCGCCCAGTACTTGGATGACATCAAATGGCTCCTATGAGCGCTGGCGACATGCCGGCGCAGGGCAACCATTGAACAAGTGGAAGGCGCTGGCCTCTATCCGGTGGTGGAGGTCGGTTACTTGACCTCGGCGATCAGTTCGATCTCCACGCAGGCGCCCATCGGGATCTGCGCCACGCCGAAGGCACTGCGGGCGTGGGCACCTGCTGGCCCGAACACCTGGCCCAGCAGCTCGCTGCAACCGTTGGTGACGAGGTGCTGCTCGGTGAAGGTGGCGGTGCTGTTGACCAGACTCATGACCTTCACGATGCGCTTTACGTCATTGAGGGTTTTGCCGCTGGCCTGGCAGGCCGCGTGCAGCGTGCCCATCAGGTCGATGGCCACGGCACGCGCGGCCTGCTGGCCCTCGGCGGTGTCCATGGTCAGGCCGAGTTGGCCAACCCAGGGTTTGCCGTCGCGCTTGGCGATGTGACCAGACAGAAAAATCTGCTGACCGGACTGCACGAAGGGCACGTAGGCGGCAGCGGGCACCGCCACTGGCGGCAAAACGATGCCGAACTGGCTCAGCCGGGTGTAAACGCTCATGAAGGTCTCCTGACGAACAAGCCGGTCATTCTAGGTGGGGCCTGCTCGGGTGGGTGAGGGGGCTGGCGACAAGCCAAGCGCCTTCATGGTTGTACTGATAATGGCCTACATCGAGGCGCATTGCGAGGTGGGCGGCGCACAGAAGTCGGGCAGGGAGGCCGCAATGGCGAAAAGAGGTTGGCAGGCGCGTGCGCGCGCCGGGGGCAAGGGCGTTGACCGGGCGGCTGCCAATGGCGCCAAGGGCTGAGGGCTGGCTGGGCCCACTGTGGGCGCTGGGCGGCGTGGTGCTGGGCACCGCTTGCCAGTTGCAGCAGGTCGAGCTCTGGGCAGCGTGGGCCTATGTGGCCTGTGGCCTGGGTGCCGGTTGGTTGGCGGTGCCGGGCGCGCGCCGGCACCGGCTGCTGTGGCTGATGGCTGGTGCGCTGCTGGGGTGGGGCCTGACCGGTGCGCGGGCCGTGGCCTACCAAGGCGGCGCCCTGGACCCGGTCTGGCAGGCGCGTGATGTGCAGGTGGTGGGCCGCGTGGCGAACCTGCCGCAGTTGGACGAGCAGTCCGAGCGCTTCGAGTTCGTGCTCGAGTCGGCCCAACACGAGGGGCGGCCACTGGCGCTGCCCCGCCGGGTGCAGCTCTCGTGGTGGGCGCTCTCCCCCGAGCGCCGTGTGGTGGCGGGTGAGCGCTGGGCCTTCACGGTGCGCCTGCGTCGGCCCCACGGCTTGTTCAACCAGCATGGTTTTGACCGCGAGTTGTGGTGGTGGGAGCGCGGTCTGTTGGCGGTGGCGCAAGTGCGCGATGGCCCTTCTGGTGCCGCGCCGAAGCGCCTGGGCATGACGCCTTGGCACCCCATTGAATGGGCGCGGCAGCAGTGGGTGCAGCGCATTGAGCACCGCGTGCCGTCGGCGCGTGAGGCGGGCTTGCTGGCGGCGCTGGCCGTGGGCGACCAGAACGCCATTGCCGCCGAAGACTGGACGCTGTTCCGCATCACGGGCGTGGCCCACCTGATGAGCATTTCAGGGTTGCACATCACGGGTTTTGCCTGGCTGGCCACGGGGCTTCTGGGGTGGGGGTGGCGGCGCGCAGGTCGGCATTGGCCTGCGCTCTTGCTGCGCTGGCCGGCGCCCGGCGTGGCCAACTGGGGTGGGCTGCTGCTGGCGGTGGTGTATGCCGGCCTGGCCGGTTGGGGCGTGCCCGCCCAGCGCACGGTGTGCATGCTCGCGGTGGCCGTGGCCTTGCGTGCCTGGGCGCGGCAATGGCCCTGGCCGGTGGCCTGGTTGGCGGTCTTGGGCTTGGTGGTGGTGCTCGATCCGTGGGCCATGCTGCAGGCGGGCTTTTGGTTGAGCTTCGTGGCCGTGGCCTTGCTGATGCTGAGCCCGCGGCCGGCCATGGTTCAAGGGGTGGCGCTCTGGCGCCGCGCCCCGGCGGCGCTTGGGCGCATGGTGGCCGAGCAGTCGCGCCTCACCCTGGCCCTCGCCCCGTTGACGCTGCTGCTGTTTGGCCAAGCATCGGTGGTGGGCTTGCTGGCCAATTTGCTGGCCATTCCCTGGGTGACGCTGGTGCTCACGCCCTTGAGCCTGCTGGGTGCCGTGTTGCCCTGGGCCTGGGACGCCGCTGCCTGGGCCGCCGGGGTGCTGCTCGCCGCGCTGTCTCCCCTGGCCCAATGGCCGATGGCGCAGCTGGTGCGGCCGGTGGTGCCTTGGCCGCTGGGGGCGATGGCCGTGTTCGGGGCTGCCCTGGCGGTGATGCGCTGGCCCATGTCGTGGCGCGTGGCGGGTGTCTTGCTGGCACTGCCGGCCCTGCTGTGGTCGCCGCCCCGTCCTGCGCCCGGGCAGTTCGAGGTGCTGGCCCTTGACGTGGGGCAGGGCAGTGCGGTGCTGGTGCGAACGGCGGGGCACAGCCTGCTGTACGACACCGGTCCGCGCTGGGGCCCCACCAGCAATGCGGGTGAGCGCGTGGTGGTGCCGGCGCTGCAGGCCAGGGGTGAAGTGCCGGACATGGTGGTGGTGAGCCACCGCGACAGCGACCACGCGGGTGGCTCGGCCGCCGTGGCCGCCGCCTGGCCGCAAGCGCGGTGGTGGTCGTCGTTTGACGAGGACCCGGCCCGCCGCTGTGTGGCCGGGCAGCGATGGCAATGGGATGGGGTGAGTTTTGAGGTGCTGCACCCCTACGCGCAAGACCACGCGCAAGCCCGCCTGTCCACCAACGCCATGTCATGCGTGCTTCGCGTCAGCGCAGGCGAGCGGGCGGCGTGGTTGTCGGGTGACCTCGACGCCGACCGCGAGGTGCGGCTGGCGCTGGCCCGTCCTGACTTGCGGGCCGACCTGCTCGTGGCGCCACACCACGGCAGCCGCACTTCATCGCACCCGGCCTTGCTCAATGTGCTGCAACCTTCGCTGACCATCGTGCAATCGGGCCACCTCAACCGCTTCGGGCACCCGGCGCCGGTGGTGCTGCAGCGCTACAGCGAACGCGGCATTCGCTGGGTGAACACGCCCGATTGCGGCGCCGCCCGCTGGCGCAGCGATCGCCCCGAGGTCATCGACTGCGACCGCTTGCGCCTTCGACGCTACTGGAACGCCCCTGGTCGGGGCTTGGTGGGTAGGGGTGGCCCGGCTCTTGCTATGCTGGAAGCAGGAGAACCCAGCCCATGAGCCGACCGATGTTTGACGAAATGAACGCCTCGCCCACCGAGGTGCGGGCCCACTACGAGAACTACGCCCGCTGGCTTGCCCAGCAACCGCCCGAGCTGATGGCGGCCAAGCGAGAAGAGGCCGAAATGATTTTCCGCCGCGTGGGCATCACCTTCGCGGTGTACGGCGACAAAGACGAAGACGGCGCGGGTACCGAGCGCCTGATTCCCTTTGACCTGATCCCCCGCATCATTCCGGCCCATGAGTGGCACAGCATGGAAGAGGGCCTGGTGCAGCGGGTGAGCGCGCTCAACCGCTTCGTTTACGACGTCTACCACGATCAGGAAATCATCAAGGCCGGCATCATCCCGGCCGACCAAATCTTCCAGAACGCGCAGTTCCGCCCCGAGATGATGGGCGTGGACGTGCCGAACCAGATTTATTCGCACATCGCCGGCATCGACATCGTGCGCGCCCCCAACGCCCAGGGCCAGGGCGAGTACTACGTGCTCGAAGACAACCTGCGCGTGCCCAGTGGCGTGAGCTACATGCTCGAAGACCGCAAGATGATGATGCGGCTCTTCCCCGACCTGTTCGAGACCAACCGCGTGGCGCCCGTGGCGCATTACCCCGACCTGCTGCTGGAGACCCTGCGCGCCGTCAGCCCCGCCACCACGGCCGAGCCCACGGTGGTGGTGCTCACGCCCGGCATGTACAACAGCGCCTACTTCGAGCACGCCTTCCTGGCGCAGCAAATGGGCGTGGAACTCGTTGAGGGGCAAGACCTGTTCGTCAAGGACAACTTCGTCTACATGCGCACCACGCGCGGGCCGAAGCGGGTGGACGTGATCTACCGCCGCGTGGACGATGACTTCCTCGATCCGCTGGTGTTCCGGCCCACCTCCACCCTGGGCTGCGCGGGCTTGCTGGGCGTGTACCGCAGCGGCAACGTGGCGATCTGCAACGCGGTGGGCACCGGGGTGGCCGACGACAAGTCGATCTACCCCTACGTGCCCAAGATGATCGAGTTCTACCTGGGCCAGAAGCCCATCCTCAACAACGTGCCCACTTTCATGGGGCGCGATCCGGAAGACCTCAAGTACATCCTGGCGCATCTGCCCGAACTGGTGGTGAAAGAGGTGCACGGCGCCGGTGGCTACGGAATGCTGGTCGGCCCGGCGTCCACCCAGGCCGAGATCGAGGCCTTCCGCCACGCCGTGCTGGCCAACCCCTCGGGTTACATCGCCCAGCCCACCTTGTCGCTCTCCACCTGCCCTACCTATGTGGAAAGCGGCATCGCGCCACGCCACATCGACCTGCGCCCCTTCGTGCTCTCGGGCAAAGAGGTGCAGATGGTGCCCGGTGGCCTCACGCGCGTGGCCCTCAAGGAGGGCTCGTTGGTGGTGAATTCGTCGCAAGGCGGCGGCACCAAAGACACCTGGATTCTGGAAGCCTGAATCCCCACACATGGCCCTTTGACTGGCTCAGGGCAAACGGAAACCGGAGTGCACCCATGCTTTCACGTACCGCAGATCACCTTTTCTGGATGTCCCGCTACACCGAGCGGGCCGAGAACACCGCCCGCATGCTTGATGTGAACTACCAGACCTCGCTGCTGCCGCAATCGGCCGCCGTGGCGCAGGTGGGGTGGGAAGGGCTGTTGTCGATCAGCGAGCTGCTGCCCGCCTACACCGCCAAATACGGGCAGGCCATCACGCCGCGCAACGTCATGGATTTCATGGTGCGCGACGAGTCCAACCCGTCCAGCATCGTGGCCTGCCTGCGCGCCGCCCGCGAGAACGCCCGTGCGGTGCGCGGTGCGCTCACCACCGAGGTGTGGGAAACGCAGAACGCCACCTGGCTCAAGCTGGCCAGCTACCTCAAGACGCAAGATTTCGAGCGTGACCCCGGTGCCTTCTTCGAGTGGGTCAAGCACCGCTCGCACCTCTCTCGTGGCGTGGCCATCGGCACCATGCTGCAGGACGAGGCGTTTCACTTCTACCGCATGGGCACCTTCCTGGAGCGGGCCGACAACACCGCCCGACTGCTGGACGTGAAGTTCCACGCTGTGCAGAGCGACTTCTTCGGCGCCGCCAGCGAGCTTGACCAAGAGTACGACTTCTACCACTGGAGCGCGATCCTGCGCTCGGTCTCGGGCTTCGAGGTGTACCGCAAGGTCTACCGCGACGTGATCTCGCCCGAGAGAGTGGCTGAACTGCTAATCTTGCGCGCCGACATGCCGCGAAGCTTGGCGGCCAGCCTCAACGAGGTGGTGAACAACCTCAACGTTGTGGCCAACGACCTTAGTGATGAAACCCTGCGTCGCGCCGGCAAGCTGCAAGCCGAGCTGCGCTTCGGTCGCATCGACGAGATTCTCTCCACCGGCCTGCACGCCTACCTCACCCAATTTCTTGACCGAGTGAACGAACTTGGCGGTCGCATCAGCCAGGATTTTCTGGTGCCAACGCATTGATGGCCTCACACTTCAAGGGCGATGGCCGATAGGTGACCGCTCTGTCGCGGTAAACCGAGAGGTTCTTTCCAGTCCTTGCCCGATCGCCCCGAACCTCGCATGCTTTCCATTCGTCACACGACCCGTTATGGCTACACCGAGCCACTGCTCTACTCGGTGCAGGTCCTGCATCTCTGGCCCAGTAGCGGTCCATGCCAGCGCGTGGTCGACTGGGCCATTCGGGTGCCGGGCCGCTTGATCGAGTTGCCCGCCACCCAGGGAAATCGAGAGCACAGCTTCAGCCTTAGCGTTCGTGCGCCCGATGGGTTGACACAGATGTCGGTGATGGCCCAGGGCCGGGTGGAGCCCACCGGCGTGGCCGAGTTCGACGACGCCGGGGGGCTGCCGCCAGCTTTCTACCGCCGTTCATCAGCCCTGGCCGAACCCCATCCCCGCATGAGTGCCTGGGCTCGGGAAAGCCTGGGCGCCAAGGCTCAGGCGCCCACCGTGCCGAACGTCCTGGCCCTGGCAGAGGCCGTGGCCCACCGAGTGCGCTACCGTCCCGGCAACACCGGGGTGGAGACCACTGCCCTGGAGGCTTTCGACTGGGGGCTGGGTGTTTGCCAGGACCAGGCTCATGTGATGACTGCTCTGTGTCGCGGACTGGGGTGGCCAGCGCGTTACGTCAGTGGCTATTTTTTCGCCCAGAACGAGCCTGAACTGGCCAGCCACGCCTGGGTGGATGTGTGTGTGGACGAGGGGCGTTCGCGGTGGCTCAGCGTGGACGTGACCCATGCCTGCCCCACCGACCGGCGACACGTGCGCTTGGCCGCAGCGACCGACTACGCTGCCTGCTTGCCCATCAAGGGCATGCGCAGAGGCGGGGGCCAAGAGACGATGGACGTGAGAGTGCAGATCGACCCAGTCCCCATTGCCTAGTGACGCCGCGGGGGGCCGTGCCTGAGCGGCATCGCGGATGTCTTGGTGGTCACGCAGTGAGTTGTCGGGCCCTTCGGTCCGCTGATTCACCTGCGTCGCCATGGAAGACAAGACCGTTCCCCTGCTTCATCTGACCGATATTGCCAATGCGCGTGCGCTGGCTCGCCGTCGGTTATCGCTGCTCGATCTCAACCTTCGCCAGTTGGCCATGGTGTTGCTGAGCCCCGAAGAGTTCGCCGAGTGGTCTGGTGCAACCGTTGAGCCAAGTGAACCTTCGCCTCTTCGAAGCGCTGATGTGGCACGCGGTTTTGCATCACCTCGCCATCGAGAGCGTCGCTACACCCATTTGCAGCTGGGCAGTCGAAGTGCGTCCATGGCAGACAGGTTGTCGATACCATGCAAGGTCCCGCACTTTCTCGGGCATGAGATTCTTGCACTGGGCCTTGATGGCTTGTCGACAACGTCACAGCGGTCACGCAGCAGCAGGATCATTCAGCGCCTGTCGACGTTCAGCCCCCGAGGCAAGGACAAAGTCTCCAGTGGCGCCACCGACTCGGCCTGCCGTGTGGCAGTTGTCAGGGCCCTGCGAGGATTGCTTCAACTGCGTCAGCAATGGGATCGGATTGTGGGTATCCGATCGCCAATCAGTCTTGACGCCCTTGCAGACCAAGTGGCTCAAATGCAGGCTGGCGTTCTGGCAGTAGGGGCCTCTCTGGAGTGCTTCTCGCCTGCATCGCGCGAGGCGCAGGATTTGCGCGAAAGACTGCTTCAGTTGGTGGCGTGGGACTCCGACCTCTACGCCATGGTCATGCCCTGGGTGAATCGGCAGCGGCTTGGCGCAATCCAGGTGCACGCGGTTGATATGGCCAATCTCTTGCGAAGCCCACTGGACGATGCCGATGTCTTGCTCGCGGCTCAGTACGGGCTGGACGCCGATGAAGCCGTGGCGTTTCGAAATGCCCAATGGGCACTGTCAGCCTCACGCCTGCCGGGGCGACTCAATGACCGTTACCTGCATGAGCATCCCGATGGTCCCTGGTCTAAGGGCGGCATGACCAGCGTCTTCCGCCTCGTTTACCAGGGCGACCCCGAGTTGCTGGTAATGGTGTGGAAACCTGAAGACCCTACGGCAGGTTCTGTGGCATCTGATTTGATTGGGATTACCTGCAATGATGCTCGGGGCGGGACTCCATCACACTGCGCAGGACGCAGCGTGGCTACCTACCAAGTATCCAAGCGCCTCGGCCTTGGCCTGGTGCCCAAGACAGAATGGGCCGTGCACAAGGGGCGATTGGGCACTGCCATGGCCATGGCAGATGGCAGAGCGCCCAGCAGCAAAGGGCCTCTGAACTTGCCGCTTAATACCCAGACGGCGGTGGCGCTCAAGGCGTGCGACGGTGCCTTGTTAAGACTCAGCCGACAGTTTCGATTCTGTTCAGTTGAGTGGAGTGACCAGCTGGATGACTGCCTGGTCTTTGATCAATACCTGCTCGACTGTGTATACGACCCTGACGGGCGCTGCGTGGTTGACCGACAAGGCGATCGCCTGCGAACAAAACGCCGTGAGACCGTGTGGGTGTGTCAAGACTTTGACTCGCCCTCGTTGCGCCGCCAGATGATTCGGCTGCAATGGCTTGATCACCTCACGGGGCAGGTCGACCGAAACCCGATGAACTACTTGGTGGCCTGGGCTGACGATGGTCGCGCACAGGTCAGCGCCATCGATAACGATTTGTCCTTTCCCGCTGTGCCAGAAGTGCCTCCACCTTCAGGCACCAACATGATCTGGTTACCCTACATGCCGCCGTTGGTGGACAGCGAGATGGCCGAGGCCATAGCGGGTTTGAGCGATGCCGATTGGCAACAATGCTTGCACGGATTGGTGATGCCCAATGAATTTCAGTTCGCTTGCGCGCGCCTGGCTGCGGTCAAGGCCAAGATTCGTGACCTGGAAGCAGCGGGTAAGGTGATCGGCCCCACCGATCAGGATTGGGCTCGTTCCGATGTGGCCCACTGGCTGGGTTTGGCTGACATTGCGCAGGACATACACGCTGCCCGGAATGACGAGCAGCTGGGTGAGTTGTGGCTTCAGGCCTGTTGCCATTCTTACCTGAGACGCGACGCGACCAAACAGGCCATGGTGCTGGCGGCGCGTGATCCCATTGCGTATTTCGACCCAGCCGCCATTCAATCTTTTATTTGCAACGAGCTGCTCACTGGCTGAGGCGCGCCCGCACCGCCTCGTCCAGCTCGATCACCGTCATGGCGGCGTAGTAGCTGCTCCAGTTGTAGCGGGTCACCTCATAGAAGTTTTCGGTGCCCGCCACATAAGAGGGCGGGGCGCTACCGTTCTGCAGTTCCACCAGCGCCAGCGGACCGGCATGTTCGGCCGCTGCGCCCTCCAGTCCGGCACCCAGGGCCTGCATGCGGGCGGCGCTGAAGGTGGTGCAGGCCACGCGCGAGCGCATGCTCGACACCGGGCTGGCCTTGTTCCTGAGCCGGCTGCACTGGCACTGCCATTTCATCCAGAAGCTGGAGACCGAGCCCGCCATCGAGTACTGGAACATGCACCGGGGGTACGACGGCCTGCGTGAGGCCGAGTACAACCCGGCCCGCCTGCAGGCACTGATGGAGGGGCGCACCGGCTGGCCCATGGTGGATGCCTGCGTGGCCATGCTGCGCGAGACCGGCTGGCTGAATTTCCGCATGCGCTCCATGCTGGTGTCGGTGGCGGCGTATCCGCTGTGGCTGCACTGGCGCCCGGTGGGCGAATGGCTGGCGCGCGAGTTCCTGGATTGCGAGCCCGGCATCCACTGGAGCCAGATGCAGATGCAGAGCGGCACCACCGGCACCACCGGCATCAACACCACCCGGGTCTACAACCCCGTCAAGCAGGCGCAGGACCAAGTCCCCCATGGCCGGTTCGTGCGTCACTGGCTGCCGGCGCTGCAGCAGGTGCCCGACACCTGGCTGTTCCAGCCCTGGCTGATGCCGCCCGACCTTCAGCAGCGCATGGGGCTGCGGCCGGGGGTGGATCTGGTCGATCCGGTGGTCGATCTGGACACCGCCACCCGGCTGGCCAAGGACCGGGTGAATGCCCTGCGGGCCCGGCGTGAGGTGCAGGCCGTGCAGGCCGACATCGTGCGCCGCCACGGATTTAGACAGCGCCGCACCGAACAGGTGGCCGGACCGCGCCAGCGCCGCGTTGCCGAAGTGGCGTCACAGCAGATTGGCTTCGACTTCTGAGCCGCCTCCGCCGGCGGCCCATCCAATCACTTCATCCCGCGCATCCAGGCAAGGGCTTCCGGCGCTGCGGTGACGAAGGTGGCGCGGTGATCGGCACCGGGAACTCGGCGGGTTTCCACCCGGTTTCCGGTGGTGTTCGGCTGGCCGATGAGGATGTTCTGGTAGGTGCTGGCCAATGTGGCGATCGGTTCCTTGAGCACTTCGTCCCGGGAGCCGTAGAACATCTTCAGGGGCGTCCTGAAGAGCTGCCGGTAGGTTTCGTTGCGACGCAACAGTTCGCCGTACGCCGAACCTGCGAAATGAGCGGGATCCCGGTACTCCGGCCTGAAATAGCCGATGAGGGGCAGGGGGCCGAATCGCTGGAACATTGCGAGCAGGTCGGCTTCCGAGCCATAACGGCGGTGGTAGATGCTTTCCAGGGCCGCGTAATGGTCGGGGTGGATGACCGATCGGGCCAGACCGGGCCGCGCGTAGTAGTGCTCGTAAGAGAACACCGTCAATGCCACGATGGTGTTGAGCCACACCGCATCGATCCCCTGGCGGGGGTAGTACATCAGGCCATTCAAGGCAGCGAACGGGTCACTGGGAGCCGATGCGGTGAAGGCCGCGTCGACCTTCACCCCTGCGGATTCGAGTTTCTGCAGAAAGCCGGTGGTGTTGAGGCCACCCAGCGACCAGCCACCCAGGAACAGCCGGGAGGTGGCGATGTCCTTCTGCCGCAGAAACGTCTGCACGTCCAGGTACAGGTCGTAGTTGACCTGCTGGGTCGCCTGCTTCACGAAGTAGGCCTCGGGTTCCTGTGCGTGACCACCCATGCCGAGATAGTCGGCTGCCATCACCGCAAACCCGTTGCCCGCAAACAGGGCCACCATGTAGCGGGTTTCGTAGGCGGCGTCGTAGTGGGGCAACCCGCTCGGGTTCTCCCGTCTGAACGCGAACGAGGGCACCTCGTACTTGCCAAACACCGTGCCGTGCTGGTACGAGATCAGCGGCAGCGAGCCGTTGCTGCGGCCCTTGGGCAAGGCCAGCAGACCCGTCACCCGGACTGTCCGGTGGCCCTGCTCCGGAACGCTCGAGTCGTACTCGACTGTGTAGATGTCCACGTCCTGGGTCGCCGTCGAAGGCGTGGGCACGGCGTAGGGCGGCTGGGCACCGGTGTGCTTCATGAACGCCGCGCGTTCTTCGGTGAGCACCAGGTTCAGTTCATGAGCGGGAACGGTCTTGAGGAAGGTGAAGACCGCATTCGCCGCATGGGCGCCGGGGATCATGAGGGCCAGCAGGAGGCTGAAGAAAACACGCATGGGAATGGCTTTCAGGGGGTGATCCCGATGTCGCACCCAGGGGGGCGCCCATGGCATCGGGCGATGGCGCTGTCGGTTGTGACCGGTCAGAAGCCTCATTTTTTATCACTTTATCTTGTAATCACAAATTAAACTGTCATTCGATACTTTTTGGATGACATCAATGAAAACCAAGCTTTTCTTCACCGCCCTGGCACTTCAGGGCTGCCTTCTGCCGTCTGCACACGCAGCCGATGGGCATGGGCACGTGTCCATCGCCGTCGTGAAGGCTCAGAACGACGCACTCGAGAAGAACACCGACGGCAAGGGTTTCGGGCCGCAGTCACCTCGTGACCTGGCACAGAAGAGCGGCCAGAACATGCGCGCGTTTTCCCCTGCACCCCGTTATCAGCAGATGAACCTGTGCAACATCCACATGCACAAGAACGCAGAGCACAAGGGCGGCGAGTTCACGCTGTATGCAGGGACTGGCGACGGCCATGGTTTCGAGTCGGGTTACAAGTACGCCGGCCAGCTCAGCCACGGCGAATCCAGGCCGCTCGGGACAGGCGTCTGCAAGGGCGACCATGGTGCTCTGCAGGTCGGCGACACCATCGAAGTCCACTATGTGCACAGCACCGCACAGGTCAAACCCGGCCCCACCCTGGCCGCCTGCCTCAGCGAGTCGGACATGAACCCGCAACTTCGTGTCGAGGCCCAGGTGTTCGTGCTGGTCAACAACAGCCAGGCCGCCGATTTCCTTCGCTTGATGGCCGTGGGTGAACGCAGCGGTTACCAGCAGGCGTTGAACATTCCGCGTACGACAGGCACCCCGATTCAGTACGCCGGCTCCACCACCGGGCCGTCTTACAACGAAAAAGGCTCTCCCCTGCAGGTCACCTGGAGCGTGCGACCCAAGGTCATGAAGGTCAATGCCACCACCGTGGACCAGTGGTGCAAGGACAACCCGTTTCGGGAGAACCACGCCCACGGCGTGCGCAACCTGGTCCGCAGCGAGAAGCTGCTGTCGCCGATGCACTGACACCGGGCCGGTGAGGGCCGGCCGGCTCGGCCGGTGATCGGCGCGGCGACGCCTCAGCGCGCAGCGTTGCCGGCCGTCGCCATCCGCGACCGCACCGCTTCGCCCAGCTCGATCACCGCCATGGCGTAGTAGCTGCTCCAGTTGTAGCGGGTCACGACATAGAAGTTTTCGGTGCCCGCCACGTAAGAGGGCGGGGCGCTGCCGTTCTGCAGTTCCACCAGCGCGAGCTGGCCAGGGTGGCGACGCCCGGCCTCGTCCAGCGCCGCGCCCAGGGTCTCGAAGCGGGCCGGGGCGAAGCTGGGCAGGATGTCGGGCGCCAGCAGGGTGTCCACGTTCTCGCGCGAGGCCTCCACCCGCACCGGGTAATGCGTGGGCATGCCCGGCTGCCAGCCGAAGGTCTTGAAGTAGTTGGCCACCGAGCCAATCACGTCGGCCGGGCTGTCGAACAGGTCCACGTGACCATCGGCGTCGAAGTCGATGGCGTATTTCACCCAGCTGCTGGGCATGAACTGCGGCCAGCCCATGGCCCCGGCGTAGCTGCCCAGCAGCGCCAGCGGGTCTTGGCCTGTGCGGTGCGTCAGGCTCAGGAACTGCTCCAGCTCGCTGCGAAAGAACTCGCTGCGGGCCGCCGCGCGCGGGTGGCTGGGCGGGAAATCGAAGGCCAGGGTGGTCAGCGCGTCGATCACGCGGAAGTTGCCCGTGTGGCGGCCGTACAAGGTCTCCACGCCGATCACGCCCACGATCAGGCTGGCCGGTACACCGAACTGCGCCTCGGCGCGGGCGAGGGTGTCGCGGTTCGCTTCCCAGAAGCGCTGGCCGGCCGCCAGGCGAACGGGCTCGATGAAGCGCGCGCGATAGGCGGCCCAGTTCTTGGGTTGGGTGCTGGGGGGCGGCGTGGACAGGCGCACGATGGCCGGCACCCGCTCGGCCGCGCCGATCTGGGCGCGCACCCAGGCCGGGTCAAGGTCGCGGCGGGTGGCCAGGTCGTCGGCGAAGGCCATGGCCGCCTCGCTTTGCGCGTAGCGGAAGTTGGGGGCCTCGGCCGCTCGGGTGCTGCCCGGGCGGCGCTTGGCGGGCAGGTCGGCGGCCTGGGCCACGGCGCCGCACAGGGTGGCGGCCAGGGCGATGCCCAGGGACAGGTTCAGAAGAGGGCGGCGAATCATGGCGATGGGCGCTTGGGCCAGTGCAGTTGCTTGAACGCGGCGCGCAGGCGCCGCAGGTCAGCGGAGGGTTCTTTGGCGTAGCGCTGGGCTTCCAGGTCCAGCAGCCACAAGGCGATGTCTTTTGCCTGGTCGGTGCACTGCTGCTGCACGGCGGTGGCCAGGGCGCGTGGGGTGGCGCGCGCGGGCAGGGCGAACCCGGCGCGGTGCAGGCGCAGCCGCGCCTGGTCCAGCAGGCGCAGCCAGGGGTCTTGCCGCTGGCGTTCCCACAGGTTCCACAAGGCACCCAGGCCGCTGGCCAGCACCACCAGGCCGATGAGGGTGTAAGCCAGGTCGGCCCAGTCGGGTTCGTCAAAGCCCAGCGCGCGCAGCAGGTTGAGTTGCTCTCCTTGGGTGTAGTTCAGCACCCATTGGTTCCAGCGGTTGTTGATGGCTTCCCAGGTGGCGCGCAACTGGGCCACCAGCGTGGGGTTCAGCGTTCGAATGGCGCCGGCCACCGCCCCCTCGGGGGCGCTCAGCCGCTGCAGCGAGCCGATGCGCCCCGGGGCCACCGCGCCAGTGGGGTCCACGCGCACCCAGCCCTGGCCTTGCAGCCACACCTCGGCCCAGGCGTGGGCATCGCGCTGGCGCACCGTCCAGTAGCCGTCCACGCCGTTCATCTCGCCACCCTGGTAGCCGGTGACGATGCGCGCCGGGATGTCCATGGCGCGCATCAGCACCACGAAGGCGCTGGCAATGTGCTCGCAGAAGCCTTCGCGCCGGTCGAACCAGAACTCGTCGGCGGTGTGCTGGCCGTACACCCCGGGCTCCAGCGTGTAGCGGTAACCGCCCGTGCGCAGACGGTCCAGCGCGGCCTGCACCAGGGCGGGCGCCGCATCAGGCCCCGCGCCGTGCTCGCGGCGCAATGTCACGGCGAGTTCGTGGGTGCGCGGGTTGAAGCCGCCGGGCAGTTGCAGGTAGTCCTGCAGGCCCAGCACGGGCCGATCGGGGCCGTGGCGGAAATCGAGGTAGCTCTCGGCCCGGTAGCGCACCAGCGAGCCGATGGCACGGCGCGTGACCCATTGCAGTTCAGGCGTCATGCGGGCCTGGGTGCCGGGCACCTCGGGCGCGGCCACGGCAGCGTCCAGCAGCAGCACCCAGGGCTTGTCGTTGGGCTCCAGCGTCACCTCGTAGCGCACCGGTTCGCCGCTCACGCGCAGGTCGGGGCTCAAGCCGAGTGAGCGGGGAAAGTCGGAATTCAGTGGCTTCCACTCCACGCCGTTGAAGTCGCTGAGCACGGGGCCACGGAAGTAAAGGCGGTTGGCGGGCGGTGGCGGGCCCTCAAAGCGCACCCGCATGGCGATGCGATCGTCCAGCACCAGTTGGGCGATCTGGCCCACCCGCATCTCGTTGGACAGGCCGCTGCGCCCGCTGTTCTCATCGGCCGGCAGTCCCCACAGCGGCGCCATGCGGGGAAAGAGCAGGAACAGCGCCAGCATGATGGGCGCGCCCAACAGCGCCATGCCGCCGGCCACGCGGGCGGCTTGCCACAGCGACGGCCGCCCCACCGGCATGTGCGCGTTCACCAGCGCGGTGAGCAGGCCCATGAGCGCCACCAGAATGCCGGCGGCCGTGAGCAGCGACTGCGAGTAGAAAAAATGCGTGAGCAGCGTGAAGAAGCCCAGGAAGAACACCACGAAGGCGTCGCGCCGCGCGCGCAGCTCCAGCGTCTTGAGCGCCAGCAGCACCACGATCAGCGTCACGCCAGCGTCGCGTCCCACTAAGGTGCGGTGGGTGAGCGCGGTGGCGGCGATGGCCAGCAGCAGCAGGCCCACGCGCCAGACCCAACCCGGCAAAGGGGCACCACGCAGCGTGAGCACGGTGCGCCAGGCCAGCACCCCAGCCGCCATCAGCGAGCACCACAGCGGGATGTGCCCGGTTTGCAGCAGCACGATCCAGCCGATGACCGCCAGCAGGAAGAGCGTGTCGCGGGCCTCGCGCGGCAGGCGCGCGGCAGCAGCCAATGGGGATGCCAGGCTCAGCACAGCGCCAGTGCCTCCAGGCAGCGGGCCTTGTGCACGGGGCCCTGGTCGGGGGCGATTTCCCGCCCGGGCAGGCGCAGGCCATACACCAGGTCAAGCCGGTCGGCCACCAGCACCCAGGCCGTCAGGCGCGACAGCCGCGCTTCCAGCCCGGTGTGGCCGCAGGCGGCGTGGTCGAGCCACAAGGTTTGGCGCTGGGCGACCGAGGCGTCGCGGCTGACCAGTTCGTCGCGCCCGCTGGCAAAGGCCTGCGCCGCCTTCTTCCAGACCACGGCTTTCATCGGGTCGCCGCGCCGGTACGCGCGCACCCCCTCGAATTCGCCCACCGCCTGGGTGCGCAACGGGCCGCTCTCGCCGGCCTGGGCCTCGCCCACGGGCAAGGGCGGCGGCGTGTCTTCGGGGGTCGGGTAGACCAGCACGGTGCTGGCGGTGCGCCACACCGTCCACACCCGGAAGGTGCCCAGCGGAAACAGGGTCTGGGCGATGAGCGCCGGCAAAGCGTGGCGCCCGCGGCCGGGTGCGCCCCAGGTGACCTGCAGCGCAGCCTCGCCCTGGGCGGGCACGTCCACCCAGGCCAGTGCCGGGGGTTGGCCGTGGGCGGGTCGCACCGCCAGGCCAATGCCATGGCGCGCGGTGCGCCGGGTGTTTGTCAGGCGCAGGTCAATGCGCACCGCTTGGCCCGCGTGCACCGGCTCGGGCGGGTCCAGGTGCAGGCTCAGGCCGCGCAGGTTCCCGTGGCACACGTGCATGCCCACGACCGCACAGCCCGCCAACAGAAAAGTGAGCAGGTAGCCCAGGTTGAGCTGGTAGTTGATGCTGGCCACCAGCAGCACCACCAGCGTGAGCGCCAGCATCCAGCCCGCGCGGGTGGGCAGGATGTAGACATTGCGGTGTGTGAGCTGCACCGTGTCGCTGGCGGGCACGCGGTTGAGGAACCAGCGGTTCGCCCGATCGCGAAGGGGCGCCAGCAGGCCGCGGCGCCTCGGGGGTGCCGCGCGCCGCTCAGGGTAAACGGCGGTGTTCATCCTCAGGGCAGGGGCACCGCGTCCAGCATGGCCCGCACCTGCTCCATCGACCCGCGCCCGGCATCGCGCACAGGGATCAGGCGGTGCGCGGTGGTCTGGGGCAGGAT
>Ga0255128_1000019_pt1 | contig 52256 bp, 53 predicted proteins | sample Law_Miss_RepC_8d_FD_188562 | JGI IMG/M metagenome (GOLD analysis project Ga0255128, IMG submission 188562) | Freshwater microbial communities from St. Lawrence River, New York, United States - Law_Miss_RepC_8d | ecosystem: Environmental > Aquatic > Freshwater > River | place: USA: New York... | reverse complement strand
GTGGGGGCCCTTGTTGGGGGCCATCAGCTTGCACATTCTGGCGGATCTAACACGTAATTTATTCGGACAATTGCCAGGCATCAACATGGTGATCTACGGTGTTGTCCTGATTTTTATTGTGATGTTTTTGCCCAGAGGCATTGCCGGTTTGGGGGCGATCACACCTTGGCAAGCCTTGCGAGGTCGCAAGTCCACTGACCAGGAGAATTCATGAGCACCCTGTTGCAAATTGACGGGGTAGACAAATCCTTTGGCGGTCTCAAGGCCGTCAACCAAGTCAGCCTGTCGGTGACCGAAGGTCGCCTGAGTGCCCTGATAGGTCCCAATGGCGCAGGCAAGACAACCCTCTTTGCCCTGATGTCCGGATTTATCAAGCCCGACAGGGGAAGTGTTATTTTTTCCGGGCAAGACATCACCGGGCAGTCTCCCCATGTCAATGCCCGCTTGGGCCTGACCCGCACCTTCCAGATCGTGCAACCTTTTGCAGCGCAAAGTGTTCGCGAAAATATTGCCGTTGGGGCCCATTTGCATCTGCCCAGGCGTGCACAGGCGCTGGCATATGCCGAGTCCGTGGCCCAACAAGTCGGATTGACGCCTCAACTTGATAAGCTCGCCAGCGACCTGACCGTAGCCGGGCGCAAGCGGCTGGAGTTGGCCCGTGCGCTGGCCACTCGCCCCCGGTTGTTGCTGCTGGACGAGGTGTTGGCCGGCCTGAACCCGCAGGAAATTGCTGAAATGATTCCGGTGGTGCAGGGCATTGCGCAAAGTGGTGTCACGGTGCTGATGATCGAGCACGTCATGCAAGCGGTGATGAGCTTGGCCCAAGAGGTATGGGTATTGGCGCAAGGTCAACTGATTGCCCATGGTTCTCCTGCCGAGGTCACCAGCAACCAGGCTGTCGTCGAGGCTTATCTGGGGCACGGAACAGCTGAGCGGCTGCAAAAAAATACGGCAAAAGCTATCGCCAGCAAAGGAGCCCCAGCATGAGCGCTTTGTTGAACGTGCAAGGCCTTAAATCGGGCTATGGCGTGGTCGAAGTCTTGCGGGGAGTGGATTTGCACGTCATGCCCGGTGAGACGGTGGCGCTTTTGGGCAGCAACGGGGCGGGTAAGACCACGCTCAACTTGACCCTGAGCGGCTTGGTGCCAACGCGTGCGGGTCGGGTCATGTTTGATGGACAAGACATCACGGGCCTGCATTATCAAAAAGTGGTGACACAAGGTTTGATCCAGGTGCCTGAAGGCCGCAAGGTTTTCCCCAACCTGAGCGTGCAAGAAAACCTGGCACTGGGTGCTTTTACGCGTGGCCGTGAACGGCGGGAGCAAAACCTCGAGAAAGTCTACGAAACCTTTCCGCGCCTGAAAGAGCGGGTCAGCCAATTGGCTGGAACCTTGAGTGGGGGGGAGCAGCAAATGTTGGCCATTGGCCGTGGACTCATGGCGGAACCCAGATTGTTGATTCTGGACGAACCCTCGCTGGGTTTGTCCCCGCTGTTGGTAGAAGAGCTGTTTGGCCTGATCTCCCAATTGCGGGGGGGTGGACTGGCGGTGTTGCTGGTGGAGCAAAACGTGGGCCAATCCCTGGACATTGCCGACCGGGCTTATGTGATGGAAAACGGGCACATCCGGTTTACCGGAACACCGTCTGAATTATTGGCCAGCGACACCTTGCGGCAGGCCTACCTGGGCATGTGAGCCGTTCAAGGTCTTCGCTTCTCAACCCAACTCAAAGAACCAAAAACCCGATCAATGCGCACGCTTAAAGAACGCATATTCATGAACTTCCGCACGCCGTTTCACTGGGTATTTTTGTGTTTTGTCTTTAGGTCGGGCCTGGCCATGCCTGTGATTCCGGCGCTGGCGCAGACACAGCCGCCGATCCGGATTTTGGTGGGCGCCCCTGCTGGCGGCACCACCGACACCATGGCCCGCACCCTGGCGCAGGTGATGGGCGCACAACTTGGCCGCACCATGTTGGTTGAAAACAGACCGGGTGCAGGGGGCAATCTGGCGGCCGATGCGGTGGCCAAAGCCACACCGGATGGCAACACACTGCTGATGAGCTTCACCAGCCATGCCATTAACGCGACTCTTTACCCTAGCCTGCCTTTTGACCCGGTGAAAGACTTTACGCCGTTGACCATGGTGTCCACATCGCCTTCGATCTTGGTGGCGCAGCCCAAACTGCCGGTCAACAATGTGGCCGAGCTGATTGCGCTGGCCAAGGCCAAGCCCGGGCAGCTGAACTTTGCCATTGGCGCCTTGGGTTCCTCGCTGCACATGGCGGGAGATGCTTTCAAAATGAAATCGGGCGTCTTCATTGTCAATATTCCTTACCGGGGAACGGCACCCGCAGTTCAAGACGTGCTGGCCGGTCAAGTTGATCTGATGTTTGCCGCAGTGGGCAATGTGCAGTCACACATCAAGGCCGGCAAGCTGAAGGCGTTGGGGGTGACCAGCGCCAAGCGATTGGCGGCGTTTCCAGATATTCCCAGCATTGCTGAAAGCTTGCCGGGCTATGAGTCAAGTGCCTGGTTTGGCCTGTTTGGGCCGGCCAGGATGAGCCCTGAGTTGACGCGTCGTTTAGCCGAGGCTGCACGCACAGCGGTGCATTCGCCTGAGGTGAGGCGACGCATCGAAAATGAAGGGGCCACACCTGTGGGCAACAGCCCCGAAGAGTTCGCCCGTTTTGTGGACAGCGAAATCGTGCGCTGGAGGGCTGTCGTGCAATACGCCGGAGCCAAACCCGAATGAGCGCTTTCATGGTCCCACCGCAAACCCTGGCGCAAAAGCTGATCGCTCGCGCGGCAGGCCGAAGCCATGTGGCCGTGGGCGAGTTGGTCACTTGCCAAGTGGACCTGGCCATGTTCCACGATTCGTCCGGCCCTCGAAGGCTCAAGCCCATGTTGGACGAGTTGGGGGCGGAAATCTGGGACAAAAACAAAGTGGTGCTGGTGTTGGACCACTATGTTCCCGCGCAAGACCGTGATGCGCAGCAAATCGTTCAAATGGCGCGTGACACGGCCAGGCAATGGAAGTTGCCCCACGTCATTGACAGCGAGGGCATTTGCCATGTGGTCTTGCCCGAACGGGGGCACTTGCGCCCCGGCATGTTCTGTGTGGGGGGCGACTCGCATTCGCCCACTGGGGGGGCGTTTGGTTGCTACATGTTCGGCATTGGGGCCACCGAAATGTTGGGCGTTTGTGTCACGGGCCAGATTTGGGTTCAGGTCCCACGGACTTTGCGCATGCACTGGAGCGGTCACCTGCAAGCAGGGGTGTCTGCCAAGGACATGATGCTGCACATGATTGGCCGATTCGGTATGAACGGTGGGAACTACCAAGCCATCGAGTTTTCTGGTACCACGGTGCAGAGCTTGTCCATGGCCGAGCGCATGACCTTGTCCAACATGAGTGCCGAAATGGGCGCGCAAGCGGGTTTGATTGCCGCCGATGCCACCACCCTGAACCATTTGCAATCGATCGGTATGTCACCTGAAAAATTGACCGGATCAGAACAATGGTTCACCGATGAAGATGCGGATTTTGAGCATCACAGCTTTGATGCCACCCGCCTCAGTCCCCAGGTGGCGGCCCCGCACAGCCCCGCCAATACCCAAGATGTGGCCTGTTTTTCGGCGGTAAAACCCACGATTGCCTATATTGGAGCGTGCACTGGCGCCAAGCTTGAAGACTTGCGAGCCGCTGCCACAGTGTTGAAAGGTCGACGCGTGGCGGGCGGCGTTCAGCTGATGGTTGCGCCGGCCAGTGCCCGCGAGCAAGCGCAAGCCGCCAAGGAAGGCGTGTTGCAAATCCTACAAGACGCGGGGGCCACTGTGCTGCCCAACAGTTGTGGCGCCTGTGCGGGCTATGGCAGCACGTTTCCTGATGGGGCCACCGTGATTTCCAGCACGGCCCGCAATTTCAAGGGTCGCATGGGGGCTGCCAGCGTGAACGTGTATTTGGCATCGCCTTACACCGTGGCGGCTTCGGCTTTGCGGGGGTACATCAGCGATGCGCGGGAACTGTTGGCATGAACCCCTCTGGATTTAAAAATGCCCGGGTGTGGTGTGTAGGTGCCGATGTGGACACCGATGCGCTGGCCCCCGGGGCCTACATGAAACACGGCCTGGAGGTGATTGGTCAACATTGCCTGGAAGCCGTCCGAGCCGATTTTGCGTCGGGCGTCCGCAAGGGTGATGTTTTGGTGGCGGGCGCCAATTTCGGCATCGGATCTTCGCGTGAGCAGGCCGCCGGCGTGTTGCGCCATTTGGGCTTGGCGGCAGTGATTGCGCCCTCATACAGTGGGCTTTTTTTTCGCAACGCCTTCAACTTGGGCTTGTTGCTCCTGACTTGCCCCGAGGCTGCCCAAATGACCGAGGCAGAACCTGTAGGTTTGCAATTTGAAGGCGACATCCCCCAGGTGGTGCGTGCCAATGGGCAGCGATTGGCTTGCAGCCCGATTCCGGATTTTTTAATGGACATGGTCGAAGCAGGCGGCTTGTTGCCCCTGCTCAAAAAAGGAAAGTCAGCATGAGCCTGATGAATTCATTGACTGAACAAGCCCCTGCGATGGACCCGGTCACGCTGGCCGTGCTGCGGGGCAGGTTGGAGCAAATCGCAGATGAAATGGACGCCACGCTTTACCGCAGCGCGTTCAACCCCATCATTGCCGAAGCCCACGACGCCTGTCACGGGCTGTACGACGCGGCCACGGGTGACACCCTGATTCAGGGCAAATCGGGATTGCCGGTGTTTGTGGGGGCCATGGCCTTTGCCGTGAGGGCGGCCATGCGCGTGGCCAAGGAACGCGGGGGCATGCAGCCGGGTGACGTGTGGTTGTTCAACGACCCTTACGAGGGGGGTACCCATGCCAACGATTTCAAATTGGTGCAGCCTTGCTTTAGAAATGGCCAGTTGTATTGTTTCTTGGCCTCGGCCGCACATTGGCACGATGTGGGGGGCGCGGTGCCCGGCAACTACAACCCGGCGGCCACCGAGTGTTGGCAAGAGGCGGTGCAAATTCCTCCGGTGCGGATCTTGCGGGCCGGGGTTTTGGACGAGGATGTGTTGGCCATCTTGCGGGCGAATACCCGATTGCCCGACAGCCTTTGGGGCGACCTGAACGGTCAATTGGCTGCTCTGGACTTGGGGGCCCGGCGTCTGGCAGGCTTGCTCAACGAATACGGCGACGCCAAAGTGGCACAGGCACTGGGTGAATTGCGCAGTCGTGCGGTGCGCCTCATGCGCGCCCACATCGGCAGTCTGCCCGATGGCCGCTACAGCTTTGAAGACGTGCTGGACAACGATGGGGTCAAAGACGAATTGCTCACCATCGCGCTCGACATGACGGTGAGGGGGGACCGGTTGACGCTGGACTTTTCTCGCACATCCCCCCAGTGTGCGGGCCCGGTGAATATTTCACGGGCGACTGCAGTGGCCGCCTGTTATGTGGCTTTAAAGCATGTATTCCCCGATGTGCCTGCCAACGCCGGTGTGTTGGATGCGGTGGATTTTGTGATTCCTGATGGTCTGGTCATCAGCGCTGCCCGTCCGCGTCCGGTGGGCGGTTACACCGAAACCATTTTGCGCATGATCGACGTGATTTTCAGTGCCACGGCCCTGGCAGATCCCAAGCGTGCTGTGGCCCATGCTTACGGCACGATCAATGCTTTGTCGATTGCCGGGCACCGCAGCGACGAAAAGCGCAAAGGCCAGCGCTGGGTCATGTTCAGCTTTTTTGGGGGCGGGCATGGCGGCCATTCGGATGGCGATGGTTTGTCACATGGCAACGCCCCCATTTCTACTGCCACGATTCCGCCCATGGAAATTTTGGAGGCTGCCTATCCGGTGCGATTTACCCAGTGGGCCTTGCGGCCCGGCTCGGGTGGAGACGGTGAGCACCGCGGTGGCTTGGGGGCAATTTATGAAATTGAATTGCTTGAAGACAGCGCCGAAGCCTTCATTTTTGGCGAACGTGGCAAGTCTGCCCCCAAGGGCATACACGGCGGCCAGCCTGCCTTGCCCAACGTCTTTGAATATTGTCAAAACGGTGAGTGGAAGACCCCGCCCATGGTCTCCAAGATGCTGGGCATTCAATTGAAAAAAGGCGACCGAGTTCGGCTTCAAACCCCAGGCGGGGGTGGTTGGGGGGCCCCTGCTGACCGAACAAGCGATGACCGGCAACGCGATAGCGCACTGGGCTACACCAAGGATCAAGCATGAGCGACCCCCAGTTTCACTCAGATTTGAGCTCGCCCCACTGGGTGGTGGGCGTGGATGTCGGTGGGACCTTCACCGATTTGTTTGTGCTGGACGAACAAACCGGTCAGGCCCGCATTGTCAAAGTGCCTTCGACCCGTGGCGAAGAGGCCCGGGGCTTCATGAATGGCATTGCCAAGGTCACCGGAACCACTGGGGCGCAAGGGGCCAAGGACATCGCCACCATCGTGCATGGCACCACGGTGGGCACCAATGCCTTGCTGGAACGAAAAATTGCCCGCACCGGCATCATCACAACCCGAGGTTTTCGCGATGTGCTTGAGATGCGCCGCAGAGACCGCCCGCAAACCTGGGGTTTGCGCGGCAGCTACACCCCTGTGGTGCCGCGTGCCTGGCGTTTGGAAGTGGACGAGCGGGTGCTGGCCAATGGCGACTTGCACACCCCGGTCAATTTGGAGCAAGTTCGTGATCAAGCCCGGGCTTTGTTGGCTGAGGGCTGTGAGGCGGTGTGCGTGTTTTTTGTTCACGCTTATGCAAACCCCTCCAACGAACAAGCCGCCGTGGCGGCCGTGCGCGAGATCTGGCCCAACACTTACGTGACTGCGGCCAGCGAAGTTTTGCCGGAAATTCGCGAGTTCGAGCGCTGTTCGACGGCCACGCTGAATGCGGCACTGCAGCCCGTGGTGGGCAGTTATTTGCAGCGCTTAGAGGGCGATCTGCGTGCCCAAGGCTTTGCGGGTGAATTGCTCATCGTGCAAAGCAATGGGGGCGTCATGTCGCGCCAGACCGCGTGTGATGTGCCGGTGCGCACGGCACTGTCTGGCCCCGCGGCCGGGGTCATGGCCTGCGCGCAAATTGCGCGGGCTTCGGGCTTTGAAAATGTCATCACAGGGGATATCGGCGGCACCTCATTTGATGTCTCTCTGGTGGCCGGGGGTGAGGCCGCGCTGGCAGCGCAAACGTCCATTGAATTTGGTCTGGTGGTGCGCTCACCCATGATCCAGATCGAAACAATTGGCGCAGGGGGCGGCTCCATTGCCTCGGTGGATGCGGGAGGCATGTTGCAAGTGGGCCCCGAATCGGCGGGCAGCAATCCCGGTCCGGCCTGCTATGGGCGCGGCAACACACGTCCCACGGTCACCGATGCCAATGTGTTGTTGGGCCGCATTGCGGCCGACCGGCCCCTGGGCGGAGGTTTGCTGCAAGCTCTGGACTCGGATGCTGCCCAACAAGCCATTGCCCGTCATGTTGGGGAGCCTTTGGGTTTGGACGCTTTGGCCGCAGCCGAGGCCATCCTCACGGTGGCCAACGCCCGTATGGCGGGCGCAATTCGGGTGGTGTCGATTGAGCGAGGGCATGACCCGCGCCAGTTTGCCTACATGCCCTTCGGCGGTGGTGGTGGCCTGCACGTCTGCGCCATGATGCGTGAAGTGGGCGTGACCACCGGCATCGTGCCGCGTTATCCAGGGGTGACATCGGCACTGGGTTGCGTGATGGCTGACATGCGCCATGACGCTGTGCAAACCTTGAATGTGGCCTTGGCCGATGTGGTGTGGCCCTTGTTGCTAAAGCGTGTGGACGCTTTGGCTACGGCCTGCCAAGTGCGGCTGGATTCTGCGGGCGTCAAGTTCGTGCGCGTGGATGAAGTGATCAGCTTTGACATGCTCTACATGGGGCAGACCCACACCCTGCAAGTGAATGTGCTGCGCGATCAATTGAATGCTTCCGATGTGCTGCAGGCCTTTGAGGCTGCTTACCAAGTAGCATTTGGACGCATATTGCAAGGCCCGGTGATCCGCGTCATGAACTTGCGCTATGCCCGCATCGGGCGACGGCCCAAATTTGACTTGGCTGTGTTGGCTCCCCATGGCGAGGGCCAAACGACAGCGCTGGGTGAGCAGCAGGTTTACCACCAAGGCCAATGGTGGACCGCAAAACGCTTCGAACGCTTGAGCTTGCCGGTGGGCACCGTGGTCCAAGGGCCTGCTATTTTGGAACAACCCGACACCACGGTTTGGCTTGAACCCGGCTTTGCAGGCAGGGTTGACGCGTTGGGTAACTTGTTGGTGGAGCGCACAACATGAATCTTAAAAATGCCCGAATGGCCATGGTCGTGGTGGATTTACAAAACGACTTTTTGGCACCCGATGGCGCTTACGCGCGAGGCAATACCTTGAGCGCTGAGGCCTTGAAGCTGCCAGAACGCATGCTGCCAGTGGCGCAGGCGGTGAAAAAAACAGGCGGCTTGGTTGCAGCCAGCCTGTTCACGCTGTGGCCCGATGCACAGGGGGAACCGATGATTTCGGCGCACCTGAAGGAGCGGCGTCCTTTTTTACGCAAAGGTGATTTCGCCCCGGGCAGCAGGGGTCAGGCCAACGTGGATCTGCTGGCCCCTTGGGTGGATGTGTCGGTGTTTAAGGTGGCTTATTCGGCCTTTTTTAATACCCAATTGGACTGGGTCCTCAAAAAATCCGGCATAGACACCTTGGTGGTGTGCGGCATTGTGACCAACGGCGGTGTGGCCAGCACGGTGCGCGATGCGCATGTGCGTGACTACCACGTCATTGTTTTGTCGGATGGCTGCGCCGCCTTCAGTGAAGCCGCGCATCAAGCGGCGCTGGCCGACATGGGCTCGGTGGCCGAGGTCATGGACAGCGCCAGTTTTTTGAAACAACTGGGCTGAGTCAATGGCCGAATTGCAGAGTCAAGTTTCCCCTGCCACCGATTTGCAGGCCGACGCGCATGTGCCAGTGGTCATCGTCGGGGCTGGCGCTTGCGGCTTGACGGCAGCGCTGGCTTTGCATCGGCTGGGGGTGGATTGTGTGGTGTTGGAGCGCGATGCGTTTCCGGCAGGCTCAACCGCTTTGTCTTCGGGCTTTATCCCTGCGCCTTGCACACAGGCGCAGCGCGCTCAAGGTATCGATGACAGTGTGCAGACTTTTGCCGCCGATATTCAAGCCAAAGCCCATGCTCAGGCCGCACCGCATTTGGTGCAGGCTTATGCCCAAAACATTGGGCCGGCTTTGGACGCGTTGGCACAACACCATGGCTTGCCCTGGCAAGTGTTAGACAATTTTTTGTATCCCGGTCACAGTGCGCACCGCATGCATGCGGTGCCCGAAAAAACCGGTACCGGTTTAATGAACCGGTTGCAAGCGGCCGCTGATGCCGCAGGTGTGGTGGTGCTGACCCAAGCGCGGGTGACGACCTTGTGGGCGGACGACCAGCAGCGCATTCACGGCCTTGGCTTTGTGCGTCCAAATGGTCAGTTGGAATCCATCCGATGTGATGTGGTGTTGTTGGCCTGTAACGGCTTTGGCGGCGCAGCCCCTTGGGTCAAACAACTCTTGCCCGAAATGGCCGAGGCCACTTATGCAGGCCATGCGGGCAACGATGGCAGCGCCATCGCCTGGGGGCGGCAACTGGGCGCACGTCTGGCTGATTTGGGCGCCTACCAAGGCCATGGTTCTTGGGCTATTCCACAAGGGGCCTTGATTTCATGGGCATTGATGATGGAAGGTGGCGTTCAGATCAATGCACAAGGCCAGCGCTTTCACGATGAAACCCAGGGTTACTCGGAGGCGGCGGTGCATGTGCTGGCCCAACCAGGCGGTGTGGCCTGGAATGTTCTGGACGATGCGCTGCTCGATTTTGCGCAAGACTTTCCTGATTTTGTGGCCGCCCAAAGTGCAGGGGCTGTGCAGCATGTTCTGGATACCCAAGCGTTGGCAGAACTGATCGGTTGCGAGCCCCAAACCTTGCAAACCACTTTGAACGCGGTTCAATCTGGACATGATCCACAAACGGGCCGCCATTTCAAGCGTGCTCTGCAAGCACCGTTTCATGTCATCAAAGTGACCGGGGCCCTGTTTCATACCCAAGGCGGCCTGGACATTGACGCGCAAACACGGGTGTTGCGCCATGACGGCTCGCCCCTGCCCAATTTGTTGGCAGCAGGTGGGGCTGCGCGCGGGGTGTCGGGCCAAGAAGTATGGGGTTATTTGTCGGGCAACGGCTTGCTCAGTGCCATCGCAGGGGGCCATATTGCGGCTGAAACTGCGGCTCAAACCCTCAAGCAACACTTGAAAGGTGTGACACCATGAGTCAGCCCAACAGCTTGGCCGAGCGCTTGCAAAAAACCACGCCCTTGCTGGCCCCTGGTGTGTATGACGCGCTGACGGCCTTGGTCGCGCAGCAAGCCGGTTTTGAAGCGGTTTACCTCTCGGGTGCCTCCATTGCCTACACGCACTTGGGTCGTTCAGACATCGGGCTGACCACCGCCACCGAGGTGGCGCAGACTTTGGCCCACATCACCGACCGGGTGAACATTCCTGTGATCGTGGATGCAGATACCGGGTTTGGCAACGCATTGAACACCCAGCGAACCGTGCGCGACTTTGAGCGTGCGGGGGCCTCGATGATCCAGATTGAAGACCAGAGTTTTCCCAAGCGCTGCGGTCATCTCGAGGGCAAAGGGGTGGTGTCGGTGGCCGAGATGGAGGGCAAACTGTGTGCCGCGCTGGATGCCCGGCATGACCCACGAACCTTGATCTTGGCGCGCACCGACGCGGTGGCCGTGGAAGGCCTTGACGCCGCGCTGGAGCGCGCCGAGCGTTATCTGGCGTGCGGCGTAGATGCCTTGTTCATCGAGGCTTTGCGCTCTGACGCGCAAATGAACCGGGCTTGTGCTCAATTTGCCCAGCGCGTGCCTTTGCTGGCCAACATGGTGGAGGGCGGCCAAACGCCTGTGCAAAGCGCGGCCGAATTAGGCGAGCGGGGTTTCAGGATCGTTATTTTTCCTGGTGGCACAGCCAGGGCGGTGTTGCACACCTTGCAAGCTTATTACGCCAGCTTGCATCAGCACCAGACCACGCGTCCGTGGCAAGACCAAATGCTCGATTTTGATGGCCTGAATGCCGTCATCGAAACCCCCCAGTTGCTGGCGCTGGGCCAACGTTATCAAGAAAGAACCAAATCATGAATGCAGCCTCTCTCCATTTACCCGAGCGCCCTTATCGGCGCATTGCCACTGAAGAAGCGTTTTCTCCGCCCGAGATGCTGGAAATATACAAACGCATCCTGGCCAAAGAGGACGTGGATGTCGGCTTTCAGCACCTGATGGGCTTTTACATGAGCAGCCCCAGCGAAAGGGCGCAGCACATCATGCGTTGCCTGGTTGACCTGGACGCGCTGCGTTTGCAGCACATGGACGCTGCCGGGGTCGATGTGCAGGTGATTGCTTTGACTTCTCCTGGCGTGCAGATCATGGACAAGGAAACAGCCGTGTCGTTTGCCCCTGTGGCCAACGACATTCTGGCCGATGCCATGCGTCGCCACCCCGACCGATTGGTGGGCATGATTGCGGTGGCCCCACAAGATCCGGCTGCAGCAGCCAAAGAAATCCAGCGGGGCGTCAACCAATTGGGCATGCACTCGGTGGTGATCAATTCACATACGCAAGGTGAATATCTGTCGGATACCAAATTTTGGCCTATCTTTGAGGCGGCCGAGGCGATGGACACGCCGATCTATTTGCACCCCAATGCCATGCCGGCCAGCATGATTCAGCACTTTATTGAGGCGGGATTGGATGGGGCCATTTACGGCTTTGGGGTCGAGACCGGCTTGCACGCGCTGCGCCTCATCACCTCAGGGGTGTTTGACCGTTTTCCAAAGCTGCAGATCATCTTGGGACACATGGGCGAAGCCTTGCCGTTTTGGGCTTACCGGCTCGATTACATGCATGCGGCGACTGTGCGGTCCAAGCGATACCCCAGCGTGCTGCCCCTGAAACGCAAACCCAGTGATTACCTGCGAGAGAACTTCCACATCACCAACAGTGGTGTGGCTTGGGGTGCTGCGCTCAAGTTCACGCAAGACTTCATGGGGCCGGACCGCGTGCTGTACGCGATGGACTACCCCTACCAATATGTACCCGAAGAGGTGGCGATGCTCGAAAATCTGGACATGGCACCCCAAGTTCGCAAGGCATTTTTCCAGGACAATGCCGAGCGCTTGTTCAAAATTGCACCGCTCAGCAAAAACGTATCACTTTGATGGCTTAACAGGAGACAACACATGACAAAAATTCAACGCCGTGCATGGGCTTTGTGGTCGTTAGCCCTTATGGGCATGTTCCACTTTGGGGTTTCGGCCCAGAGCAGTTATCCCAGTCAAAACATCAAGATCATCGTGCCCTTTACCCCCGGGACCGGTATGGACACCATTGCCCGAGTGGTGGCCCCAAGACTCAGCGAACGCTTGGGCCAAAGCGTGGTGGTACAAAACCAACCCGGCGCCAGTGGCAACATCGGTGCCGATGCGGTGGCCAAGTCGACACCCGATGGCTACACCATTTTGATGGGGGCCAACACCATGTTGATGGCTTCCCAGATGTACAAAAACGCGACGTTCGATCCGGTCAAGGATTTCGCTTCAGTCTCGATGGCCGCTTACGGCTCCCTGATGCTGGTGGCACACCCCAAGACGGGCATCAAATCGGTGGCTGAGTTGGTTAAGCAAGCACAGGCCCGCCCCGGGTCTATCAATTTTGGCTCGCCAGGTGTGGGCACGCCTCACCACATGGCCATGGAGTTGTTCAAACTTGAGTCCAACACCTTCATGTTGCATGTGCCTTACCGTGGATCGGCAGGTTACACGCAAGATTTGTTGGGTGGTGAGCTGAATGTGGGCTTTTTGCCGGTGCATGTTGCCCAAGGGCTGGTGAAAACCGGTCGCTTGAACGCGCTGGCTGTCGGCAGTCCCAAGCGTCACCCGGTGGCCCCCGATGTGCCCACTTTTGAAGAGGTCGGGGTTAAGCGTGTTGAGGTTGACCTCTGGTATGCGTTTTTTGTGCCGGCCAAAACACCCCAGGCCGTGGTGACGCGCCTGAACACCGAAATGGCTGCTATCTTGCGACTGAACGAAGTGAAAGAAATTTTGGGCAAAGCGGGCATGGACGCTGTGGCCTCCAGCCCCACAGAGTTGTCTGCTGTTGTGGCCAAAGACTATCCGCGTTGGGGCACAGTGATTCGTTCAAAGCAAATTTCGGCAGACTGATTTTCAGATAACACGGCAATCCATATGACAGAACACACCCATTCCGTGGCCATTGTGGGGGGTGGCGTGGGCGGGCTAGCGCTGGCCTTGCACCTGCACCAAAGAGGGGTCGACTGCGATGTTTTTGAGGCCGTGGCCGAAGTCCGTGAGTTGGGCGTGGGCATCACACTGTTGCCACACGCCATGCGCGAGTTGGCGGTGCTTGGATTGCAGCCTGCCCTTGAAGCTGCGGGCATAGAAAATCTGGAGAGTGCGTTTTTCAATCGACATGGGCAGTTCATCTACAGTGAGTTGCGCGGTCGTCATGCCGGGTATCCCGTGCCCGAAATCGGCATTCATCGGGGCAAACTGCACAAAATCTTGTTTGATGCTGCTGTGCAGCGTTTGGGCACCGAACGCATACATACGGGCCATCGCTTTGTGGGTGTCACTCAAAGTGATGCCGAAGTGAGCCTTCAATTTACCGATCCACAGGGCCATAACTTACCGCCGGTTTCCAGTCGCGTCGTGGTGGCGGCAGATGGGGTGAATTCAGCGGTTCGCCGAACTTTTTATCCCGACGAAAAAGTGGTTTTCACCGGCATCAATACTTGGCGAGGCGTGACCCGTTTTGCCCCGATTCTGAGTGGTAAAACCTATATGCGGATTGGCTCGATCGAGACCGGCAAGATGGTGATTTACCCGATCGTCGATCAAATAGACGAACAGGGCCGGCAACTGGTCAACTGGATGGCCGAGATCCGCAGGGAAGGGCTGACGCAAAACGATTGGAACCGGGCAGGCCGGGTAGAAGATGTGCTGCCCTTGTTCAAGGATTGGAAGTTTGACTGGCTTGATGTGCCCGAATTGATTGCCAACGCCGAATCGATTTTGGAATACCCCATGGTCGACAAAGACCCGATCCCACAATGGACCTTTGGCCGTGTGACCCTGCTGGGCGATGCCGCACACCCCATGTACCCGCGAGGCTCCAATGGTTCGGCCCAGGCGCTGGTCGATGCCCGCACGTTGGCCGATGAATTGGCCGCCACCGCGCCCGACGAAGATCCCTTGCAGGCACTTCTCCGCTACGAGGCGGTGCGCCGACCCTTGACCTCCAAGGTGGTGCTGACCAACCGCAGCACGCCGCCTGATTTCATCAACATCAAGGTCGACGAGTTGACGCAAGGCCAACCCTTCAGGCACATCGATGATGTGATCAGTCAGGCTGAGTTGCGCAAGATCTCTGACGATTACAAAAAGATCGCCGGTTTTTCGCTGGAGGCATTGAAGCCTTGATGTGCTGCAGTTAAAGCCGGGCGGCTGCTTACCTGCCCTAGCGACGGGCAGGGCACCAACCCATTTCTAGCCAGTGGGCATAACCCGGCTTGAACGACCAAGCCGTGAACTGCACAGGCGTGCCCTGGGGCAAGACGTTTTCAGTCAAATGGTCCAGCCAAGGGCTGATGGCCCCCATCTGCTGCAACCACTTTTGTCCTTCCGGCGCTTCCATGGCCAAGCCCGACTTGGCCATGTGTGCCGGGGGCAAAGTCGTGCCCGGCAGCGTGGGGCCCGACATCCGGTCGTGCACACTGCCCCAGGCCACTTGCTGCATTTGGCTTTGCAGGTCTTGCAGCCGCTGGCTGACTGAATCAAGCCCTGCGTTGGTAAAGCGCAATTGCCCTAAGACGTTGTCAAACCAGAAAAAGGCATCCGGCATGGCCCTTGAAGTCTCTTTTAGTAAGGCCAAGCCATCGCCGGTGTGCAAATGCAAGGCCGTGCCTTGACGCTTCAAGTGGGCCCCATGACGCCATCGAAACAGGGGGGCGGCCAGCGGATCAATGTCCCAAGCATGAATTTCCTTGAATTGGGCCAGCCAAGTGACGGGCAGCATCCAGCCGGCACTGGCACCCACTAAAACCAGTCGCTGGCGTGGCATTTTTTGGGTCAGCAGCCAATCGGATATTTGCTGACTCGCAGAGGCCCAGCGCGCTTGCGATCGCCATGCACGCCAATGCCAATGACTTCCACCGGTCAGGTTCATGCCTGAGCTCTTTAGCGAGACAAGCCCTTGATTTAAGGCCGCGTCAGACGTTCGTTTTGTGGAAACATGAACTTTTTGGCATCAGCATCCATCTCGGTTTTAAAGGTGTATTTCGCCTTGAAGGCCTCTGCACGTTGGGCCGCCGGGCGGGCGTTCACCAAATCCAGCAAGCGCTTGATGTGGGGGTATTGCGTCCAGGTGGCATCGCCAGTGCCCAGCACATAGGGCAGCAACCGGGCCCAGCCCCACAAAGCCATGTCTGCGATGCTGTAAGTGTCCCCCAAGATGTAGGTGTTTTGACTGAGGTGCTTCTCCAGCACCATCCAGTGGCGGTGGGCCTCAAAGTCGTAGCGGTTCAAGGGGTACTCTTTGGGCTCTGGGGCCACATGTCTGAAGTGAACCGACTGGCCCGAAAAAGGGCCAATACCGCTGGCAATAAACAGCAACCAGGACAGCAGCAAACCCCGCTCTTTGGCTTGGCCAATGCCGGGAACAAATTTTTGCTCACGGTCTGCGAGGAACAGCAAAATCGCATTGCTGTCGAAAACGGTCACGTCCCCATCGGAAATGGCGGGCACTTTGGCGTTGGGGTTCACGGCCAGAAATTCGGGGGTAAATTGCTCTCCTTTGCGCGTGTCCACCGGAACGGCCTCAAAAGGCAGGCCCAACTCCTCCAGCAACAGGGCGATTTTCATGGGGTTGGGGGCGGCGTTGAAGAAAAATTTCAGCATGTCAAAACTCCGGTTAAAAAAACAAAGGGCAGTGTCGCTGACGGATCGATCCACTGTAAGAACAGCCGTGTCAGGCAGAGAATGTCATTTGTACTTGGCCCAGCATGCCGAAATCGGCGATGACGGTATCGCCAGGCGTCATCTCGAGAGGCACCATGCAGGTGCCCGTGGTCACGACATGCCCCTTTTGAAGGGGTATGCCCAAGGCCGAAAGTTGGTTGGCCAGCCAGGTCAAGGCCATGCGGGGATCCCCCAGCACATTGGCACCCGTTCCCTCGCGGCTCAGTTTCAGGTTCTGGCCGTGTTCAAGCTTGGCATGTACTTTAAAAGTACTTAAGTCAAGTTCACGCCATGAATCAGGCGCGGCTTGACCCAGTACAAAGTGCCGGGCGCAGGCGTTGTCGGCCAACAATTGAGCCTCACCAGCTTCTGTAAAAGGTGACAGCCGTGAGTCGGGTACCTCAATGGCAGTGTGCAAAGCAGCCACCGCGCCCATGACTTGCTGCTGGGTAAAGGGCGCAACTTGCGGCAACAGGTCTTGTCCCATCACAAACGCAAACTCGGGTTCTGCCACGCGCATGCGGTTGCCCTCAGAGGGCACCGTAGCGCCACTTTCAAAGACCTGGCCAGACAGCAATCGACCGGCCATAGGCCCTCCGACATTGATGTGGGCTTGCCCATTGGCACTGGTCGCGGCGATTTTCCAACCCACCACCTCGCGCCCCGAAACCAGTGGCAATTGCGCTTGGGCGGCATAACCTTGTTCAGCAGTCAGGGGGCGGCACGCTTCGGGCAGGGCTTTGAGGACTTGGCCCGATTGCCAATGCGCCCAAAGGACTTGAGCGGCTTGGTGCACGTTAGGGGGTTCTTTTTGCATGGACAGATGCCTATGGCCAGGTTGAATTTGAAAAGGACCGTTGAATTTTGTGTATAATTTTTGGCTTAATGACTCGCGTCATCGTCCTTCAAATTCTACAGTTTGAAGCAACAAGTTACCCGGTGATATAGCTCAGTTGGTTAGAGCGCAGCATTCATAATGCTGATGTCGGTGGTTCAAATCCACCTATCACCACCAAGACACCTTCCAAGGCCGTTCACTGACATCCAGTGAACGGCCTTTTTAGTTGGGAAAACGTGGTTCGGGTGTCGAATGGTCTCGCCTTGACTGGGGACACTGACCGAAATAGGTCACGCTGCCGCCTAGCAATTGTCTAGTAGGGGCAACCTAACACTCGGCCTGTTTAACCTATAATTTTTATATGCCGCGTAAACCAACAAAAGGCCAATGGGAATCACTGATCAGGCATTTGGCTGAAGAAAGTGGCAATGTGTTTTTTACACACCACGCGCTGACCCGTATGCGAGAGCGTCAAATTACACGGCTTCAAGTGCTGGAGGTTTTGCAGCGGGGCGTGATCCGAAGGGAGCCAGAGCCGGACCTGAAAACAGACCACACGCTGTGCCGCATGGAGCGGTCCATCACGGGGCAAAACATTGGCGTTGTGCTGGCATTGGAAGACGCCAGTAGCAGCGTTGGTATTGTTGTTACTGCGTTACTGATTGGAGAATGAATATGTACCACTACACCGACGGGGGCTTGCAAAACGTATGGCTGGCCAATGGATACCGGATGCAAAAAACACCCTATGGCGCTGCGGTGGCCATTGATGATCTAGAGGGCTTAACGCAAACCATTTGCATCACTTTGACCAAAAAACCATCTAAGCTGACCGGGTCCGAATTCCGCTATCTGCGAAACGCCCTGATGTTGTCGCAACCTAGCCTGGGCCAAATGTTGGGCGTGAGCGGTCAGGCGGTGGCCCTGTGGGAGAAAACAGGGCGGGTGCCCAAGATGGCCGATGCCATGATTCGCCTGTTTTATACGGCTCATACAAAAGGGCATGAACAGGTGAAAAACATCGTTACGGCTTTGAATGAATCTGAACACTTTACTGTGACCCTGAGAGAGACGGCCAAAGGCTGGAAGGCCAGCACAGATGCCAAACCTAAACTTGGACGAACCAACACCCGTACTCCGTTAAAGGCCAAAGACGACATGCTTGCGGCTTGTCCCCATTAACCCCTGCAAAAAAAGCAAGCTTACGCCAGCCTTTGAGGCACATTTTCTTACTCAACCGAGCACTTTGTAGATTTTTGGACGTTCCCTGAAAATCAGCCGTTCACAAAGTTTGGCGCGCGTTTGTTTAAAAAGGCGTCCATGCCTTCTTTTTGGTCGGCAGTGGCAAACAGGCTGTGAAAAAGCCGACGCTCGAACATCACGCCGTCGGACAGACCGCTCTCAAAGGCGCGGTTCACGCTTTCTTTGGCCGCGATGACCGACAACTGGCCGTAACCGCAAATCATCAAAGCCGCGCCCAAGGTTTCGTCCATCAACTTGTCCAAGGGCACCACGCGGCTCACCAGTCCTGCCCGCTCGGCTTCTACGGCGTCCATCATGCGGCCGGTTAATACCAGATCCATGGCCTTGGATTTGCCCAATGCACGAGGCAAACGCTGCGTGCCACCTGCGCCCGGAATGATGCCGATCTTGATCTCGGGTTGACCAAATTTGGCATTGTCGGCCGCGATGATGAAGTCGCACATCATGGCCAATTCGCAGCCACCGCCCAAGGCAAAACCACTCACGGCTGCAATCACCGGCTTGCGGATGCTGCGAATGGTTTCCCAGTTGCGGGTGATGAAATCATTTTTATAGACCTCGTTGAAGTTGTACTTGGCCATGGCCGAGATGTCTGCACCCGCCGCAAAAGCCTTTTCGCTGCCCGTGATCACCATGCAGCCAATGGCTTCATCGGCCTCAAAAGCCTTCAGCGCATGGCCCAGTTCGTCCATCAAAGCGGCATTCAAGGCGTTCAGCGCTTTGGGGCGGTTGAGGGTGATGATGCCGACTTTGCCGCCTTCGATGCGGACTTCAATGTTTTCGTAGCTCAAGGAATTCTCCAAAATGGGGGGGGTGAATATCTGAAGGCACTATAACCAAGATGGCTTCGTCCCGGCTGTCAACTTGGGCGGCTCGGGCTTGGGAAAAATTAGCCAACCGATCGGTCGGTTAATGGTACATTCTTGGATTCAGGAGACATGACATGACCGAATCGACCGCGTCGGTGTTGTATGAAGTGCGAGGCGCTGTGGCGCTGGTCACCCTCAACCGCCCGCAAGCCCTCAACAGTTTTACCCGTGAAATGCACCAGGCCCTGTGGGCCGCACTGGACCAAGCAGAGGCCAATCCTACGGTTCGGGCTTTGGTTCTAACCGGTGCAGGGCGCGGCTTTTGCGCCGGCCTGGATTTGTCGGAGCTCGATTTCACGCCCGGCCCGGGTTTGTTGGAACGTGCCGATCCGGGTCCCGTCATCAACGATGCTTTTAATCCGACCACACGCCGTTTGCAATCGCTGCGCATGCCGGTCATTGCCGCTGTCAATGGCGTGGCCGCAGGTGCAGGCGCTTCGGTGGCCATGGCGTGTGACATTGTGGTGGCCTCGACCCAGGCGAGTTTTGTACAAGCGTTCAGCAAAATCGGGTTGATTCCCGATGCTGGTGGCAGTTGGTTACTGGTGGAGCGGCTGGGCTTGCCCCGCGCCATGGCCTTGGCCATGACGGGCGACAAATTGGGCGCTGACAAAGCCAAAGAGTGGGGCCTGATCTGGGATGTGGCCGAAGATGCTGTCGCCGCCGCGCTGGCGCTGGCCGACAAACTGGCCCTGATGCCCACCCAAGCACTGGTCGCGACGCGCCATTTGTTGCGCGATGCAGGCACCCGTTCGCTGGATGCTCACCTGAACATTGAGCGGGATACGCAGTCTGCCTTGGGTAAAACCAAGGACTACATGGAGGGCGTGACCGCATTCCTGGAAAAACGCGCACCCCATTTCAAGGGCGAATGATGAGCCACCACACCGCAGACCCCGAGATCCAAAAAGCTCGCGACATGGCCCGCAAGGTCGGTGAAACCATGTTTGCCGTGGACACCGCGTCTAAAGACACCATGGGCATGGCATTGCTGGCCTGCGAGCCAGGCCGCGCTGTGATGCGCATGACAGTGCAAACATTGCACCTGAATGGTCACCAGATTTGTCACGGTGGTTTCATCTTCACCCTGGCCGATTCAACCTTTGCTTTTGCCTGCAACAGTTACAACAAGAACGCGGTAGCGGCCGGTTGCAGCATCGAGTTTCTAAAGCCCGGAAGGCTGGGCGATGTGCTCACCTGCGAAGGCATAGAGCAGACCCTGAGCGGTCGCCACGGCATCTATGACATGAAAGTCACCAATCAAAACGGCGAAGTGATTGCCATGTTCAGGGGTAAAAGTGCACAAATACCCGGTTCGGTGATCCCCGAATAAACGGACATGTGACAGTCCCGCACCTTAGGTGGCCTCGATCTTGTCTTGGCTTTGTCATTGGATGAACAAAAAAAAGTTATTTGGAGTTGGAGTCAACCATGAGCGAAAAAAACTTCCCCCTCGAACCCATCGAAAAAGCCAGCATCGATGAGCTGCGCAGCCTGCAATTGAAGCGCTTGCAAGCCACTTTGCAGCACGCGTATGCCAACTCGCCGGTATACCGTGCCAAATTCGATGCCGCCGGCGTGCACCCTGACGATTGCAAGTCTTTGGCCGACATTGCCAAGTTTCCTTTCACCACCAAGTCCGACCTGCGCGACAGTTACCCTTTTGGCATGTTTGCCGTGCCACGCGAAAAGTGCGCCCGCATTCATGCCTCCAGCGGCACCACAGGCAAGCCCACGGTGGTGGGTTACACCCTGAAAGACATCGACACCTGGGCCACAGTCGTGGCGCGCAGCATTCGCGCTGGCGGCGCCAAACCGGGTGACATGGTCCACGTCAGCTATGGCTATGGCTTGTTTACAGGCGGTATGGGGGCGCACTACGGGGCAGAAAAATTAGGCCTGACCGTGGTGCCTTTTGGCGGCGGGCAAACCGAGCGGCAAGTGCAACTGATTCAAGACTTCAAGTCCAACATCATCATGGTCACACCCAGCTACATGCTGGCCATTGCCGATGAGTTTGAGCGCCAGGGGATCGACCCCAAGAGCACTTCCTTGCGGATTGGTATTTTTGGTGCCGAGCCTTGGACCAATGACATGCGCCAAGCCATCGAAAAACGCATGAACATGGATGCGGTGGACATTTATGGTTTGTCCGAAGTCATGGGCCCTGGCGTGGCCAGCGAGTGCATTGAAACCAAAGATGGCCCCACCATTTGGGAAGACCACTTTTATCCTGAAATCATCAACCCCGAAACTGGCGAACCGGTGGCCGACGGTGAAATGGGTGAACTGGTCTTCACCAGCCTCACCAAAGAAGCGCTGCCCATCATCCGTTACCGCACGCGCGACCTCACGCGGCTGCTGCCCGGCACGGCGCGCAGCATGCGTCGCATGGAAAAAATCACGGGTCGAAGCGACGACATGATGATCATTAGGGGGGTTAACGTCTTCCCCAGCCAGATTGAAGAACTGATACTGAAGCGTGCCGAGCTGGCCCCGCACTACCAATGCGTGCTGACCCGTGAGGGTCCGATGGACGACTTGAAGGTGCTGATCGAGACCAAGCCCGGTGTCTCGCCCGACAGCATTGAAGCCCGCGCGGCGGCCAAGATGTTGCAGCACGAGATCAAGGTTTATATTGGCTCCAGCGTCGCCATCGAGCTCAAACCTGAAGGCGGGGTGGAGCGCAGTCAGGGCAAGGCCAAACGCGTGGTGGATTTGCGCGGCAAGTGATTGGAGTGGGGTCAGGACAGGTCAGGCGGCGGGCCATTGACCGCTGACCCGGTCTTTGGGCACACTCAGCTGCCATGTGCTGGCTTGAGCGGGCACGCTCAGAGGCAGTCGTAACAAGCGTTTGTCACGCGACACCAAGGCCGTCAGCTTGCGTTCACGGCCCAGCAGGGCGGGCAAGTCGTCCAATTTACTCAGACGCCAGCTGCCCCCTTGGGCCTTGTTGCCCACTTCCAGACCCAGCCATTCGTCACCCGCTGCAAGGCCAGCCGTTTCAGCCGCACTGCCGCGCATCACGCCTTTGATCTGCACACTCCCGCCCACTTCACTCACGCGCAGCCCCAAGCGTTGCGCCATGGTTGAAGTTTCGGCTTGGATGTCGATGCCCTGATGGGCCAATAACTCACGCAGTGGCAGGTCAACGGTGCTGTGTACCCAGGCCTTGATTTCCTTGTCCCAGCTGCGGCCTGTCAAGCTTTGCAATTCATCCAGCAAGTCTTGCTCACGCATCGGTCCGGCCTTGCAGCGCTTCCACAGGCCACGCATGACTGCGTCCAGTGTGTGAGATTCTTTGCGCAAAGACAAATCCAGGCACAAGGCCACCAAAGCGCCCTTGGTGTAGTAGCTGACGGTGGCGTTGACGGTGTTTTCATCCTGCCGGTAGTACTTGACCCAAGCGTCATAGCTGGCCTGCGCCACGCTTTGGACATGGCGGCCGGGCGTTTGCTGCACTTGGACAATCGTTTTGCCCAGCAACTTGATGTAAGTGGCGTCGTCGATCAAGCCGGCACGGCGCAACAAAATGTCGTCGTAATAACTGGTGAAGCCTTCAAAAAACCACAACAACGGTGTGTAGTTTTCTTGGGTGTAGTCATAGCTCGCCAAGGCGTCTGGGCGCAGTTGTTTCACGTTCCAAGTGTGAAAGTATTCGTGGCTGATCAAGCCCAGCAGGGTGGTGTAACCCTCATTCGTACGCGGAGAGGTCTGGCGTGGCAAATCGGCGCGGTTGCAGATCAGGGCGGTGCTGTTGCGATGCTCCAGCCCGCCATAGCCATCGTTCACAGCATTCAACATGAACAAATAATCGGTGTGCGGGGCTTTTTTGCCCGCCAATTTGCCTTGCCCGTGCCAAAAATTGATTTCAGCTTCACAGATTTTTTGGGTGTCCGCCAACAGACGTTCACCATCAAAAGAGGGCAAAGCCCCCGCCACCACAAAACGGTGTTTAATGCCGCAAGCTGTGAAGTTGCCAGACCAAAAATGGCCTAATTCCACCGGGCAGTCCACCAGTTCATCGTAGTTTGCTGCGGTATACAGACCAAAGCCGCGCTTGTCGGTTTTGATGGGAGTCAGCCCCGTGGCGGCTTGCCAACTCGGGTGACCCTTGACGACTGGCAATTTCAATTGATGGGCTAATTTTTCTTGCCCGTGCACGCGCAGGCACACACTGGTGCCATTGAAAAACCCTCTCTGGCTGTCCAGCCAAGCTGTTCGCACCGAGTTGTCAAAAGCGTAAACCTCGTACTGCAACACCAAAGGAACACCTTCATTGCAGGCCATGTCCCAAGTGCATTTGTTGCGTTGGTTGAGGCTGACCTTGCGACGCCCCTGCTTGGCCTGAAGGTTTTGCAGGTTTTTGGAAAATTCTCGTACCAAGTAGCTGCCCGGAATCCATACAGGAAGCGAGACAGTTTGCAATGCTGCGGGTTCTGCAATGGTGAGCGTGACCCGAAACAGGTGCGCATGCAAGTCTGCGGCTTCAACGTTGTAGTGAATGGCGGTCATGAATGTTTCATCGTGGTTGGGTGTGGCAAAAGCGAAGCCCTGTTCGCGAATGCTTGGAAATGTCTGGGGTTTGATTCAAGCAGTAAATGTGCGTCACCCTTCGGCCGCAGGGGCAGCCTCCCACAAATACCCGCCATCTGCTGGGTTTGTGATGGCCTCCCACAAATACCCGGCATCGGCTGATCTTGTGGTGGTATCAGACGAATGCTGGTTGTCTGCTGAATTTGTGGGAGCGAGCCCCTGCTCGCGAAGGCTCGCCAGGGCAGGGGCTTGTTATCAGGCTGCAAGGGATGACTGAAGAAAAGAGGGGATCAGGTTGCGCCAGCGGCTAAAAAGCAGCTCAGACTGGCCACAACGGTGAGTTGCAAACGCATGGGCAGCCAGGGTGCGAGGCCAGCTGCGGGCCAGGTTCGGCGGTCCATGACGTAGCAACCGATCAAGACAAACCCCAGCAAGGGCAGGCCTGCAAAGGCCGGCATCATTAAGGCCACCCAAGCCAGCAACGATGGGGCAATGCCCCAGGTGAAATGGATGCGTGGCGCATGGGGCTGAACCAGCGCATTGCGAAAACCCACGCCCCAATGAATGCCCCCCAAAAACGACACGATCACAGCCCCATAACTTTGCATCGACAGCGCCACATAAGGGTGCAAGTCAGGTCCGACCAGCCACAGGCACAGTGCTAAAAATATAAACGGAATCAGACCGGCATAGCCCAAGCGGCGGATCAGTTTCCAGGTGGGGTCTTCAACGTGGTGCATTGTTATTTGATTTCAGCCAAAAGTTTTTCGACTTGGGCCATCGGGACCGCCCCCGGAACCCGGCTGCCATCGGCAAAAAACAGCGTGGGTGTCCCGGTAATGCGCTGTTTTTTGCCAAACTCCACAATGCTGTCCACTGTGGAGGCATCGCAATTGGCTGTGACAGGCGTGGTGCCATTGATCATCCAGTCGTTCCAGCTTTTGGCCTTGTCTTTGGCGCACCAGATGTTCTTGGATTTGGTTTTGGAGTCTTCACCCAGGATGGGGTAAAGCAAATGGTAAATGGTCACGTTTTCCAACTTTTGCAGGTCTTTTTCAAAACGTTTGCAATAACCGCAGTTGGGGTCGGCAAACACCACCAGCTTGCGTTTGCCGTTGCCACGAACTTGCGTAAAAGCGCTCTTAAGGGGCAGCTGGTCAAAGGGCACAGCTGAAAGTTTTTCAATGCGCTCTTCGGTGATGTTGCGCTTTTGCTTGACGTCGATCAGTGCGCCTTGAATCAAAAAGTTGCCTTCGGCATCGCTGTACATCACATCGTTACCCATGCGTATTTCAAACAAACCGTTCATGGGGGTTTTGCTGATTTCGTCAATTTTTGGCAGATTGGGCAGACGCTCGGTCAGGTTTTTGCGGATGCTGGCTTCTTGCGCCAACACGCTGCTTGCAGAAAAGGCCAGCGCCAACACGCTGGCCAATATCAAACGAACTAACTTCATGGAGAATCTTTCGGGTTCAAAAACGGTCAATTAAAAAGTCAAAGCGAATCGGGTGATGCTTTGCCCATGGCCTGTTGTGTCATCCAGCTCTTCAGCGGGCCACTGCGGTCAAAGCCGCGCATGCCCCAGTTGCGAAGGTTTTGCCACAACGGGCCGGGTTGCGCAAACAGGCGTTGCAGCCCGTCAGTCACCAGCGCCATGGCTTGCACATCGGCTTGGCGCGCCCGTTCGTAGCGGCGCAGCAGTTTCAGGTCATGCAGTGGTCGCCAGAATTCTTTGGTTCGGATCACGCGCACCAGTTCAGACACATCGGCCAGGCCTACATTCAGGCCCTGGCCCGCCAGCGGGTGCAAGGTATGGGCAGCATCGCCTGCCAAGGCAAAAGACTGCTTGCTGGTGCCGGGCATGGCCCCGATCCATCGGTCCGCACGGGCCAGTTGCAGCGGCCAAACGGCACGATCTGCGGTGAGTTGCATAGCCCCCAAGGTGAGGCCGCAGGCTTGGGCCAATTCGGCCGCAAAGACCTCGGGCGTCAGCGCCATCAATTGTTGGGCTCGCAAGGGATGAACAGACCAGACCAGAGCCACTTCATGGCTTTCCTCGCCACCCACGGGCAGCAAAGCCAGAACCTCGGCTTGCGGCTGTGAATGTCCGGGCACAGGGCTCCAGCCAAACCATTGACGGGCAATGCCCTGGTGGGGTCTCTCGCAACTCAAGCGGGTAGCCAAGGCATGTTGTTCGTAATGCGAAATGGCAAAACCGACACCTAACTCGGCGCGCGTTTGGCTGGCTCTGCCTTCGCACACCACCGTGAGCGGTGCCGCCACGGGTGCTTGTACCACCTGAATGTGGGTTTGAAACTTCACGGCGGCCGCCAAGCGCTCTTCCAGCACGGCCACATCGACCATCCAATTGAGTTCACCCACCCCTTGTTCGCCGGCACCAAAGTTCAGGTGACCACCGTGATCCCCCCAAACTTGCATTTGGTGCACAGGCGTGACTGCGGGGCTCTCAGGCCAGCAACGCAGGTCTTGCAGCAAGGCCATGGCCGCGCCGTTCAGCGAATAAGCGCGCACATCGGGCGTGTTGGGCGGGGTGGGGGATTCAACCAAGGCCACGTTCAAGCGCTCACGCGCCAACAACAAGGCCAAGCTGCGGCCCACAATGCCAGCACCGCGTATACAAATATCAGGGGATAAAGCCATGGGCGCATTGTAGGATGCGGCGCATTTCTCCCCGGCCAACAGGACTTTGCGGGGCTTATCCCGCCGCTTGTCTCTTGTCGTGCATTGATCAGACCGGGTGGCGATCAGCCCGAGCCGTTAAAATCGCGGGTTGTTTCCCGAATCACCGAAAGCCCTCCATGAGTCTCAAATGCGGCATTGTGGGTTTGCCCAACGTGGGCAAATCCACCCTTTTCAACGCCCTGACCAAAGCCGGCATTGCCGCTGAAAACTACCCTTTTTGCACCATTGAGCCCAATGTGGGCGTGGTCGAGGTGCCCGATCCGCGCCTGAAACAGTTGGCTGACATCATCACGCCCGAGCGCGTAGTGCCCGCCATTGTGGAGTTTGTCGATATTGCGGGCTTGGTGGCAGGTGCCAGTACCGGGGAAGGTTTGGGCAACAAATTTTTGGCCCATATCCGTGAAACCGATGCCACCATCAATGTGGTGCGCTGCTTTGAAGACGACAACGTGATTCACGTTGCGGGCAAAGTAGACCCCATTTCCGACATAGAAGTGATTCAAACCGAGTTGTGCTTGGCCGACTTGTCCGCCGTCGAGAAAGCCCTGCACCGCGTCACCAAGACGGCACGCTCGGGCGACAAAGAGTCGATCAAGCTGGTCGCCATTTTGGAAAAGTGCCAAACGGCACTGAACGACACCAAGCCGGTGCGCACCATCGACTTCAGCAAAGAAGAACTGCCACTGCTCAAGCAGTTCTTCTTGATTACCGCCAAACCGGCCATGTTCGTTGCCAACGTTTCTGAAGACGGCTTCGAAAACAACCCTTTGCTGGACCGTTTGAAGGCCTATGCCGCTGCCCAGAACGCCCCGGTGGTCGCCATTTGCGCCAAGCTCGAAGCCGAAATGAGCGAGATGAGCGACGAAGACCGCCAGATGTTTTTAGAAGAACTGGGCCAGGATGAGCCCGGCCTTAACCGCTTGATCCGCTCGGCCTACACATTGCTGGGCCTGCAAACCTACTTCACGGCAGGCGTCAAAGAAGTGCGCGCTTGGACCATCCATGAGGGTGATACCGGACCGCAAGCGGCGGGCGTGATCCACACCGATTTTGAAAAAGGCTACATCCGCGCCCAGACCATTGCGTTTGACGACTTCATCACCTTCAAAGGGGAGCAAGGGGCCAAAGATGCAGGCAAGATGCGGGCCGAAGGCAAAGACTATGTGGTTAAAGATGGTGATGTGATGAACTTCCTGTTCAGCTCTTGATTAGCGCCTAAATTAGGGCTTTCCAATGAAAAAACCGCTTGTAAAAGCGGTTTTTTCATTGGAAAGCAGAATTTTCGAGCAAAAGGGCCTTTGGCTGGTGCTTAGAAATGCGCCGGGAAAACCCATAGCAGCAGGGCGGTCATGACCAAGTAGCGAAAGAATTTGCCGATCGCCATGTAGATGGCGCATGCCCAAAAAGGCATTTTTAGCCAACCCGCCACCGCACAGATCGGGTCACCCACCACAGGTAACCAAGAAAACAAACAGGCTTTGGGACCCAGTGTTTCAAGCCATTTCAAGGCGCGCAATTGGGTGGGTGTGTCGCGCCAGCGGTCAACGGCTTTGTGCGTGCCCCAGCCCATCCACCAGCTGAACATGCCGCCCAGCGTGTTGCCCGCAGTGGCTACCAATATGGCGGGCCAAAAAAGCTCGGGGTTGAGTTTTACCAAGCCAAAAACGACTGGCTCAGAGCCCATGGGCAGCAAGGTGGCCGAAATGAAGGCGACCACAAAAACAGTGCTCAGACCATGTTGTGGCAAGGCCAGCCATTGCAGCAATTGGTTGAGCCAAATTTCCATGCGGGCAGTGTAGCCGTTGCCTCTTCTGACCCATATTCCCTCATGACAATGCGTTATTTACAAAGTGCCGCAGCAGCGCTTAGCACATTTAGCTTTCATTTGCTGAAATTTTAAGCAACTACAATCGTGCCTCCTTTTTAAGCATTCCCTTTTTCCTCACACTTTCAGCCATGCAGATTGGCCCTTACCTGTTACCAAACAATTTGTTTGTTGCCCCCATGGCTGGGGTTACGGACCGGCCTTTCCGCCAGTTGTGCAGACAGTTTGGGGCAGGCTATGCGGTGAGCGAGATGGTCACTTCGCGGCCCGATTTGTGGGATTCGCTCAAAACATCGCGCCGGGCCAACCACGACGGTGAGCCGGGCCCGATTGCCGTCCAAATTGCCGGCACCGAGGCGCAAATGATGGCCGATGCCGCCCGCTACAACATCGACCGGGGCGCGCAAATCATCGACATCAATATGGGGTGCCCTGCCAAAAAGGTGTGCAACAAATGGGCAGGCTCCGCCCTGATGCAAGACGAAAAACTGGCCCTCGAAATCATTTCGGCCGTGGTGCAAGCGGCACAAGCCCACGCGGTGCCAGTGACCCTGAAAATGCGCACGGGTTGGTGCGATGCCGAAAAGAACGCATTCAGCCTGGCTCGTGCGGCCGAATCGGCAGGCGTGCAAATGGTCACCGTGCATGGCCGCACGCGTGAGCAGGGCTACAAAGGCTTTGCCGAATACGACACCGTTTCAGCCGTCAAAGCGGCCCTGAAGATTCCGGTGGTGGCCAATGGCGACATCGACTCCCCCGAAAAAGCCCGTGACGTTTTAAAAATTACTGGGGCCGATGCCGTCATGGTCGGTCGTGCCGCGCAAGGCAGCCCTTGGATATTTCGCGAGATCGGTCACTTTTTGGCCACGGGTGAACACCTGGCCCCGCCCTTGGTGGCCGAAGTGCGCCGTGCCTTGCTTGAACATTTGCAAGACCACTACGCACTTTATGGCGAATTAACGGGCGTGCGTTCCGCCCGCAAACACATCGGCTGGTACGTCCGTGCGCTGCCCGGTGGCGAAACTTTTAGAGACCACATGAACACCCTTGACACCGCACCGCAGCAACTGGCTGCGGTAGCCCATTACCTTGACGGCCTGGCCGATCAAATGGACCGCTTGCCCGCTTTGCGCGAGCAAGCGGTTTTGGAGACTTTGCAATGAGCGAACCACAATCTATAGAAGCTTGCATCCGGGACAACCTGGAAACCTACTTTCGCGACTTGGATGGCACCGAACCCACCGGTTTGTATGACATGCTGGTCAAATTGGTTGAAAAACCCTTGCTCGATGTGGTGATGAGCCAATCGGGCCAAAACCAGTCTCGCGCCGCTGAATGGCTGGGCCTGAACCGCAACACCCTGCGCAAGAAGCTGCTGGAGCACGAATTGTTGAAGTAAAGCAGGCAGCCCGTTTCGGGTTGGCTTTATCCCATCGGCTTACCTCTCTCTTATCTTAATACCCAGCTTCTGAATCATTAGATCCACTTCACGCCGGAACCCTTTATGCCGGTCCACCCCTCATCTGTTTCCTGTTGAAGAAAGTTTTCCCATGCGAGCCCTGATTTCTGTCTCTGACAAAACCGGCATTGTTGACCTGGCCAAAGAGCTGCACGCCCTGGGCGTGAGCCTGATCTCTACCGGCGGCACCGCCAAATTGCTGGCCGAGCAGGGGTTGCCTGTGACCGAAGTGGCCGAAGTCACCCAGTTCCCTGAAATGCTGGATGGTCGCGTCAAAACCCTGCACCCCAAAGTGCACGGCGGCCTGTTGGCCCGCCGTGATGTGCCTGAACACATGGCGGCCTTGCAAGCCCACGGCATTGAGACCATTGATCTGCTCATCGTCAACCTCTACCCCTTTGAAGCCACGGTAGCCAAGCCCGGCTGCACCCTGGCCGATGCGATTGAAAACATCGACATTGGAGGCCCGGCCATGGTGCGCAGTGCGGCCAAAAACTGGCAAGACGTGGGCATCGTCACCGACGCCAGCCAATACCCCGACGTGATGGCTGAACTCAAAGCCAACGGCAAGCTGAGCGACACATTGCGCTTTGCCTTGTCAGTTGCCGCCTTCAACCGCATCAGCCAGTACGACGGGGCCATCAGCAACTACTTGTCGAGCGTGAACTTTGAAGCTGAAAAACTCAGCGAAAGCTATGTGCCCGAACGCGCGCAGTTCAGCGGCCAGTTCAACGCGCAATACGTCAAAGCGCAAGACCTGCGTTACGGTGAAAACAGCCACCAGCAAGCCGCTTGGTATCGCGACCTGGCTCCCGCAGCCGGTTCGCTTGCCGAAGGCGTGCAACTGCAAGGCAAGGAACTGTCGTACAACAACATTGCGGACGCCGACGCAGCGTGGGAATGCGTCAAGAGCTTCGAGACCACAGCCTGTGTGATCGTCAAACACGCCAACCCCTGCGGCGTGGCTGTGGGCGCCAACCCTTTGGAGGCATACAGCAAAGCCTTCCAGACCGACCCCACCAGCGCGTTTGGCGGCATCATTGCCTTCAATCGCCCCGTGGACAAAGCCGCAGCAGAGGCGGTCAGCAAACAATTTGTCGAAGTGCTCATGGCCCCCGACTTTAGCGCCGAAGCGCTGGAAGTGTTCAAGGGCAAAGTCAATGTGCGCCTGATTAAAATTGCGCTGCCAGCGCAATATGGCGACGTGCGCAACGCACTGGAAACCAAGCGCGTGGGCTCGGGCCTGCTGCTGCAAAGCGCCGACAACCACGAGTTGGCGCTGGCCGACCTGAAAATCGTCACCGTCAAACAACCCAGCCCTGAAGAGTTGAACGACCTGCTGTTTGCATGGAAGGTGGCCAAGTTCGTCAAATCCAACGCCATCGTGTTTTGCAAAAACGGCATGACCATGGGTGTGGGCGCTGGCCAGATGAGCCGCCTTGACTCAGCCCGTATTGCCAGCATCAAAGCCGAAGCGGCCAAACTGAGCCTGCAAAACACGGTGGTGGCCAGCGATGCGTTTTTCCCCTTCCGTGACGGCCTCGATGTGGTGGTCGATGCGGGCGCCACCTGCGTGGTTCAACCGGGAGGCTCCATGCGCGACCAAGAAGTGATTGACGCCGCCAACGAGCGTGGCGTGGCCATGGTGTTGACGGGCGTGAGGCACTTCAGGCATTGAAGAGGGTTAGGAGAAACGCTGGCTGACAATGAGTCGCACCAATCGGGGGTTAAAACCCGGTTTAATTCGCCCTAGAGCGTTTCAAACGATTTCTTGCAGTGTCAGTTTTCGGTCAAACCGGTTGCCCTCAAAAAACTTGCAAATCTAAAGCCCAACTTTGAATTTGCAAGGATGGGTGCCCTGCTTTGTTGCCTCTGCCCTTGAGCGTCTGGCCAAGGGCTTCATCGTGGGCATGCTCAGTGGACTCGGCAGCCGGGCAAGCCTAGAAGCTGATCGAAAAATTGGAAACTACACGTCCTCAGGTTGCAGGAAAAATCAGGTCAAAAATTGTTTGTCAAAGTTTCGAACTTCGGGACTGTGGCAGCACAGGTTGTGGACTATTTAGGGGCAATGTTTGGAACGTTGATGATTTGCAATGCGATTCGAGCGCGTTCAGCACAAATCTGAGGGATTTGTTGGGATGGTTGTTTAGGGCTGGGAGCTGTCGTTGGTATGCCTGGATGGATACAAGGTTCGGTTGTCTACGTTCAAGTCAAGCGCTAGGCCACTCAAGGCAATTTCAAACTTTCAACCAAAAACGCTGTGGTGCGCTGAAATGAGTCAAGAGTAGCAGTCTCACTGTAGGTATAAGTTACCGTTCCCAATCGCCCTGGCTTAGTGAAGCCATTCAGGCTTTTGCAGTCCCAACAGTGTGTTTCACTCGGGTATGTGTGAAGCTGTACAGGTTTACCTGCGGCCTTGATGGGAGCAACTAACGCTTCGCAATCTGAAGCGGGTGTTTCATTGTCTGCGCCGCCCAGCAAGAAGAGATGAGGTTTTTCTATATCCTTTTGTACTACGTCAATTATTATTCTGTTGGGGGGCAGACTCATGATGCGGCAAGGTGGATAGAAAGACACATACGCATCAAAACCGCGACGCTGTCTGAATTCTTCACGAAAGCTTTTGCTGTTGTTAAATAGGGCTATCAGTGCGCCTTGAGAATATCCAACCATTGCCACTTGGTCTGGCTTAACGTAGGATAGTTTGCGCAGGAAGTCGGCTGATTGATAAAAGTCTTTAACTGTCCGACCCAATGTAACGCCTGCTTGAGGCCCTTGGCAAACTTGCTGGGCGCCACGCGATCCCATGAAATCTAATAACAAGGTCACATAGCCAGCGGCATGGAAACGCTTGGCCCAATCGAGCATGGACCAGTTCGCCGCCTGAGGGTTGGCTTTCGAAAAAACCAGCCCCCCACATTGATGACCCAACATCACTGCCGGAAATGGCCCGTCACCATCAGGCTTCATAAGAAGCATCTTAGGATAGTTAGCCTCAGATACAGGGGTTACCAAAGTAGGAAACACTAAGTCAGGAGCAGAGCTTGCATCGTTAGCCAGATTTTTAGGTGTTGGTTGTGCGTATGCGTTGATGCCAACGAAAAATGCAAAAGTCAACGCAAAAAAAGTCGGGTAGCAGGCATTAATTTTCACAATAGACTCCATTTTTTCGTAGCATGAAAATTCTACAGTTACAGGCTCGTAATGCCAAACATCAAGCGTAACTGTGATGAGCGACTGGGCGCTGCATGGGAAGCTTAAATCAGTCGGTTTTTGTTGTTGTGACTGCAGATAACTGCGTTCGCATCACAACCGACCCTAGAGCAGCAGACCAAAACGGATGCGAACAGTCGAAATGGCTGGTAAAAAACATGGCACCCGTGTGATCCACAAGATCAACCTACAGAAACCTGAAATTTGGGTTCTTAACTGTGTTGCCAATGACCAATAAACACGCTATCCAAGTTGGTTTTAAGCGGTAAAGCCGCTGTTTGCCTAGTAAAAATGACAGACACAAGATCGGCAACTCAGGGGCAGCATGGCTGCGGTGTAGCCGTTATTCTTCAGCGCTTCGAGGCTGCTGTACTCGACCGCTGCAAGGGCAAACTTGAATTCGCTGCCTCTAGCCGCTCTGCCAGCCAGACTTTAATCACAGACTGCCGTGTCACTCCCAGTTTGCTGGCCTCGCGATCTAGGGAGTCAACCATCCACGTTGGAAAGTCGACATTCACCCTTTTTTGCGCCTGTCGCACGCGCTTTGCTTTGGACAAGTCCAAAGAAGCTGTGATGTCGACGTTTTCGTCAAACTTTTGCTCAAAATTTTTAGCTTTCATAAAGTGCCACCTCTTCTGTACGTGAGCGCCGAACGGATATCAAACGGATATTGGCCCCTCGGTGAGTGATAACCACAGACCAGTGCTTCCCATCCATGAGACCTATGGTCAGATACCGAGCTTCATCTTCAGTTTTTTAAACATTAAATTCGGAACAGTTATGGTAGGTAACATAGACCTTAATAGGTGTCGTATTGCCAGTTTAAGACAGGTTAAGCCTTCATCTCCAGCGTTCAACGGGCGGCGTCTACCGCTGCCCCACCCTGGGCTTTGCGGTACGATCCCCGCTCCCTGCTAAATTAGCCTATCCAACCCGGATGCCTGCCATTTGAACTTCTCTGATTTAAGCCTAACCCCCGCCTTGCAACGCATCTTGGGCGATATGGGCTTGTATGCCCCCACCCCCATCCAGGCCGAGGCAGTTCAGGCGGTGCTGAAATCAGCCGATGTGTGGGCCACCGCGCCCACGGGTTCGGGCAAAACGCTGGCCTTTGCCTTGCCGTTGCTTCAGCGCTTGTTAGAAGTCCCCCGTCAAACCAACTTTCGCCGTCCGGTGCGCACATTGGTGTTAGTCCCCACGCGGGAACTGGCCGTGCAAGTGGGTGAGGTGCTGACCAATCTGACCTACAAACTGCCCCAGTCGCTCAAAGTGTCCATCGTCTTTGGCGGGGTCTCGGTCAATCCGCAAATGATGGCGCTGCGGGGCGGTGCCGACATTGTGGTCGCCACGCCTGGCCGCTTGCTCGATTTGATCGACCAAAACGCTGTGCGTTTGGCGGATGTGCAGCATCTGGTGCTGGACGAAGCCGACCGCTTGCTCGACCTGGGATTTGCTGAAGAACTGCAACGCGTGCTGGCGCTGCTGCCCGCCCAGCGCCAAACCCTGCTGTTTTCGGCCACGTTTGCCCCTGAAGTCGAAGCCTTGGCGTCTAAGTTGTTGCGCGATCCGGTGCGCATCACGGTGGAAGCTTTTGAAGGCCATAAACCCGACATTACCCAGCGCGCGATTGCGGTGGACGAGAAAAGTCGCACCGCCTTGCTGCGCCACCTGCTCACCCAAAACGGCTGGAAACGTGTGCTGGTGTTTGTGGCCACCCGCTACGCCTGCGAGCATGTGGCGGGCAAGCTCTACAAAGCGGGCGTGTTTGCCACACCTTTCCATGGCGAGATGAGCCAAGGCGCCCGGCAAGAAGTGCTGCATGAATTCAAAGAAGGCCGCTGGGATGTGGTGGTCACCACCGATCTGGCCTCACGCGGCATCGACATTGCCCTTTTGCCCGTGGTGGTCAACTACGACCTGCCACGCTCGGCTACCGATTACACCCACCGCATTGGCCGCACGGGCCGGGCCGGAGCGCATGGCGATGCCGTGAGCTTTGTGACCGCCGCCGCGTTGGCGCACTGGCAACTGATTCAAAAACGCGAAAGCCTCGAGTTACCGCTGGAGCAGATCCCGGGTTTTGAACAAACCGAGACCCCGCCACCACCGTCCCCAGGCAACGGGGGCATCAAGGGGACACGGCTGAGTAAAAAAGACAAGCTGCGGGCGGCCAAGGCGCTAGGGCTTGATTTGCAGGACCTGGATTAAGCCATCCACCCCGGCAACCAAGTGGCGATGCCGGGCACCATGAACACGGCGGTCAACAGCAGCAAACTCATCACCACATAGGGTGTTACGGCCAAAAAAATCTGGCCCATGGTGACAGAAGGCGGGGCCACACCGCGCATGGTCATGAGCAGCAAGCCATGCGGGGGCAACAGCAGGCCCAGTTGCATGCAGATCAAGAACAGCACGCCAAACCATACCGGATCAATGCCCAGCGTGTTCACGATGGGCATGAAGATCGGCAGCGTGATCATCATCATGCTGACCTGATCCACAAAGATGCCCAAGAAAATCAGCAGCAACATCATGCCCACCAGAATCTGGTTGGCCGACAGGCCATGGCTGGTGATGAACTGAACCAAACCCGAGCTTGCGCCTGAGAAAGACAAAATCTGAGCGAAGGTGGTGGCCCCCAAAATGATGAACAAAATCATGCCCGAGATGCCCGCCGTCCCCTTAAGGGCCTTGACCACTGCTTCCCATTTAAGGGCACGGTAAAGCGCTGCCAAAAGCATGGTGGCAAAGGCCCCAAGCGCAGCGCACTCGGTGGGGGTGGCCCAGCCTGCCGCCAGTGCGCCCACCACCACGCCAAAAATCGACAAGGTGGGCAAGACATAAGCAAACAACAAATGCCAGCGGGCCCAGCCGTGGTGTTGCACGGCATCGGTCTCGGTCGGGGCCAGGTGCGGGCTGATGCGCACCCGCACGATGATCCAAGCCACAAACGCCACCGACAGCAAAATGCCGGGCATGATGCCGCCCAGCAGCAATTTAGAGATAGAGATACCCGACAACGAACCCAGCAAAACCGTCAGGGCCGAAGGCGGAATCAGCATGTCCACGGCCCCGATGGCCATGATCGGTCCCGTGGCAATGGTGGGGTGGTACCCGCGCGCCAGCATCACGGGCAGCATGAGCGAGCCCAGCATGGCCGTGGTGGCAATGGTTGAGCCCGAAATGGCTGAAAACACCGTGCCTGCCACCACCGCAACCACGGCCAGACGGCCCGGGACGCGGACGATCAAGCGCTCCACCCCCTCAATTACCTTCAGGGCCAGGCCGGTGTGAAACAAAATTTCGCCCATCAAAACAAACAGCGGTATCGGCGTCAGCGCAAACGCCGTGACCGAACTCACACTGTTGCGCACCAACTGCACCAAGCCGGGCTCGCCGCCCATATACAGCACAGCCCCAATGATGTTGACGCCCAGAAAGGTCAGGGCGACCGGCATGCCCATGAACAACAGAAGGGTAGAGCCGCCCAACATCAACCAGGCCGCGATTTGCCAACTGCTCATGTGCAGACTCCAGAGGGGAACAAGGGCGACAGCAAACTGAACAAGCTCATGCGGCGCTCACGGCATCTTGGCGCGGTCCGCGCTCGGCGTGGTACAGGCGGTGCATGCGAAACACCATCTCGATGGACAGCAGCACAAACACCATCGGCAAAGGCGCAAGAGACCACCATTCGGGGGTGACCAGGGTCTTGATGCTGAGCGAGCCTGCGGCGTAACTGGCCCAAGTGGCTTGTGCGCCATACCAAGCCAGCACCAAGCAGCACAGCAAGCCCAGCACATCGGCTACCCATTCCAGAGCCCAGGCTGTTCGAGGTGGAATAGCCTGCAAAAAAATGTCCACCCGGATGTGCTGGCCCTGGCGCAACAGCCAGGGTGCCACGCACATGGTGATCAGGTACAGCATCAGTTCAGACACCTCGTTGCTCCAGGACAGCCCTTGCGGGCCACCCGGAATAGCGAAGTTGCGCAGCGCCACATCGGCCACGATGATGAGCATCATGGCCAGCAGCAGCAGGCAGCCCAAAAAAGCCAGCGCGGCAATGCCCCGACCAAACCGCGCAGACAGAGCTTCCATCATTTGGAGAACAGCGCCTTGAACCGTGCAGCCACTTCAGGGCTTTGCTTGGCCGCACCGGCCCAGCCGACGTCGTAGGCTTTGTCGCGGAAGGCTTTGCTGGTGGCGGCATCAAAAGTGATGGTCTGAATGCCCGCTTTTTCTTGGCGTGCGATTTCTTCGGTGGCGTAGCGACCCCAGAAGGTGTTCTCGGCCTCCAGCGCCAGCAGTTGCTTTTGCAGGTAGTTGCGCTGCGTATCCGTGAGCCTTTTGTAGGCAGGCAAGTTCATGATCAGGGAAACCTCGGCATCGTAGAAGCCAGGGTCAATGCGGAACTTGGTTTTTTCGTGCCAGTTGAGGTCAAAAATGCCGCCAATCGGCCAGCCATAACCGTCCACCACACCGCGCTCCAGAGCGGTGTAGACCTCGCCCGGAGGCGTGGTGATCACGCTGGCGTTGAGGGACTGAAAAAAGTCACGGTAAACAGGGGTGATGCGGATTTTTTGTCCCGTCAGATCAGGCTTGTCGACCTTCTTGTTGGTGTAAATGTGAAAAGGCTGGTTTTCCACCATGCGGCCCAGGTACTGCATGTTGCCTTTTTCGTTCCAGACTTTGTTGATCGCATCGAACGCACCGTTTTTGCGTTGCTCGGCCACCGGAATCTGCGTCAGCTTCAAGAAGTCGGCCTCGGGCATCACGTTGGTATAAAACGCGCCCGTGTTCAGGGCCATGTCAACCACGCCAGTCTTGACCGCATTGCCCAACTCAAAAGAAGGGATCGCACGGGGACCGCCAATGAAGTTGATCTGCAACACCCCTTTGCCTTCGGCGTTGACCTTGTTGATCCAGGGTTGCAGTCGCTGTACGTAAATGCCGTTTTCGGCAAAGCCACTGATCAAGCGCAAAGTGACCTCTTGGGCCAGCGTGGCCGAAGTTGCGCCAAGCGCCAAAACCAGTGCCGTGGCCTGGGTGAGTAAACGTCGTTTCATGGGCTAGTCTCCTTTTGTGGTTGGGTGTCGATGGGGAACTTGAATGGCGTCGTGCGCGTCATTTGGCGGATTTCAAGCGGGAACCAGCTGCTGCACAGCTTGTTCGAGTGCTTGGCTGGTGTCGTCTGCCAAAGCGGCTTTGCGCAAGGCGCTCAACCGGTTGGCCGCATCGGGCAACTGTTGCAGTCGCGGCAAAGCGGCCATCAGTTTTTCAAAATGCCGCCAGCCTCGGGCATGGGTGTCGCCATAGCCTTTGACCAGTTGCTGGGCACGCAGCACCTCCAGGGCCAGATCGGCGTGCTGTGGCAACAAGGCCATGGTTTGCGTCCACCAAGCCGTGATGCGCTGTTGCTCGGTTGCGTAGCGTAAAGACACGGGCCGAATGCGCCGCAAGGAGGCCACAAAATACAACAACAAAAAGCCTCGTAAAGAACTGGTTTGCACCACCCGCCCATTTTTCGTGAAGCGGCCCACGATGGCGCGTGCGGTTGCAGACCCCAGCAACCACCGCCCCAGACCCGCAGGCAGCGTGTCGGCAATTTCTTCTAGGCGCGGCTTCATGAATTCGTGAATGTCGATCAACTGGCTGGAGGTCAAGCTCACCTCTTGGCTGACGCGCTCAAAACGGCTGCGGCGTGTTTTCAGGTCGGCCACCCGCACCGTGTCTTCGTAAGACATCCACAACGCCAAGTGCCTGCCGCCCTCGCGCAAAATTTCATCGGCCAAGGCGGGGACCACAGCCGCCGACTTCAGGGCTTGCGCCATGTTTTGCAAGCGCTGGGCGTACAGCGTGGCGTAGCCCACATCTTGGTAATCGGCCAAGCGCGTCAAACCCGAAGCAATGATGTCGTGCGTTGAAGGCGCAAACACTGCTTCGATACTTTGCGCCAGAGCCCGCAGCTTCGGGCCCACGGCTTGGTGCAGGGGCGCGGTGGCTGGGCCGGACGGCGCTGCATTGTGGGCACTGGGATGCGAATTGGGATGGGCGCTTGAACTGGGCTGCAACATCTGCAGGGCGGCATCAAACCCGGCCGCAAAAGCCTTCAGGCTGGTTTTGACACCCACGCCGCTGCGCTCGATGGTGGCCTCAAATTGCGCCCGGTTGAATGGCAGCCTGCCGCTGGCCGCCAAAGCGCCATACAAAGCCGGTGCGATCAGGCTGCCCGCCTGCTCGGCCAGCTTAGAAAAATCGGCGCTGATGAACTGCTGCGCTGCCGCCCGCGCACCCGCCAGCAACTTGGCCTCGTCCACCCGCCCGTCGCCCATGGCGGTGCGCTCGGTCATGGAATAAACCCGGTGCGAAGAGGCAATGAAGGTGGTTTTGTGGGCATCGACCAAGCCGCGTTGCAGGGCGCGGCCCGCCTCCATCAGCTCTGAAGCCAGCACGATGTCGACTTCGCCGGGAAAGGGGCTGAGCGCCATCACCGGCATTTGCCCTGTGGGTGTGGCCGCCTTGGGGTACATCTCTATGTAGTAAACCGTGGCCCCGGTGCGCTGCGCCACGCCCGGCACCGAGGTGGTCTGCGCCCAATGGCCGTTGTGCTCGGCCAGGTCCACCAACCAATCGGCCAGCACACCGCCGCCTTCACCGCCCATGGCCAAAATCGCCAGGCTGATGAGACCTTGGGATGGTTTTGCGTCGCTCATGCGGCAATGCCCTCCAGACGGCGCTCGATGCGGTTTTGCAGCCAGCCAATCACGCGTTGGCGCAGGCCTTGTTTAAACCGGTCCCAAGTGCTGGGGTTGTTGATGATCTCGGCCCGGTAAAACGAAGGGCACAGCACCGCAGCGTGGGCCACTTCGCCACACAAGCCGCAGCCCACACAGCTGTCGGCCACAGCCGCGACCGGGTCTTGGCGCAGAGGATCAGGGTTGGTCTTGATGCTGAGCGAGGGGCAGCCTGACAAGCGAATGCACGAGTGGTCACCCGTGCAGGTGTCGGGGTCGATGCCAAAGCGCTCGCGCACCACGCGTTCGCCGCTTTGTATGCGTTGCCGAATCAGCGGCTTAACGCGGCGCTGGCGGTTGAGCATGCATTCGCTTTGCGCCACGATGACTTTGGGGCCTTTTTGCCGGGTGGTCAGGGCTTCGCGTAAAGCCTGGCGCATTTGCTCCAGGCTGTAGGTGTTGCTCACGGTTTTGACCCACTCAACGCCCACGCCGCGCACGGCCTTTTCAATCGGGTTGTTGGTGTTGCGGATCGGGTTGATGGCTTTGGACGACAGCACATCCTGCCCGCCCGTGGCGGCTGAGTAACCGTTGTCCACCAACAGCAACAAGTTGTCCGACTGGTTGAACACTGCGTTGCCCACGCCACTGGTCAGGCCGTTGTGCCAGAAACCCCCATCGCCCATGATGGAGACGGTGCGCTTGCTGGTCTCGCTGGTATTGAAAGCCGATGCACCCGCCCAGCCCAGGCCATAGCCCATGGTGGTGGCACCGATGTTGAAGGGCGGCAGAATCGAAAACAGATGGCAGCCGATGTCGCAACTCACATGGTGCTGGCCCAGCTCCTTTTCGATCATCTTGATGGCCGTGAAAATCGGCCGTTCTGGGCAACCTGTGCAAAAAGAGGGTGGACGCGGATGCACTTGGGCCACCGCTTCACTGATCGCCAAGCTGTTGCCCGCTTTGGCTGCCACAACCGGCGCAGTCAACAGGTGCGGTGCATATTTTTCGATGAACGCCCGAACCCCTTTGAGCAACACACCACCTGTGTATTCGCCGCCCATGGGCAACAAGTCTTTGCCGTGCACCTGCGTGTTCAGGCCCGCCTTGTGCAGGATGCTGTGGATGTTTTGCTCGATGAAGTCGGGCTGGCCTTCTTCTACGACCAACATGCCGCGCTTGCTTGCACAAAACCCCTTGAACTCTTCGTCTACCAACGGGTAGGTGATGTTCAGCACGTAAAGAGGCACCTGCGAGTTGCCAAAATCGTCGGCCAGACCCAGCAATTGCATGGCCCGCACCACGCCGTTGTACAAACCGCCTTGCATGACGATGCCAAAGTCCTGAGACCCTTCAGCAAAAAATTCATTGAGCTGATGCGCCTGAATGAACTTGACCGCAGCGGGCCAGCGGTGCTGGGTTTTTTCTTGTTCGTGCAGGTAACTGGCAGGCGGCAATACGATGCGGTTGACATCGCGTTTGGGGTTCTCGATGGCGTCTTTCAGGGTAAATGGCGGCCGCACGTTGTTCCGTGTCGGAAAACGGCCATGCACATGGCAGGCCCGAATGCGCAGTTCCAGCATCACCGGGGTGTTGCTGGCTTCGGACAACTCGAAGCCTTTTTCGACCGCACGCACGATGCTGGGCAAATTGGGGCGCGGGTCGATCAGCCAGACCTGCGACTTCATGGCAAAAGCGTGCGAGCGCTCTTGCATGATGCTGGATCCCTCGCCGTAGTCCTCGCCCACAATCAGCATGGCCCCGCCTGTGACGCCGCCCGAGGCCAGATTGGCCAGCGCGTCAGAGGCCACATTGGTGCCCACGGTGGACTTGAAGGTTACCGCGCCGCGCAAGGGGTAATTGACCGATGCGGCCAAAGTAGCCGCCGCCGTGGCTTCAGAGGCGCTGTGTTCGAAATGAACCCCCAGCTCTTGCAAAATCTCGTTCGCGTCGGTCAGCACATCCATCAGGTGCGAGATGGGGGCCCCTTGGTAACCCGCCACATAAGACACGCCCGACTGCAGCAAGGCCTTGGTGACGGCCAAAATGCCTTCGCCGTGGAACTCGTCTCCATCGCCCAAGCGCAGCTTTTGCACCTCTTGCACAAACGACCGTTCAGCCATGCCCGAAACCTTTCGCGGGGCTTGGAACCCCTTGAGTGACCCATGAAACCGATTCAATGTAGGCGAGGCGCAAGGTGGCTGCAAATGGATTTTTCCAATGATGTACATTGATCAAGTGAATAATAGGTAGCAACCCTTATTCGTTTCAACCATGGCCGAAGCATGAACTTTCGACAACTTGACTTGAACTTATTGCGTGTGTTGGTGACGATCCACCGCACCCGATCTGTCACGGCGGCAGGCAAGGCGCTGGCTTTGTCGCAGCCTGCGACCAGCAACGCCCTGGCCCGATTGCGCGACTTTTTTGGCGACGAGCTGTTTGTGCGCTCCCCTATGGGTTTGCAACCCACGCGCTTGTGTGAACAACTGGCCCCCGCCATGCAGTCGCAGCTGTTGGCCATGGAAAGCCTGGTGTTGAACCACCAGCCATTTGCCGCCCTGAGCAGCCAGCGCCATTGGCGTTTGTCTTTGTCTGACTTGGGCGAAATTCTGTTTTTGCCACGCCTGGCCTCGGCACTGCGCACCGAATCACCGCAAGCGAGCTTGTCCAATGTGTCGGTGGACGCCTCCCAAGTGGCAGCCGCACTGGAGGCGCGAGACATCGACATGGCCATCGGCATCCTCAAGCCGCAACACCGGGGCATACGCAGCCAGTTGCTGTTCAGGGAACGCTACATGGCGATTTCCTCTAAAGACTGGTCACCCAACCCGCGCGGCAGCAGCCAAGTACTGAGCCACGCGCAATTAACGCAAGTGCGTTTTGTGGTGGTCTCACCCACTGCCACCTTCCACGAGAGCGTGGAAAAAATGCTGGTGGGCATGAAGTTGCAAGACCGAATTTTGGTGCGCCCCCGACACTTTGGCGCAATTGCCGAGTTGGCACAAACCACCGACCTGCTGTGCATCGTGCCCGAGATGTACGCCCGCGACCTGAGCCAGCGCATGCAACTGCAAATGTGGACGATCGAAGAAGCGCCTTTTTACGAAGTCAACCTGGTTTGGCACAGCAGCACCGAACAAGACTCCGACCAACAATGGATGCGCGGGGTGATTGAGCGGCTTTTTATGCGGCGGTAATGCGGGGTGGTAATGCGGGGGGCGCAGGGATGTATACCAATATTAAGTAAATTAAGTTAAGAGCTTATAAATGCTTAATTTAGATATACTTCAAACATGAACCCCATTCTTAACCCCTATTCGCCGGGCGCGGGCACCCCGCCACCCGAGCTGGCGGGACGCGCCGAACTGCGTGAAAAAGTGCGCGTAGCCATTGGCCGTATCCAGATTGGTAACTCCGCTAAAAGCGTTTTGATGGTGGGTTTACGGGGTGTCGGCAAAACCGTGCTGTTGGACCGCATGCGCCAAGATGCCCAAGCCAGCGGTATCTATGCCCTGAAAATAGAAGCCCCCGAAGACCGATCTTTGCCCGCCTTGCTGGTACCCCAGCTGCGTTTGATTTTGCTGAAACTCAGCGCGATTGAATCAGCCAAAGAATTTGCAATACGGGGCCTGCGCGCCTTGGCCGGTTTCGCCAAAGCTCTGAAAGTCAAATACAAAGACATTGAGGTGAGCCTGGATTTTGAACCCGAGCCGGGGTTGGCTGACAACGGCGATTTGGAGGGCGATCTGGCGGTGCTGCTGGAGCAAGTGGGCTTGGCGGCCCAAAGTGCCCAAACCGCAGTTGCCATGTTCATTGACGAGCTGCAATACGTGAAACAGGCCGAACTCGCTGCACTCATTACCGCATTGCATCGCTGCGCCCAAGCCAAGTTGCCCGTCACCTTGATCGGGGCGGGCTTGCCACAGTTGTTGGCGCGGGCCGCAGATGCCAAATCTTATTCAGAACGCTTGTTTGATTTCCCCATGATCGGTCCCTTGTCGCTGGCCGACGCCAGCTTGGCCATCGCCCGTCCAGCTGAAGAATTGCAAGTGGTGTTTTTGCCCGAAGCCATCGAAGAAATTTACCAAGACACCGAAGGCTACCCCTACTTTTTGCAAATGTGGAGCAAGTACACCTGGGACGTAGCGACCGCAAGCCCCATCTCCCGCGAGGATGTCAAGCGGGCCAGGTTTTTAACCGAAGCCGACTTGGATGAAAGCTTTTTTAAAACCCGGTTTGAGCGCTGCACCCCCAGCGAACGGCGTTACCTGCGGGCCATGGCCTCATTGGGCGCGGGGCCACACCGTTCAGGTGATATCGCTGCTGTGCTGGGGCGAACCGTCAATGTTCTGGGCATGCTGCGCAGCAGCCTGATGAACAAAGGCATGGTCTGGAGCCCAAGCCACGGCGACACGGCATTCACTGTGCCTTTGTTTGATCAGTTCATGCTGCGCGTGATGCCTGGGGACGACTGGCAAGAAGTTTGAGGTTTGCTGGCGGCATCAAGCAAGGCCCCAAGCTCCGTGGCCGATCATCCGCACTCGGCCAATGGCCTCTAGGGTGTCCAGAATGTTGGTCAAGCGGTCTTTTGGGGGCAGCATCGCGCGAGCATTCGGACGCCTGTGACCCGTAAATTGAGTTGCAACTGAGGTATTTGAGTGTTTTTTATCCTTGCAAAACATGGAATGAAACTCCATAATTGCAAGGATGTACAGTCGGATTCTTGAACCTCTTTTACGTGACGAACTGAGCTTTTCCCCAGCGGTAGCCCTGTTGGGGCCGCGACAGGTCGGCAAAACCACGCTGGCACTGAAGATGGGCAGCAGTCAGCCCCATGTGTATCTAGACCTGGAGTCTGAACGTGACCGCAGCAAGTTGGACCAAGCCGAGCTGTATTTGCAGGCCCATCTGGACAAGTTGGTGATTTTGGACGAGGTGCACCGTGTGCCGGGTTTGTTTCCTTTGTTGCGTGGGCTGATTGATCAGGCTCGCCGAGCAGGCGCTGGCGTCGGTCGCTATTTGCTGCTGGGCTCGGGCAGTCTGGAGGTATTGCAGCAATCGGGCGAAACACTGGCGGGGCGCATTGCTTATTTGGAGTTGTCGGCCTTGAACGTGCTTGAAACCGGCGCCCCGTCACAAGACGCACTTTGGCTTCGCGGCGGGTTTCCTTTGAGCCTGCAAGCACCCAGCGAGGCACGCAGCTTGCAATGGCGCGAGAACTTTATCCGCACGTATCTGGAGCGCGATATTCCGCAGCTGGGCCCCCGAATTGCCGCCGAAACCTTGCGCCGCTTCTGGACCATGTTGGCGCACCATCAGGGGGGCATGCTGAATGTGGCCCAGTTGGCGCGCAATCTGGGCGTGGACGCGAAGACCGCTAACAGTTACATCGGTTTGATGTGCGATTTGTTGCTGGTGCGCCGCCTCCAACCCTGGCATGCCAACATCGGCAAACGCTTGGTCAAAGCCCCCAAGGTCTATGTTCGCGACACCGGTTTGTTGCACGCTTTACTGGGTATCGGCACACGCGATCAATTGCTTTCGCACATGGTGGTGGGCGCCAGTTGGGAAGGGCATTGCATTGAAAGCTTGCTTTCGTGCGCACCGCAGGGCGTAACGCCCTTTTTTTATCGCTCCAGTGGCGGGGCCGAAATTGACCTGTTGCTGGCCTCGCCGGGGGGCGAGTTGTGGGCAGTCGAGTTCAAACGCAGCCTCTCGCCCAAGCTCGAACGCGGGTTTTACAGCGCCTGCGAAGATTTGAAGCCCAGTAAAAAGTGGGTGGTCTACCCCGGACAAGAAAGCTACCCCATGGCTGCCGACATTCAGGCAGTGCCGCTGCACGATTTATGCAAACTGCTACAAGAAAAAGCTTGAGGCCAAGACAGTTGAGGCCCGCTGACTTCGTCTGTCACGCCCAGCGCTCTGTCTTGTCATCCTCGGCTAAGCCTATTTGTCATGCCCAGCTGCGACCGGGCATCCATCTGCGCCTTTCCCAAAAAGGCGTTTTGGTTTATTCAGTGCTGGTCGCTGTGCAAGGACGGGTCAGCGACTTCTTGTGCGACTTGCGGCTTGAGTACCCGAATGCCGTGTTTGCTCAAAATCTCCACATAAACAGAGGTTGCGTTCGCTTTGGCGGCAGCGTCTACGGCTTCAATCACAGCGCTGACGCGCACCACTTCGGCTGTGTCGGCGGTCAGGCCGACTTTGCAGTCAAAGTCCCAAAAGTCCACGTCTTTGGGCAGGGCACGGTTACGTTCGCGCTTGAAGTATTTGCGGATTTCGTGTTTCACAGCCTCAAGTACCCGGTCAGGGTGCTTACCTTCGGCTTGCAGTGGAAAGTTTTTTTTCATGGGGAGAGTCCTTCGGGATCGGGCAAGCGCCCGGTCCGGACGTGAATGCAGGTGCGCATTATCGCTGGTTTGGGTTTTTTGACTTTTCATGGTTTGGCCTCGATTTAAGGGCGCGACGCTTGTTCAAGACTTGCACATCAATATGCATTCATGCAAAAATGCAAATATGCGAACTTCTTTAGATTTCCCTGATCCGCTTTTTAAACACCTCAAAACCCGGGCAGCTTTGGAGGGCCGAACCCTGCGCGACCTGGTGCTGGAGTTGGTCGAGCGCGGCTTGAATGCCCGCGAAACATCTGACCCACAAAAGCGCTTGCAATCGCGGCCCTTGATCGTGTCGGACGTGCCGTTGTCTTTGCCTGTTGGCCAGATGAGCAATGCCGATCTGGATGAACTGGTGCAGGAGGAAGAAAATGAGCGAGCCCGCCGTTTCATGGCGCGTCGCTGAGGTTTCTGCCCCTTGGCCTATGGCGTCGGGCGATTTGCCCGATGTCAATGTTTGGTTGGCCTTGTCTCATACCCAGCACCCTTTTCACGAAGCTGCATCACGGTATTGGCAATCGGTTTGCGACTCGGGCACCCCGCTTTGGTTTTGCCGGACCACCATGATGAGTTTGGTCAGGCTTTTATCTCAGCCCAAACTGATGGGGGCTGCTGTCTTGAGCCTGAATCAGGCGTTGGCCATTTACCGCCAGTGGCTGGCAACCCCCGAGGTAGGCTTGTTAGCGGATTCTGCTGCGCTGGATGACACCCTAGAGCAGTTGTTAAATCAAGCAGGTTCAGCGCAGCCCGCACGTTTGTGGACCGATATTTGTTTGGCGGCAACGGCGCAAAGTGCCGGTTTGCGCATGGTCACGTTTGACCGGGATTTTGAGCGTTTCGGGCTGGCGCGTTGTTTGGTCTTGACGGGCGATTGAGGCTAAATGCCGGTCCCGCCGCTCTAACCCTGTCAGCCGAATCAAATGTGCCAACCGACACCCTTCAGGGGTTTGACTGAAGCCGGTATTTGAGCTGAAAGCTGACCGCACCGTACAGCCTGTCTTTCAGGGGGGGCACCAGGGCCACGTTCAGGCCAAAGCGTTCGCCTTCCCAACTGGCTGTGGGGATGATGGCCGGGAACCAGCCGCCATTAAAGGCATTCGGGTAGCCATTAAATGCGCCACTGACCACGCCCAGTTTGGCACCATACAAGGTCCAGGGTTGGTAGTAGGCACCTACATAACTGGAGTTGGCGTTGTTGCTGTTGATGAAGCGCCCGGCAGTGGCCGACCAGTCCGGGTTCAGCTTGTATTCGATGCCGAGTCCGGGGTTGGCGTTGCGCAAGCCCTTGTTGCTGTCAAAGTGGGCGGAGTAAAACCCCGTGTTGAGCCACAGGCGATTGGCTTCAAATTGGGCAGATGCAGTGCTGCCCAGCGAAGCCAGCACGCACGAAGCGCTTATTTTCAGAAAGAGGCGCTTCATGCTGTGTCCTGGTTTTGCTTTAGAGCGACTTGAACACGTTGCTGGCCACGCGCACGGTCTCAGCGATGTCGGCTTCGGTGTGGGCAGCGCTTACAAAACCGGCTTCGTAGAGTGCGGGGGCAATGTAGACGCCGCCGTCCAACAAGCCATGAAACAATTTGTTGAATTTGGGGCTGTCGCTGGTCATGACTTTTGCGGCAATTCGGGCAACAAAAAGAAGCCGAACATGCCGCCTTGGCAGTCTGCACTGAAGGGTACGCCCGCTTCTGCGGCAGCGCCTTTCAGGCCATCAACCAAGCTTTGGGTGCGGGCGCTCAAAGCGTCCCAGAAGCCGGGTTTGGCGATTTCGTTCAGGGTGGCCAAGCCACAAGCGGTGGCAACCGGGTTGCCGCTCAGCGTGCCTGCTTGGTAAACCGGGCCAGTGGGCGCTAACTTGGACATGATCTCGCGGGGGCCACCAAAAGCGGCCAGAGGCATGCCGCCCCCAATCACTTTGCCCAGCACGGTCATGTCAGGCTTGAAGCCGGGGATCAGTCCGGCATAGACACTTTGCGCGCTGCCCAAGGCCACACGAAAGCCGGACATGACTTCGTCAAACACCAGCAAGGCACCGTGTTGTGTGCACAACTCGCGGCAGCGTTTCATAAAGGGCACGCTGGCCCGCACAAAGTTCATGTTGCCCGCAATGGGCTCGATCATCACGCAGGCCAGGTCTTTGCCATGCAGGGCAAAGGCTTCTTCGATGGCGGCGATGTTGTTGTACTCGAGCACTAAGGTGTCGCGCACCACTTCGGGCGGCACACCGGCGCTGGTGGGGTTGCCAAAGGTGGCCAGACCCGAACCGGCTTTGACCAGCAGGGCGTCGGCGTGGCCGTGGTAGCAGCCTTCAAACTTGATGAATTTGCTGCGGCCAGTGGCACCACGGGCCAGGCGCAGTGCGCTCATGCCCGCTTCGGTGCCCGAGCTGACCAAGCGCACCATTTCCATGGAGGGGACATGCTGAAGTATGGCTTCGGCCAACTCGATTTCGCGTTCGGTGGGGGCACCAAAAGAAAAGCCATCGAGGGCCGCTTTTTGTACGGCTTCGAGCACGGCCGGGTGACCATGGCCCAAGATCATGGGGCCCCACGAGCCGATGTAGTCGATGTATTTTTTGCCGTTGGCGTCCCAAAAATAGGCCCCTTGGGCACGTTGCACAAAACGGGGTGTGCCGCCTACAGCCCTGAAAGCACGCACGGGGGAGTTGACGCCTCCGGGGATGACTTGGGCGGCGCGGTCAAACAGGACTTGGTTGCGATCGGTCATGGCTTGGGGTCTCGGGCTTTAGTGTTTGGTTTCGTTAAAAGGCACTTCAAAGTAGTCGCTGCCGGGGTGAACTTCCGGGCCTTCGTCGTCATCGTCGGTGGTTTCGTCTTCGGGCAGTGCCCAAAACAGGCGGTCCGGGATGACTTGGCCCATGCCGGGGCGAAAGCCTTCGTCCAGGCAGCGGTCCAGGTAATGAAGGGCTTCGCTGGCGGCCTCGGGCAGGTCCATGCCCGTGGCCAGCAGGGCGGCCAGGGCGGCTGTCAGGGTATCGCCCGCGCCCGCAAAAATGGCTTCGATGCGTTCGAATTTTTCGTGGGCAATCACGGTTTCGGGCGAAGCCAGCGCGTTGTCGATGTGTTGTTCGGGCAGTGGCAAGCCGGTGACCAGGGTGAAGGGCACGCCCAGCTCCGAGGCGGCTTTGGCAATGTCACGCGGTCCGGGGTTGCGTTCGCCTGTCCATTCGGGCAACAACCAGCGGCGCAAGGTGCTGTGATGCCCCACCAAAACACTGGTTTGGGGCAGCAGCAGTTCCCTGAAAGCGTCTAAATAAGCGTCGATCTTTTCGTCTTCCCACCAAGACAAGTTGGGCATGTAGGCCACCACGGGCACACCGTCGTAATCGTCGGCCAGGCTTTCTGGGGTGCCTACAAAACCGACCTTGATGACTTGCACCGGCACGTCTTCGGCCACGGCCCGGGCTTGGTCGTTGACGGCTTCTTCGTCGAGGGGGTAAAAGTCGGTGATGCTGGTGGTGTCGCGCACATAAGCGCCGGTGCAGATGGGCAAGCAATGCGCCCCAACCGAGGCCATGGCCACGGCGTCGCAACTGAGGCCACCCGCGCCACTGGGGTCATTGGCATTGAAGGACAGCACACAAGCCAAACTGGCCGATTCTTCTTCGGCGGCGGTGGTTTCGATGTTGGGATTTTCGGGGCTGGAATCGGTCATTAAAAGTCGAATGGCAGGGTCTTCAGACAGTTTTCGGTAGAACGCGATGAGCGGACCGATACAATCAAATCATTCTATTCGACTCTCTGATTGCGATACTGTGATGGAACACAAAACCTGGATGTGCCTGATTTGCGGCTGGATTTACGACGAAGCCGCTGGCGACCCCGAGCATGGCATTGCGCCTGGCACCAAATGGGAGGACGTTCCCATGAACTGGACTTGCCCCGAGTGTGCGGCCCGCAAAGAAGACTTTGAAATGGTTGCCATCTGATCAAACCAGTCCCCCAAAGGGTCAAAAAAGCCGTCTGTCTTATTCAGACGGCTTTTTCTTGACCACGGCGTATCGGGCCAAGGTTTTGTCGCGGGCTTCGGCGTGATCGACCACTGGGGCTGGGTAGGTTTTGCCAATGACCACCCCCGCCGCTTGCAGTTCTAGGGGTTTGGCCAGCCAGGGGGCGTGCAGGGCTTTGGTGGGTAAATCTGCTAATTCGGGCATGTAACGGCGGATGAATTTGCCCTCGGGGTCAAATTTTTCGCTTTGGCTGATCGGGTTGAAGATACGGAAGTAGGGCTGGGCGTCACAGCCGCTAGAACTGGCCCATTGCCAGCCCCCGTTGTTGGCCGAAAGGTCAAAGTCGTTCAGCTGCACGGCAAAATAGCGTTCACCCCAGCGCCAGTCGATGCCCAAGTCTTTCACCAAAAAACTCGCCACCACCATGCGCAGGCGGTTGTGCATGTACCCGGTTTGGTTAATTTGGCGCATGGCCGCGTCCACCAAGGGGTAGCCGGTTCGGGCCTGGCACCAAGCGTCAAACAGTTTGTGGGCATGAGGGCCATGCTCCCAGCGGATGGCGTCGTAGTCTGGTTTAAAGCTTTGGCCGTGGCCGACATGGGCAAAGTTGTGCAGCACTTGCACATAAAAGTCGCGCCAGATCAGCTCGGACAACCACACGCTGGCCCCAGTGCTGCCTGCCAGCATGCGCGGATGCGCCTCACGGGCCAATTGGCGAATGGACACGGTGCCAAAGCGCAAATGCACACTCAAATAGCTGGGGCCTTTGACGGCCGGGAAATTGCGGGTGTCTTCATACTGGTCTATTCGGCTTAAAAAGTCTTTCAGCAAGGCTTGCGCGCCGGATTCTCCGGTCGGAATCTTCAGCGCTTTCAGGTTGGTGGGCTCAAAACCGATGTCTTTCAGGCTGGGCACGTCATGGGCCAAGTCTTCGGGCCGAGGGGCCAAGCGTTTGGCCAAGGGGGCCACCGGATGCTCTTGCAGGTCTTCGGGTGTGATTTTTTTCAGCCAAGCGTTTTTGTAGGGCGTGAACACACTGAACGGATTGCCCATTTGGGTCAGCACCTCGTTGCGCTCAAACACCACATGGTCCTTGAAGGTGTGCAGCACGATGCCATGGTCCGCCAGATGGCCCCGCACCTGAATGTCGCGGGCCAGCGCCAGGGGTTCATCGTCGTGGTTGGCAAATACGGCTTGCGCCTGCAGGTGCTGCGCCAATTTGACGATTTTGTCTTTGGCCACGCCGTGCCGCACGATCAGGCCAGCTTGGGGGTGACCGGCCAGTTGGCGCAATTGGGTATCCACCTCGACCAGGGATTCGCGGATGAACTCGACCCGGCGGTCGGCGCGGGGCAGTTTGTCGAGGATTTCGGTGTCAAACACAAAGACCACATGCACCCGCTGGCAATGCTTCAGGGCTTGGTGCAGTGCAGCATGATCGGTCACTCGCAGGTCGCGTCGCAGCCAGACTAGGCCACAAGAAAAAGGTGTTTCCATCAGGGTTTGCCGGGTTGGATCAAACATTGCGCTTGGGGTCCTGCCTAGAAGGGGCGAGACCGCTAAAATCGGCGCATGACAGATTGTGCCTCCATCGACCTCAAGCATCATTTCCTGATCGCCATGCCCGGGTTGGAAGATGAGACTTTCGCCCGCTCCGTGATCTATATGTGTGAGCACAGCGCCAATGGGGCCATGGGCCTGATCATCAATAAGCCTTCCCCCATCAGCATGAGGCTGTTGTTTGACAAGGTGGATTTGCCCTTGCGGCGCGAAGATTTGGTGCAAAACCCGGTCGGCCACGGCGGGCCGGTTCAAACCGAGCGGGGATTTGTGTTGCACGAACCCATGCGCCTGGAGATCCCTCAAGAAGATGGTGCCTCTATTTATGCCTCCACCCTCACCGTACCCGGGGGTCTGGAGATGACCACCTCGCGCGATGTACTCGAAGCCTTGTCTTCAGGGGCCGGGCCACGCCGGGTGTTGGTGACGCTGGGCTATTCATCTTGGGGCGAGGGGCAGTTGGAGTCTGAGTTGGGCGAAAACGCCTGGCTTACGGTGCCCGCCTCTGCTGAGGTGATTTTTGATGTGCCCATGGCCGAGCGCTACGACCGCGCTCTGGACTTACTGGGCCTTAAAAGCTGGATGCTGTCGCCAGATGCGGGGCACGCATGAGTGGGGTTCCCATGAACTCGGCTGACAGCATGACGACACCCGTGACCACAACCGTTCCTGCAAACGTTCCTGCAAACGTCCCCCCTTCCCAGCAAACCTTTTTGGCTTTTGACTACGGCTTAAAGCGCACGGGTGTGGCGGTGGGCAACCGCCTGATGCGCTCGGCTACCCCGCAAGGCACGATTGCC
>Ga0255128_1000009_pt1 | contig 70017 bp, 83 predicted proteins | sample Law_Miss_RepC_8d_FD_188562 | JGI IMG/M metagenome (GOLD analysis project Ga0255128, IMG submission 188562) | Freshwater microbial communities from St. Lawrence River, New York, United States - Law_Miss_RepC_8d | ecosystem: Environmental > Aquatic > Freshwater > River | place: USA: New York... | reverse complement strand
CAACACAGGTGAGTTCTTCAGCTTCACACCTGATGGGCACCACGTTCAGTACCTGCAGCGGGATGCGTTCAACGAAGCCATCAAGGCTGAGTTCACACGGCCTGACTGGCGTTACCAGGACTCCAAGATCCTGGCCTGGACCAACAAATGCGTCATCAACTACAACCACTTCGTCCGGAACCATGTGAAGGGAGATCCGGACTTCCAGGTTGACGATTACGCAATTTGCAACTCGTTTGTCACCGTCGGCCGTAGCTCGATCAAGACCGATCAGATGGTCCAGATCACCGCTATCGAAAGCCCTTCAGTTCGATACGAAGTGCCCGGCAACATGATGTGCATCGACGGCATCTGGTTGTTCCATCCCAAGAGTCTTCAAGAGTGGAACGCAGGCATCAAAAAGATGCGTGCCCAAGACAACTTCGGTGCCGTCTCTGAAATGGAAAGCCAGTGGATCGATCTTCGTGCTGCCTATGCCTGCACCATCAACAAGGCACAAGGCTCCACGTTCGATCGTGTGTTCGTAGATCTCGATGACATCCGTCGCTGTAACTCAGGAGATCAAATTGCTCGAATGCTCTATGTCGGCGTCAGCCGTGCACGTACCCAAGTCTTCCTCACCGGAGATCTGGTCTAAAACCTCAATGAGAAAACCATGGAACAGCTTCAACATGATCCGCGCACCAAGCAGCTGATCAAAGACACGCTTTACGAGTACCTTTACCGCCCGGTAGAGAACCAGTTCAAGAATCGTCTGGAAGTTCTGATCGTTCGCAACACCCTGCTGGGAGGCTACTCCCACAAGTCGTTCAACTACAAGGGTGTGCACTACAGCTGTGACAACGGGTCTCCTCCCCGCAAGTGGAATCGGCTGCTCGTTCAGCTGAAACCAACCATGGATGAGTATCTCTTTGATCTCAAGCAACTCAATGAGAGAGAGCTGCCATTCGTCATTGGCTTCATCAACCAGGTGCTAAATGCCTCGAATGATCTGCAGGACTATCTGCACATCTTCCCCGAGTCCATTCACCAGCCCCTGGAAAAATTGATTGCCACCTGCCCGTGCCAAGCCAAGCAACTCACCGATGAGAAAATCGTTGAGCTGCGTGAAAAGAATCAGGCACCGATCAACATGATGAAAGCAAGGATGGTCACAAACTTGCTCATTTAAGGAACCACATGCGTCACCACATCTTCAAAGAAGCCAACGCCTACAGCATCGCTGTCTTGTCGAAAAGCACCTCTTTCAGCAAACACGAGCTCCGAGTCAATTACGTTGATCCCCTGATCAAACGTGGCATCGCTGAAGAAGAGATGATTGCTTTCACCCTGGACTACAACTCGGAAGGCAAAGCGCCAGCTCAGCACATCAAAGATTACCTGAGCAACCTTTTGCCTGCCTTGGACAGTCTGGGTGTCAAACACCTCTACGTTGCAGACGCCAATTACTTCAAGACCCTTGCTGGTCAAGGTAAGGCAGACCCTCACTTCGGCTATGTGCTTCCTTGCAAGATCAAGGGCTACGAGCACATGACCGTTGTGCTGGGTCTGAACTACCAGCAGCTGATCTACAACCCGCAGCTGCAAGCCAAGCTAGACCTGAGTCTATTCACACTGGCTTCAGGTGTGGCCGGCAACTACCAGGCCATTGGTAGCGGCATCATCCACTCGGCTCAGTACCCCAAAAGCTGGCAGGAGATCCGTGCAGCCCTTCAATCGTTGCACCAGCACCCAAGCCTCACCTGTGACATCGAAGGCTTCTCCTTGCGCTTTGACGAGGCTGGAGTGGCCACGATTGCATTCGCCTGGGACAAGCACAACGGCATTGCCTTTGCGGTGGACTACCAGCGTGTCGTCTTCGAGAACGGCACGATGAATCTCAACTGCCCTGAGGAATCCATGGCATCGCACTACGGCTTTTATGCAGCCGATGTGCCCCTGCGCATCATGCTCAAAGAGTTCTTCGAGACCTACCAAGGTGAGCTGACCTTTCACAGCGCTTCCTACGACATCAAGGCACTCATCTACGCACTGTGGATGGAAGACTTGCTGGACACCAAGGGTCTGCTCAAGGGTCTGGATGTGCTCACCAAGCGCATGCACGACACCAAGATCATCACCTACCTGGCCATCAATTCGACGGCCGGTAACGTGCTGGGCTTGAAGTCACTGGCTCATGAGTTTGCAGGCAACTGGGCCAAGGACGACATCAAGGACATCCGCAAGATTCCTCTTGATGAGCTGCTCCAGTACAACCTGGTGGATGCCCTGTCCACCAACTATGTAAAGGACAAGTACTGGCCAACCATGGTGCAGGACAACCAGCTGGATCTGTACAACGGCTTGATGCTCCCAAGCCTCAAACTGATCATCCAGATCGAGCTGAGTGGCATGCCCATGAGTGACAGCAAGATCACTGACGTAAAGATGGATCTTTTTGTCGAGCAACAGCTTCACCTCACGGCCATCAAAAACAGCAGCGTCATCAAGATGCTGCAGTTGCTGTTGCAGGAGACTGCCTGGAAAAAGGACTACGAAGACCGGAAAGCCAAAGCCAAGAATCCTGGGAAGATCATGCCCAAGAACAAGGCTGCATTCGAAGCCATGGAGTTCAATCCGAACTCCGGTCCTCAGCTGCAGCGTTTGCTCTACGAACTGATGGGCTTGCCAGTGCTCGATCTCACCGACACCAAGCAACCTGCAACCGGTGCAGAGACGATCGAGAAGCTGATCAACCACACCGAGGAGCCTGCCTACAAAGAGCTGCTCACTGCGTTGATTGGCTACGGCAAGGTCACGAAGATCCTGTCCACGTTCATCCCTGCATTCGAGCGAGGCATCCTCAAAGATGATGGCATGCGATACCTGCATGGCAGCTTCAATCTGGGTGGCACGGTCTCCGGCCGACTGAGCTCGAGTGATCCAAACATGCAGAACCTGCCTGCTGGATCTGACTTCGGCAAAGTGATCAAGACATGCTTCCAAGCTCCACCTGGTTGGCTCTTTGCAGGTGCTGACTTCAACTCGCTTGAAGACTACATCTCTGCACTAACCACCAAGGATCCCAACAAGCTTGCGGTCTATGAGAAAGGCTTTGACGGTCACTCACTGCGTGCGGCCTATTACTTCCGTGATCAGTGTCCCGAGATCGATCTTGAAGATCCTGCTTCGGTCAACACGATCAAGAAGAAGTACCCGGAGCTAAGACAAGACTCCAAGGCACCTACCTTTCTTCTCACCTACGGTGGTACTTACCACGGGATGATGAGCAACCTGGGTTGGTCCGAGGAGAAATCCAAAGCCATCGAAAAGGGATACCACGATCTCTACCAGGTATCGGATGCCTACGTTCAAGAGCGCCTGAAGCAAGCTTCGATCGACGGCTACGTGGAAGTGGCGTTTGGATTACGTGTCAGGACTCCTCTGCTCAAGCAGGTGATCTATGGCACCAGAGGCATGCCTTACGAAGCTTCGGCCGAAGGAAGAACTGCCGGCAATGCCCTGGGTCAATCCTATGGCTTGCTCAACAACCGTGCTGCAGTGGACTTCATGCGCAAAGTTTGGGCATCGAAGTACCGCTACGACATCAAGCCAGTGGCTCTGATTCACGACGCAATCTACATCCTCATCCGCAACGATGTGGAGGTAGTCGAGTTTGCCAATCGTGAGCTGATCAAGTCCATGCAGTGGCAAGAGCTGCCCGAAATCCAACACCCGACTGTAAAGCTGGGTGCTGCCTTGGACATTTTTTATCCCGACTGGGCTCATGCAATCACCCTGCCCAATAAAGCAGATCAAAAAATCATTATGGAGTTGTGCTCCAAGAAAGATTCACCATGACTGAGGTACAAGTTATCGCATTGAACAAAGCCATCAAACTGCTTGTGGCTTCCGGTTGTCAATACGCCATCGTCACTGAACAAGGCGAGACAATCAGCAACGGTTTGGAAGTCGCTGTGCCAAAAGAGCGCCAGCGTGCTCCCCGCAAGTATCCCTACGGAGAGCTTACTTCGTACTACCGACCGTTGATCAATTTCGATGCTCCCATTGGCTCAGTGCAAGTTGTTCCTTCTGGAAAATACCCTTCAAAAGATATTCGTGGAGGCATTTCTTCAACGCTCTCCCAAGAGTGGGGCAAGGACACCTACATCACCAACACCACTGATGCTGGTATCGAGATCCTTCGAATGGGTTGAATCCCACTTCACTCAATCAAGCCCCTTCGGGGGCTTTTTTTATTCCTGAACCAAGAAAGAAAATCATGCGCCTGACCAAAGTAATCCGTGACGCTTTTGTACGTGCAGCAATGGACGATGTTCCAAAGCGCGATTACGAAACCGAGATTCACAAGCTGTTGCAAGACGACGCAATATCCCAGCTGCCTCCCAAAGTCAAAGCCATTGCTGAAGACAAAGCTCTGCGGCATTTCTTGAAGACAGAGAGCCATCATATTTCTGGCTACCACTGCAGCAACGTGCGTGTTATGCACCCTGAATACAGCCGCTCTCCCAAGGTCAATGAGAAAGTTGAAGCCTTGCTGGTTGAGTTTGCTGAAGAACGTGCCCGTCTCGATGCTTTGCGTACCAAGCTCGCTGCCACGGCTGACGCCGTGACCACTCGCAAGGCATTGATTGATCTGCTGCCTGAGTTTGAAAAGTATCTGCCTGCAGATGAAGCCAAAGCCGTTGCTTCACTGCCTGCAGTGGCCAATGTGCTGAGCGACTTCGTGAAAGCCGGCTGGCCTAAGAATCAACCCAAGATGCCAAAGCCTGCACCATGAAAGAGATCTCTTGCAAAACCCTGAAAAGCGGCAAGCTGCGAGTCACTGTTGATGTTGATCCAGGTGAAAAGCTGTTTGCCATTCGTGAAGATTGCTTCTACAAACTGGGCTATCCGTTTCAAGAAGTGGTTCAAAGCCACATCATTGAAGACGCTCAGCAAGTGACTTGGTGTCCTCTGGGACAGAAGTGGGTGTCATGAGCATGATCACCATTAAAACGTGGCTGGACAGCGGCGCAAACCATCAATCCTCATACGAGACTGAGTTTGAAATTGAAGAAGACGAATGGAACGCAATGTCCGAAGAAGAAAAAGACGAGTACGCCAAAGACTATGCGTGGGATCGCATGGACTGGGGCTGGAAAATTGATGGAGACAAAAAATGACAACTCCCAACTCACTCTACGATGTCGCCAAGCGTTCACTGCTGGCTCTTGATGAGGATCACTTTCCTCAACTCAGAGACGATCTGCGATCTGCTTTGAACCAAGAAGACACTGCTTGTGCCATGCACCAGTTCGAATTACAGATCGACATGGGTGGCAAAGACTTCACGGTTTACTTCAGTGTCGAAAGTGGCGACTCTCCCGATGAATGGATCGTGGCTGAAGGTGCCAAGTGCTTCTACCAAGGCATCGAGATCACCGATCTGTTCGAAGGCTCCGACATTGATGAGCAGATCTATGCAAAGTCCAATGAGGTTGAACAAATCATGGCCGATGCTTGGGCCGATCACATGATCGACAAATACGCAGACGCAAATTGTGACTGACACCTTTCTCTCGTATGAGGAAATCCAGGCCCTGACTCACCGCAAGGTGCACTCCGCACAAGTCAGGGTCTTGAAAGCCATGGGCATCGAACACCGAGTACGGCCTGATGGAAGCGTCGTAATCCTGCGTGATCAAGGAAACCAAGGTGTTCGATGGCACCACCGAAACCAAGAAGCAAACCAAACACGCTGAACCTAACTGGGAAGCAATGTAATGGCTCGCAAGCGCAGCAAAGAGAACCAAGGGGTCGTGGGTTCGAATCCTGCCGGGCGCGCCAGTTTGTGTAGCAAAATCAAGGGCTTGGGTCTAACGACTCAGGCCTTTTTTCTTTGCCCTGTGCTATTGGCACGGGGTTGTACTATTGAAAGCACTCCCATGACCGCACCAGACGGCCCAGAAGCCCTCAGAATCGCTCGGCAAGGGCATCGGTACACCTACCACCAAAAGAACGTCCTGGCGCTTGCTACAGGCCCAGTGGTGCGTGTCCTGGAGTTCAGTCCCACTGACCCCTGGCTCAGCAACATCTTTACTGTGTCGGCCGACAAGCTCATCCCTCAACCCATGAAGTACCACGGAAACCAAATCCCATGACCAATCCATTCAGCAAAGACTACGTGCCTCAGGTCAAGATCGATCACCAAGACCGGACGTACAAGAGGCCGGTATTAAACCAGCCTCCTAGAAACTCCCTTGTCACCCTGATTCCCAAATCAGAGGCGACGCTGAGCGAAAAGTTCCGACGCTTGTCTCTATCCGAGATTTAAGCCATCTGTGATTGCTGCCCCAGAAGCGCCAGCGCCATGTTGGTGTGTTTGATTCGGTCTTCCAACCCAATCGTTCCACCATTGATCTTCTTGGTCAGTGCAAGCGTGTTACTCGCTTCTGCCAGAGCATTGAGCTTCTGGGTGTTCCAGAACCAACCAGCAGTCAACGCAGCGTACTGAGGCGTGGAAACCAGATCAGGTTCCATGATGAAGTCCACACCCAGGGCTTGGCCTGCATGGAAGTAGTTGGCTGAACCAGTGAGCTGAATGCAGCCACGACCTCGGAACCGGTAGCCGTCTCCTGAAGCTTCATCCCGATTGCCCATGCGGTTGCCGTAGATCCGGTTGGCGATCTTGCGCGGCTGCTTCTCGTAGGCAGCAGCTTCCTCAGGCGTGAATCCCCAAGTTCTCTTTGGTGTTCTTGGAAAGAGTTTCAGCAACGTGGCAGCACGGTAGTTGAGGTTCTCTTCAAGCACACGGAAGTTTCCGCTCTCATGGCCACACTGGCCAATGAAGGCTGCTTGCTGACGAGGCGTCAGGATGTTGAACCGCTCAAAGGTAGCGTTCAGTGCATCGGCCCATTGAGGAGCAATGTGCAGTCGTTGTAATTGTTCAGCGGTTAGCATTTGCTGTTCTCCTTACTTCTTCGTAGGCGTCAATGCAGGCGTTGAGCTGATTGATTGCCCGGTCTCCGTCTGCGGCGATTTGGGCGATAAGCTGGAGGGTTTCTCGCTCGGAATCAGAAGGTCCGTCAGTCGCTGGGTCAGGTTGGCTTGGCGCTTTGTCCCGATCTCCTGAGGGAGTGGCGGGATTGACGCTGGCTTGTGGACAACTGGCGGCGGGGAGGCGCACCCTGCCAGTAGCAATGAGGCGATTAAGATCAGTTTGCTTTTTGTTGACAACATCGTTGGCCTTTCTAAGTTCAGCTTCCTTGGCAGAAACAACTGCTGCCATCTCTTGCTCTTTGACTCGAGCTTCTTCGTTCTTGCGAGCAATCTCTATTTGAGTCTCGGTATCCCGATCATCCCAACCGTTGCTGTAGCCGTACTTGTAGAAGCCACCTATGGCAAGGAGTGCAACAAGCGCAATCGCTGGGTAAAGGGTTAGCGGATTCATTCTTCTTCCTTCCGTGCTGCAGCAATCTCTGCGCGGTCTTCGTCAGGCTCTTGATATTCAGGCGGTGTCGTGGGAGGCGGACCTGGTGTCCAGCTCTCATCGAGCTCTGGGTTCTTCCAGACAGACATTGCACCAAACGGCTGTGATGGCAAGCCATACGCAGACTGTGGAGGGGCGTAACTGTTCTGGTTGTAGCCACCCATCATTGGTTGGCACATCGGCTGCTGTGGGGGCTGTGGTGAGAATGCTTTGGCTGCTGTCGATACAGCACGCTTACCAATCACACCACCAATACCACCCACGATCAGCAGCACGATGTCATTCAGCATCTTCGTGTAGGCCTGGTCAATGGGAGCCATTGACTTGATCGGCTGCGTTACGAAAGTCACGGAGTACAGAAGAGCCACCACAATGCCAAACAAGATGATGGTCACAGCCACAACAACGAAGGCCCATACTCGGACCTCCATGATCATGACCGCCTCTTCAGCGGACAGGGGTTGGCGCAGAGGCAGGTCTTGTTTGTTCAATTTGTTTCTCCAAAACTGGGGCGACTAGATACTCCGGACAAGTCTGAGTGAATTGACACTTTGGCTTCTGGCAGCGTTCTGCATGGAAGTTGTCTGGGTTCTGACAGTAATAGCGGTATTGCTCTTCACAACCTGTGAAGAGTCCCAAACAGAGGAAGATCAGATATTTCATCGCTTCATCTCGAACATAACGAGGTAGGCACCGAAGCCAACCAAGAGAAAAATAACGATGACGCCACCGACAACGATCAGGATCTCTATCATTTCTTCTTGATCCTGCTTGGCTCGACGTTGACGGTCTCGAGCTATCTGCTGATCAATCTTGTCCTGCTTGTCCATCTCAGCCACTCGGACCATGATGGAGTTCCAGACATCCATGTTGTTAGGGAAGAAGAGGCCTTTGACCTGTTCTTCGAAGTCACGTTGGGCTTTTAGATCCAGTTCAATCTGGACCGCCTTGCCCATGTTGGAGCCGCCCTTGCTTTTAGCTTGGTTCAGCGCCTTGGAGACTTCATGTTTCTGCTCGAAGTACCTGCCCAACAAGGGGCCAAGACTTCTCACATCATCAGCGGTTTTAGATGCCTGCTTGATCATGGATACTGTCTTTTGAACAGCAGCCATGGCAGTCAGGGCCATGGTGATGGGTTCCATAGAAACCCCCTTTCTTACTTAATGCGGATGTTTTGCCATATGACTCCGATCGCGGTGATTGATGCGCCAACCCAAAGGATTGGTTTTGCAATCTTGCCGAACCATTCGAGAACAACGAAAGCGCCTTGAGCGGCACCGAATGCAGCCACCACATCAGTAGTGGCCTTGTCGATCTTGTCGACCTTTGCTTCGACCGCTATCAAGCGGTCATAGATCTCCCGGTGGGATACGTCCATCTGTTCCATGAGTACAGCTTTCTATGGATCAGGGAGTAACAGGCTCAGGAGCTGGAGCCCAAGGAAGAGGAGCTTCAGCCAGAGCAACCTTGGCTACCTCTTGGTTCAGCACGTATTGGATATGCTCTTGAACAGCACTCATGTTGGTGAAGTTCTCGTTCACCCACTGAACCACGTTGGCTTCAGTCACTTGAGCCAAGGGCACGAAGGCCTCGCTCTGTGGATCGGCCAAATCGACGTTCTGAGGCAGCTCAAAGCTCTGGCCTTGCTCAGTACCCTTCACGGTGAATTCGACGCGCTTGACGACGTTTGTGAGCTCGCCCACGGTACCGGTGCGGATGGCATTGATTTTGGTTTCAAAGGTTGCGGACATGGTGGTTCCTTGGTTGGTTAAAGAATTGGAGTTGGAGCACAAGCAGTTATATCTGCAAAGCCAGGTACAGGAACTGCTGCCGGGAAATACCTGGCAATCAGTGCATCTTGTTTTGGGCCGGCTGTGTCACCTTGCCAGCGAACAGCTGCAGAGGTTACTTCAACGCCTTCGGGCCAGTGCTGAAAATTGATCATGGCATACCCTTTTGCAGACTGACCAAAAGGTCTTCCGCCATGGGTTTCGCCGCTCTTTAAGAGAGGAGCAATCACGCCCCACTTGGTGGACATACCGAATTCATCCTCTTGCTCCTGCTCACCACCGCCTAAGTACACGATGATCGACTCAACGTCTGGATGCGAATGAACCGGCACAGGCAGATTCGGATGAACCAAGTAAAGTTCAGCAAGCCAACGTCCCTTACGAAACAGAGCAATAGCAGTTGCATCGTCAGAGCAAATCACTTCCGCTCCCCATGGAATCATCCACGGCATTCCGTTCGTCATGTACCAATTCATGAACGCACGGGCATCTTCCCATTCGTCAGGAATGGGTGCGCCCCCAAAAAACTCTGAGGAATGAAATCGGTTAACCGCAGTCATTTACTCGATGACCTGAGCAATCATTGAGCGAAGTACAACACCACGAGGAACCATGTCTGGCGAAACAATGTCGTCTGACTTGTCGGCATCACGCAGTCCGTGGATGCAGTAAGCCACCGTGTTCTCAGAGAGGCACTCGAGCTCATGCACCAGGTTGGCACGAATAAAGATCATCATCGGCGCTGTGTAGTCGGTTGCTTGGCCGTTGACGGTGACCCTGAGCTGACCTTTGGCGAGCAGCGTCATGTGGTCGTAGCGATGCTTGTGCCCCACTTCTGAGTCGCCCACTGCAGCAAAGTGCATTTGCCGAACAAAGACGTTTGATACAAGGCCTACGTTGATGATTGGTGCGGTCATGGCAATCCTTAAACTGATTGAAGAGTATTGGCTGGTCGGCTTGGGTTCATTGCCTGCAAGCCCATTTGACCTGCCGACGGGATTGTCCCAGAAGAAGCGGTTGGGAAGATTTGTCTGTTTGGATCAGCTCCCGCAAACGGAACCTTTAAGACGGTCATCCTGGACTCGATGGCTTTGCGCTCAAGCATTGGCCTGTGTGCATCAATCAGTCGCTGAACAAACTCATCTCCGCCTTCTGCGGCAATGACCCACGACATCACTGTTTGCTCGTCTAAATCTTCGACAGCAGTGAAGTTTGTAAGGTCACCAATTGGGATGAATGTTTCACCCATACCCAGAATCGAAGTCTCTTCGTTTGAAATACGAACAACCCATTCGACCATGCCAATTACGTTAATCGCATCCCCGATCTTATCGAAGACTTTGACACTTTTGATGTTGAACTTTGTAATCATTGGTTTGTCTTTCAAGCTCGAGAGATTTCATAATAAGAGTTGGTGTCGCTGTAGTAGCCCACAGTTACAGTCTCGGTATACATAAAATTCCCCCTGTAATATGTGTAGCCACCAGTGGTGAAGCTAGAAGGAGCAGCGCCCACAAAAGACCCTCGCGTTGCGCCGTCATATACAACTTGACCGCCTCCTGAGCCAAACTCAACCCAGTAAAAGATCGTGCTAACCAAGCTGTACCTTTTCCACTGCCGACCACGAATTGTTCCAAGGCTCCAGCTTGCACCTGAGGCAATCGTGGTGCCGTTGCCTGCAAGGCTTCGGCACTGAACGTCGTTCATGCTCAGAGCTGCAGTTGCAGACCTGCCAAGCTCAGTGTTGATCTGAGACATTGAAATGGCACCTGTTGCTGGTAGTGCCATCTCAGTCTCCGATCAGCTTGCTCAGTGCAGCTTCGAGGCGCTCGATGCGAGCACGCAGCTCGAGATTGTCTTTGGCCAGCTCGATGGCTGAGACAAGGGCTGCGTTGCCATAGGCCAAACCAAGGATGCCTGTTTCGTCTTTGCTGGCTACCACCTCAGGCAAGAGCTTCTGCCAGTCTTGAGCAGACGAACCCGCTTGACGCTCTCCGCTGTCAATACGGGTGTAGGTTCCGCTCTTGAGGGTTGCCAGGCGAGCAACGAAGTCAGAAGCAACTGGAGCCCAGTCCCGCTTCAGGCGCTCATCGGAGTAGGCTGTGACGTTGCCGAGTGCAGTGAAGTTCCCGGAGGCATCCACGTTGAGGTCGTAAACCTCGGTGGAAAAATCGCCACCTGCCGCAGTATTCCGGCGCAGTGAGAACGCGTTTCCGTCCTGCACAAATCGGCGACGACCAGCGGGGAGAGTCTGATCGCTCTCGAAGAAGTTCAGGATCGGTGCTGCTGACTGGATCGTGAGAGCGCCTGTCAGCGTTCCACCAGCAAGAGGCAGCTTGGTCGAATCGGCGACTGTGATGTTGGCACTGCCGTTGAAGCTCACGCCGTTGATCGTGCGAGCTGTGGTCAGTGTCGCAGCAGAACCAGTGACGCTTATGCCCCAAGACCCGCTTGCACCAGTACCAGTGAGAGATGGGCTGTAGCTTGTGTGGTTGCCAGCGTGAAGGACTTGATTGCCAGCTTGCTGAATCGCACCTTCGACGTTCAAGCCGTTGGTCGGATTGCCAGTTGTGGCGTATCCTGCTCCAACTGTCATGCCGCCATGAACGTGCAACTTCTTACCAGCGACGTTTGCGCCACCTCCACCAATCGCAAACGTACCATTAGTTCCGTTGTGCCAGATGTATTCTGTGTTTAAAACAGCCGAGTCATTGAAACCAATACCAGTCCACGAGTCCGTAGACTGGAGCAGCAACTGATTATCGCTGGTGCTGTTGATGGTAAGCACCCCACTGAGAGCGCCGCCAGTCAATGGCAGTGCGTAGGTGCTGTAGTTGGCCGATGTCAGAAGGTCGTACCAGCTGTTCCAGGTGGTGTCGATACCCTTGCGAATCCTGAGTTGAGGCACGCCCCCGCCGTTGGCCGCTGTGCTACCAAAAGCCAGTTGATATGAAGCATCACCGGTGCTTGCTGTTGTACCAATCCAAGGGTTGAACTGCATCACACCGGCGTAGTTGCCACCTGTGCCGACGCTCGATGCGGTGCCAAAGAAGTAAGCCACGCCACGAGTAACGGCGCTTGGAGACCAGACGGCGTTGTTGGCGTCTCGATTGGCGTCCGGGAATGTGTACCACATGCCCGAGTTGTAAACGGAGCTTGCGCTTACCGCACCGCCAGAGACTGAGCCAGCGCTTCCACTGACTGAGATACCCCAAGTCCCCGAAGCACCAGTGCCGGTAAGAGTTGGGCTGTACGAGTTGTAGTTGCTGCTATTCAGATACCGAGACCACCCCGTCCATGTGCCGCCAAATCGGCCACGCATGTACAACTCATTGCCGACGTTGCCGTAAGCGACCGCCATCTGAGTGACGTTACCGACACCACTGATTCCTGAATACTCAATGTTGAATGGGTGGTAATAATTGCTTCCGCCAGGTCCGTTAGTAGCCGTCCCAAGCAGAAGCGTTTCCCCAACCCCAGGGTTTGTATTGGATACGTGGTTCCAGTCCAGAGTCCCAGAAGTGCTCGTGGTAGCAAACAACCATTTAGTAAAAGCAGTTGATGCAGGAACAGTGGTTGCGCTTGCTCTCGCAGCAGTCGTCGCCGACCCAGCATTTCCGGTGACGTTGATGCTCCATGTACCAGATGCACCTGTGCCTGTCAGCGTTGGTGCGTAGGTGTTGTAGTTGTTGGAGTGGAGAATCGGGTAAGAGTTGGCCCCCATCGACCAGCCGCCCACCTTCCACACGTTGTCACTGTCGAGGCCAAAGTAAGCCGCATAAAGAGTGGGGCGATGGAAGGCCATAAAAGCCGCCCCGGTGCTGGTAGAGCGTACTTCTAAGGTTGAAAGATCTCCACTTGCACTTGCAATAGCACTGTTGGTCGTAGAAAAGATCTTGCGGGCAGTAATTGTTTGTTCACCAGTTGTGTAAACACCGTTGGTAACGCTCCCTGCATTACCGGTGGTGCTCTGGTTCAGGGTGGGCACATCGCCAGCCGCAAGAGCAGCACCAGTGGTCACCCGGCCTTTGGCATCGACCGTCACCTTGGTGTAGGTTCCTGCGGTCACTCCAGAGTTCGCCAGAGTCAAGGCTGTACTTGAACCAGTGGTGCCCGTGCCAGTAACGTCTCCAGTAAATGTCAGCGATCCCGATGGGATGCTGACTGCGACGTTGGAAACCGCAGTTACTCGGCCTTTTGCATCAACAGTCAACTGAGGAATGTTTGTCGAGCTGCCGTAGGTTCCTGCTGTGACCCCAGATGCTGCCAGCGTTGCAGTACCTGTGACGTTCGCTGAGCCATTGAAGCTGCCGCTGGTGTAGGTCACATCGCCAGTCATAGCGATAGTGCGGCCCGTGGTCAGTGTGGCCGCCGAGCCGGTGACGTTGATACCCCACGTACCGGAGGCGTTCGTGCCATCAGTCCACGCAACATCTTTAAACGTGGAGTAGGCCGTTGCGGAGCCAAAGGATTGCTGCCATACGCGAATGCCAAGCCCATCCTTGCGGAACATCAGCAGGTTGTCACTTCCACCCGTGGCGTCCGTGTAGCCGCGCAGATGCAGGTAGTCAGCCCAAGGCGAAGTGTTGTTGTTGCTCCAGCTTGTGAAGCCAAACGTGAGCCTGTTTGCTCCATGCGATGAGGGAGAAATCGTTCTAGTGTCTGTGTAGTTCACCGCAGCCGACGTGCCGGAGATGCTGGCGCTGCTTGTGATGTACCCGTTCGGGTTCGTAGCGTTGTACGGGGTAAAGCCCAGAGCCGTAGTCACCTGACCTGATGTGATGCCAGTCAAATAGGTACTGGTATCCAAAGCCCAAGTGTTGGCGGCAGTCTTCTTCAAAAAGCCAGACGTACCAGCAAGGGCTGCAATGGCAGTCAGATCAGCATCGACAGGCTGAGCATCAGTAATGCCATAGCCAGCCAGCGTTGCTGGCTTGCCAGTGACACCTGCCCAAGAAGCCGTCAAAGCAGCAGCTTCCGCTGCCGCCTTGAGGTTTGTCATATTGGCGTCGATCTCCTCGTTAGTCAGACCACGAGTAAGGTCGGCGCGAAGAGTAATCGCCACCATTTGAGCTCCTTATTAAATAGCGCTCAGAGTGATGGTCCAAGTGATGGCCATTTGATCGTCAGCAGCCTTGTTCACGACAGGGAACACCGTGCGGCACAGCATGTCGCCACCCGAAGCAGCGTTAAACAAACCTGCTTCAGTCACAGCACCTGTGGCATCACCTGGTTCAAAGGTCGAGATGTACTGGACCTTCTCCAGGTTGGTGCCTGTGATCGTGGTGCTGTCCAATGGCTCACGGGAGCCCAGCATCGACACCAAATCGGTCTGAGAAGCCGCTGCAGCACTCGTACCAGCACCAAGAGCCATGTGGCTCACCACAGCTTTGGCTGTACCAACCATGCGGCTGATGATGTAGGCCAAGCCAGCATTCACCACCAGGTTTTTCACCTCGCGGGAATCCTTGACGTTGCCGTCCTTGTCAGTCAAAACGATGCTCAAGGCACCAGAGAGTTTGAGGTTGTCATTGATCATGATGTTTTCCTTTTAGAAAGTTCTGAAGGTGCCGACGTAATCTTCTGAGAAGTAAGAGAAATCACAGTAACCTTGACTTCTCAACGAACCACTGTCGGACAATGTGGCCGCATCCGTTCGTGCTTTACTGAGGGCAAATGCCTTCAGATCCACAGCACGCGCATTATCGGTTATAGGTCGAGCCATTGCCTTGGCCAACACATCCCTTGAACCAAATGAATCAGCCAGCTTCTTGCTGAATACAAAGCTCTTTGAATCAGAAAACCTGCTCGTCTCGAGCAACGTCTTTCCAAAACCAAAGATGATCTTGTCCAGAGCTTTGTAGCTGTCCTCATAGGCACGGACGTAGGACATTGCAAACGCAAACGAATCAGATACCGAACCAAGATCGGTACGCTGTTTGATGAACTGAATTTCCTGGTCATCTAAGATTGAAGCAGCACCGTCAACGTCATCAGTAGCATTCAAAAAGTCTTTGAGCGACTTTGAAAAGCTTTTCTGTCGTTGATCAAGCAATCTTGCAAAGTCGTTGTTGTTCTTGGTGAAAACCCTGAGCGAGCTCTCAGCTACTGCTCCGGCTTCACTGAAGCCTTTGTATAGGGTAAACCCTTGGAGATCTCGTACACCGGCAGTCTCTTTTGGTTGTTTGTTCAGGATGTGCTGATAGGCATCCGTGGCACCAGCCTGCTCAAAGCGGCTGCGTGCAAAACGCATCTGGTACAGCTCTTCAACACCAGCCTCATCAACCAGCTTCTTGAAGACCAAGAAGATCTGCTTGTCCGTCAAGCCAAGGGTTTCACTGAGGTTCTTGTAGAACTGGGCCGTGACATCCTCAGCCAGCTGCAGGTTTTCAGTCTTGGTCTTGAAGAACGAGAACAGTGCCTTGTCCATGGCACCAAAGCTGTCTTGATACCTCAGGTGAGTCAGCCAGACGCCCAGGTCGTAGGCCAGCTGAGCGGCCGATACGGAAATCGCTGCATGGGTGTGTGCCGGGACAATCCCAGCCAGGATGTTGCTGGCGGTGTAAGAGGCAGCAATGCGTTCGTCTCGAGCTACCAGAACGGTACTCAGAGGACGAACTGAAACATCCGCGCTCAGCCTGACGGCTGCGACGCGGACGGCATTGGCTACCCCTCGAAAGCTCATGCGAAGTCTTCTCGCACTCGGAACTTGAGGATGTCGTAGATCGTTTCACGGCCACCACCAGCCCTGACGATCTCGATCTCGCCCTCGTAATCACCCGCCTCCACATCCAAGTCATCCTCTTCCCAGGAGATGACACAGACACCTGTGGCAGCAATGTCCTGGTTGATGAATGCCGGACGGGAGAACAGCACGGTGTCAGCACCGACTGCACGGAAGTGCAGAGTGACCGTAGCGCCCGTTAAATTGATGGGGGTGGTGCTGACTTCATCAGTCAGCGTGAGGCGAATTTGTGGAGCTGTATCGCCTCGAACCAGCTTGATTCGTTCAGTCATCTTGCAGGATCTCCGACTATGGATGCATAGCATCCAAGATTTGCGTGTCGGAAGTTCCTGCTTCAGTCAGACATCCGTTGATAGGTCCGTATTAGACCATAGGAAACTTGGTTATACCCAGCAGCGAATTACCGTGCCAGTGCCAATACCCACTTCGTTTTCATTCAAGACAAAGCAGCTTCCAACACCTTGTCCCCCGATTTCCCCAGACAAAACCACCATCAAGCCTGGACCTGTCACAGGGGTTTCTGGTGTCACATCAATCTTGGCTCTGTACCAAGTTCCCTTTTGCTTGCAACCAATGCAAAAGCGGGTGCCAGTATCACTCAGCACCTCTTCTTCAAACACCTGACCTGCAGGATAAGTTTCCAAAGCAACTTCCAAACTTGTCTGGCCAGCATTGAGCACTTGCTCAAAGCCAGCACATTTGAGTTTGAACTGTCCTTGGATATACACGTTCAAGGTGCCTTGGTTCAAAGGAGTTACACCAACCCCAAACCTCTTGTGGTGTTTGTCACCCATCTGCTGGTAAGACTTATGTATTACAAAGCCATTCAGGTCTTGTTTTTCAAACGAGTACATTACATGCTCCCCACATCAAAGACCTGAGACCTTATTGGTTCAGGCTTGACAGGCCAAACCACGTTCACTGGGTAGCCAGGCTGCAACGTCATGTCTCTCAAGGCTTGCCTGTATGCAGCCCACTCTGCTTTGTTTGCCAAATTGACATCTGGCATCTGAGTCCAGTCGGAATCAGACAAGAGCTTCCCCCGCTGCATCAACAATCTGCGGGTGTCCAAGTTTGCAACCTCTACCCATCGTTCTAGTAAGTAGTCAAAGACAGGCTCATTGGCAAGCTTTGCAGGCAATTCAAGCACCACACCTTTTTTGACGTAGTGCGTTGCTGAACTGTATTCCCCCTCAACAAAGCCTTCTCCGTGGCTTGGGTTGGCTGTTTCAGAGACCCTTTTGATCTCTCCCGTAAACAAATCGTAGATTGAAAACATTGCAAGTCCTTATGTAGCGTCACGCCAGATACGAAGAATCGTAGTCGAATACCCGTTTCGAGCCACAACTCGAAGTGCAGGACCGCCGTCCGTAGTTTTTACAGCAGCAGAAATGTAAGTCGACCCGTTGACTGTAAATCGACCGACACCAAAAATAGTTCCAGTTTGCCAGTCACCTAATACGTTTACGCCTGCAGTACTGAGGACAGTAAAGTTTGTTGGGGTGTATTCCTCCCAGCATGTGTACACATACTGAGGGTCTTTCCATCCTCCCACATTTACCTCACCGCACACAGTTTGCGTAGAACCAGCAGATGTTCCTGGCGGATTTACTAGGATGGCAGTGTAAGCAGCATCATTGGTATCACTACCATCACACTTTACTGGGACTGACAGCTCGTAAAAGTAAGTGCCTGCAGGTAACAAAATACGATAGGCGTCGTAATCAACCGCACCTAATTTGTTGTTCAAAGCTGCTGCATCCAACTGCAAAGGCAACCAACCATTGACAGTCACTCCAGGAGTTGAGCCTCCTTTGTAGGTACGTACGTAATCCGGAAGCGCAGCACCACGAGCCAACTTGAAGATGTTGACCGACTCGTTGTTGATGTTGTCGGTATTGATCACCGTGCCAGAGAAAGCAATCTGGCCGTTCACAATACTCATACCATTCATGTAAATGGCTTTGGTGGCGGTGTCGAACTGGAAGTACCCGCTGGTCGGATCGGTTGCAGAGTACCTGCCCAATAGCAAACCACTAGGACCAAGATGAAAGCCTGTGCCGCTGGAAGGCCAAGCGTACCCAGTGTAGTTACCTCCGCTGATCGAAGTAACCTGCAAGTAGTTGGCTTTGATCTTGCCGTTCTCGATCAGCACAGAGCCAGACTCATCCCGCAGCTTGGTGAAGGTCAGCTTGTTGATCGCAGCGTCATCGATGTAGGTGATGCCATCACTGATGATGAACGGCTTGCGCTTGTTCGATTGGCTTGAGCCTACCCAGAACTCATTGACATCAAAACCAGCCTGAATCACGGTGCCGTTGTTGTAGACCCCGAAGCCACCAACCAAACCGTTGGCTGACACCACCGCTGTGTATCGAGCACCGATCGAAGTGACCTTGCCATCGACCGTGTTGATGTTGGTCTGCAGCGTGGACTGAGCCGAAGCGATGTTCCCGTTCAGCGTTGTTTGGGAAGTCGTGATCGCAGCACTGATTGCTGTGTTGGCTTGGGCCTTGGTGTAGTAGTTTGTCTGCAGCGCAGAGGTTGTCGTGTACGCACCCAAGGCTGTGTTTAAGCCAGCGTTCGACACCAAGGTAGTTGTCGCACTGCTGATCGCAGAATCGGTCTGGGTCTTTGTGTAGTGGTTCGTCGTCAACGTGGCGTTGGTGACATACCCGCCCAAAGTCGTAGCCAGTCCTGTGTTCGACACCAGGTTCTGGGTTGCCAGACTGATCGCAGAGTTGGTCTGCGCCTGGGTGAAGTAGCTGTTGGTCAGCGTCGCTGTCGTAGGGTACGCAGCCAGCGTGGTTGCCAAACCGGCGTTCGAGACCAGGCTCTGAGTCGCAGAGCTGATCGCTGAATCTACAGCCGTCTTGGTGTAGTAGTTCGTGGTCAGCGTGGCAGTCGTTGGATAGCTGCTGAGCGCAGTGTTCAACGCCGTAGTCGAAACCAAGTTCTGAACAGCTGCAGAGATCGCACTGTTTGCAGCAGTCTTGGTGTAGTAGTTGGTGTTGAGAACAGCAGTTGTCGTGTAGCCCGTCAACGCAGTGTTCAGAGCAGTTGTCGAAACAAGGTTCTGGGTTGCTGCACTGATCGCACTGTCGGCCTGAGTCTTGGTGTAGTACAGGTTCGTCAGCGTTGCCGTCGGCGTGTACAGCCCAAGCTTCACATCAAACGCGGAAGACAACGTAGTCGAGGCTGTCGAGATAGCCAGATCCGTTGCCGTCTTCGTGTAGTAGTTGTTCGTCAGTGTCGCCGTTGGCACATACAAACCAAGGCTTGTATTGAAGGTGCTTGTCAGCGTTGTCGTTGCACTGCTGATGGCAGCATCGGTCGCAGACTTGGTGTAGTAGTTCTGGGTCAACGAAGCTGTGGTCGGATAGCTGGCCAGAACCGTAGCCAAACCAGTGCTGGAAACCAAGTTCAATGTGGCAGCAGAGATCGCAGAGTCGGTCGCTGTTTTGGTGTAGTAGCTGTTCAGCAGCGTAGCTCGAGTGGCAGGCAGACCAGTCGTAGCGTTGTTGACCTGTGCACTCAGAGTAGTGAACTGGTTCGAAAGCGCCGTATCAGCGTTGGCTCGAGTAGTCGATTCCGTAGTCAGTGCAGCAGCGTTGGTGCTGACCGTGGCACTCAGCGCAGTGATTGAACTCACCACCACTTCATCTGCCGCGATGCGAGCCTGGCGCTCAGCAAACAACAAACCTGTCGACAACTCGGCTGGGTTGTTTCCTAGATAGTCGCCACGCAACTGAACAGCCAGAGTCTCTCTGGATGTCGATTCAGCAAGATCTCCAGCAATACGTGCTGTCTGCTCTGTCTGCAGCACAGACAGCAGCTCTGAAAAGTCTCCAGAAGACGCAGCCTGAAGCGTGTTGATCTGAGTCTGCAAAGCAGACAAACCAGAAGACCTGGCAGAAGCCTCATTCAAAAGAGCCGTTGCTCTTGCATCTGCTTCGTTCTGGATTGCCGCTGCTCGGGTCGTAGACTCCAGAGCGATGGCTGCTGCCGCTGCATTGACTTCTGCCAACAGTGCTGACTCGCCTTCCTGGCGACCGGTGATCTCGTCAGTGATGATGCCTAAGCTGGCATTGATCTCTGCCTGCATCTCAGCCAACAGCTGGTTGTTTGCAGCGTTGGCTAAGTCACGACTGTCAATTTCCGCTTGCAGCTCAGCACTGACCAACTGAATACGGTCGATGTCTGTTCTCAAAGCCTGAGCCAAAACACCTGCATTGATCCTGCCACTCAACAATTCGATCATCTGATCGATGGTTGGTCTGGCAACAGCAGAAGCTGGGCCAATCAATTCACCCACAGTCCCATTCACAGAAACAATCTTGATCCAGTAGAAATACTCGATCAGCTGATTGTTTTCTGTCTTGTCGTAGTATTGGCTTCCCGATACCACGGCAATCTGCAAAGCAGAATTAAAGTCATCGGTCAAACCCCTGAACAACAGGGTGTGAGCCACTGCAAAAGGATTGACTGCAGGGTAAGACCAAGACACATCAATCCCGCCAAAAGCGGGAGTTGCCGTCAGGACAGAGTTGTTGTCCGGATCTCCAGGCAGGGGACCACCCCAGCCACCGACCCCACACGTATTTGTTGAGCAAGCTGTCATAGAGACATCTCCGATAAATGCGATCGATTATCCTCCATTCCCCTTAAACCAACTGAAAGAACCAATGAAAGCTGTTTACGAAAATCATTACCTGACAGACAGGGATGTAGCCAATTACGCCAGGCAATCCTTTGCCACCCTGGCTGACAAGTTCACCGAAGCCCAGAACAACAACCTGGTCAGGTTCCTGGCTCGAGGCATGGCCTCTGGAGACTGGGAAAAGCTGATCAAGGAGCTGGGTGCCGAAGGCATGAGCACCGAAGAGGTCAAGCGCCAAGCCACCTACCTCAGAAGCATTCCTTGCCACTGGGTGCCGTTTGGCCATCCCCAGATCACTCTCCGGATGCAGGCTCCCATTCCCATCCGAGTCCAGTGCTTCAAGCACAAGATCGGTTTTGTAGAGTCGGAAGAGTCTCGCCGGTACATCTCGACCAAGCCCCAGTTCTACCTGCCGGATCACTTCCGGGAGTCGGCCGCATCAGTGAAACAAGGCAGTGCCGGCAAGCATCCTCGCAGTGAAATGTGGCTCCATGTGTACCGGGAAGACTGCGAGCACCTGATCCGCCGCTACGAGAAGGCCATTGACGACGGCGTATGCCCCGAGCAAGCCCGTTTTATGCTGCCCCAAGGGGTAGAGGTCAACTGGGTCTGGACAGGCTCCCTGTACGCCTATGCGAACTTCTACAACCAGCGATCCGATTCCCATGCCCAAAAGGAAATCCAGGATCTGGCTGAACAAGTGAACCAAATCATTCAACCTCTATTCCCGGTTTCTTGGTCGGCTTTGACTCAGGGTAACTACTGAGACCCAAAACCAGTAAACTTAGATCCCCCAATCAAAGGGCCAAGGTTTCCAGTTTTCCTGGGGAGACTTTGGCTCTTTTTCATTCCAGGAACCAGAAAGACCCAATGCAACCAGCAAACCAACTCCCTACCCCGCTTCAAGAATACGTGCACAAAAGTCGGTATGCCCGGTGGATCGACGCTGAACAGCGCCGTGAAAACTGGGATGAAACCGTCAAACGGTACGTCAACTACTTTGCTGAGAAGTTTCCTCATTACCCCAAAGACCAGATCTTCAACAGCATTCTGAGTCTGCGCACCATGCCTTCCATGCGTGCCTTGATGACAGCTGGCCCTGCACTTGAACGTGATCCAATGGCTGGCTACAACTGCGCATTCGTCGCAATTGAAGACCCCCGAGCTTTTGACGAGATCCTGTACATCCTGATGTGCGGCACTGGCATGGGATTCTCTGTTGAACGTCAATTCATTGCCAAGTTGCCGATCATCGGTGCTCAAGCAATGATGGATTCAGAAGGCAAGCTGCACATTCAAACCGTGGATCACCTGACTCCAGTCGATCACACGATTGTGGTTCAGGACAGCAAGCGTGGTTGGGCTTCAGCTTTCCGTGAGCTGCTGACCTACCTCTACGCAGGCTACATCCCCAACTGGGACACCAGCCTGGTTCGTCCAGCTGGAGCCAAGCTCAAGGTCTTCGGTGGCCGAGCCAGTGGTCCCCAGCCTCTGATCGATCTCTTCAAGTTCGCCGTCCAGACCTTTAAGGGTGCAGCCGGTCGCAAGCTGACATCGATCGAATGCCATGACCTGGTGTGCAAGATCGCTGACATCGTGGTTGTAGGCGGTGTTCGTCGCAGTGCTCTGATTTCTCTGAGCAACCTGTCTGACGACCGCATGCGTAGCGCCAAGAGCGGTCAGTGGTGGGCAATCGAGCCTCAGCGTGCTCTGGCCAACAACTCAGCAGCCTACACAGAGCGTCCAGCCATGGAGCTCTTCATGAAGGAATGGCTGAGCCTGATCGAATCCAAGTCAGGTGAGCGTGGCATCTTCAACCGTGAAGCGGCCATTAAAAAAGCCATCGACTCAGGCCGTCGTGATCCTTCCAAGATCGTGGGTGTCAACCCTTGTGCAGAGATCACGCTTCGCAGCGCTGGTGTCTGCAACCTGTCTGAAGTGGTGATCCGCAAGGAAGACACACTGAAAGACCTGATCGACAAGGTTCAGGTTGCCACCATCATCGGGACTTACCAGTCCTTGCTGACCGAGTTCCGCTACGTGCGTGACATCTGGAAAGAAAACCAGATCGAAGAGCGTCTGCTGGGTGTGTCACTGACCGGCATCATGGATCACCCAGTCCTGAGCCACACCAGTGAGACATCGCGTGACTGGTTGCGCCAGATGAAGAAAGCCGCGATTGCCACCAACAAGGAATGGGCTGAGAAGCTGGGCATCAACCAATCGGTGGCCATTACCACCGTGAAGCCAAGCGGAACAGTCAGCCAACTGGTGGACTCTGCATCCGGCATTCACCCTCGCTACTCTGAGTACTACATCCGCACAGTCCGTGCAGACAAGAAAGACCCACTCGCATTGCTGATGCGTGCACAGGGCTTCCCAGTCGAGGACTGCGTGATGAAGCCAGACAGCACAGACATCTTCAGCTTCCCAGTGCAAGGCCCAAGCCATGCAGTGTTCAGAAACGATCGCACTGCCCTTGAGCAGCTGGATCACTACTTGATGCTGCAGACCGAATGGACTGAGCACAACGTGTCCGTGACGGTCTACGTCAAGGATCACGAGTGGATGGGTGTGGGTGATTGGGTGTATCAGAACTTCGACCAGCTGGCTGGTGTGAGCTTCCTGCCTCACAGCGATCACACGTACCAACAGGCTCCGTACACCGAATGCACCAAAGCAGAGTACGAAGCATTGCTGGCACGCATGCCTGCTCTCGACTGGAGCCAACTGGCTCAGTTCGAGAAAGACGATGCCACTGTGAATACCAAAGAGCTGGCCTGTACGGCTGGCGTCTGCGAGATTCTGTAAGCAGCGTCAGACCCCTCCGGGGGTTATGTGAAGAGCCCCAAATCCTGGGGCTCTTCTTCTTTACAAGAAAGGAAAAAACATGGAGCGCGAAACCTGTAGATCGGTCGGTTGCCAAAACCACGCAACCAAAGGAACCGACTTCTGTAACCACTGCCAGCTGCAACTTCAAACGGTACTCGGAACCAAGACTATCAGTGCCAATGAGCCAAGCATGGCTCAGAAATATCCTCAGTACTACAAGCCAGTCGGTGATCTCAAAGAGATCGATGTCTATGCGGTGCACCACCTCTTCGACATCCAAGACCCATCTGGCTGCATCCAGCATGCCAGCAAGAAGCTGTTGCTCTCCGGTGTTCGCACTGGTGGCAAGTCAGCTCTCAAAGACATCAAGGAAGCGCGGGACACGCTTACCCGCTACATCCAACTTCACGAGTCTGCCCCGTAAGCAAGCACGCGGCTCCGTCCGCTTCTTCGATAAACCAACAAAGGCAAACCATGTCCGCCATTTACGCAAACGTATCCGAAGTTCCTTTGGCCTTAGCAGTATTCCTGGCCACCGATCACTACGATCATGACAATGATCCCAATACCATCAGCGCAACTACACTGCTGAAACCACTCCGACAAATCATTCTGCCGACTCGAGTTCCTCCAGGTGAAGGCCTGGTCAACCTGGCCGACATGATGAACAGCCGGATGGGTACTGCCATTCACGACGGCATCGAACGTGCGTGGATGTCGAACTACAAGCAAGCCATGCAAAACATTGGCTTGCCTCAGCGAGTCATCGACAAGATCCGAATCAACCCAACTGACGAACAGTTGCAAGACCTTGCAGCCGATGGCGTCGAGTCAATTCCAATTTACCTGGAACAGCGACTCAGCCGCCAACTGGGCAAGTGGAAAATCACCGGCAAGTTTGACTTCATTGGTGAAGGCCGAGTGCAGGACTTCAAGTCCACCTCAGTGTTCACCTACAAGAACCAAACCGGTGCTGACAAGTTTCCACTGCAAGGCAGCATCTACCGCTGGCTTGATCCCAAGAAGATCCACCAGGATCAGATGGACATTCATTACATCTTCACCGACTGGAAAGGTGCAATGGTCAAAACCGATCCAGGCTATCCACCTCGTCGGTTCCACAAGCAGTCATTTGATCTGCTGTCACTCAACGAGACCGAAGCCTACATCCGCAAGAAGCTGGCTTTGATCGAACAGTACTGGGATGCACCTGAAGAAGAGATTCCTCAATGTGATGACTCAGAGCTGTGGCGCAGTGAGCCGGTCTTCAAGTACTACAAGAACCCTGACAAGACTGCTCGCAGCACCAAGAACTTCGACACGATGCAAGACGCAATCATCCGTCTTTCAGAAGACGGCAACGTCGGCATCGTCAAAGAGGTTCCTGGCCAAGTCACTGCATGCAAGTACTGCCCTGCATTTGCAGCGTGCACCCAAAAAGATCAACTGATTGCAGCGGGTGATCTCATCCTTTGAACCAAGAAAGAAACTCATGAAAACCTTTGACGAGATGGAGTACCACCCAGCCTCAGAAAAACTGGTGCAGATCCTGTGCAGCAAGACCCAGAACAGCAACCCGTTGTTCTTCCGTGTGCTGGTGGGCTACTACTTCAGCCTGGTGGCTTCGATGATGCGAACCACGATTGCCACCCATGATCGTGGGGACATCCCTGTGAACATGTATGCCTTGAACCTGAGCACATCAGGTTCCGGCAAGGGCTTCTCCACCAACATCATGGAGAACCAGGTGATCAACCAGTTCCGTGGACGCTTCCTCGAAGAGACGTTCCCAATCCTGGCTGAAAACAACCTGCCAAAGCTGGCACTCAAACGAGCCAACCGCAAGAGCACTGACCCCGATGAAGAGCTGGTGCGCGTGCAGAAGGAATTCGACAGCCTTGGCTCGCTGATGTTCAGCTTCGACTCAGGTACTGCACCTGCGGTCAAGCAGATGCGCCACAAGCTGCTCATGGCTGATGCGGGTTCGATGAACCTGCAGATCGATGAGATTGGTTCCAACCTGGTTGGCAACGTCGAGATTTTGAACACGTTCCTGGAGCTGTACGACGTAGGCCTGGTCAAGCAGAAGCTGATCAAGAACACCGCTGACAGCGTTCGCAACGAAGAGATCGTTGGCCGCACTCCAACCAACATGATGCTGTTTGGCACCCCAGCCAAACTGCTCAACGGTAGCAAGACCGAGGAAGAGCTGTACTCCATGCTCGAGACCGGTTACGCACGCCGCTGCTTCTTCGGTTACAGCCGAGCGTCCAACAAGTCCACTGAGATGACACCTGAAGAGGTGTACGTCCAACTGACAAACCAGGACAGCAACACCTACCTGGACGAGCTGTCGGACAAGCTGGAAGCGCTGGCCGACATCATCAACGTCAACAAGCGTCTGATCGTCAGCAAGGAAACCAGTCTGCTGTTGATCGAGTACCGCTTGAAGTGTGAGCGTGAAGCCGAGCTCTACCCAGAGCACGAGGAGATCAAGAAAGCCGAGATCTCTCACCGCTACTTCAAGGCCCTGAAGTTGGCCGGTGCCTATGCCTTCATTGACGACTCTCCCGAGTTGACCCAGGAGCATCTGTACCAAGCCATCAAGCTGGCCGAGGAGTCAGGCAACGCTTTCAACAAGCTGCTGACCCGTGATCGTCCTTACGTCAAGCTGGCCAAGTACATCGCTACTTGCAAGCGTGATGTGACCCAGGCTGATCTGGTCGAGGACTTGCCGTTCTACCGTGGAGCCACAGGTCAAAAGTCGGAGATGCTGTCTCTGGCCATTGCCTATGGCTACAAAAACAACATCATCATCAAGAAGTCCTTCTCTGACGGCATCGAGTTCCTTCGGGGCGAGACGCTGAAAGCGACTGATCTCTCCAAGATGGTGTTGAGCTACAGCACCGACATCACGACTGACTACCGCAACGAGCACGCACCTTTCGAGAAGCTGCACCAACTCACTCAAGCCCCTGGCTTGCATTGGGTGGCGCACCACTTGAATGGCGGCTATCGCAACGAAGACAACTGCATTCCAGGCTTCAACCTGGTGGTGATCGACGTTGACGGCGGTGTCAGCATGAGCACGGTCAAGTTGTTGATGAAGAACTACAAGTTCCTGATCTACACGACCAAGCGTCACACTGAAGAAGAGAACCGGTTCCGCATCATCCTGCCAATCAACTACGAGTTGGCCATGGATGCCAAGGACTACAAAGAGTTCATGTCCAACATCTACGAGTGGCTTCCATTCGAAGTGGACACAGCAACCAACCAACGTGCACGCAAGTGGCTGTCTCATGACGGCACCTATGAGTACAACGAAGGTGAAGTGCTCGACGCCCTGCCCTTCATTCCGAAGACCAGCAAGAACGAAGAGCGCAAGGAGCTGATGAACTCACAGCAATCCATGGACAACCTGGAGCGCTGGGTGATCAACAACATCGGTGACGGCAACCGCAACAACATGCTGTTGCGCTACGCAATGATTCTCTTGGATGGTGGTTTCGACTTCGAAAACATCCGCCAGCGAGTCATGACTCTGAACAACAAGATCGCAGACAAGCTGGACGAAGCCGAGGTCATGAGCACCATCATGATCACAGTGGCCAAGACCATCTCCAAACGCTAACTCGGGAAGCGCTCTCCGGCGCTCCTGCGGTAAACCAAACAAGGAAAACCATGTCCGACACCAACGACCATTTGGTCCTGCTGTGTGGTAAGTCAGCCACCGGCAAATCATCCTCGCTGATGGGTCTCAAAGATCCTGAAGGCGTTCTGTACCTGAACTGTGAGGCCGGCAAGCGGCTTCCATTCAGAGCCAAGTTCATCCAGAAGACGGTCACCGATCCGCTTCAGATCAACGAGGCATTCGACTGGGCTGAGACTCAACCTCAGATCCACACCATCATCATCGACTCCCTGACGTACCTGCTCGACATGTACGAGAGCCTGTACGTGCTGAATTCCAGCAACGGCATGCAGGCCTGGGGTCAGTTTGCTCAGTACTTCAAAGCGCTGATGCAGCAGTATGTGGCTCGCTCTACCAAGCGAATCATCTTCACTGCGCACACCTCTGACACGCTGAACGAATCGGAGATGCTGATGGAGACCAAGGTTCCTGTGAAGGGCTCCTTGAAGAACAACGGTCTGGAGTCCTACTTCACCGTTGTCATTGCCAGCAAGAAAGTGGCACTCAAAGCGCTGAAGGACTATGGCTCAGACATGCTGACCATTACTCCTGAAGAGGAAGCACTTGGATTCAAGTATGTCTTCCAAACCAAGATCACCAAAGAGACGGTCAATGAACGTCTTCGTGGTCCACTCGGGTTGTTCGATACAAAGGAGACTTTTATCGACAACAATATCCAGTTGGTCTTGGACCGGCTGAAAGAATACTATGCGTGAGCACAGTAAAACCAAAACCAACCTTTAACCAATCCTGAAAGAAAACATCATGTCTCTGCTCTCAAACCTTTCGACCGATGCGTCCGTCACCGAAGAAAAAGACTCGGTAGGCTCCAGCGGTCCTCTGGACTCCGGTCTGTACAAATCCACCGTAGCCCTGGCTTACGTCACCAAGTCCGCTGGTGGTGCCATGGGTCTGGTGCTGAACCTCAAGACCGAAGCTGGTCGTGAGCTCCGTCAAACCCTCTGGATGACCTCCGGTACTGCCAAGGGCGGCAAGAACTACTACGAGAAGGACGGCGAGAAGTTCTACCTGCCTGGCTTCAACCATGCCAACAGCTTGGCTCTGTTGACTTGCGGCAAGGAGATCTCCGAGCTCGACACCGAAACCAAGGTGGTCAACGTGTACTCGGCCGAAGCCAAGTCTGAAGTGCCGACCAAGGTCGAGATGCTGATGGACTTGCTGGGCAAGGAAATCATCGTCGGCGTGCTTCGTCAGACGGTCGACAAGACCAAGAAGAACGATGCCGGTGTGTACGAGCCCACTGGTGAGACTCGTGACGAGAACGAGATCGACAAGCTGTTCCGTGCGAAAGATCGCATGACGACTGCCGAGATCCGTGCTCAAGCCGAGACTGCTGGTTTCATCGACACCTGGGATGCCAAGCACAGCGGCACCGTGAAGATGAAGGCCAAGGGCGCTTCCGGCACGCCTGGTGCACCCAAAGCCGCAGGTGCTCCTGCAGCTGCAGCCAAGAAGCCTACGACCAGCCTGTTTGCTTGACTCCTGCAGGAGGTAGGCCCAAGCCCGTTTTGAACATTCTTCAGACGGGCTCATTTTTTCATCAACCACCAGGAAAGAAAATGCAAATCAATCCACAAACTCCCATCACTCTGACGCTGAACGTCGAGGCGACCAACATCATTCTGGGTGCTCTGAGCGCTCAGCCCTATGACAAGGTTGCCGGCCTCATCGGTGCTATCCAGCAACAAGCTGCTCCACAACTGCAGCCTGCTGAAGCCCCCGTTGCACAAGAGCCTGCTCCTGCTGCTGAGTAATCAGTCAAGAAAGATCACATGACTGAGAACCAAGAGAACGTGATCCCTAACCGGATCACTGTTGCCGACATGCAAGCCAAGGTGAAATCCTCTACCTACACACGCTTGCCTGACAGCACTACAACCGTTTGCCAGATCACTCTGGAAAACGGCTACACCTTGGTTGGCACCAGCGCTTGCGTTGACCCAGCCAACTTCAACCAAGCCATTGGCGAGAAGATTGCGTATGACAACGCATTCGAGAAGCTCTGGGATCTGGAAGGCTACCTGCTCAAGCAGCGTCGCTTTGAAGCGGGGTTGGCATGAACAAGAACGCTGAAACCGTAGTCGTTGCAGACATTGACCAGTTCATCCAGCTGTTGAGTGGCTGGCATGAAAGCAAGGTCAAGACACTGGAACATTTCCTGTCCATGCCTGAAGGCGTCGAAGTCACCTTCAACAACGAAGCCACGCAAATCCTGTCGGGCGATCTGCACAAGGGCTTCCTGATGGGTCTGTCACTGGCCTTGATGGAGCTGGGTACTCTGCCCTTTGGTGTGGAGATTGACGATTCACCCGCAGCACCTGATGAGCCAGTCCACTGACATCATCAAGGTTGTGGGCCAAGATCCCAGCCTCCGTAACTGGGGTCTGGCGGTCGGCACCTTGAACCTGGAAACCAGAAAGCTCACAATCGAGCTGCTGAACCTGACCAATCCTGTTCTGCCTACCGGCAAGCAAGTTCGTCAGAACAGCACCGATCTCGAGTCAGCATTCCAGCTGTACAAAGGTGCCGTCACCGCAGCAGAGGGCGCTCACGCAGTCTTTGTAGAAGTTCCTGTCGGTAGCCAGTCGGCTCGGGCAATGGCTTCCTATGGAGTCTGTGTGGGCGTCCTCGGGGCGTTGAGAGCGAACGGTATCCCCTTCTTCGAAGTGACCCCAAACGAAGTAAAGCTTGCTTCTGTAGGCAACAAGACAGCCTCAAAGCAAGACATGATTCGATGGGCCATGGCCAAGCATCCCGAAGCCAATTGGCCCATGTACAAGCAGAACGGTGCAAGCGTCGTGAGTGAGGCAAAAGCCGAGCACATGGCCGATGCTGTTGCTGCCATCTATGCGGGCATATCCTGCAACGCTTTTCAACAAATGCTGCCTTTCATCAAGGCACAAACCAAGAAAGAAACCAATGCAAATTCAGCTCAAACAGACTGAGATCATTGCTGCACTGAAGCAGTACATCACCACTCAAGGCATCAGCTTGAGCGGCAAGTCCGTGGACATCTCGTTCACTGCCGGCCGCAAAGAGTCTGGCATCACTGCCGACATCTCGATCGAAGATGCTGGTCAGCCGATTCCTGGTTTCGAAGACAGCCCTGAAGATGCAGTCAAGCCTGTCCTGACTGTGGTGCCTACACCTCCTGAAGCCAAAGCAGCTGAAGAACAAGCTCCTGCGGTTGAAGAACCTCCGTTTGCTACGGACGAACCTGCTGTTGCAAAGACACCTACTAGCCTGTTCAACTAACAGGTCGTAGGAATGGGCGTACTCAAAGGGATTGGCTATACCCTAGCCGCAATCCTCGTTCTCACTGTACTATTGGTTGGAGGTGCGCTCATTTCAGCACTCGTTGCCGTAGCAGGAGCAGTCCTGTTGGGCGCAGCTGTCATAGCGATCATTGCCCTCTGTATCAAGGAATACTGTGAGCACGAATCAGTACCATCTCGCCCGTCAAAAGGCGAAGGAAGAGGAACCCAAGAAGGCTCTTGAAAACCTCTTCCACGAACCGCCCAAATCGAAAGGAATACCGATGGCCAACAAGCTCGATGATCTGCAAAAACAGATCGAAACTCTCCAGAAAGAAAGAGACGCTCTTCTTTCAAAAGAAAGATCTGCTGCGATCGAAGACATCAACGAAAAGATCAAGTTCTACGGCATTCGTGTACGAGACTTGAACTTCGGTGAGCCAGTCAAGGTCACTGCTACTGGTCGAGCAAAGGTGGCTATGAAGTATCAATCCGGCACCAACTTCTGGTCCGGTCGAGGACGTAAACCCAAATGGGTTGAAGCACACCTGGCGAAGGGTGGAAAGCTTGAGGAAATCCTCATCAAGTAACAAGCCCGGCAGTGTCTGCAGGAGGGCTATAAAATCCGGCAGACCGACTCATCCCCGTAAGGGATGACTCTTAAGAGTGAAGACTTTGCAGTCCCCACCCTTAAGCGTTACTTCACCAAGGCCATTGCTGCCTTCACCGTAGCCAGGTCATCCAGTGCACCTGGGAAGCCAAGAGCACCAATACCAAACGGGTTGTTGCCGATCTTGGCCAATGCTGAGCTGTCCAGAACGATGGATCCTAAGTCCAGATAGTTGTCTGCTGCTGCCAAAGCCAACACTCTTGCAGGATTCTCACGACCTATCTTTAACAGCACCTTTTGCATCCGCAAGAAGTACTTCGTGAACATCATGAACCCCATGTCATCCAAGAACTGAATGTTCCGGTGCATGGCTATGTCGTAATTCACGAACGCATCAGCAGCTTCTTGAATTGCTGCTGCCTTGCTTAACGGGTTCTGCTCCCGGCTGATCAGGTGTTGGTACATCACGTATCGAGCCACGAAGTCACTCACCTGTGTGGCCTGGTGCAACGCCTTATACAGCTTGCCGTCTCGGGTCATGTAGACAAACTTCGCTGCCTCTTTGACCTTCGGGTTCAGCTTGTCTGTAAAGCGTTCTGTCTTCTGTGCAAACTCCGTCTTGTACGAAAACGGATCGTCCGCTTCACCAACGTCTTCCACAATAGAAGGCATCAAGCCAGCTTCAATCAACTCTCGTGCTGGGTTGATTGCAATCTCATTTCGCAAGCGAACAATCCTGCGTTCAATCTCTGCCTCGTTGCCTTGGGTGTAGCCGGTCTCAAGCAGGTTCTCCAGCTCACGCAGCTCATCGCTGTCAGCTTGGTAGGCCATGGCACTCTTCAAAGCATCAGGCATGTGCTCACGGATCGCTTTCAGCGTCACCCCTGAAGCCAACAACTGAGTCAAGTTGCTCTTGTTGTTGTTGATCATCGAGGTCACACCCTTGATCACGTAGATCGTCTTGATCTCACGCACGATCTCCTGCCATGCACGCTCACCACGAGTCAAATAAGCTGCAGCTCGCTTGGCATAGCGCTCGGCTTCATCCTGAGACTTGCCCAGCTTGATTCGAGCATAGGTGCTCAAGGCCCACTCGACTGACAGCACAAAGTTCTGAGCAATCAACCCTTGCTTGTCAGCCTCAGACAGTGCACCGCCAGCTTCCAACTTGGCCTTATTCTTTTGGCTTTGGCGGATCGGATCTGCCAGTGAAAGCTTCCGGTAACCAAACACCACATCCAGGCTGTCGGCCGTGACCTTCATGCTGTCACCACCCCAGACTGCACGAACATCTTCCTTGGTCTGGTCAGGCAAACGCTCCCAGAAGCTTCGGAGCTCGGGATCGTTGCTCTTCGGACCCACCTCGACATACGACTCGGCATTGAGTGCGTAGTCGTCCTTGTAAATGTCCTTCAAGGCTTCCAGCACAGCACGGTTCTGCTCCTTGATCTTGGGCTTGCTGAACACCGTACCGCCCAACACACCCAGCACTCGATCAAAGCTATTGTTTCGTTGCAGCAGATCATCCTTTGTCTGCTTGTTCATCATGTAACGCCAGTTCACCACCTTGCCGTTCTCGTTGTAGAGAGGCGCTGTGTAGTTCTTCTTTTCCTGAGAAGGATCCCAGTTGGGGTCTGTATTGATCTTAGAACCAAGCTTCTGATCAAACCTGGCTTGTGTCTGTGCGTTCTCTAGGCCGTCTTGGGTGTTGACGTTCAGATAGCCACTATGTGCCTTGGTGCCCTTGGCAGTGTCCGACTGGAACTGCAGTGCACCTGAGACATGAGGGGCCAAACCAGCGCCTTTGAGCACGTAGATGTACTTCTGGCTTTGGTCCGGATCAGCACCATCCTTGGATACCTTGGCTCCTTGCTTGTAGCCAAAGTCGATCAAAGCCTGTCCTTCCGCCTCAGTTGCCACCACAAACTCAGTGTGAGGATTCAAGATCTCAGGCGTGAAGCCATGGATCATCAGTGCAGGGTTGTTCCTGAACTGACGCTCGAAGGCTTCTGCTTCCAGTGCCTTCTGCGCTCTCATCACAAAGTCGATGCCGTTGCCGACAGACCCGCCACGAGCATTCTCGTCACGGAACACCTGCTTGGCCAAACCTTGCTCAGTGCGTGAGGTGTATTTCAGTGCATAAAGCGACACCAGCTGCTTGATGATCGGGTCTGCTGCCTTGGCTTGCGCGTCAGTGATCTGCTTCTCGTAAACCGTACCAGCCAGCTTGGAGATCAAGTGCGAGTTCATCATCAGCACTTCAACCGTCACCAGCTCCGTTGCCTTGTAGTAGCCCAGTCCTTTGATCTGAGTAACGTACTCGGCTTTCATGTGGCCCAGCTTGGCTTCCAGTTCAGCAATGGCCCGGTTCTGAGCAACCGGGTTGTCGACCAGGCGCTCAATTTCAGCCAACGACATTGTGTCGGTCAGGTAATGCAAGCCAGTCCGCATCACTACTGAAGTGATGCTGGCGCTGCTGTCCTTTGAAAGCTTCTTGCTGAATGCCTTGCGAGCATCCTTGGCCCAGCCAGCAATCTGATCCTGACGATCACCTTCGAACTTTTTCACGGCACGAAACGCCGCTTGCAGCTTTTCCTTGTGGCCAGTAAGTTCCTTCAGAAGACTGACAAACACGCTGCCCTGAGACTGGACGTTGCGCTCGTAGAACTTCTGCATGCCCTCGATGTACTTCTCGGTACGATCGTTAGTGACCGTGCTTACTGCACTGCGAACCACCTGCACTGCCGTGTTCTTCTGCTTACGCAGAAACTCCGAGTCGGCCGCTTGAGCGATCTTGGTCCGGATGCCTTCAGTCACTGCCCGAGCACCGTCTTCCACCATGTCGGTGTTGATCAAACCTTTCTTGGCTTGCAGCAACGAGCGCTTCTTAGCTTCGATGTCCACCAGCTGCCCAACCAGACTCTGCAGCTTGTTGTCTGCAAACTGACCGGCGTAAGTCTTGGTCACACGCTCACGGAACATTCCCAACACGTTGGAGAACCAGCGACGCAGGCGTTGCTCAAACGATTCTTGTCCACGAACCTTTTTGACGTTGCCTTCCGTTGCCACCTGAAGCATCTGGTTGAACCCTTGATGGGCCAAACCTAAAGCAGCAAAACGAGCCAAGTAGTCCGAACGACCGCTCTTGTCACTCTTCAGATTGAACACAAAGTCATACTGGCTCTTGGCATGAGCTTTCTCCGAAGGTGTGGCCATGGCCCAGTCACCCTTGAAGAAGTCCGAACCGTCCTTGCTGAACTTGTTTTCTATTTCTGTGTATAGGTTGTAGAGCTCGCGGTACTGAGTTGTGGCCTGTGCGCCCTTACCATCCAAGGCTGCTTTGACCGTAGCCTCAACCTGCTCGATGGCAAAGGCTTCCTGCTCGCTTGCTGCCATGTGGCTGAGCACGCTCGAACCAAAGGGAGCAGCACCCAGTTCCTTGGCCTTGGCCCAAGCATCGACCGGCGTCTTGGCTTCGGTCTCACGCAATGCCTGCGCAAACGCACCAAACGGGCCGTGGAGCGCGTCAACGATGCCGGTGAGGAGATTGGCCAGCTGAGACTGAAACAGGGGGCTTACGGAGCCGCTATCCAATGCGTTGTGGATTTCCAACGTCGTGTATGAATTCACGGCATTCATTGCTGCCATGGACAGACTCAGGTCGCCAGTTTTTGGCTTGCTTTGAGATGCCTGGTAGAACAGACCGGAGACGTTCGACACTAGCACCGACAGGCCGTTGTCGAGGTTTGCATCGGGCTTCTCAAACAGAAGACCCGTCAGTGCAGAAATAAATTTCTGCATGCCGGTAACCAACCGGTTGCTGCCAGTCTTCGATGCCATCGTAATCTTGGTCAGCACATCACGCTGCAAACCAAGATTGCTCATGCCCCAAGCCACAAACTCTTGTACATCGGCCAATGCTGCTGTGTACTGAGTCAAGCCGTTTTGCTTAGCAAACTCCTGGGCTTTGACTCTCAAAGCTTCCAGCTCAGCAACCAGAGCAGCTGCATCACCAGTAGGGTTCTGAATAACTTGAGCTACCGCAGCGTGGATCAGTTCGTGCAGCAAGGACTCGGCCGTCAAACCAGAATTCACAAACTCTGTGCTCAGCACATAGATTGCTTGCTGGTCCCCCTTCGATACAAACCAAGCACGAGACGGTTGAGTTGGTTCTTCCAGAACTCCATTTTTATCAGTCTCCTTAGTAATCAAATTAATTGCCAAATCAGGACTTACAACTTTGCTCACCAGCATGAGCAGTTTTTGATTTACTGGACTAAGACGACCTTGTGCACTAAGAAGATCGATGACTTGCTGCGCTGTAGCTGCAGGATTGGACTTGAAGAATTTCACCAAGTCCTTGTCGCTCTCGACTCTTGGTTTTCCAAACAAGCCAAACGGACTAAAGGCAGGGGCTTGTTCTTCTACTGCAGACAAGTCAAATTCAGCCTCAGCAAGAACTTGTTGAACTTGAGCCTTTTTGGCTTTCTTTGCATCCGACAGGCGTTTGATCCGACGTTGCTCAGCCGCCTTCAATGAATCAGTGAGTTCAGTTGCAAGAGCCACCACAGAAGCGGGTACTTCAGGTGTCAGCTCAGCTTTCATCTTCAACGCTTTTGCTCGGTCAGCATCAGTAACAACATAGCCTTGACCCTCGTAAGCAAACTGATTCACCGTGGCAATCTTGCTCAAGGTTTCCAGACGAATGTTGTCAGCCTGAAACGCAATGACCTTAGCGTCTTTGAGCAGCATGACCAGAACGCTGCCAATACTCGGCACATCGTTTCCTGATCGCATTGCCCAGGCTTTCTTTGCAAGCATGTCCACCAGGTTGTCTTGGGCTTGGATCGACAAACCGCCTTCGGATTTGGTTAGTCTAGCCATGCCTTCAACGGTACGACGCAACGAGTGATACACCTCTTCAAGAGGGGAGTATTCCAGTGAAGTCTGGAAAAACGCCTTGTTCAAGTCCTGAGCCACTGAACCAATGTCATTAACGCCAGTCACCAATTCATCGTGGTTGTTCAACGTGCTGTGCTTCATCTGAACATTGTGAGAATCAGCGCTGTCAGTCGAGTGGACAACCATCGTTCCCATGGCAGCACCAGGAACAACGTCTCCAGTAACCCGAGAAGTACTGTTGATGCTGGAAACAGGTTTCCATGTAATCGTACTGACGACTCCCGGCACCGGAATGCCAAATTGCACTTCGTTCTTGTACAAAGGACTGTCTCGCTCAACCAGTCTGGATCGTGACATCAGCATGCCAGTACCGATTCGGCCATCACGCTTTGACATCAAGCTGTGAATGACAGGCAAGATGCCTTTCAGCTTTTTCTTGATCTGACCATCAGCTTCTTTAGTGATGTCGTGAATTGGCTCTCCGACTTTGTTTTTTTCTACGTCTTCATTTTGCAAGGCAGCTTCACGCTCACCATCCAGCACAGCGTTGTACAAATTGAACGTCAGGTTGGCTGTATCGATCAACGCAGTTTGCTGACGACGCAATGGGCCATAGGTAGTTTCAACCGCATCCTGCATCGACATACCCAAGGTCTGGTCAAAGACCGAGGCAATGGCAGAGTTCTGAGCCGGCAGCAAGTTGCGCTTCAAGTGGTACTCACCGTCCTTACCTTCTGGAATCAAAGGAGCACTAAGATCGCCTTCAGCAATCAGAGTGTTGAGCGCCTTGACATACGCATCTAGCTCTGCGGGTTTATTGGCATATTTCGTGAAGCCATTGAGAACGCTCTCGGCAAAGTTCTCTTGCAGTCGCATGACGGCATTCTCAAACGACGATCCAAAGATGATTGGAGGCACAACGCCCTTGGCAAACTTACGGCCGTCTGAAGTAACTTTGTCGCCATCCATTAAAGGACGGGTCACTGCCCACAACGCATTCACGACTTCAGGCATGTACTCGACCATGTTGGCCATACGATCGTTCATTTCGGCCGTGGCTCGCTCGTACACATCGAGGTTGCCAGGCTGGTCATGCCATTGGGCAAAGTCAGAATAAGCACTACCCACCTCGTAGATGCCCCCTTGATTCATTACCTTAAGCATCTCGTCCGACGAGTTGGCTGCTCCAAGAATCAAGTGGCCTTTGATCACTCCGTTACTGACACCATCCACACCTGCTGGTAGTTGAACCTCAACTGAATCCAAGCCATCTCGCTCAGCAATAGTGACCTCGAGCATGGCCAGCATGGCGTTCAAGCCTTGCATGTCTTGGCCGTCAACTATTGCGGCCTTGTCCGCATCAGTCAGCTCTTCGCCTTGACGGGCTTTTTCCATTGCAGCTAGTGCTGCTTGGAATGCAGGCTCTTGACGCAAACCTCCCTGACCATCGACGCCGTTCAAGAGCTCGATGATTTGCTGGTCGGTGCCTTTCAAACCAAGTGCTTCACCTAGATGGAAATACAGCTTGTTCACTGCATCGGGGTTGGTCAGATCAACCTTGTTCTTCCAAGCTGTCTGAGTCACCAAGTAGCGATGCTGCTTATGCGCGTTGGGGTTGACCCCATTAGATGTCAGACCAGAGCGTTGGTTTTTCCATGCTGCAGGCACAAAGTAGAACAGTGTATCTACGCCATTCTCTGAAGGACTCAGCACATCTTCAACAAACGTAATGAAGTTGTCGATGACTCTAAACGTGTTGTCTGTCTTGGCTTCATGAGCTGGACGCTGTGAGATGTGCACAGTATCAACATCGCCTTCCGGCAAACCAATGACTTTACTGAACCATTCGTAGCCCAGCTTGCTGTAGAGGTTCCACATCCCTTGATGCACTTCGTAGGGAAGCTCGCTGGAATGTTTCAATGCGTCATACAGCTCAACCGGCACACCCATCTGACTGTTGGCGGCTTTCTTCTGATCGTAAGCACCAGGAGTCAGCGAAGGGAAAGTGATCGAGCTTTCGACACCAAACAGCTTGTTCAGGAGCGTCCCAGTTCCTTTGTTCGTATCCACTACACGCTTTGCAAAGGCATTCAGCTCTTTTGTTTTTTCGTCACGCACAAAGGTGTAGAAAAACAACTGGGTGTTCTCGCTCTTGGTGGTTGTCTTTTCACTGAACGACAGGTCTTCTGCATTGACTGTCTTGCGTTTGAGCAAACCAGGAGTGCTAAGCATCAGACGAAGCGCTTGCGTACCCAGCACTGATTTTAATCGGGGCTCGAAATCCTTGGGTGCCTGTAGACTTGGCCTAAAACCAAGCATGTCATAGATGCTGTTTCCCAATTCCTCAATCATTGAAGCTTGAGGAATGCCTTGGCCAATCAATCCCCAAACTTTCGGGTCAATCTCAGAGCCTTCAGGGTTTCCCAAAAACTTGTTGATCTGCTCCGGTGTCGAGTAGCCCTTGCCGTTTGCGTTGTCAGCAATAAATTGAAAGACGGCTGCAGACATGGCAGTCTTCAAATTCTCATCGACATCCAACTTTCCATCTTCCGAGTTCTCAAACTGGAAGTACGTCATCAAATGCTTGTAGTTGAAAGCAGGATTGGCCTGGCGTTTCAAACCAGTACGAATGATGGGATCCCACCGTTGAGCAGCTTTCTGGAACAAAGACAGAACACTGTCTTGACGAGCAGTCAGAGGATCGGTGCTCTTGAGAAAATCTGCAGGGCTGACCTCTTTCGAGATTAGCTTGCTCAGCAGGTTCTTGACTGCAACCAATGGACGCTGTGATCCCACATCTTCACGTCCAGCACTCTGGGTGAAGAAGTCTGCAATCGCGTTCAGGCGCTGGCTGAGAGGAGTCCCCTCCGGGGATGCTTGATGGTTGGCGAAGAGCTTTCCAGACTCCTTTGCAGCGACCTCTTGTTCCGCTTTTTGAGCAGGCTCGGCCTGAACAGCAGGATCTGGAACGGTTGCAGAAGGGGTCGTTGTAGCCTGTTCACCAGACTGCAGTTGACCTTCAACTGAAGGAGCTGTCGCAGTGTTGTCAGTGCTCGCAGCAGAGGACGGAGCCTCCTGAGCAACGTCAGCTGCAGGAGCTACAGCATCAGTTCCAGCTGTTGCATCGGCTTGAACGTCGGCAGCGGCTCCTCCTCCGGTAGCTGCAGTTCCTTCAGCGGCTCCATCTTGCGTCGAGGCTTCGGATCGAAGCTGCGTTTCGGCGCTTTGAATTCCTTCGAGTGCTTGCGGTACGTTCTGGACATTACTGGCTCCACCGGTATTACCTGAACCAAACTTTACTGCATAAGCAGCCTTCAATTCGGCAGCAGTCTTGGAAATTGCATCTGCTTCTGTTTTAGTTTCAGCGACGATCTTTGGAGAATTCTCCTTAATATCCATGCCACCGTTTTCAACACGAGCAGCAGGGCTTTCAAACAAACCCTGTTCAACTTTCCAACTGCCGTCTTTGTTTCTGACGACACGACGTTCGATTCCATCTTTCAGGAATGCTGCATAGGCCTCAGAAGCAGCTTTTGCTTTGGCTTGATGGCTTGTTTCAAAATTGGTCAGCAAACCCAGTTCACGGTCAGCAGACTTCTGGTTTCCAGCAGCCAGCGTCACAGCTACATTGGCTCGGTACTCGGCCAGACCGGTGTACTTGATTCCTTGCTTGTCTTTGGCCGATCCAAAGAAGATCTCTTTGGAAACGTCACCCATGGTCTTCAGGGTGTTTTCAGCAACTCGAGCCTCGGAGAACGCACGCAGGTAATCCCTCTGAGAGTCCGTCAGGTTGTTCGTGGTGTCTCTGACCAGTGATGCAGCCAGCTTTCGATCCACGAGCTCTGGGGACTTCATGGACAGGTTGATGATGTTGTCGGCCGCACCCTGTGACACCACAGGATCAGCGTCCTTCAGCTTGGCTACTTCAGCCTCAACATCAACTTGCTGGTTTTGGCCTTCCCTGTTGAAGTCTTTGAGAATGGTTTCGGACAGCTGGATCTTTCGATCCATGCTTTTTGCTTTGGCTTCAAGCGCTGCAACCTCATTCGGATCAGCAGGAGTAGCACGAAGCGTTGCAATAGCTTCTTCTGTCGCTGCAATAAGCTCAGGACTGAAGCCGTCCCTGCCAGCATCAAGACGCGCTTGAAGCTTGTCTGGATTGGTCCAATCAAGCTCAAGCCGAAGCTTTTCTCGTTCGCTCTTTAGGTCAGCAACGATCGATTCGGCTTTGACGAAGTTGGTCTGTTTGGCTTCCGGTGTCGTGTCTTCCTTTTGGCTGTTGCCAAACAGTCCTTGCACGGCCTTCTCAGGGGCAAAGGAAGGGCTCTTGGGATCCAGGTAAGCCGAGACATCACCTGAGGCAATTGCAGCGCTCAGATCCTGCTTCTTGGCCACTTCCTCCTGAACCTTGGCCGCACGTTCAGCGGCAGCAATGGCAGCAGCGTTTCCGGCTGTCTGCACACCGCTGATACCAGCACCTAGCAAGCCACCCATGTAAGCGCCTTGGCCAGCTGCAGCACCCACATCCTCAGACAGTGACTGAGTTGGGTCGATCTGCTTGACCCCGGCATTGCCAAAGAACTTGCCAGTACCCTCTTCGATACCTTCCTGACCCGACTCTCCGACAAAGGCTTTGGGAACAGCTTTGAAGCCTCCCAGAGACTTGCCGACCAGGGCCTTCTCAACAGACGAACCGCCAGGCAAGGCAGCGGACAGCAACGAAGTCGCAGCACCTTGCACCGTAGCTTCCGAAGCCAAACGAGATGCAATCTCCTGCTTGGCAGCATCCGCACCGATTTCAGAGGCTCGGACTTTGTACTGAGGGTTTTGATCCCAGACTGCCTGTGGAAGCTCCATGAGGCGAGTCATGGTGTCCGAACCAACGTCTGTGCCCTGAAGCACAGCACCAGTGCCTACTGCACCGGCCGTACCGACACGGTTCACTGCGGCTTGGCCAGCCTTTGTAGCCGCAAGGACTGGAGCTGCTTTGACAGCAGCTTTAGCTGCGAGCTCCGATGCTCGGCCAACCTTGCCCATGACGCCCAGCTGAGCAGCTTGTTGAGCCAAGAACTCAGGAATGCTGCCTGGATCCTTGGCAGCTTCCCAGAAAGCACTACCGAACTCGGCAGCAACCTGTGCACCAGTTCCAAGGGCACCGTCACCAAAGTACTCTTTGGCTGCTTCACCAGCAGCTTTGGCCGCATCAGCTTTTTGCTTGTTGTTGGCCTGTGCAAATGCCGACTTGAGCTTTTCACGCTCATCGGACATCGCACTGATCTTCTGAGTCTCGGTGCCATAGAAGTTTCCTTCCGTGGCTTTGTCGTAGACCATTGCCGGCAACTTGGCCAAGGCATCAACGCCTTGAATGGCAGACAAACCAACGTCTTGACCAAACTCGCCCCAGGTACGGCCTTCCGCAACAGCTCGATCAATCTGTGCTTGAGGGCTGTTTAGGTAAGCCTGATCTCGGGCTCGGCTTTCTTGGAGAGCTTGAACTTTCTCTGCAGATGCCTTCTGCAAAGCATCTACCTTGTCTTGCCCAAACAGTTGTTGGCGCTTGGAGAAATAGCTATTGAGGTCGAATTCAGCCATATTGACTTTCTGTCTGGGGGATTGCGACTATTCTAAAGAAAAAGCCGGGAGTTACCCCGGCTTTCTTGATGTGTACCGTTACCGGTATTGTCGTTGAAAAGTGTTTGGAAAGACCGGATTTGGATCTTTCCACAAACCAACCTTGTTCTTTTTCGCTTTCGATTCTGCAGCCTGCATTTTCTGGTACTGAAACGAGTCTTTGACAAACGAACCCCAGAACCAAGCAGCTCCCTGTTGAAGCATGGCGACGTTAACGTCTTTGCCTTCGACTTCAATGATGCAAGAGGCACGATCGTAGTTCTTGCCGCTTGGGGGTTCAACAATGCGAATTGTCAGTTCCTTGTTTCGAACCATTTGCTCAAGTGTCTTTGTTGCTTCAGCGGAGTACGCCTGAGCAGGCTGACCTTTATTGGGCTTGGCTGTCTCTGGAGCATCGATGCCATTGACTCGGCAAACCACACCATTCGACAGATCCAGCGTGTCTCCGTCTTTGACCCAAGTCATCGTGGCTTTGAACGCATCACCACTCTTCAGGTTCTTCGGATCGGCTTGAACCAAGGTGGTTGGCTTGCCGTTGCTCAGTTCCTTCGGAACTTGAAGGTTCCGAGTCACACCGACTGGAGCACCGCTTGAACCATCGATTGCCAACGTGGCATTGGCTTTGACAGGAGCACCCTTCGAAGTAACAAAGGTGCCTTCTGGTGTCTGTGCAATTGGCTTGATGGGCGCAGGAGCACCGTTCACCTGAGTTGACGGCACCGCCCCAGACTCAACTGGGGCCGGTGGTTGTGCCGTCACTTCTGCTTTTTTGGGTTCTTGCCGTTGTAATTGACTTGCTCAGGAGGAGTAGCCAGCACTTTTTCACGCTGATTGCGCAAGGCAAGAGTGGCCTGCATCTTCTGGATCAGTTCGTTGTCCTTCGTGGCTTGCCATCCAGGGTTCTTTTCGCCAGTCGAGTAGACACCAAACATCTTGTCCAACGCATTGGCAGTCTGATCGCCCCGACGACTCCAGCCAAAGAGACTGTCAACCATTGTGTTGCTACCAGCCTCACCCACTGCTTGCAACGCAGTCGATACACCCAGAGGTGCACGGATCGGCTGGCCTTTTTCATCAAAGCCAACTACAGCACCTTTGCCGTAGTACTTGTATACCTGAGCAACAACGTCATCGACTGCAGCAGAGGGCAGGCCCATTTTTTTGAGCCCGTCCAGAAAAGCGTTCTTGCCTTCTGCAGTATCGAGCGTGCCTTTGTCCCATGGCCCGTTGGCAACCAGCTCTTTGTAGCGGGAATCGATCAGGCTTCCAGGTGTGTTGGCATTGGCAGCTGCTTTGGCGTCTGCATCAATCTTATTTGCTTGAGCTCTTGCCAGATCTGCTTGAGCCTTTGACGCTTCACGTTGTTGTGCGGCTGTATCCAGCTCACTTTGTGCTTTCAGTGGTTCAAACGGACGCATGACCTCTTTCTGTGCAGCGTCAGCGGCTTTCCACTTTTGAGCCTGGTCGTCCCACGTAAATCGGGTGTCTTCATAACCTTGGGTCACAAGCTTTCGCTTGTAGTCAGTCAGGGCCTTTTGGATCTCCGGTGCATTCATCAGGTTGGGATTGGCAGCAAGCGCTGCTTGCGCTTGATCTGTCTTTCCGCTGTAGATGTCCGTCATGATCCCGTTGACGATTGGACGTTGCTCACGGGTCGTGGTCCAGTCGGTAAACTCACCTGCTTGCTTTGCACGGGTCTGAAGCAATTCAGGTCGGCCGTCTCGGATAGCGTTGACAGCAGCACGATCAATCACAGCACCATTGGCAGCAGTTGCTTGATCCAGTACTCCTGACTGGTTCAAGGCATTCATCTGATCAACGGTCTGAGCCTGATAGATTTTGCCCAGAACATCTTGGGTTGCTTGCTGGTCCTGACGCTTCCACAGCTCTTTGTCAAAGGCCTGTGCATCTGCCAACGCAGTCTTGCCATTATCAAAAGCACCCAGAATCGACTGCTGGGCCAAGCCCATAAGGCGGTTGGCTTCACCGAAGCTGGGTGCGTTGATGGTCTGCCATGTGATGGGTTGGGCCATTACTTGACTCCCCACTTTGCCATGTAGTCAGCCACGCCCGTAGCGTTTGGATTTTCAAGCACACGGCGTGCTTGACGATCTTCCAGCCGGGAGTTAGTCAAAGACTTGTTGGCGTCGTACTGCTTGTTGAACGAGTCCTTCTGGAAGGCCAACTGATCTTTGGCAAGGCCGTACTGCTTCATGCCCATGTACAGGTTGGCCAAAGACGAGGCACCCTGCAAAGCCAGTCCACCCCAACCCTGTTGGTCTCGAGTGTTAAAGAACCTGTCCCACATGCTTCCGCTTCCGGGAGCATTTACAGACTGCAGTATTTGAGCGTTGCTCAGATCAGTACCACCCAAAGGCGTTGACGTAGGCATCAAGCCAGCCATGTCCGTCTCGTAGTTAAACGCCGGAGCAACTGCTGCAGCGGTAGCAAAAGACCGCTGAACGGGTGCAACAGGCTCAGGCATCCAGCTGGGAAAGCCACCTGGTTGGGTCAAAGGAAGCGCTTGAGGTTGCGTCAAGGCAAATGGGGCCAAAGGTTGATAGCCCTGGCCATAGCCAGACATGCTCATGTAATTAGGTGGCATAGATTTCTTCTCCTAACGTGTCATTCAATTTGGGAAGGGTGAGTGCGATGTCCACGTAATAGGAGATTGCATTGATACCCACTATTCCGATGTTACCGGAATGCACAGTCCGATTATAAAAGTCTTCTGGCTTCTCGCCAAAGATCACAAATGGACTTAGAAACGAAGTGTTGTCCAGCAGATCTTCTGCTTTATCCAACAATTCAGTTTTTTCTTCAGCCAGCAAACGAAAGGCTTCTGCTTCGCCCATCAGATCATTCATCTTGGCGCTCAGTGCTGCTTGAGATAAACCAGAAGACAGCATCAACAACTCAGATGCAAACGGTGCACCAGCGATCGAGCCATGCTGAATCATCTGGTAGCCGCCATACAGCACGGCAACAATGGCCAGCACCATTGCAACGTCAGCACCAAAGACTTTGACAAACAGCTTAAAGACAGTTGCAAAGATCTCACCAACAACCATCGTCACGATGATGGTGACAATCAATGCCTGGATACCTGCCGTCGTAAGAATCGTTGCCAGAGTCCAGCCACCGTCATACAGCGACATGATCGCTGCAGCGATGATCAGGATGGCTTTGAACACACCGGTCTGATACCACTTGACCTTCGTGACCACCCGGCTGTTGAAAACGAAGTGCAATGACCGAGCATACAAATGCTCACGTTCTCCCATCGGATAACGTCTTGAAATAGTCCTGTCGATCGGGATCAGGAGAATGTCGTCGTTCTCATCACCCGTGGTCGTGTACTCACCAAAGATCCAGTACACCATCCTCAGATCTGTGACCGTGATCTCTTCACACAAGCCAGGTGCAATCTGCTTCTTGTAGACATGCCGTTTGTTTGGCACCGACACCGAAGACACAAGACCAGTCTCTTGATCAACGACTTCTCTTTCTTCCGATGTCGTTACATAGGCACTGGTGCAGGTGCCGACAGAACCAATCGTCCCGGCTACCAAGCGCTTGTAGATGCCGGTGTTCTGAAGCGCCATCTTGAACTGCTTGTCCTTGATGACAATCGACCGGCTTTCAGAAGCTCTCCTGAAAACCCTTGAACCAACATTCGAAACGGCAGCAGACGTTCCACCATCCATGTCGTAATGCAGGGTGTCGAAGTAATCGAACAGGTATTGGCACTCGATCTTGTCGGTGGAGACTGCAGGCACTGCCATGACCAGCATGGCTTGCTCGACATCAGCGATGTCAGGGTTCTCGTTGATGGTCTCAGCCATCATGTCGTAGTCCATTCCGATGTACTCGACCATCTTCTTCGAGGTCTTGTAGGCATCGGTTGTCTTGTCCTGGATCACCGACTGCTTGTTGTACCGGAAGTAGGCAAACGGGAAATACGAGCCAGACACAGCAGGTTGTTCAGTGAACACTGCATCCAAGGTTGGATAGGTGCCGGTGTCGTTCTCGTAGATCCAGTATTTGGGCTGACCGTTCACTTCGTACTTTGCATGGAAGTAGTCAACCGCAGGATCGTATTCAGCAATCGAAATGGTCAGCGATTCGGTGCTGAAATTGTTGGGAGTGGTTTCCCACACATACGTCACCTTGAGCTGCACTTCGATAGCAGTCGCGCTTTTGACGATTGGGGAGAAGACCGATCGCTCACCCAAGCCATTGATGTTCAGCGTTCGTTTGGGCGTGTAGCCGGCCGTAGGTGACGTACCCCAGAGCTCAAGAGCACTCGATTCCAGCGTGTCGAATTGACTCTCTGGAACCACGACCACCATGTCTTCCAGGTAGACGGTCTTGCCCTTTTGAGCAGACAACGTAGCCAGCTCATTGGTGACGGTGTTGTAGCCGTACTGGCTGATGAGCTTCATCCAGCCGATGTGCAAGGTGTTGGGTGGCCCGAAGTTGGAGTACTTCATCAGAACTTGCTGACCCTCTGCAGCTTCGATGATGGCCTCTACCTGTGCCCTGCCCTGGGTTGCTGAGTAGATCTCGCCTGAAGGCAAACCATGGACGTAGTGGTTCTCTGCGTAGTCGTACATCCGCTCGGCACGAACACCAATGCTGGATGCCAGCTCTTCCATCACGTACTCGGTCAGCTCACCTTCTCTGAAGAACGCTTTAAGAGAACCTGTCTTGATGGCGTTTGGAAGCGCGTCGTCTTCCATGACCCGAGTCACAGACGTACCAACCTGGGTCACATATTTGCTACTGAAAAGTCCCATGTTGTGTCCTGACTCCTGATATGAAAAAGGGGAGCACTAGGCTCCCCTGTTGGCTTGGTGTTGGCTTAGACCCCTACACCTGCCAACATCTTGGCGACTGCAGAACCGACATCCACATCGCTCAACTTGTTGGTGCTGGTTGCAGATGTGTTGTCAGAGTCTGTGGTGCGTCTCACGTTCCAGGTGTCGATCATCAGCTTGGCGGCTTTCTGTTCCGCGTCTCGCTTGAAGCCATCGGTCTGGGCCTGGTAGAGCAGCTTCTGCTTACCGACCACGCTGTTGTCATCCACGCCCATGGCAGTGACCTGAGCACGCTCAGTGACTACCTTCTGGGTCAGCAACGCAGTTTCTTGAGACGACTTGACGGTGTTGCTTGTGATGAGATCGAACTCAGCACGCAGCTTGCATTCCTGAGCCACCAGCACAGTGCCTTCGATAATGGCATTGGCCTTCTGCTGGTTGATCAGCAGCGTCTGGGCTTCGACCTGGAGCTTGGTGGAGACCAGGTTCTCGGTCTGCTGAGTGACCTGTGCCTTGTTGGCGTCGATCAGCAAACCCTGCTTGGGGATGTTCAGGCTCTCGGCCAGCAGGTTGGTTGTCTGCTGGGTGATCTGAAGTTTCTGAGCATCCAACACCAAACCTTGCTTGGGGATGTTGGCTGCTTCGGCAATGAGGTTCGCCTTCTGCTGATTGATCAGCTCGGTCTGTGCAGCGATCTGAGTCAGTTCAGCGGTGGCTTTGTCGATCTGTTTCTGAGCCAACAGGATCTGCTTTTCAAGCAGCTGGGCTTCGAGATCGGTCTTCTCTTTGGTGAGTAGGAACTGCAGAGCAGTCTGCATCACTTGGGTCAATGAGCCCAGATAGACCGTGGCGTACTCTGCACCCTTGATGCGGTTCTTGTTGAACTCGGCTTCAAGGTGAGCCTTGTTGGCTCGCATCAGAACATCAAAGACACCCGTACCTTCGAGGGTGGCTGCGGTCAGGTCTGTTACTGCAATAGTGGTCATAGGTCTATCCAGGCTTGGGTGCTACTTAATCGATGGCTTTGGCCATGGCCTGGCGTTGAGCCAGATCACGCAATTCCTCTGGAGTCAGAGGAGGCATCACTTCGATTGCGAACTCACGGATCAGCTTGCCTTTGCGGCTCTTGTTGCCACGGGAATCAGTCACCGTAGTGAAGATCTGGCACTGACGCTCAGCAAGCTGTTGGTAGATGATGCGGGGCACATGCCAACCAGCATCGGCGTTGAACGGCACGTACTTGGTGACGGAACCAATGGCAGAGTTGCCAACGGTGAAGATCTCACCTTCCCACTCAGCTTTGGCCGGATTCATGCAAGTCACACGAATACGCACCAGCTCGAGGGCTTCCTTCTTCAGGCGTGCACGCTTCTGATTCACATTTTCTTCTTGGGGGCTGGCTTGGCCGGCATTGGCTTGGGGGACTTCATCGGAGGTTGCGGCATTGATTTTTTCACGGAGTTTCTCCAATCCAATCGAGGGGTGATAGGTGATGCCGAGCAGATCTGCACGGGCTTTGAGGGTGGTCAACTCGTCTTGAGTCAGGATTTCGTCGGTATCGGATGACATTGCGGTTCCTTGGTTTATGGGAAGGGGGATGACCCTTTCAGATCATCCCCACTCGTTTGCTGATTACAGCTTGGCAGCGGTCTTGATCAAGGCGATGCGCTCAGGACGCAGAGCCATGAAACCGTAGTACCACTTGATCGACATGAAGCCGGTCTCACCGTAAGGATCAGTGCGGTCGGCAGTAGCCTCGCCAGGAGCCTTGTGGGTGATCTTGAACTTCACGCTCTTGCCATCGGTTTGGAAACCGATGGTAGTGAACGACTCGTCACCAACCACGAGGATCGGGAACACATCGCACAGACCGTTGGTTTCGTAGGTGGCGTTGGTAGCGTCAGCCACACCAGCACCGGCCCACTTCATCATCTCAGGCACCACCACCAGGCGGAACTGATCGACAGAACCAACTTCACCAACCAGAGTCGTACCGCCAGCGGCGTACTTCTCAACGCTGATGAAGGCGGCGTTGTTGTGCAGATCCTTCATGGCTTTGAAGGTAGGCAGCAACTCAGAGCCGATGTAGGCAACACGGGCGGAAGGAATGGTCTTGGTGTCGACCATGCGCGAACCAGTGATCACCTTGGTGTGCTTGGGAGTGCGGTTGTTGTCGAGGTCAATCGACAAGCGCATCAGATCGCTGTAGGTCACGATGTCGTCGGCACCGATGGTGGCGTTCGACGTAGCGTTACCGGCGTACTTGATCACACCAGCGGCGTTCAGCAAGTCGATCTGCAGAGCGTCTTCGGTGATCTCGTTGGCACCCATGATCATCTCGCGGTTGATGTGCATCATCAGATCCGCGTCGGTGTCGAAGTCCAAAGACTCTTGGGTGTACTCGTCGAAGAAGCCAAACTTCTCCAGAGTGCCTTCGATCTCTTTACGCTTGAAACCAACACGGTTTACGCGACCACCGGTCTCGCTCAGAGCAGGCATCTTGCCGCTGATGGTGCCGATGTCTTTGCTGGAACCATAGAGGTTACCGTTGGCGATGGTTGCGCCCGAAGCGTCGATACCCTGGTCGTTGATGTTGGCGTCATCGAGCAGAGGCAGGTAGTGGTAACGCTTGATCTTCTTGCCCATGTTCTTGGGCATGGAAGCAACGTCAGCCAGCTGGGTGAAGTACTGCTCTTTTTGGGCCTCAATGAGGGCCTTCTTTTCGTAGTACTGGGTGTTGATTTGAGGACCAGCGCTCGAAGCGGTGGTAGGAGGGTTTTTGTATTGCATGGACATGGTAGTGATCCTTCGTGTTTACAGAAATTGTTTGTTAACCAGCTTCGTGAACTCTTCATCCGACAGAGCCAAGGGGTTGAAATCCTTGGGTACGGATGCAGGCGCAGCCGGCTTCGTGGAGCTTGCAGCTCGCCGTTTGTCTTTCAGCTTGTCGTCTTCGACCTTTGGTTTCGGAGTGACCACAACAGGCTGGGTAGCTGGTTTCTGTTGAGTCGGGGAGCTACCCTGAGCCAACGAGTTAAACGCACCCTTTGCGTTGAGAGCATCACCGACTTGCCGATAGGCTTCGATGTCTGACAAACCATTCAAGCGACCAAACACGCGCTCGCTTTCCATCTCTTTGCTGATCAGGTCGTAAATACCACTTTCAACATGGCCATTGATGACTTTCAGCAGTTGAGGTGATCCAGCGATTACCTGTTTACTTGCCGCATCCCACTTAGTGCTAACAATTTCGAGCGTCCGGTTGTACGAAGGTGTTCCCTGGATTTCATCCAGCACCGTATCCAGCTCAATCTCGCGGTCATCAACAGTGTAAGCAGTCTGCTTATATCCGCTTGCTTTTTCAGCGTCAAGATCCATAGGATCGATGCCGCTGTCCTTGACCAGCTTGTTGATCGCCGCTGGGTTTTTCTTTTCCAGGTCAATCAAAAAGCCAATCTTATCCTCACTCAGAAGACCGTTGTTTTCCAACATCTTCATGAGCTTCAGATTCGGTTTCAGAGCAGCCATCTTCTTGTTGTAGTTGGCTCCCATCTGCATCAAGGCAATTGCATCATCGACGCTCTTGACGGCGATCTCTCGTCCGTTTGCCTTGAAGGGAGTCAGAAGACGCTTGTACTCTGCTTCGAAATCGACAGCTGCTTCATCAGGTTTCTTCTCCGACTCGTCAGCTTTCTCTTCCGTTTTCTTCTTGGTATCAGATTCAGGAGCTTCCGCTTCTGCTTCCGGTGTTTCTTTGTTCTCGTCGGCTTCGTCCGCTTCCTCTTCAGCCGCCGTACCGGCGTCCTCATCGTCAGCGTCCGTCGCCTCGGGTGCTTCAGCTTCAGCAGCTGGAGTTTCCGCAGGCTCGTCTTCAGCTTCATCGACCACTTCTTCAGCTGGCGCTGCAGGAACTTCTGCAGGGAAAGAGCTGTTCATGATCTCCTCGTCCGACATCTCCAGGTAGGAGGGTTGGACGGCTTCGGTGGTTGGATCAGCCATTGTTCAACTCCTCTTCGAGGATTTCGTCACGGGCTTCTTCATCCGAAGTGATGGCTTTACGGGCAATCGAGGCTTTGTGAAGGACGGTGCTGAAATACTGGCTCACGGCACCAATGGCGTCGATTTGAGCGTTGATCGATTTCTGCATGTCAGGGCTTTGGACGTTCTGATCCGATTTCAGGTGAACCAGTCGAATGGCTTCTTGTTCGAAGTAGCCTTCAATCATGACCTTCTTGAAATCCTTGTTGTTCTTGAGTCGCTCAAGCGCCTCTCCAACTTCAACGATCTTTCGTGCCTGCCGAATGTTGTCTTCAATCGCTTGGATTGTTGCGTTACTCATGGGTCTACCAGTGCTTTCTGAAGTTAATAGAGTTTGAAGCACCTAAGTGCTTCAAGCCCGTAATGTAAAGCATTTATTGGTTCTTTTTCAGCAAGTACTCTTTGAGAAGATCACGATCTTGGTCTTCTATCGCAAATTGGCGGTCCATAAGCTTCAATTGAGCTTGGCTTCTGGCCTGTTCACCGTGCAATTCCTTGGCCCGTTCCTGTTTTACACCCGATTCCTGTTCAACAAAGTCCAGATTCTTGATGTCGGTGTCGGATTGGATGTTTCCTTGCTTGACTTGCTCGGTTCCAGCCTTGGCCATGTCCAGTTGAGCCTGAGATTGGTGCTGCATTGCGAGTGCATTCTCTTTGGCAATCTGTGCTTTGAGCAATTCGATGCGCAATTGGGCTTCTTCCTGAGCCAATGGGTCAGGTTGAGGCTGATACGACTCGATCCGCTTGGCCAAATCAGGCATTTTGCGCAGCTTGGCGATGTCCGACAGGATCATCTTCATCATTTCTGGGTCTGAATTCGGACCCACGGTCTGAAGAAGGAAAGCCAACTGCTCAGCCTTGTTGTTGTCCTCTTCTGCAGTGGAGATCGACAGGCGCAGATCGAAGTGACCAGGCAGATCGTCCTTGTGAACCACGGCAAATTCGTCGTTGGTGACTCGGACAACCTCTTTCTCAGACAAGAACTCGGCGTTCATGCTGATCATCTTGCGGCCGATCTTGATGATGCCGTTCGACAGCCGGCGCAGGATGCCGAGCTCGCGCTTGGAAGCAGCGTCCAGAGCACCACGAACGCCTGCAGCCACATCGCCCAGGGAAGCGCCAGAGACGCCAGCCGAGTAGGACTTCACCCCAGTCAGCGATTCGGCTTCCTGATTCTGCAAACCCAGCATGAACTGAGCCGATGCAGGGATCTCAGGGTAGGTGTGCATGAACACACCCTGGCGAGGATCGACGTTGGCATTGAACTCGTAGTCCTGGCCCTTGTCGAACTTGCGTTTGTTGGTCGTATCCAGCATGTCCTTGCGGATACCGGTCTGGCCATTGGCCGACTTACCCATGATGTCGATCATTCCTCGAGTGACCGCACCAATGACCTTTTGGTTGTCTTCCAGCAGAGCGCCATCTGGCTCGCCATACGTGCTTTTGCGCACAGGCAGGTACTGCTCGACAACAAACGGGATCTTCTTGTCGGGGAAAGGGTTCTCTTCCAGACGGATCAGGGTATTCCCTACCCAGGCGGCAACAAATGGCTTGACGATGCCGGTGCCGTCGATGTCCCAGTAGCCCCAGTACTCGTAGACCACAAACTTCTTGCGGGGCTCGTCGCTGAAGTTGAAGGTCTTGGAACCATCCGAAGAATGGTGGTCCGGAACACCCAGGATCGAGCTGTTCGAGATGTTGATTTTGTCCAGGTTCTTGTACTTCTTGCCTTCCTTCTCCAGCTGGGAAAGCGAAGACTCAAAGCTGTAAACCACGAAGCCAGCCTTCTCGATGTCACCCATGCAGGTAGGATCGATGATCACGTTGCGGTAGTCACAGACTTCCAGCGTCGGCCGATTGGCCACCGTTCGAATCCGTTTCTCCTCGACCTCACCGATGATCACTGGCTCGATCGGCTGACCCTGCTCCATCGTCAGCTCGTGAGCCTGCTTCAGTTCCTCGGGAACATCCGTTTCGTACTCGCTGGGAGACTCCTCCATCATCTGGTGGAGGTGCTCATGCAATGGGGCCAACTCAGGGTTTACCCTGAATTCGACCTTGGGGAAGGTGCCAACGTACTCCTCTTCAATGAACTCCCAGCCCACCCGAACGATCACCGTGCCCTCATCCACCGCAGCACGGACGTACTCGTCAATGAACCGAACCTTGTCGATCGCCGTGTTGAACTGGTGGTTCAAAACCAGCTGATTCTGGTGAGCCGCATTGCGATCCTCCCAGGTCACAGGCTTGACGTTGAAGATGTCGTCGGTGCTGAGGAACGGCTCGCTCAGAGAGGCATAACGCCACTCGGCTTGCTTGCGGATCAGCTTAGGAACGATCGCAGAGTTGCCTTTGGCTGTCTGGATCTTGGCTTTACCTGTGACATTCAGGTTGTCCAGCCATTCGCTGATTTTGGTTTCCTGTGCATCGTGCACCGACTGAGCATCCAGCAAATCCTGTTTCAGGTTTGCCAGAGTCGGAGCGTTTTTCCAATTGGTGAGTGGGGGTGTTTCCACTTCCGAAGTCTTGTTCAGTTGGTTCATAATTAAGTCGTTCTCCGAATAGCGGTAAACACCCCATCAACTCAAAAGAGCAACAGAATGCACATTCAATCTCTTCATCAGGCATTCATTATGCCAACAAAGGCAACTGACAAAGCAGGAGCCTTTGATGTATTCATGCCCAATGCTGGCACCGCAACTGCGGCAACTCAGATGGTCGGACTAGGGTTTGCAGCTGCAGTTCCCCCCGGCCATATCGGTCTTTTGCTGCCGCGTTCCAGTACCGGAGCCAAGCACGGAATGGAACTCAACAACACCTGTGGCGTCATCGACTCGGATTATCGCGGCGAGTGGAAAGCTGCCTTACGAACCAAGTCTGGCATCCCATTTCACTGGGAAGCTGGAGATCGAATCCTTCAATTCATGATTGTTCCGGTTGCGGATGTGACGCTGGAACTGGTCGATTCTCTTGATGAGACCGACCGTGGATCAGGAGGATTCGGATCTTCCGGAAAATAAACCAAGGCCCCAATCAGGGGCCTTTTCTTTTACCACTTCACTTTGTCAGCCCAGTAAGCCGCACTCATTTTGCCTTTGGCAATGTTGCTGGCATGTCGGGCTTTGAAAGATTCACGGCGCTTGCGGTAGGAATCAGACTCCCCATCTTTCTTGGGACTGCCTGAAACACCTTGTTGGCCAAAGCGGATCGTCTTGACCTGCACACCTGACTTGGCCACGACAACGTGGCTCTTGGTCGGATGGCCAGGCGTTCGCTTTGGCTTGTTGAAACCAGAAACACCAGCACGCTCAAGACGGGGATCACGCTCGGCCATGGTTTCTCCTTAGACCCAGCCGTTGCGAGAGATGCGGTCGGCTTGACCACCTTGATCAACACGCAGGTTGACCAACTCCAGCTGCTGGCACGATGCCTCGTACTTGGCGAAGTAGGTGTTCCCCATGTTTGTCTCGTTCGTCATGCCGGTCGGTGTGTGCACACGGCTGGCGATGTAGAACAGGAGAGGCTCCAAGTGGCTGTAGGGCAACTCGAGCTCCAGGGAATCGGGCTCCAGATCTGCACCATCAGCGATGATCAGAGGATGGTTGGCTCGGTAGACCAGCTCCACACGGGGAGACTTCAGCTCATCCGGCAAACCAATCACCTGAGCAGCTACGTCGGCCGGCACACGCAGAACCGCCGCACTGGGCGTGAACATCCCGTAAGGATCGGCCTCATCGTTCAAGCCAAACTCATGGCCCAGGCTGGTGTACACCCGTTCGATCTTGTGGATGTCATCCTTGAACGGAGCCGCAGTGCTGTCCTTGATGTAGCGAACCGTCTCTCTGGAAGTCCGGCTGCTCACGGCATAGTTGCTGTGGATCGGGTACGTGGTTCGACCACTCTGCAGTTCCAAGATCAAACGACCTTCTTTCAGAGGAAATCGCTTGTACAGCGCCGTCAGGCCCAGGTTCACATGTGGAACCAAACGGTTGTAGTTTGCAGGAGCAATCACCCCTGCTTCATTGCCGCCGATGCTGAGTTGGGATAGCTCGCCATGCGTGAGCTGGTCAAAGACTTCTTGAAGTTTCATGGGCATTCCTTAAACGATGTATGACGCCATTCGGTCAATGGGAGAGTCATCGACATCGATGTCCCACATTCCCTCACCTTTTCCTGATTCGACCATTGGGGCTTCTTCCGATGGTTTCCATGGATTAAGTGACGACAGCATCGAGATCGTGTCGAGGAAGTCATCGTGCTTACTTCTGAAGCCAGAAACAGAAACCAGGCTCAGTTCATTCATGGCTTCCAGCATTGTATCTTCCTGCTTCCGTTCTATCGGGAAGAAGACTTTGCGTGCCTTGAACAAAGGAACCACGGTGTTAAAACGAACCATCTTGTTGGTGTTGGGTCGGATTCCGGGTTTGCTGTCATTTCCTTCCGATGCAAGAGGGAAGTAAATGTTCCGGTCCAACATTTGTCCCTGGATCCATTGGATGAATCCACCCTGCTGACCAGTAACCTCAATACCCACGGACTGGGGCTTGTAGAGTTGAGCAAGTCGGAAGAGTGCATCGATATTCTTGTCCATGAGCTGGCGCTTGCAGACTCCATCAACCCAGAGCCAATCGCCCACGTTGTTGTACGCCCAAACACTGATCACCGAGAAGTCGGCTTTGTCCTTCAGCGAAGTGGCAAAGTCAGTGGTGATGTAGAAGTTGAACTTGCTCTTGTTCCGCAGCACAGCGTCGATTTTGTACCAACCAATGTCGCCGTCCTGAATCATTCTGTCTTCTTCGGACATGATTCGCAGCATCAGTTCCTGGTTGAACGTCTCGACCTTGCCCAGCTTCACAGCGTTGTCGTACTGCTCCTTCACGTAGTCAAACGTGAATCGATCAGGCCATGAGCCACGGAACTCCGATCGCTCGCACGGAAACTGCTCGCACACTGGGAAGACGTTGACCGCCCAGGCTCCGGACTCGACTGCCTTGTACAGCGGATCCTTCGCATTGAACGGTGTGCCAGACCAGATGATCATGTTCTTGGTCGGGTGCAAGGCGTAGTTGACTGCCTTGTAAACCGTGTCCTCCACCGCAGCAATCACCGTGGTCGACCGTGCATCCTCATCGGAGATCAAGTCATCGAGCACCGCCAGCTGAGGACGCTTACCCATTTCCTTGGCACCCCGGACACCGGTCTTGGCACCGTAGCCCTTGACGATAAACACCTTGCCGTCAGCGTTCTTGAACTCCCAGCGGATGTCGGTGAACCGGATCTCGGGGATGTACTGCTTCAAGAAGTCGCTGTTGTCCCAGCGGAACTCCAAGTTCTTCCGCATGTTCTTGACACCGTTCTCGATCGAGTCGGACACATAAAGCGCCAGGTCCAACCTACCGAAACCAGGGATCTCTCCATAGGTGGCAATGAACAGGAACAGGTACTCACCCATCACCGTGGTCTTGGCAATACCTCGGTGACAGAGGTTGATCACACGCTTGCCACCCTCGGTCAGGGTGTCGAGCATCCTGTAGTGAACCAGCGGAGTCTTGTGCTCCTCACCTTGCTGGCCATTGACCAGCTTGATGAACGTCACGAACTCCAGTGCAAACTCACTCGGCACATAGTTCGGATTGAGCTGGTAATCCGTGGCGTTGAGATAATCCTCAACCTTCCACGGAGCCAGTGCTTCTGCTACAGGATCAAACGTCATTGAATCTCTTTTCATGCTCATCCATTTCTTCGTCCGAATACCTGGCGTTGTTGTACAGGATCACGTAACAGAACAAAAACAGAGAAAAGCCAATACAGACACCCCATTGGACATCAATGAGGGCAATGACTACTCCCCAAAAACCACCAATGACAGAAGCGCACAAGGCGCTGTAGCAACCAATCTCAAAGTTGTTCATCAAGTCACCTCTTGTGCATCTACATCAATGACGATTCTTGCGTGAGCCACCTCCTGTGCATTCATCGCACCGGCCTCAAGCGCAAGCCTCTGCTGACGAGCCAATTCCAAAGTGGCCTGCCGCAGTTGAGAAATACTGGAATCCTCTTTGACCCCGATCTCGAGCTCCACCTTTTGGGTCTCGGGCATCTTCAAATGGGTCAGCAGACTGTTGGCGGCATCACACCGCACCTTGTCGCTCCCACTGTTCACCATCAGATCGGCCTGCACATTCAGCGCCCTCTGGTACAGATCCTGGTTCAGCACATAGCTGGGAATTAGCGTCTGCTCAAAGATCAGGTTCACGAGCTTGGATTTGTTGTACGCCGTCACATAGCTGGCAATGTCCTTGGCCTGAACACCCTGAGCCACGAACCGGGCGTACTTGTCAGGAAAGGTCTTCGTGTAAGCCTCGATGTTCGTGCACCCCATCAGCTTGTGGCTCACGTACTTCACGGCCTGGACATACGAATCCACCTTGAACCGGCCATCAGCCATCACCTTGGTGTAGCTCAGCAGGTTCTCCCTGTAACTCTCAAACATCTCGGGATCAGAAAGAGTCGTATTGATCTGGTCAATCAACTCCTGGTTGATGCTCTTCTTCACCTTGTCAGGAAGAGCCTGTTTGAACTGGTCAATAGTCAATGCACTCATGAAATTCTCCTTGCGTACTCAGCCAATAGTTCTTGAGCAATGCTTTGAACGGCATACGCCTCTTGCTCACTTCCTGGATTCTTTTCCCCATAGTAATCGCACCACTCTTGCCATGCGTGTACCGCTTCATGGATCAACAGCCCAGCGATCTCAATAGCATTGCGGCCAGAGCAATCACCCAAGCACACGACGCAAACCAATCCTCTGCTTGAGAAAATGTTATGAGCGGTGGCATTGGCATGGTCATTAGAAATCCATCGTGGGGAGTCTTCGATCTTCAGATGTTTCATGGCCTTCTTGTACTCAGCTTCTGAAAGGCATAGACAAAGATGAGGCCCAGGAGCAGAGATCCTTCTGTCCAACCACTTAAAGCTTTGCTTCTTCACACAGCCTTCTTCCTTTTAGTTAGCGTATAGGCTGAGTATAGTAGAACCAAATAAAAAAGGCCCCTATAAAGGAGCCTTACATAAAACTTACAAGAGTCGAACCCTTATATATAAAAGGGGCGAAGCCATGGGAACCGGGGGTGGGGGGAGCGGACAAGCCGCATTTTATGGAGAAACCAATCCCTTCACATTTACTGGGGAATTGGTGGATGCTCTTGGTATCGAGCCAAGTGGGCCATAGACAACTGCTTTACAGGCAGCTCCCGCTCCTTACGGGTCTACGCATCCATGGGTCGGATTGTACAGAAAATACTGCTTAAAAAATAGGCAGTGGGGTTTTGGGATTTTTTGCAGAGGGGTACGAAGGTAGGACTATCAGCCCCTGGGCTGATTTCTCCAACTACCCCCCCCCCATTAGCGCTCCGCGCATGTATTGGGTACGTACCCCATCCATTAACCTCAAGGAGTCTCCATCATGTTCGCAATGTTCAAGCAACTGTTCGCCGCTATCACTTCCTACTTCATCGCACTCGAGAAGACTGCCAATGCTGCTGTTCACCTGTCCACCTGGGCAGAAGAATCAGCCGGTGCCTTCGCAGACGAAGCTCGCATCCAACGTCAAGCAAAGATGAATCTCATGCTCAAAGAACAACGAGTCACCGAGAAACAACTCACTGCTGTCACCAAGTAAACCTTCGCTCCCTTCGGGGAGCTTAGGTCTTTACACATTACACATTTACACATCAGAGATAGTCAGATTACCAAGTAGAAAGAGATGCGCTCCTCGCATGTGTGAGGCTGGACTGAGTACCAACTCAGCTCAGGGTAATAGTGATTACGTGCATCTGGGTATCAGATCACTGCAAACCTCCATCCCATTACCTCCATCCAAGTCACAACCCAAACCGATACATCACCGATATGTTGCGCTCCGCGCATGGGATGGAAAGAACAGCTGTCCTGTTCTACATCGGAGACATCTATGAAACCTTCTCCCCATCAAATGTCCAACATCTACCTAGCCTATCGGGCTGGGCTATCACCACTGGAAGCTGCTCGTCTGCTGCGTCTGGTGCCTTCCACAGTCATTGCTGAATACGTTCGGCTGGACTGCATTCAACCAAACCAGGAGTAAACCATGCTGGTCACAAAACCACCTTTCTCACCAATCAGCTTCACCTTCACCTTTGAGACTGAAGAAGAGTACAAAGCCTTCTATGAGGTGTGTAACTACTCTAGTGCTATCCGCGCTCTTCTTATTGAAAAAGGGGAAGACGAAAGCCTTCCAATCCACACTGTCCTTTCAACCATTTACAAAAGTATTTGATCATGGCCTCGATTCATCCCACCTATCCACCTCTTCACATCTCCTACTACCTTGAAGATCACATCGACAAGGTGCTCGAAGCAACTCCCTTACAGATAACTTACAAGGCCTATGACCATGATGCCGCGCTCATTGCAACCTCTGCTCTCCTTGCTCATGGCCTTCGTGCGGTCTTCTACCCTGTATCTCATTTCAACCAAACTCATTGGCATGTGCACGCGCATGCTTAAACCAAAGAAAGATCTCTAATGACCCGTCTCAACACCTCTTCCACATACACCTACAGCCCAGCTGATGAAGCCAAGGCTGCTCGTACAGAACTTCTCAAAGACGCTCTTTACGTTGTGGCCACACTTGCGGTCTTCGCAGGTATTGGTGTGCTCCTCGCCTGGCGTGGTTGAAATCACCACTCTTCCATTCACTGAACCCTCACAGTTCACAACACCCAAGCTTGTCGGGTAGCCTCGCCGGCTCTTCGACTCTTGGGGTCAACTGCTTGTCCGGTTCTTGGGCTCCGCCCATGGACTGGCAAATCCTGCCTCAATCCTTTCTTACTGGAGTTTTCTCATGGCCTTTCAACAAGCTGTTACCAACGCCTCTGCTACGCCTTCCAACGACAACTGGAAGGCACAGGGCTTCCTCAACTTCTACTTGCCTGCCAAGAATGGTGGCCGCAAGAAACTCGGTGCTATCCCTCTCAAAGAGAGCAAAGGCAACGAGAAGGCACTGCTCGCCTGGCTGAACGAAGATCCGAGCCGCGCTGCTCAGATCCTCAGCAAGCTGGAGATCGAGTACCAGTCGGCGCTGCCTGCTGATACCTCGGGCTTCGCACTGGACTGATCCCAGCCCCAAACCATCACTCCTTCGGGAGTGGTGGTGTTTTTTTCTCACACCTACCGCAGCCAAGACAGTCAACAGCATGTCTCGGCCTCCGGCCATGGGCTGGCGCTGTTGCCAGAACATGGAGAAACCAATGAACGAATTCAAACTGATCGTGGCTGGGAGCAGAGGCTTCGCAGACTACGAGCTCTTGACCCGTGTGCTGTACGCAATGTCAGACCTGGAGTTCCAGGACAAGGCCTTGAGCATCGTCTCAGGCATGGCACGGGGTGCAGATGCACTCGCTGTTCAGTTTGCTACCGAGCACAAGATCAAGCTCTACAAGTTCCCAGCCAACTGGGATGGCCTGGGCAAACGTGCCGGGTTCATCAGGAATACCCAGATGGGCAACTTCTCAGATGGTCTCTTGGCCTTCTGGGATGGCCAGTCTAATGGCACCAAGCACATGGTCGACTACATGCACCAGCTGAAGAAGCCAGTGCACCTCATCAAATACAACCCCTAGGAGGACATCAATGGAAACCATGAGACAGATCGTTCTCCAGGAGATGAACGAGCAGAGATACAACCGCAAGCACATCGACGCCAAGATCAGAACAGCTATCGAAGGTCATCCTGAGATGCAAGCCAAGCTGATTCAAGGTGTCGAGCTGGTCGAGAAGTACAAAGCTGGCCAGTACTACGAATCCAAGATGAAGAGGATTGCCCAGCTTGAGAACCTGGATGTTCAGGCCCTAGTCATGGACATCTTCGTAGGTATTGCGTACTCGCAGAAGCCTGAACTGTTTACCTCGGTATCAGCTCAGGTTGCATCACGACTTCAGTTCTCTGACAGAACAGAAGCCATCACCACGGTGGCTGAGTTAATGGCAGTGCTCTGTCTAACAGATGCCTTCGACATCAGCAAAGAGGACAAGATGGCCAGTCTGATGGTGGTCTCTCGGATACCTCTTCCTGAGACCCTCATCAACTTCATCGAGAACTCTCAGTACCTGCCACCCATGGTATGTGAACCACTGGAGTTGACCCACAACTACAGCTCAGGCTACCTGACTCACAATGATTCTTTGATCCTTGGCACCGGCAACCATCATGACGGAGACATCTGCCTAGATGTCCTCAACCTGATGAACAAGGTGGCATTGAAGCTCGATACAGACTTCCTCAGCACCGTTGAGGAAGAGCCTACCTTCGAGCTCAAGGACCAGGAACAGACGGATCAGTGGAACGCATTCAAGCGTCAGAGCTATGAGTTCTATAGTCTGATGGCACAGCAAGGCAACAAGTTCTATCTCACTCACAAGGTGGATAAACGCGGCCGGATCTATGCCATGGGCTATCACATCACAACTCAGGGTACTGCCTTCAAGAAAGCACAGCTCGAGCTGGCCAATGAAGAGATCGTGACGGGTGCTCCATGATCTACGTGTGGCACAACCAACAGCTCATAGAAGTGCCTGACTGGGAAGATCCGGCCATAAAAAACAAGTACTTTCGTGTCTTTGTCTATTCCACAGAAGAAGACTGGAATTTGAATTACGTCCACCCTGACGGTTCATGGAGTCCTAGAAATTTTGAAGACATTCCAAAAGAATTTCAGCTTGCCTTACTTCTATTGGGGGTCTCATGAAATCCAGGTACTACCTGTATCGACAAGGCACCTTTGTACAAGCCAATGACGAAGATGATCTCACCCAATATCAGGGCTACTACTGCCTTGATATGGGTGCGTTCCTTGACTCTCCTACATGGGGAATCATGCTCAACGGCCGTTTAAAAGAAGCCAAGCCAGAATTCTTTCCGACTGCCTTCCGTGCACATCTACTCGTACTTGATGTGCCTTAACTAAACCAACCAACAAAGGAGCCCATCATGGGTATGCAGTTTTATAGCGGCTATCAATACCTACTCATCGATGCGGCTACCCAGTACGGACTGGACAAGCTGACCTTCGAAGAGCGCATGGCATGGACCACAGAACATCTCGATGATCTGGAGTACATGTCTCAGTCGGCCGACACCGGTCCGCTGTATCAGAAGGCTGTTCAAGCCATCAGGAAAGCACAGCAAGGCATCCCTACTGGCCATCTGGTCGGTGTGGATGGCACTTGCTCAGGCATTCAAATGATGTCCGTGCTCACCGGCTGCGAGGCTGGTGCCACGGCTACAGGCTTGGTTGATCCCAATGTCCGAGCCGATGCCTATACGACCTGCACAGAGGTCATGAATGGCATCCTGGGTGGCAACCTAGTCGTAGACCGCAAGGATGCCAAGCAGGCCCTGATGACCAGCTTCTACGGCTCCAAGGCAGAGCCCAAGAACCTGTTCGGTGACGAGACTCCAGAGCTGGCTGCGTTCTACGAGGCGGCTCAGATCATTGCACCAGGTGCTTGGGAGCTGCTCCAGGATCTCCTGGCCAGCTGGCAACCCTATGCCCTACAGCATGCCTGGGTGATGCCTGACGGCTTCGATGCTCGCATCAAGGTCATGAAGAAGGTCGAGGCACGCATCGAAGTGGATGAGCTGGACCATGCCACCTTCAGCTACGAGTTCTACGAAAACCAGGGCTCGAAGTCTGGCCTGTCCAACGCAGCCAACGTCACCCACAGTGTCGATGCCTATGTGCTGAGGAGCATGCACCGTCGCTGCAACTACGATCGGGAGATCGCAGAACAGGCAGCAGCGTGGATCGAGATCGAGATGCTCGAACGCATCATGGGAGCCAAGAGAGAAGTCTCCATGCCCTATGGTAAGGCCGGGTACTACGTCCAGCAGTACGAGAGAAGTACTGTCCCGGATGTTGTGATCATGCCTCACCTCACGCCAGAGAACCTCCAGAAGCTGAGCCAACAGCACCTCGAGCACCTCGCTCGGATCATCAACGGGATGCTCCAGTACCAGCCCTTCGAGCTTGTCACCATCCATGACGAGTTCAAGGCACACCCCAACAACATCAATTGGGTTCGCTGGCAGTACAAGGAGATCCTGGCTGACCTGGCTGACAGCTACCTTCTGGACGACCTGTTGAGCCAACTCCATGGCAAGCCAGGAATGTTCCCTAAGTTGTCCCAGACCTTGGGTGGCAAGATCAGGGAGTCTGCATACGGACTCTGCTGAAAGCTGGGTTAGGCGTCCTACGGACGCTTCGTGAATTGGGAATCGTGGGCTCATCCGAAAGGATGGGTCCACATTTTTTTGTCAGTAGAGAAGTTCTCCAAGACTTCTCTCAGAACTAATACCGATATTCTGACTTGTCGGAATTTTGATTTTTGACTATGTGATGCCGAGGGTCTAAGTACCTTCAGAAAGAAACCAAATGACGACACTTGACCAAGCTCATGAAATGGGAGCCAAAGGCGCTGAACCAACTGAAACAGAACGTCTGCTGTTCGAAGCCTGGATGAAGGGCCACTGCTGGATGGTGCATGGCGACTGGGACGGAAAAACTTACGTCCATGCAACAGAGCGCAATGGCGAAGTCAACTACCACACCATGCACACCCGCCAGCTCTGGGCAGCATGGCGTGATCGTGCAGCACTGGCAGAGCAGCCAGCACAGGGCACATGGGTTAGGCTGACTGATGAGGAAAAACACGAGATTCGATATAGCCATATGACCTCAGCAGAATTTATTGAGTTCATTGAAGCCAAACTCAAGGAGAAGAACACATGAAGACCGTAATTGAAATGGCGGGTCAAGCATTTGAGACTCCCGGCACTGAGCCTGCCTTCCGCAATGGTTTTTGGACGGTGACACAGGAAGAGCTTGAACGTTTTGCCGAGCTTGTTCGTGCTGACGAGCGCAATTCATGGCCAGCAGAGATGGAAGCAATGGAGCGACAGGTCAACATCCTCACAGATGCGCTGGCACAAGAGCGTGAGTCGTGTGCGAAGGTAGTTGAACAAGGACACTACGCCGAGACTCGCGCAGGACACGCCGCCGCCATCCGAGCAAGGAGCAACACATGACAACGCAACTTGTTCGTGACTCTATGAAGCTGATGGCTGATGCTGGCGTGGACATCGTAGACATCAAATGGTTTGACCTGTCTGGTGCGTTCACTGACAAGCAACGGGCAGACCTTGACCCGGTGATGACACACCGACCACCTTTTGACAAATGCTTTGTTGTTTGGCAGGGGAAGACAAGCCATCACCCGAGCTACACCGTCTTGATGATGGTGGCTGGAGATGATCCAGACGAAGGCATCACGGTGTCAATGTGGAAGGGGCCAACCGGGACTCGATTGATGCCGATCCCTGCCATGTTTTACTTCATTGAGGATGACAACATTCGATACGGGTCTGTCAGCGATGACGAGCCAGTGGACAAGGAGCTGGCAGAACTGATGCTGGCTCAAATTGGCGCTTGGTACGGTGCGATGGACAGACGTATTGAGGCGCACATCCCAACAGTGCGTGACACCTTTACAAACCGCCGGAAGATACAGCAAGGCAAGCTGCCAACCTACGACTGGACAACGGTGTGGATTGAGCCATCTAAGCCCCGCCAAGAGTCCAAAGGGGGCACACACGCATCACCCCGCTTGCATGAGCGTAGAGGCCACCTGAGAAGGCTAAAGACTGGGAAGAATGTCTGGGTTAAGTCCTGCAAGGTTGGTGACGCAAGCAAGGGGGCGATATTCCACGACTATGCAATCAAGGAGAAGAACACATGAAGCTCCCCAAACAACTACCTGAATGGTTGCTTGTAGCCGTCCTCATCGGCCAAGTGCTTATGATTACCTACATCTTCCAGTACCAGGCATCCAAGGAAAAGCCACTCGACTGCAGCGTCGCTGAGTTCCATCCCGACTACACCACTGAAATGAGAGAGCAATGCCGCCTCGTCAGAAGCAGTCGACTCCTGTGAGAACTACAGGCCATCCACCCGGTCTATTGCAAGACGACTGTCGCAAGCTATTCAAATGGTTTGCCAACAGAATCGACGCTCGATGGACCATCAGACAAGTCTTTAAAAAGGATCAATCATGACAGTCAAGATCATCACCGAGATTCAGAAGCACGTAATCGTTCACCAGTACACCTTCATGAAGGTAAAGGTCAAAGACCTGGCTGCTGATTACAAAGTCTCACGCAGAACAATCAATCGTGTTCTGGTTGAAATGGGTGTTGCACCCGTTAAGAAACCCAAAGCAGTTCCGCTGTACACACAGCAAGTTGAACTTCCTATCACCATGGTTGAACCCACTTTGATGGACAAAGTATCCGGGTTCTTCAAATCAATCTTCGGCAAGAAGCAACAACAAACCAATGTCCAAGCAAGCAAGTAATCAACAACCGCCACTCCGTGCGGTTCATATGGGCCTGTTTCCTACACTGGGCTCCCTTCAAGAGGTTGTCGACTTCTCTGAATCAAAACTTCCCATCACAGACAAGAACGAAATGTTCAGTCTGCTGATGACCTATCACAACACGCTACTCAAGCAACTCAACCAATAAGGAACTGCCATGGGCCTCGACATGTACGCCTACACCTGTGACGCCGATAGCGTTGGCGATCAACAGGTGGACATCAAGATCTACAACGAAGACGGCAGTCATGCTGTTGCCAACCTGGATCGTGAATTCGCCTATTGGCGCAAGTTCAACCATCTCCATGGCTGGATGAATTCGCTCTACGACAAAAAGGGGGGCAAATCACTCAGCTTCAACTGCAACACTGTGAGGCTGATGCCTGAGGACATTGATGTCCTTGAATCTTTGGCATCGCTCAAAGCCCTGCCTGCAACGCAGGGTTTTTTCTTTGGGAGTGACGATTTGTTCGATGACGACGACAAAGAATCAGTTCTCGATTTCGTCAACAAATCCCGCACTGCCTTCTCCGAAGGTAAAGCAGTCATTTACGATTCCTGGTGGTAATTCATGCAAGTCAAAATCTCTCAAGCCATCCCCATGCTGGCTTCCTACATCCGTGCCAAGCTCGTCCCCATGCTGGTGGGCAGTCCTGGCTGCGGCAAGTCCCAAATCATTTACAAGATCGCTGAGGACTACAACCTGAAGGTCATTGACCTTCGCCTGAGCCAGTGTGATCCCACTGACCTGGCTGGTTTTCCCACGGTTGCCGGCAAGAAGGCTGACTACGTGCCCATGGCTCACTTTCCCATCGAAGGTGATCCGATCCCTGCAGGCTACAGCGGCTGGCTGCTGTTCCTGGACGAAGCCACCAGTGCACCTCCAGCCATCCAGGCAGCGGCCTACAAGCTGATCCTGGATCGCATGGTGGGTAGCCACCATCTGCACAAGAACGTGGCCATCGTGGCTGCTGGCAATCTGGAGACAGACAACGCCATCGTGCAGCCCATGAGCACTGCACTGCAGTCTCGCCTGGTGCACCTGGAGCTCGTGGTCGATTCCAACGAGTGGGTCGAGTGGGCTGAGCAGAACAACATTGATCACCGGATCACTTCGTACATCAAGTTCAAGCCCGGTCAGCTCTACACCTTCACCCCTGATCACACCGACAAGACCTATGCGTGCCCACGCACCTGGGAATTTGCCAACCGTGTGATGGGTGTGACCCAGGACGGTGACAAGCAGCGTCTGGCCATGCTGGCTGGCACGCTCTCAGAAGGTGTGGCTCGAGAGTTCACCACCTTCATGAAGATCTACAACGATCTGCCGACACCCGCTCAGATCATCCTGAATCCAAAGGAAATCCGTGTCCCCACAGAGCCTTCGATTCTGTTTGCTTTGACTGGCTCGATCGCACACAACGCCACCCCAGACAACTTCAGCAAGCTGATGGAGTTCATCCAACGCCTGCCGGTGGAGTTCCAGGTGGTGACGATGCGAGAAACCATCCGCCGTAACAAAGCCATGATGTCTCACGCAGCGGTGCAAAAATGGATCTCCGAATCAGCTGCAAGCCTGTTCTGATCTACGTTTCAACCAAACCAAAGCCACCCTAATCCGGTAACTTTTTCTTTTATGAATGTCATTCAAAAACTCAACAATGCTTTATTCTCAAAGCCAACAGCCAAAGAAATCGCAGTAACTGACCTTGAAGAAAACAAGCGCCAGCTGATCAAAGAAATAGCTGCCATGCACTATCACCAGCGCATGGTTGATTATTACTACGCAGTGATTGCCGAGCTGCAAGAGCAGATCAAGTGATATGGGAGACCGTACCTACGTCACACTGAGTGTCTTAAAAACCCAGGAAAGAGAAGCCGCAAGCCATTTCCCTTTTGACCCTGAAGAAGACTGGCTAGACGATCAACTTGCTCATTTTGGGTTTCCCGAAATCAATTACGGCAATCTTGGTTTTCTTTTCGAACTCAGAGCTGCAGGCATTGCCTATGACAGTCGGTGGGAAAGCGGAGGTGATTACGGAGCCGGCACTGAAAGTCTTCGGTTTACTTCACTTGGTGAAGCAATCGAAAAGACTGTTTACGATAGCGGTAAAAATCCCGATCTCGGGTATTTGATGGACCGCATTGATAAGCCTGAAGAGCTTCGTGATTACATCCTGGAGCACTACGACGAAGTTACCAATCTTGATTGGGAAAACCAAGAAAAATATGGAAAGCTTTATCAAGCCAGAAAATTGATCGACCCAACGTAACCAGAGCCCATAGAGGCTCTATTTCAATCAGAGACCCTATGGAACAAACACCTCATGAAATCGCCTTGAACAAGGCAAAGATCGCCTTGATGGGCAAGCCTGACTCGGCCTTCTTTACCACCCTCGCTTTCAGCCTGATTCACGAGTTCAGCGACAAGGTTTCCACTGCTGCAACCAACGGCAAAAAGATCATGTACAACCCGCAATTCTTCATGTCCTTGAGCCATGAAGAGCGAGTGTTCCTGATCCTGCATGAGGCCATGCACTGTGCGTACCTGCACATGGAACGCAAAGGCGATCGTGATCACCGCAAGTTCAACATGGCAGCTGACCATGTGATCAACCTGCAGTTACTCGAGCGTGGCTTCAAGATGCCCAAGGATGGTCTGGCTGATGATCAGTACAAGCAGCTGTCTACTGAAGAGGTCTACAGCCTGCTGCCGACTCATCCTAGCGATCAACCCATGCCCGGCTTCGGAGAAGACCTCCAGGCTCCGGATGATCCCTCTCCTGCAGCTGCTGAAGCCCTGGCCAATGAGATCCAAGACATCCTGGTTCGAGCATCGATCCAATCCAAGATGGCTGGTGACAAGCCAGGCAGCATCCCTGGTGAGATCGAGATCTTCCTAAACCGGTTGCTGAATCCTAAGCTGCCCTGGAATCGCATCCTCCAGAAGTACCTGCAGACGTTCGCCAAGAACGATTACAGCTTCAAGCGTCCCAATCGCAGGTTCTTTCCTCAGTTCCACATGCCACGGTTGTTTGGTGAAAACCTCATCAACATCGCTGTTGCAGTGGACACATCAGGCTCAGTGTCTGATGAGGAATTCAACCGCTTCGTGTCGGAGACAGCTTCCATCATGAAGATGATGAAGCCAGAAACCATCACGATCATTCAGTTCGACACCGAGCTCAAATCGGTGGACAAGGTGCACAGCATGCAAGATCTGATGCACGTTAGTTTCACCGGCCGTGGTGGTACTCGCATCGAGCCAGTATTGGAGTGGGCTGATACCAACAAGCCTCAGCTGCTGCTGGTGTTCACGGATGGTTACTTCCACTTCTACGGCCCTGAAACCAAAGCCAAGACACTGTGGTTGATCCACGATAACCCCAAGTTCCAAGCCCCATTCGGCAAGGTCATTCATTACGAGGTCTAAATGGACAAGAAAAAAGCTGTAGCACAAGCTCGTGCAGAGCTATACAACAGGACGCCTAAAGAAAACTTTCTGGCCATCGATTTTGATTACAACAAAAGCATCGTCCTGCCGTATGACGAAGGCTTGAGATTTGTTGCTTGCCTGAAGAATGCTGAATTGCTTGATGAGCCATACAGCAAAGCCAAGACAATTACTGGCTTTCAATCGAACTATTTCAAAACTCGAATCCTCTCCCGCAAAGAGTACGAAGACATCAAGATCGCAGCACTGCTGGGTATCACTGTCGACGAGCTCAACAAGGAAGACGAAGAACTCATGGCTGCCTAATGACCACCCAAGAAATCACACTCACCGAAGACCAGCAGAACGCACTGGAATCCTTCCACAACTTTCTGATGGACCCCATTGAAACGGTGTTTGTACTCCGTGGATATTCGGGTTGTGGCAAGTCCACTCTGGTTCGCACGCTCATTGATCGCATGCCTGGCTTCAACAAGACCGCCAGGCTGATCAACCCAGAGCACAAGGAATACGAAGTTGCTCTGACTGCAACCACCAACAAGGCTGCAGAGAACCTGGGCAGCATCACTGGCCAAGGTGCAGTGACGATCCACTCGTTCCTGGGCCTGCGGGTCAGCACCGACTATCGAACCAACACCACTACCCTGGTGCCTCGTACCACTGACCAGAAGGAGAACTACCTCCTGTTCATTGACGAAGCCAGTTACGTGGACAAGCAGCTGCTGAGCTTCATCTTCAAGATGACTCGAAACTGCAAGGTCGTGTTCATCGGTGATCCGGCTCAGCTCACACCTGTGAAGGCAACCGGAACACCAGTGTTCGATGCCAACTTCTCAGGTGCTGCACTGACCACCGTGGTTCGACAGGCTGAAGGCAATCCAATCGTTGACCTTTCCACCAAGTTCCGCCACACGGTCAACACAGGTGAGTTCTTCAGCTTCACACCTGATGGGCACCACGTTCAGTACCTGCAGCGGGATGCGTTCAACGAAGCCATCAAGGCTGAGTTCACACGGCCTGACTGGCGTTACCAGGACTCCAAAATCCTGGCCTGGACCAACAAGTGCGTCATCAACTACAACCACTTCGTCCGGAACCATGTAAAGGGAGATCCTGACTTTCAGGTTGACGATTACGCAGTTTGCAACTCGTTTGTCACCGTCGGTCGTAGCTCGATCAAGACCGATCAGATGGTCCAGATCACTGCTATCGAAAGCCCTTCGGTTCGATACGAAGTGCCCGGCAACATGATGTGCATCGACGGCATCTGGCTGTTCCACCCCAAGAGTCTTCAGGAGTGGAACGCAGGCATTAAGAAGATGCGTGCTCAAGACAACTTCGGTGCCGTCTCTGAAATGGAATCCCAGTGGATCGATCTTCGTGCTGCCTATGCCTGCACCATCAACAAGGCACAAGGCTCCACGTTCGATCGTGTGTTCGTAGATCTCGACGACATCCGTCGCTGCAACTCAGGAGATCAAATTGCACGAATGCTTTATGTCGGCGTCAGCCGTGCACGTACCCAAGTCTTCCTCACCGGAGATCTGGTCTAAAACCTCAATGAGAAAACCATGGAACAGCTTCAACATGATCCGCGCACCAAGCAGCTGATCAAAGACACGC
>Ga0255128_1000008_pt1 | contig 74321 bp, 66 predicted proteins | sample Law_Miss_RepC_8d_FD_188562 | JGI IMG/M metagenome (GOLD analysis project Ga0255128, IMG submission 188562) | Freshwater microbial communities from St. Lawrence River, New York, United States - Law_Miss_RepC_8d | ecosystem: Environmental > Aquatic > Freshwater > River | place: USA: New York... | reverse complement strand
GTCTTTCATGGTGACGCAAATTGTGGCACGATTTGCAACCCATTTGACACCCCCAAACGGCGCTGCAGCCTTTAAGCTGGCAGGCATTGCACGTTCGATGCGCCCGGGGCCATGCCCTGCGGCCCCAGCCCCTAGGAAGCACCATGACCGTTTTGCACTCTCAACTGAACCCGCGTTCCGCCGATTTCCAGCACAACGCCGCCGCCATGCGGGCCTTGGTCGACGACCTGCGTGCCCATTTGGAGCGTGTGGCCATGGGCGGCGGTGCTGCCCCCCGCGCCAAACACACCGCCCGTGGCAAGCTGCTGCCGCGCGATCGGGTGCAAATGCTGCTCGACCCCGGGACCCCTTTTTTGGAGGTGGCTCCTTTGGCTGCACTCAACATGTACAACAACGACGCGCCCAGTTCGGGCGTGATCGTGGGCATTGGGCGCGTCAGCGGTGTGGACTGCATGATTGTGTGTAACGACGCCACCGTGAAAGGCGGCACCTACTACCCCATGACGGTCAAAAAGCATTTGCGGGCACAAGAAATTGCCCAGCAAAACAATTTGCCCTGCATTTACTTGGTGGACTCGGGCGGGGCCAACCTGCCCAACCAAGACGAAGTGTTTCCTGACCGTGACCACTTTGGCCGCATCTTTTTCAACCAAGCCAACATGAGTGCGCAAGGCATTGCACAAATTGCCGTGGTCATGGGCAGTTGCACCGCAGGCGGGGCCTATGTGCCTGCCATGAGCGACGAGACCATCATTGTCAAAAACCAGGGCACCATCTTTTTGGGCGGCCCCCCCTTGGTCAAGGCCGCTACGGGCGAAGTGGTCACCGCCGAAGACTTGGGCGGCGGCGATGTGCACACCCGCTTATCGGGTGTGGCCGACCATTTGGCGCAAAACGATGTGCACGCCTTGGCGCTGGCACGACAGGCCGTTAAAAACCTGAATATTCAAAAAAACCCGAACATCGCCACCCACGCCCCTGTGCCGCCTCGGTTTGATGCACAAGAGTTGTACGGTGTAATTCCAACGGACACCCGCAAACCCTTTGATGTGCGCGAGATCATTGCCCGCATCGTGGATGGCTCCGAGTTTGACGAGTTCAAATCCCGCTTTGGCACCACCCTGATTTGTGGTTTTGCGCGCATTGAGGGCATGCCCGTAGGCATCATTGCCAACAATGGCATTCTGTTTTCTGAGTCGGCACTCAAGGGGGCGCATTTCATTGAGTTGTGCTGCCAACGCAAAATACCGCTGGTGTTTTTGCAAAACATCACCGGCTTTATGGTCGGACGCAAATACGAAAACGAGGGCATTGCCCGCAACGGCGCCAAGATGGTGACGGCGGTGGCCACTGCGGCGGTGCCCAAATTCACCATCATCATTGGCGGCAGTTTCGGGGCTGGCAATTACGGCATGTGCGGCCGCGCCTACAGCCCACGGTTTTTGTGGATGTGGCCCAACGCCCGCATCAGCGTCATGGGTGGCGAACAAGCTGCGAGCGTGCTGGCCACCGTCAAACGCGATGGCATTGAGGGCAAAGGCGGCCAGTGGAGCATGGAAGAAGAAGAGGCTTTCAAAGCCCCAATCAAACAACAATACGAAGACCAAGGCCACCCTTATTACGCCACCGCCCGCATCTGGGACGATGGCGTGATCGATCCCGCCGACACGCGCCGCGTGCTGGCGCTGGGCCTCTCGGCCTCTCTGAACGCGCCGATACCCGAGACGAAATTTGGACTTTTCCGGATGTAATGTGTATGATTTCGTAAATTCATACACATTAAGGGGCTGAAAACATGCGAACCAACATCGAAATCGACGACGACTTGATGGCCGCTGCTATGGCGGCGGGCGGTTTCAAGACCAAAAAGGAAGCGGTCGAAGAGGGCTTGCGCCTGGTGCGCAGGCGTCAGGTCTACAACGGTTTGCTGGCCTTGCGTGGCAAGTTGCAATGGGACGACTCAGACGCCGCGTGGGCGCAAGCCAGCACGCCAGAGGCTTCAGTCATGGCCGCCCAAGAGACTCAGGGCGCGTACGACGTGAAGCCCAAGCCTGCAGCCACGACCGGACGCTCGGCAAAAGCCAAAAAACCGGCCGCCGCAAAACGGAGTAAGGCCAAATGATCTTGGTGGACTCCAGTGTCTGGATCGACTTCTTCCGTGAAGGGGGAAGCTCGCAAAGTCAGACCTTGGCCCGTTGCTTGGGCGATTCCAGTGTGGAGGTCGGCATGGCCGATCTGGTGCTGTTTGAGGTCATGCGTGGGTTTCGCGAAGGGGGTTTGATGCGCCAAGCCCAAACACTCATGAGCGCATTGCCGCAGGTGGAAATCGGGGGCACAGCGCCCGTGTTAAAGGCGGCAGAGCGTTACCGGCAATTGCGCAGCCAGGGCCGCACCGTGCACAGCCCCATTGACGTGCTGCTGGCCAGTTACTGCATGACCCACAACCACGCGCTGTTGCACCGTGATGCCGACTTTGAATCACTCAAAACCCTGGGAGGGCTGGATACATGGCCGCATTGAAACCCTCGCCTAGCCCCATGCATGCCCACTTTGCCTTGCAAGCGCGGTACCACGTTTGGGCCACGCACCGGCTGCTAGAGGGGGTGATGCCCGTGTCCGACAATGACTATTTCAAAAATGTGGGACTGTTCTTCAAAAGCATTCATGGCACCTTGAACCATTTGCTGGTGGCCGAGCATTTGCTCTGGTACGCGCGTTTCTCAAAGGGCGCATCACCCGTGTTGGCGCTGGACACCGAGATTGAGCCAAACCGCGAACGCTTGGCGCAGGCACTCAACGGGGGCTCGGCCAACTGGTCGCATCTGATCAGCAACTGGCCTGTCGAGATTTTTGACGGCAATTTGAATTACCTGACCAGCAAGGGCGAGCCTCGGTCTTTGCCATTTGCACCGACCTTGTCGCATGTGTTTAACCATGCCACACATCACCGGGGGCAGATTACGGCAGCCTTGACGCACCTGGGGCACGAATGCCCGGAGCTCGATATGGTTTTCTTTCTTCAAGAACAGCAGAGTCAAAAAGCATGAGCACAGCCCTGAATATCGCCACCCAAGGCAGCATGCAGACCATCACCCTGTGCCGCCCTGACGTGCGCAACGCCTTCAATGACGAAGTGATTACGCAGCTCAAGGTGGCATTTGAAGAAGTGGCCCAGCGAAGTGATGTACGTTGCGTGGTATTGGCTGCCGAGGGCCCTGCCTTTTGCGCGGGTGCAGACCTGAACTGGATGCGCCGCATGGCCGATTACACCCGCGCCGAAAACTTGGCTGATGCAGGTGAGTTGGCCGCCATGTTGCGGGCCATTTACGAATGTCCCAAGCCCACCCTGGCCCGCGTGCAAGGCGATGTTTATGCCGGCGGCATGGGTTTGGTGGCTGCATGCGACATGGCTGTCAGCGTAGACACTGCCCACTATTGCTTAAGCGAGGTCAAGTTGGGCCTGATTCCGGCCACCATCAGCCCGTATGTGATCCGAGCCATGGGCCCCCGTGCAGCGCACAGGTATTTTTTGACCGCAGAGCGTTTCAGCGCGACCGAGGCGCACCGCATCGGATTTGTGCACGAGGTGGTGTGCGCCAACGATCTGGATACAACAGTCCAAGGCCTGACCCAAGCCCTTTGCAATGCGGGCCCCCACGCGGTGCGCGCCTGTAAGCGTTTGGTGCAAGATGTGGCCGAACGCGAGATTCATGATGCTTTGGTGCGGCAGACGGTGGAGGGCATCGCCGACATCCGGGCCACCCCCGAAGGTAAAGAGGGCGTGCAGTCCTTTTTGCAAAAGCGCAAACCCGGCTGGTTACAGGGATAAGACAGTGCGCATGAAACGCCTCCAATGGAGCTTGCTGGCAGGGCTGCTGAGCCTCACCCATGTGTGGGTGCAGGCCCAGGCGCAGGCCCAGGCGCAGACGCAGACGCAGACGCAGACGGCGGCCGAGACTTTGCCGGTTGCCAAAGATTTGCATGAAGTTGTTTTCAAGGTGCCGGTATCGGTGCAAGACTTGTACGGTCGGCGGGAGCAGCGCCAGATTCCTGTCACGGTATTTAAACCTGCAGGCGATGGCCCGTTCCCTATGGTGGTGTTCAACCATGGCCGCGCCACCAGCCGCGAAAAAATGGCACAGCCCTCGCGTTTTCGCTACGAGCAGCAAGCCCGCTATCTGGTGGGCAAGGGCTTTGTCGTGATGGTGCCCACAAGGGCGGGTTACGGCGAGACCTTTGATGGTTTCGACCCCGAGTCCAATGGTGGTTGCAGCCAACCGCGCATTGAACCCATGAGTTTGGCCGCATCGGATCAGGTGTTGGCGGTGGCTGAATTTGCCCGCAGTTTGTCCTATGTGGATGCCACACGTTGGTGGGTCATGGGGCAATCTGTGGGGGGCTTGACCGCTGTGGCAACGGTCGCTCGCAAGCCACCCGGCTTACAAGGCGCAGTCAACTTTTCCGGCGGCACCGGGGGCGATCCTGTAGGTCGGCCTGGGCGCTCTTGCGCCGTTGATCAAATTGGCCGACTCTGGAAAACCTGGGGCGCCCAGTCGCAAACGCCGATGCTCTGGCTTTATTGGGAGAACGATTTGTTCTGGGGCCCTCAAGCCCCGCGTGATTGGCACCGTGCTTGGGTCGAAGGGGGTGGGCAAGCCGAGTTTCATCAACTGGCGCCTGTCGGGCAAGACGGCCATTCAGGGTTTAGCCTCGACATGGACCGTTGGACGCCACTGGTTGATGCTTTCTTGGCCAAAGCAGGGTTCACCCAAGCGGCTTTGCCACCGGTTCCCGAGCCCAGTGATTTTGCGCAGATCGATCAAATAGACAAAGTGCCTGTAGGGGCGGAGACCCGACAAAACTTGTACACACGGTTTTTGGCAAGCCCCTTACCTCGGGCCTTTGCCATCGGGCCGGGGGGTGCGGGTTTTGCCACGGGCGATTGGGCCGTGGGGCGCGCTTTGGGTTTTTGCCAGGCCCGCCGTGGCATCAAGTGCAAGTTGTACGCCGTAGATAACCAAGTGGTTTGGAGAAATTAACATGTTCAAAAAAATACTCATTGCCAATCGCGGCGAAATTGCTTGCCGAGTGGCCGCGACCGCCCGACGCATGGGCATTAAAACTGTGGCGGTCTATTCAGATGCTGACGCGGGAGCCAAACATGTGCAAGCCTGCGACGAAGCCGTGCATGTGGGGGGCAACGCTCCTAAAGACAGCTATTTGCAATGGCAACGCATACTCGACGCCGCCAAATCCACTGGGGCCCAAGCCGTGCACCCCGGCTATGGTTTTTTAAGTGAAAACGAAGACTTCGCCAAGGCTTGCGCCGCAGCGGGGCTGGTGTTCATTGGCCCGCCTGCGTCGGCTATTTTGGCGATGGGCTTAAAGGCTGAGTCCAAGCGCCTTATGGAAAAAGCCGGGGTGCCTTTGGTGCCTGGCTACCACGGTGCGGACCAAGACCCTGCATTGCTGCAACGCGAAGCCGACCGCATCGGTTACCCGGCCCTCATCAAGGCCAGCGCGGGTGGCGGCGGCAAGGGGATGCGGGTGGTTGAAAAGTCCGAGGACTTCGCCGCCGCTCTGGCCAGTTGCCAGCGTGAAGCCATCAACAGCTTTGGCAGCGACGCCGTGCTGATCGAAAAATATGTGCAGCGTCCGCGCCACATCGAGATTCAGGTGTTTGGCGATACGCAGGGCAATTGCGTGTATTTGTTTGAACGCGACTGCTCGGTGCAGCGGCGGCACCAAAAAGTGCTCGAAGAAGCCCCGGCCCCCGGCATGACCGAGGCCCTGCGGGCGCAAATGGGTGCAGCTGCCGTGGCGGCGGCGAAGGCGGTGAACTATGTGGGCGCAGGCACGGTGGAGTTCATCGTCGAGCAAACAGCCTATGACCAACCCGAGTCCATGAAGTTCTTTTTCATGGAAATGAACACCCGCTTGCAGGTGGAGCATCCGGTGACCGAAGCCATTACCGGGCTGGACCTGGTGGAGTGGCAACTGCGCGTGGCCGGTGGTGAGCCCTTGCCTTTGCGGCAAGACCAGTTGCGCATTCAAGGGCACGCCATTGAGGCGCGCATTTGTGCCGAAAACCCCGACAATAATTTTTTGCCCGCCACCGGAACCCTGCAGGTTTACCGCAAGCCGCAAGCGGTCAGTTTTGAAAGAGGCAATGTGCGCATTGACGATGGCGTGCGCGAGGGCGACACCATCAGTCCGTTTTATGACTCGATGGTGGCCAAGTTAATCGTCCATGGCGATACGCGCGAGCAAGCCCTGGCCCGGCTTGACACCGCTTTGGCTCAAACCCATATCGTGGGCCTGAACACCAATGTTCAGTTTTTGCGCCATGTGGTGCGCTCATCGGCTTTTGCGCAGGCGCAGCTCGACACGGCCCTGATTCAGCGTGAGGCCTTGGTGCTGTTCAAGCAAGAAACCGTGGGCTTGCCTGCCGCCGTGGCTGCGGTGGTGGCGCACAGCCTGCACGCCGAAAAAGCCTTGCAGGGCCATGACCCTTTCAGTCAGCGCGATGGTTGGCAGTCGCACGGAGTGGCGCAGCGCCGCTTTGAGTTTGTGTGGCAAGAGCAGCCTTGCTCGGCCCGGCTGAACTATTTGCACGACGGTGCTTTGAGCCTTTCGCTGGAAGGCAATACCGGCATCAGCGATACCGCAAACAGTCCGTTGGCAGGCGTGTTGAGTTTCAGTGCCGATGGCGCGGGCTTATGGGTGCAGTGGGGCGATGCCCCCCGTTTGTTCAGTCAACTCGATTGGCAGGGTGAAACCGCGCACTTGTTTACGCCCCAAGGTGCCACGCGCATTACCGTGCTCGACCCGCTGGCGCATGCGGGTGAAACTGCACAAGAGGGTGGTCGCCTGACCGCGCCCATGCCCGGCAAAGTGGTGTCATTTGCAGTTAAAGCGGGAGATGCGGTGAAGGCCGGGCAAGCTCTGGCGGTGATGGAGGCCATGAAAATGGAGCACACCATCCATGCCCCCAAAGATGGCGTGGTGGCCGAACTGCTTTACGCCCCGGGTGACCAAGTGGCCGATGGGGCCGAGCTGATCAAGTTGGCCGTGTGAGTTTTTGCTTTGTGTCGGTGTCCGGGGCAAATGCACGGGCATGGCCTTGCTGACAAAATCCAGCCATGAATATAACGCTTTTCTTTGATGGCCTCACCCCCGATGCTTGGGTACAGGGGGTGCAGCAGGCCTTACCCCAAGCCCATGTTTCGGTTTGGGTGCCCGGTGCCCCTCAGGCCGATCACGCCATTGTCTGGGCCCCGCCACAGCAATTCATCGACGAACAGGCCGGTCTTAAAACCCTGTTCAACATTGGTGCAGGGGTGGACGCCTTGCTTCAGCTCAAGTTGCCACCTTCCTTGAAAGTGGTGCGCCTGGATGACGCGGGCATGTCGGTACAAATGGCCGAATTCGTTTGCCATGCAGTGATCCGGCATTTTCGTGAGCTGGACATCTACGACGTCGATGTCCAAACCGGACGTTGGTCTTACCGCAAACCCCGAAGCCGGGCCGACTTTTCTGTGGGGGTCATGGGCTTGGGCGTGTTGGGCGAGCGCGTAGCCAAAGCCTTGCAGGTGTTTGAGTTTCCGGTCAATGGCTTCAGCCGCAGCCCCAAAAGCTTGCCTGGCGTTCAGTGTTTCAGTGGCGATCAAGGCTTGGCGGGTTTTCTGGCCGCTACCCGGGTATTGGTTAACCTCATGCCACTCACGCCCGAGACCGAAAACATGTTGAACCACACCACCCTCTCGCAGCTCCAACCGGGCGGCTACGTCATCAACGTGGCCCGTGGCAAGCACTTGGTCGATGAAGACCTGATCGCCTTGATTGACAGCGGTCACCTGGCTGGCGCAACTCTGGATGTGTTTCGCACCGAGCCGCTGCCCGCAGAGCATGCTTTTTGGAAGCATCCCAAAATTACCGTGACCCCGCACACCTCAGCCCGCACCTTGCGCGAAGAAAGCATTGCCCAGATCGTGGGCAAAATTCAGGCTTTACAGCGCGGTGAGTCGATTCAGGGGGTCGTGGACCCCGCGCGTGGTTATTGAACAGAAAGAACGATTTCATGACTTTTCCATCCCTCGTCAGAATCATCGACGTTGGCCCCCGTGATGGATTGCAAAACGAAAAGCAACCCGTCCCTGCAGCCATCAAAATCGAGCTGGTGCACCGCTTGCAGGCGGCCGGCTTGAAAGAAATCGAAGTCACCAGTTTTGTCAGCCCCAAATGGGTGCCGCAAATGGCCGACAACGCCGAAGTCATGGCGGGCATCCGACGTCAAGCCGATGTGCTTTATTCAGTCCTCACCCCCAATATGCAGGGTTTTCAGGCGGCACTGGCCACACATCCCAATGAAATCGTCGTGTTTGGCGCGGCCAGCGAAGCTTTCAGCCAAAAAAACATCAATTGCTCGATTGCCCAAAGCATCGAACGCTTTGCCCCGGTGGTTCAGGCGGCGCTGGCGGCTGGCGTGAAAGTGCGAGGGGCCATGAGCTGCACCGTGGCTTGTCCTTATGAGGGCGATGTGGCCCCTGCTCAGGTGGCGTATTTGGCTGGTCTCATGAAGCAAATCGGCGTGCAGCGCGTGGATGTAGCCGACACCATTGGCGCGGGCACGCCCATCAAGGTTCAAAAGGCCATTGAGGCCACCTTGCAGCACTACGATGTGGCCCATATTTGCGGCCATTTTCACGACACTTATGGGCAGGCGCTGGCCAATACCATGGCCGCACTGCAAATGGGCGTCTGGAATTACCAGTCGTCGGTGGCGGGCCTGGGTGGCTGCCCTTACGCCAGAGGCGCAACCGGCAATGTGTCCACCGAAGACTTGGTGTACATGCTGCACGGCATGGGCATTGCAACAGGAATCGATCTCGATAAACTCATCGATGCAGGTGTCTTCATCAGCGAAGCGCTCGGCCGCAAACCCAACTCCCGTGTGGCGACCGCCCTGCTCAACAAACGTCAAGGCTGAAGATGTGTGGTTCCGAACTCAAAACCCTGCCTGAAGGCGTGCAGCGAGTCTCGCTCGCGCTGCAAGAAGCCGGGCATCCGCATGCCCCGGTCATGCTCAACGATGCTGCCCGCACGGCGCAAGAAGCCGCCGATGGGCTGGGCGTGCAACTGGGCCAGATCGCCAAGAGCGTGATTTTCAAGCGCAAAGAAGATGGCGCAGCTGTGTTGGTGGTCACCTCGGGCGACCGGCGGGTGGATGAGAAAAAAGTGTCTGCGCTGGTGGGCAAAGTCGGTCGTGCCGATGCCGATTTTGTCAAGGCGCAGACTGGTTTCACCATTGGTGGCGTGTCACCCGTGGCCCACTTGAACCCCTCTGTCACCTTGCTTGACCAAGATTTGTGGCGATTTGATGTGGTCTGGGCCGCTGCCGGGCATCCGCATGGTGTGTTCCAGTTGCAGCCCGAAGACCTCAAGCGCCTGACAGGTGCGCCGGTGGCCGATGTGGTGCAAGCTCTGCTTGAGGCCGGAATATGAGCGAACATTACTGGAAAAAACTCAGCGAAACCGCGCAGCGGGTATTGGCCCAGCCGGTGCCCCCTGAGCCCAATTCGATACCCTCGCCCTGTGTCTCGCTGTGTTTGATGCACCCCGATGCAGGCTGGTGCGATGGCTGCCTGCGGACCTTGCCCGAGATTGGGGGATGGAGCCGTGCCAGTGACGAAGAAAAACGTTTGGTGTGGACGCAAATACCTGAACGTCTGCGCCAACGCCGAGCCTTGGACCGCTGATTTCATCTTTAGCCAGTTGCTATACACCCCATGAAAACCATTCACTTCTACCTAGACTTTATCTCGCCTTACGCTTGGTTAGCGTTTGATGCCATGCCCCAGGCCCTAAAGGGCATCAGCTACCAGGTGGTGCACAAGCCGGTGGTGTTTGGGGCCATGCTGAAGCACCACGGGCAAATGGGGCCGGCCGAGATACCGGCCAAGCGTGATTGGACCTACCGCCAAGTTCAGTGGCTGGCACGCGCACAGGGAACCCCCTTGCAGTTACCAGCCAGTCACCCCTTTAATTCGCTCGCATTGCTGCGCTTGGCCACCGCATGTGACCCCGACGGGGAGCCCAACCGATTTGTCTGCGAGAAGATATTCCGGCATGTTTGGTGCACCGGCCTAGAGGGTGCAGACCCGGATCGTCTGAGCCTTTTAACCGCCGATTTGGCTCCCCAAAACGATGTTGCCAGCCCGCATGTCAAGCAATGCCTCAAGCAAAACACCGATGAAGCCATTGCCTTGAACTTGTTCGGCGTGCCGAGTTTTGTAGTCGATGGCCAGGTTTTTTGGGGCAACGACGCCCTGCCCATGTTGCGAGCGTATTTGCTGGGCGATCCTTGGTTCGCCAGCGACGAGTGGTGCCAGGTGGCCAAGCTGCCCGTGGGTATTCAGCGCAAAGCCTGAGCTTTTTACCTTGGGCTGCATAGCGTATAACGGGTTTGAATCCGATGACCCGATGGCCCGATCACCCGCTCATTCGATTACCGAGGCAAATCAGCCGCTTTGGCTTCAGCATCTTGAAGTTCGGATTCCCAGCGGTTCATCAGCCAAGCGTAAATCACCACGATGGCCAGAAAGACCAGGATGGAACCTTGTGCGGCCATCCAGAAATGAAAGGGCCAGCCCCCTAAATCAAAGGAAAGGTGACGGGCAAAAAAACCGGATCCAAAACTGGCCATGGCCCATGCCAGAAACAGCACCGCAATCAATTGACGGTGGCGTCTTTTTAAACTGGGGGAGGCTGCTGGGCGTTCAAACATGCGTCAGCATAAAGACAAAACAGCCTCGCCAGAACATGTTTTCCCTTGACGCATAAAAAAAGCCCACACAAAGGTGGGCTTTGGGTCATAAACCCCAAAGACCGCGAGGGGCCTTTGGGGTTTGAGGTCAATTGACCTGGGTACTGACGTCGCCTGGACGGCTGGGGTAGCGAACATGCTCGACCAGTTCCTGGATCTCGCGGCGGGGAGCCGGAGTCAGCAAACTGACAACGATGATGAGCGCAAATCCCAGTGGGACACCAAACACACCCGCAGAGATAGGCAAGATGCCATACCAGAGCTCAATGGGTGATGTGACACCAAAAATGCCACGCAGCCAAGGTTGGGTGGTCACCATGTAATACATGGTGATGCCCAAACCGCCCACCATCCCGATCACAGCCCCCCACTTATTGGCGCGCTTCCAGAAGATGCCCAAGGACAAAGCCGGGAAGAAGGCCGCAGCAGCAAACGAGAAGGCCGCAGAAACCAAGAACAGAATATCCGCCGGTTTTTGCGCCGCCACATAAGCTGCAGCCAAGGCCACGACCAGCAAAAGGATCTTTGAGATCATCACGCGACGGGAAGTCGGTGCGTTCGGGTCGATCATCTTGTAGTAAAGGTCGTGCGACAAGGCGTTGGCAATGGTCAGCAACAAGCCGTCAGCGGTAGACAGGGCTGCAGCCAGACCACCAGCGGCCACCATACCGGAGATCACGTAAGGCAAGCCACCGATCTCAGGTGTGGCCAGCACAACGATGTCACCACCGATGCGCATTTCACCCAATTGCAAGATGCCATCCTTGTTGATGTCGGCCACAGACAGCAATCCCGGATCCACCGTGGCCCATTGCCCGACCCAAGCCGGTAGTTTGTCAAACGGTGTACCCACCAAGACCGTGAAAATTTCGTATTTCACCAACACTGCCAAAGCGGGTGCAGTGAAATACAGCAAGAAGATGAAGAACAGCGACCAGGTCACCGAACTCCGTGCTTGCTTGACCGACGGTGTTGTGTAGTACCGCATCAGGATGTGCGGCAAAGCAGCCGTTCCCACCATCAAGCAGAACACCAGTGCAAGGAAGTTCAGACGCGAGGTGTTGAAAGTATCCTTGGCTTTTTGGTCGCCATTGGGATCACCCGCAAACTGGGCAGCGTGTCGAGGCATGCCTGCCAGAGGTTTGGCGCGCGCTTCATTGGCGGCCTTGGCGGCAGTCCAGGCTTTCTTGGCAGCTTCTTCGTCCTTGGGCAAGCCTGCTTGCGCTTTTTCAGCGGCGGTAATGTCCGCTGCTGGGGCGTTAGCGGCCTTCAAGTCCTCGATTTTTTTGGCTGCAGCGGCCTTGTCGGCTTCAAGCGCAGCTTTGACGTCTTTGAGCTTTTCACCCATGTCGTCAGCACGTTGCTTGAAGATGGCGATGACTTCCTTTTCTTTAGGATCGTCAATCAGTGCTTTTTCCTTTTCAGTCACTTTTTGCAGCTGGTAGCCATAAATCGCTTGTGGCACGGGCACGCCGGTTTGTTTAACCGACAACCACACCACAGGAATCATGTAAGCCACGATCAAGATGATGTATTGGGCTACCTGAGTCCAAGTCACGGCACGCATGCCACCCAAGAATGAGCAGACCAGAATACCGCCGAGGCCCAAGAAAATACCCAACTCAAAAGCCACACCCGTCAGGCGAGTGGTGATCAGGCCAACGCCATAGATCTGCGCGACGACATAGGTAAACGAGCACAGGATGGCGGCCAGAATACCAATCAAACGCGGCAGATTGCCGTCGTAGCGTGCCCCAAGAAAGTCTGGGATGGTGAATTGGCCGAACTTGCGCAGGTAAGGCGCAAGGAACAAAGCCACCAAGCAGTAGCCACCGGTCCAACCCATGATGAACGCCAGCCCGCCGTAGCCGGTCAGGTAAAGCGTTCCGGCCATGCCGATGAAAGACGCTGCCGACATCCAGTCGGCACCCGTTGCCATGCCGTTGTAGATGGCCGGTACACGTCGACCGGCCACGTAATACTCGGCCGCATCGTTGGTTCGACTCATCACGCCAATGCCGGCGTAAAGCAGCACGGTGGCTGCCAGGAAGATGTAGCCGATCCAATTACGGGGCAAGCCCATTTGTTCCAAGATGGCCAAAACGATCACAAAGACCGCAAAGCCACCGGTGTACCAAGCGTAAACCTTGTTAAGTTGTTGCTTGAACGCTGCATTGCTGGAGGCAGAAAACATGCCGCCTCCGGTTTCGGGGGTCATTCCAGCCATGATCAGTCCTCCTCAACTTCAGCCACGCCGTGTTCTTGATCCAGCTGGTTCATATAGCGCGCATAAAACCAGATGATCACCACGTAAATGATCAACGAACCCTGCGAGGCCATCCAGAAGCTGAAGGGCCAACCAAAGAAGTTGAAGTTCAGGTCACGAGCATAAAAGCTCACAACAAAGGTCACAACAAACCAAACGGCCATCAGTACCGCCGTGATGTTGAGATTTTTTTGCCAATATTGGCGATGCGATTCAGTCAATTCCATGAAAGAGTCTCCTTGTTGATGACGGCCTTTTCCACAACCGTCTTGAGCAATCCTGTTGCAGGAGGTCAATCCCGCAACTTTGCAACCGGATTGCAGCTTAGGCTCGGTTCGCTTGCGCGTTGATCCCGGTTTCGCTCATCAGCTGTGCAGCGACCTTGGGCTCAAACCCTTGGAGGTGGCGAATAATTTTCGCCACCTCTTCGGGCTCCTGTCGTTGTTCATGAATCCGGGCCAGTTGGTACCAGCCATGAGGGCTCATGGGTTGCAATTGGGTGTTGCGCTTGAGGGCGACAATGGCATCTTCTGCGCGTGAAAGTTGGATCAGTACCAGTCCAAGGCCATACCAAGCCCGGTCAAGGCGCTCGTCCAATGCCACGGCTTGCCGAAAGCTGTTTTCAGCAGCTTCGAGTTGTCCGAGCGTTTCCTGAATAAAACCCATATTGAACCAATGGGCGGCGCTGGGACCATGGTGGTCGCACAGTTCACGGTAATCTTGCAGGGCAGCCACCGTGTTGCCGCTTTGGGCCTTAAGGTGGGCCCGACTGGAAAGTATGTAAGCGTCCAGACCAAAACGGGCGGCCATTTTGTTGAAGGTTTCAAGTGCCAATGAACTTTGGCCGAACACAATTTGTGCCGTGGCCAGCCATTTCATTTGCAAGTAGGACCAGGACTTTTTCATTTGCAGCCCACCATCCCCACGCTCACGCAGTGCTCGATCTTGGCCAGTGTCACGGCAATGTAAAGCACGCTGACCATGAAAAATGCCACAAACCCATGGTGCTGAGTGGCCACCAAGGCCGGGGAAACCCAGCGGCCTAAGGCATGCCAAGGTTTGTTGAGCACCTGAAACAACTGATAGAACAAGTTGGAATCGCGCTTTTGACCTGCCAACAGGTAAAGCAAAGCCTGTCCTATCAGAGCGATAAGCCCGATGTAGAAGATCAGTTGAAGAATGTTCAGCAGTAAAAACACGACAACCTCATGGCGAATTGACCCATCAAAATGGCAACACTTTGTTGCGATTCGCTTTAAGTGCGACCTGTAAAACGGGAAATTGATAAATCTGATAATGACTTTTACGGTATTCGCTTACGGTTTTCTTACTGTGTGGGTATAGATTGCTTGATCTAGGGCAAATCCCAATAAGGTCAACCCTGATTGAAATGGGTTTTGGATCTGTCCAAAAAAACCGAAAACCCCTAAAGCAGTTTTTTAAGAACCCAAGTGGACATTGCTTTATCAAATGGCGTGATGTCACCTGTCATCGTTGACCTTTGGGTCAGCGAGCGTCAAAGCCGAATCGCTCGATGACTGGATGCAGGCGCTGGGTGTGAGCTGCGTACAAAGACATCAGGCGGCTGCTGATGTTTGGGCCACTGCGCAGTGGCTCTTGATCGCTTGTCGTCGATGGCGCGAACAAGGCCTGTTGATTTGCCCTCAGTTGAAAAATCTGGAGCGACAAAATCGTTGGCTTGAAAAATTACGTTCACAAGGCATGTAAGTTGCCGCCAAGTTTGGCGTCAGAACCGGGTCAGAGCACGCGTGCATAGTCTGATCACTGTCGCTCAATGGCACAGCATTTAATTGGAGACTTCAACACAATGGCTACAACAACTGAACCCCGTCCAATGTCGGCGGAAGAGAAGAAGGTGATTTTTGCCTCTTCTCTGGGCACCGTTTTTGAGTGGTACGACTTCTATCTCTACGGCTCATTGGCCGCCATCATTGCCAAGCAATTCTTCAGCGGTCTTGACGAAGGTTCTGCCTTCATCTTCGCGTTGTTGGCTTTTGCTGCTGGTTTCATCGTGCGTCCTTTCGGCGCGATCTTCTTCGGCCGCTTGGGCGACATGATTGGTCGCAAATACACCTTCCTGGTCACGATCCTGATCATGGGTGCATCAACCTTCATCGTGGGCATCTTGCCTAATTACGCCAGCATTGGCGTGGCCGCTCCCGTCATCCTGATCTGCTTGCGTTTATTGCAAGGCTTGGCTTTGGGTGGTGAGTACGGCGGTGCTGCCACTTACGTGGCCGAGCACGCACCTGCGGGTAAGCGTGGTGCTTACACCGCCTGGATTCAGACCACAGCGACTTTGGGCTTGTTCCTGTCTTTGATGGTGATTCTGGGCACACGGACCATCATTGGCGAAGAAGCCTTTGCCGATTGGGGCTGGCGCGTTCCGTTCATCGTCTCGATCATCATGTTGGTCATCTCGGTCTATATCCGTTTGAGCATGAACGAATCGCCTGCTTTCGTGAAAATGAAAGCCGAAGGCAAGACCTCCAAGGCGCCGTTGTCTGAATCTTTCGGTCAGTGGAAAAACCTCAAGATCGTGATCTTGGCCCTGATCGGTTTGACCGCTGGTCAAGCTGTGGTTTGGTACTCCGGTCAGTTCTACGCTTTGTTTTTCTTGACACAAGCGTTGAAAGTGGACGGCGCTACCGCCAACATCATGGTCGCGATCTCGCTGATCATCGGCACACCGTTCTTCATCGTGTTCGGCTCTTTGTCTGACAAGATTGGCCGCAAGCCCATCATTCTGGCCGGTTGCTTGTTGGCCGCATTGACTTACTTCCCCGTGTTCAAGGCATTGACCAAGGCTGCCAACCCAGACTTGTACGCTGCCCAAGCCGCATCACAAGTGGTGGTGATTGCTGACCCAGCCGAGTGCTCGTTCCAGTTTAACCCCACAGGTACCAAGAAATTCACCTCTTCTTGCGACGTCGCAAAGCAACGTTTGGCTGGCGCTTCGGTGAGCTACTCCAACGAAGTGGCTGCTGCTGGTACACCTGCCATCATTAAGGTGGGCGACACCGTGGTGAATGTGAAGTATTCGGCTGAAGACGTGGCTGCTGCCAAGGCTAAGGCTGAGGAAAAGCTGGCCGCTCTGAACGCTGCTGAACCCAAAGATGCCAAAGCCATCGAAGCTGCCACCAAGTCTGTCAAAGACCTGAGCAACGAGAAGACCGCTGGTGCGACTTTGCTTGCATCCAACTTGGGCGCTGCACTCAAAGCTGCGAACTACCCGGTCAAAGCCGACATGGCCAAGTTCGACAAGGTCACCGTCATCATCATCCTCTCCTACTTGGTGTTGTTGGTGACCATGGTCTACGGTCCTATTGCCGCCATGCTGGTCGAGATGTTCCCAACCCGCATCCGTTACACCTCCATGTCCTTGCCTTACCACATTGGTAACGGCTGGTTCGGTGGCTTGCTGCCCACAACCGCCTTCGCCATCGTGGCCCAGACCGGTAACATGTACAACGGTTTGTGGTACCCGATCATCATCGCCGGTGCAACCGTCGTGATTGGTGGCTTGTTCATCAAAGAAACCAAAGACGTGGACATCTACGCCGACGACTGATGGTTTTGTAAGCATCCCGGGGTGACTCGGGTGCTAAATTCTGGGCCTTCCCTCTGTGGAGGGCCTTTTTCATTATTGGAGTGAAACTATGTGGAAAATTGTTGTTGGATTTGTTGTCTTTGCCGGCTTGGCTTTGTATGTCATCAGCAAAGGCGGTGACAGTTTGGACATGAGCGGTGAAAAGCACGGTGCAGATGCCGTGCACAGTGAGCCAGCCAAGGCGGCTGCCCCTGCTGCTGCGCCTGCGGCTGCCCCTGCTGCCCCTGCGGCTGAGGCCAGCACAGCCAAATAAGGTTTTTGTTATCTGGTCCAGAAGCCATCAAGGCCTTTGACCCAAAGCCACGCAGTTGCGTGGCTTTTTTTTGGCTTGTCGGTCGGCATGCCATGTCGGCCCTAGAATGTTTGGCCTTCACCCTAAAAAGCCCAGCATGTCCCAAGGTCTCATCCGCATTCGTGGTGCCCGTCAGCACAACCTCAAAAATATTGATCTGGACATCCGCACGGGAGAGTTGACGGTGGTGACCGGCCCCAGCGGTTCGGGTAAATCCAGTTTGGTGTTTGACACCCTGTTTGCCGAGGGTCAGCGCCGTTATGTAGAGACTTTCAGTGCCTACGCCCGGCAGTTTTTGGACCGCATGGACAAACCCGCTGTGGACAAAGTCGAGGGCGTGCCCCCTGCTATTGCGATTGACCAGACCAACCCCGTGCGCAGTTCCCGCTCTACGGTGGGCACCATGACCGAGCTGAACGACCACCTCAAGCTGTTGTTTGCCCGGCTCGGACAGTTGTTTGACAAGGACACCGCCCAGCCTGTGCGCCACGACACGCCGGAAACCATTTATGCCGAACTGGCCACTCGGGCCGCGCAAGCGCAAGACCCGCGCTTGTACCTGACCTTTCCGGTTGAGCTGCCAGCCAACACCAGCGCTGATCAAGTGGCGCAATGGTTATCGGCCAGTGGTTTTACCAAGGTCCAGGCCGAGCGCGAAGTGGCCACGCCCACCGGCCCGCGCAAGGTGCTGGATGTGATTGCCGACCGCTTCAAAATAGGCACCGCCGAAAAAGCCAGGGTGGTCGAAGCCATCGAGGTGGCCCTGAAACGGGGTGGGCGTCTCAATGTTTATGTCGACGCCCCCTTAGGCACAGAAGCCGAGGGCGCATCGGGTTCATCCGAGGCCGCTTTGGATATTTGGCGGTTTTCCACTGGTCTGCATTGCCCCGACAGCGACCAACGTTACACCGACCCGATTCCCTCGATGTTTTCTTTCAATTCGGCGGTGGGTGCTTGCGAAACCTGCCGGGGTTTTGGTCGCGTGATTGGCGTGGATTACGGTTTGGTCATCCCCAACCCCAAACTCACCTTGCGGGCTGGGGCCATCAAAACACTTCAGACGCCCGCCTGGCAAGAGAATCAGGACGACCTGATGCGCCACGCCGAAGCCGCGGGCGTTCCGCGTGACACGCCTTGGGAGAAACTTACTCAGGCCCAGAAAGATTGGGTCATCAAGGGCTCGCCCGAGTGGAAAGGGCGTTGGAACCACCAGTGGTACGGCATCAAACGCTTTTTTGAATACCTGGAAAGCAAGGCCTACAAGATGCACATCCGTGTGCTTTTGTCCAAATACCGCAGCTACACCGAATGCCCCACTTGCAATGGTGCCCGCCTTAAAACTGAGAGTTTGCTGTGGCGGATTGGCAGCCACGACAACGCCGATGGCGTGTTGCCCTTAGCCAAGCGTTTCATGCCGGCCGGGGTCAAATGGTCGCGTGCGCAGTTGGAGGCACTGCCGGGCCTGAGCCTGCACGACATGATGATCATGCCGATAGACCAGTTGAGGCGTTTCTTTGACCGCATGAGTGCCACAGCAGTGGCCCTGGCTTCAGCAGACGCCGAAGCACAAGCCCTGAAGCTGTTGCTCGAAGAGATCACCACCCGACTCAAATACCTGTGCGATGTGGGCATTGGCTACCTCACACTCGACCGCCAAAGCCGCACGCTGAGCGGCGGTGAGGTGCAACGCATCAACCTCACCACGGCTCTGGGCACCTCGCTGGTCAACACCTTGTTTGTGCTGGATGAGCCCAGTATTGGTCTGCACCCCCGTGACATGGGCCGCATCACTCAGGCCATGCACCGCTTGCGCGATGCGGGCAACACGCTGGTGGTGGTGGAGCACGACCCGGCGGTCATGTTGGCCGCTGACCGCATGATCGACATGGGCCCGGGGCCGGGTGAGCGCGGCGGCCAGATTGTGTTTGATGGCAGCACCGCAGACCTGCGCCATGCCGACACACTGACGGGCGCCTATCTGGGTGGCCGCAAGCAAGTGGGCCTGGGTTTCAAGCGCATGGTCACCGACAGCACGCCGCGCCTGATTCTGGAGGGCGCACGCGAACACAACCTGCAAAACATCGACGTCGATTTTCCGCTGCAACGCTTGGTCACCGTCACGGGCGTGAGCGGCTCTGGCAAGTCGAGTTTGATTCAAGATGTGCTGGCCCCTGCTCTGATGCGTCATTTTGGCAAGGCCACCGAAACGCCTGGTGCACATGACCGCCTGCTGGGTGCCGACCACCTGAGCGATGTGGTGTTCGTGGACCAATCACCCATTGGCAAAACCGCTCGCTCCAACCCCGCCAGCTATGTGGGCGCTTGGGATGCGGTGCGCGAGATTTTTGCCATCGCGCCCTTGTCGCGTCAACGCGGCTACACGGCCAGCAAGTTCAGCTTCAATGGCGGGGATGGCCGCTGCCCCACTTGCGGGGGATCGGGTTTTGAACACGTTGAGATGCAGTTTTTGTCAGACGTGTACCTGCGTTGCCCTGATTGCGATGGCAAGCGTTATCGGCCCGAGATTCTGGAGATCAAGGTCGAGCGTCAGGCCATGGGCGAAGCCAAGGCACGCCACCTGAACGTGGCCGACGTGCTGGACCTGACCGTCAGCGAGGCCGCTGCTTTGTTTGCACAAGACCGCGACGTGATTCGGGCTTTGCAGCCCATCGTCGATGTGGGCCTCGAATACGTCAAGCTGGGGCAACCCGTGCCGACCTTGTCGGGGGGCGAGGCGCAACGCCTGAAGCTGGCAGGATTTTTGGCCGAAGCCGCCAAGAGCGCGTCCAGCAGTCGCCAGAGTCTGGCGCGCAAGGGCACCTTGTTTTTATTTGACGAGCCCACCACCGGGCTGCATTTTGACGACATTGCCAAGCTCATGCGCGCTTTGCGCAAATTGCTAGAAGCGGGGCATTCGCTCATCGTGATCGAGCACAACCTTGATGTGATCCGCGCCAGCGACTGGTTGATTGATCTGGGACCTGAGGGCGGCTATGCCGGGGGCCTGATCGTGGCCCAGGGCACGCCCGAAGAAGTGCGTTCGCACACCGCCTCGCACACGGGTCAGGCTTTGCGTGACTATGCCGAGTCCATGGGGGAGGTGCACGGGGCCCAAGAGGCTGTGCCGGCCTATCTGAAGCCTGCCAAAACAGTGAATCCCCTGACGGCTCCAAGCCCAAAGGTCGTTCAAAACAACCACATTCAGATTGTCAATGCCAAGGAGCACAACCTCAAAAACCTGAGCGTCAATATTCCGCGTGGCAAATTCAATGTGGTGACGGGGGTCAGCGGCTCCGGCAAGTCCACCCTGGCATTTGACATTTTGTTTAATGAAGGTCAGCGCCGCTACCTGGAAAGCTTGAACGCCTATGCCCGTTCCATCGTGCAGCCCGCAGGCCGCCCCGAGGTGGATGCGGTGTACGGCATTCCACCGACCGTGGCCATTGAGCAGCGTCTGTCGCGCGGCGGTCGCAAATCCACCGTGGGCACCACCACCGAAGTCTGGCATTTCTTGCGTTTGCTCTACGTCAAGCTGGGCATTCAGCACTGCACGCATGACGGCACGCCTGTGCAGCCGCAAACGCCCGACAGCATCGTGGCGCAGCTTATGACGCAATTCAGGGGGCAGCACATTGGGCTGCTGGCGCCCTTGGTCATCAACCGCAAGGGGGTCTACACCGAATTGGCTGATTGGGCACGCCCGCGTGGGTACACCCATTTGCGCGTCGATGGTGACTTTTTGCCGACTCAGGGGTTCCCGCGCATTGACCGATTCAAAGAGCACAACATCGAATTGCCCGTGGCCAGCCTTGATGTGCTGCCCAGCAACGAAGCTGATTTGCGCCAAGCCCTCAGCAAAACGCTAGAGCACGGCAAAGGTGTGGTGCATGTACTCAGCGATTTGGGTGACCTGCGTGAGACCATGTTCAATGGCGAATCCACGGCCCGGATTGGGCAACATCGGGTGTTCTCGACTTTGCGTGCCTGCCCCCAATGCGCCACCTCGTATGCCGAACTTGACCCGCGCTTGTTTTCGTACAACAGCAAGCACGGTTGGTGCCCAGATTGCGTGGGCACGGGCGTCAAACTGAGCAAGGACGAGCGCCAGGTGTTCGACGATTCGGTGCGTGACGACAAAGACAAAGGCCGTGAGCAAACCTTTGCCGAACCGGAAATTGAAGATTTGGCCAATGTGGCGTGTCCTTCTTGTGAGGGGACCCGTTTGAATGCGACGGCTCGGGCTGTTCGCTTGGGCTCGCAGCCGGGTCAAGGCTGGCGCATCACCGACATTGCCAGTCTCTCGGTGACCGAGGTGCGGCAATGGGTGGAGAGCTTGCATTTGCTTGGGCGCGATGCCGACATTGCCCGAGACCTGCTGCCCGAGATCAAAAGCCGCTTAGAGTTTTTGGAAGAGGTGGGCTTGAACTACCTCACGCTAGACCGTGGAGCCCCCACTTTGTCTGGCGGTGAGGCGCAGCGCATTCGTTTGGCAGCCCAGTTGGGCAGTAATTTGCAGGGGGTTTGTTATGTGCTGGACGAGCCCACCATCGGTTTGCATGCCCGCGACAATCAGATTTTGCTGAACGCCCTGCACAAACTCGGCGAAAAAGGCAACACGCTGGTGGTGGTGGAACACGACGAAGACACCATTCGCCGAGCCGATCACATCATCGACATCGGGCCTAGTGCGGGCAAACGTGGTGGTCGTCTGGTGGCCGAAGGCTCCGTGGCAGACATCACGGCTTCTGCCGACTCCCAAACCGGGCGTTATTTGCTGCATGCCATGAAGCACCCGCTGCAAACCCGGCGGATGGTGCAAGCCTCTGCCCGAAACGATACTGCGGACCTGCAATGGCTTAGCCTGACGGCGGCCAATTTGCACAACCTGCGCAAAGTCGATGTACAGGTGCCTCTGAAACGCTTGGTGGCCGTCACCGGGGTCAGTGGTTCTGGTAAATCCACCTTGGCGCGCGATGTGTTGCTGACCAATGTGCAGGCGCTGGTGGGCCAACGCTCTACTTTTGCCGGCCGTACCGCACAAGATGCGGGGCACCGCGTACCGCTGACCGCTTGCACCCATGTGCAAGGCTTTGAAACCATTGACCGCGTGTTGGAGGTCGACCAGACCCCGATCGGCAAAACGCCTCGCTCGTGCCCCGCCACTTACATCGGGTTTTGGGACACCATCCGCAAATTGTTTGCTGAGACCTTAGAGGCCAAAGCCCGTGGCTACGCTGCCGGGCGCTTCAGCTTCAATACCGGTGAAGGCCGCTGCCCCGGCTGCGAGGGCCAGGGCATGCGCACCATCGAAATGAGCTTTTTGCCCGATGTGAAAGTACCTTGCGAGACCTGCCGAGGGGCCCGATTCAGCCCGGAAACCCTGGCCGTCACTTGGCGCGGCAAGAGCATTGGCGATGTATTGCAGATGGAAGTGGACGAGGCCGTGGACTTTTTTGCCACCATGCCCAGCATTGCCCACCCCTTGCAGTTGCTCAAAGACGTGGGTCTGGGTTACCTGACCTTGGGCCAGCCTTCGCCCACTTTATCTGGTGGCGAGGCCCAGCGCATCAAGTTGGTGACCGAGCTGACCAAGGTGCGCGACGAAGTGGGCAAACGTGGCAACAAAGCACCGCACACGCTTTATGTTTTGGACGAACCCACCGTGGGCCTGCACATGGCCGATGTGGACAAACTTATCAGCGTGTTGCACCGCTTGGTGAACGCCGGACACAGCGTGATCGTGATCGAGCACGACCTGGATGTGATTGCCGAAGCCGACTGGGTCATTGACCTGGGCCCGGAGGGGGGCAATGCCGGGGGCCGCATCGTGGCCGCCGCCACCCCCGAAGAGCTGGTGCGTCTGGGTACGCACACGGGGCGGGCACTGGCCCCGGTGTTGGCCAGGGTTTGAACCGACAGCGGCTGCGGCCTGAAGCTCCTGATTTACCCTTGGACGCTCAGGTGGTTTGATTTTCGGCTTGGTTTTGGTGCAAAATAGAACGGTCGTTCTTTTTTGATTGCCATGACCCTGCCTAAAATTTCCTCCAAAGTCGAGAGCCTGACCGGACCCGAAACGGGGCGGCGCGTTTTGATCAAGGGCCAACAGACCAAGTCGGTGATCGTGGATGCCGCCTTGGGTTTGGCGTCGCAAATTGGCTTGGAAGGTTTGTCCATTGGGGCCGTGGCCGAGGTCACGGGCATGAGCAAGTCGGGTGTGTTTGCCCACTTTGGTTCCCGCGAAGAATTGCAAATCTCGGTCATCCGCGAGTACCACGACCGTTTTGAGGCCAGCGTTTTTTATGCGGCCATGCAAATGCCCCGTGGGGTGGCGCGATTGCAGGCCTTGTTTGACAACTGGATTGTGCAAACCTCGGCCGAAATCGATTCCGGGTGCATCTATATCAGTGGTGCGGTGGAGTTTGACGACCGCAGCGGCCCGGTGCGCGATGCCCTGGCTTCTTCGGTGGCTACTTGGCAAAACGCACTGCGCCGGGCTGTAGAACTGGCACAAGAGGAAGGGCATCTCAGTCAAGCAGCCGACGCCCACCAGATCGCCTTTGAGATCCATGGCCTGATTCTGGCGCTGCACTACGAAGCCCGTTTTTTGCGCAACCCCAGCGCCACCCAACTTGCCCGCATGGGTTTTGCGCACATTTTGGCGCGTTATGCCATTGCAACGCCTGCGGCCGTGGTCGATTCAGCCAAGCGCCCCAAACCCTTATCTGTCACCCCAGTCCCACGCAAATCTGCGACCCGCTGATCCTGTTTTTATCTGCTTACTCTATTTATTGAAGGAATTGACATGCCCGTTTACAACCCGCCATTGCGCGATATGCAGTTTGTATTGCACGAGTTGCTCCAGGTGAGCGATGAGTTCAAGGCTTTGCCCAGGCACGCCGACACCGATGCCGACACCATCAATGCCGTATTGGAAGAAGGTGGCAAGTTCGCCGCCGAAGTGGTGTTTCCGATCAATATTTCTGGCGATACCCAAGGTTGCACGCTCAACCGGGACACCCACGAGGTCAAAGCCCCCGATGGCTTTAAAGCCGCCTATGCGCAGTACGTGGCCGGTGGCTGGCCTTCGCTCAGTTGCGACCCCGAATATGGCGGGCAAGGTTTGCCGTTCGTGGTGAACCAGTGCTTTTATGAAATGCTCAACTCGGCCAACCAGGCTTGGACCATGTACCCCGGCCTCTCGCACGGGGCTTACGAATGCCTGCATGCGCACGGAACGCCCGAGCAAAAAGCCATGTATTTACCCAAAATGACCTCTGGCGAATGGACCGGCACCATGTGCCTGACCGAGCCCCATTGCGGGACCGATTTGGGGCTGCTGCGCACCAAGGCCGAGCCGCAAGCCGACGGCACTTACCGCATCACCGGGCAAAAAATCTTCATCAGCGCCGGTGAACACGATTTGGCCCCCAACATCGTGCACCTGGTGTTGGCCCGTTTGCCCGATGCGCCTCCCGGCAGCAAAGGCATCAGCCTGTTCATCGTGCCCAAGTTCAAATTGACGGCAGAAGGCGCCCCGGGTGAGCGCAACGGCATTTATTGCGGCGGGCTGGAGCACAAGATGGGCATTCATGGCAACGCAACGTGCCAAATGGTGCTCGACGAAGCCGTGGGCACCTTGGTCGGGCAGCCGAACAAAGGTTTGGCGGCCATGTTTGTGATGATGAACGCGGCCCGCCTGGGGGTTGGCAACCAGTCGCTTGGCTTGACCGAGGTGGCGTATCAAAACGCCTTGGCCTATGCCAAAGACAGGGTGCAAATGCGTTCCCTCACGGGCGTCAAGGCGCCTGGCAAACCTGCTGACCCGATCATCGTGCACCCGGATGTGCGCCGCATGCTGATGACGGCCAAAGCCTACGCCGAAGGCGGACGGGCGCTGGCTTGCTACTGTGCCTTGTTACTCGACAAAGAGATTCACCATCCGGACGAAGCCGTGCGTGCCGAAGCCGCCGAAATCGTGGCCTTGCTCACCCCCATCGTCAAAGCGTTCACCACCGACAACGCCTGGGAGGCCACATCGGCCTGCCAACAAGTCTTTGGTGGTCATGGCTACATCAAGGAGTGGGGCATGGAGCAGTTTGTGCGCGATGCCCGCATCAACATGATTTACGAGGGCACCAACACCATTCAGTCGCTGGATTTGTTGGGTCGCAAGGTGTTGGGCAACCAAGGGGCCACACTTAAAAAGTTTGGCCATTTGGTTGAGCAATTGGTCAAGGCCGAAATGGCCAACGAAGCCATGGCCGAGTTCATCAAGCCTTTGGCTGATCTGGGCCAGAAGTTGACCCAAATTACAGGTGAATTGGGCATGAAAGCCTTGAGCAATGCCGACGAGGTGGGTGCTGCCGCGGTGGATTATCTGCGCGTGGTGGGCCACTTGGTGTTGGGTTATTTTTGGGCCCGTTCGGCTCAGGTCGCGCTCAAAAAGCTGGCTGAGGCCGAAGAAGAAGCACAACGCCCGGACCCCTTCTACCAGGCAAAATTACAAACTGCGCGCTTTTACTTCACGCGCCTCATGCCCGAAACCGCCAGCCTCATGCGCCGTATGCGTGCTGGCAGTGAGGTCTTGATGGACACCGATGCGGCGCTGGCCTGATTTTGACAACCCGACCGAAAGAACAACATGATCAAACCCGTATTCGTCTTGAGTCTCAGTTTGTTGGCTTTGTCCGCCCAGGCCCAAATGAGTCCCCTGGGCTTGTGGCGAACCATAGACGACGACACCAACCAGCCCAAGGCCGAAGTTCGCATCAGCCAAAACGCTGCAGGGGTTTTGTCGGGCGTGCTCGAAAAATCATTGCTGACCAAGCCCGGCACCGAACCGAATTGCAATTTGTGCTCGGATGACCGCAAGGACAAACCGAAAATTGGCCTCGAAATCATCCGGGGCGGTCAAGCAAGCGACGGTAAATTGGTCTGGGAGGGTGGAAAAATTCTTGATCCCGAGAATGGCAAGAACTACAGCCTGCGCTTGACCCCCATTGACGGGGGCAAAAAACTCGAAGTCCGTGGCTACATTGGTGCGCCTTTGTTGGGCCGTACCCAAACCTGGATTCGGGTCCAATAAGCCACGCCAGCCCCGAACCAACACCGCAGACCCAACCAAGGAATTCCATGTCTGACATCCTGACCCACACCGACGCAGGGGTGATGACCATCACCTTCAACCGTCTGGACAAGAAAAATTCGATCACTGCCGCCATGTATGCCGCTATGGCCGATGCCGTGGCGTTGGCCGCAACCGATGCCAGCGTGCGGGTGGTGTTGTTTCAGGGCCATGAGAGCATCTTCAGCGCGGGCAACGACATTGGGGACTTTTTGAACCAGCCTCCCAGCACACAAGAGTCGCCCGTTTTCCGTTTTTTGCGCGGTATTGCCACCTTTGAAAAGCCCCTGTTGGCCGCCGTGGCCGGGCCTGCGGTGGGCATTGGCACCACCATGCTGTTCCATTGCGATCTGGTTTACGCGGGGGACAACGCTGCATTTTCCATGCCCTTTGTCAACCTTGGCCTGTGCCCGGAGGCGGCCTCCAGCCTCTTGGCCCCCCGCATGTTTGGCTACCATCGCGCAGCCGAAGCCTTGCTCATGGGTGAGCCCTTTTTTGCCGAAGCGGCTCAAGAAGTTGGTTTGGTCAATCGCGTTGTGCCTCCCACCGAGGTCAACGGCTACGCCCAGGCCCAGGCGCGCAAACTGGCCGCCAAACCCTTGTCATCGCTCATTGAAACCAAACGTTTGATGAAGGGCAGTTTCCAGCAAGATGTCTTGCAAAAAATGGCCGAAGAAGGCCAAAGCTTTGGACGCATGCTGCGCGAGCCCGCTGCCAAAGAAGCTTTTGGTGCTTTTATGGAAAAGCGTAAACCCGACTTTTCAAAGCTTTAAACCGATAGGCCAGTCGCTTGGGCCTGTAGACTCGCCCACACTGATCTATTTGAAAAGCCAGGCATGTCCCATCGCTCCACCTCCCCGGTCGTTCTTGAACCCGAATACATCGAAGGCTTCCGTCAGATTTTTGAAGAAAAGATTGTTTTCAACAAAACGCTGGGCCTGAAACTGACCCAAGTCTCACCCGAAGGGGTGGTGGCCCGAATCGACATGAAGCCCGAACTGGTGGGGCACTTCGCCTACTACCGGGTTCATGGGGGCGTCATCAGTGCCGTGTTAGACGCCATTGGCAGCGCAGCCGTCATGGCGGCTATGGCGGCCAAGCACATGGACGAGACCCCCGCCAAGCGCCTTGAACGATTTTCCAAGTTGGGCACCATTGACCTGCGCGTCGACTATCTGCGCCCGGGCATCGGTGAATACTTCACCATCACGGCCAACGCTTTGCGGGTGGGCTCCCGAGTCGGTTCTTCGCGCATGGAGTTTTGCGGGCCCGATGGCACCTTGATGTCAACCGGCGCTGCGGCTTACATCGTGTCTTGAGGTTGCCGACCCGAGCGGCACAAGCACGGGCTCATTCAGCAGGAACCACCCGGGGCTGACCCAGTTCGTCCACGGCCACATAGGTCAGGTGGGCTTCGGTTACCTTGATGTATTGGCCTTGCAAGGTCATCCGCTCGGCAAACACCTCTACCTTGACAGTGACGGAAGTGCGGCCAACTCGCACGATGCGTGAGAAGAACGACAGCAAATCGCCCACTTTCACGGGTTGCTTGAAGATGAACTCGTTGACGGCCACCGTGACCATGCGGCCTTTGATGCGGCGGGCAGGCAGGACCGCCCCGGCCAAGTCCACTTGGGCCATGACCCAGCCACCGAAGATGTCGCCACTGGCATTGCAGTCGGCCGGCATGGGGATGACCTTGAGCACCAGCTCCTGGTCGGTGGGCAAAGTCACGGTGTTGGGGTGTGGAGATTCAGACATGGGCACAATCAAGGGTTAACGTTGAATTGGATTGTCCCCTATGCGCCAACACGGCGAAAGCTCTGCACCTGCTGCCCCAACTTCTGGTCACTCGAAAGGCCTTGCGCCCCCGGCGTCCTCTGGCGGCGACTGGAAAACTTTGTCGCGCTTGTTGCCCTATTTGTGGCAATACAAATGGCGTGTGGTCATTGCGCTCAGTCTGATGGTGGGGGCCAAACTGGCCAATGTGAGTGTGCCCTTACTGCTCAAGGAACTGGTAGACGCCATGAGCCTGAAACCGGGTGACCCCCAGGCGGTTTTGGTGGTGCCGGTGGCTTTGTTGGTCGGTTATGGCGCTTTGCGCTTGCTGACCTCCGCATTTACCGAGTTGCGTGAGCTGGTGTTTGCCAAAGCGACCCAGGGGGCATCGCGCAGCATTGCTTTGCAGACTTTCGAGCATTTGCATGCACTGAGTTTGCGTTTTCACCTTGCGCGCCAGACCGGCGGCATGACGCGTGACATTGAACGGGGCGTGCGGGGCATCGAGTCACTGATTTCTTATTCGCTTTACAGCATCATCCCAACGCTTGTTGAGGTCGGCTTGGTGCTGGCCATTTTGGCGGTGAAATTTGATGCCTGGTTTGCAATCATCACGCTGTTGGCCCTGATTTTTTACATCGTCTTCACGGTCCGCATCACCGAATGGCGAACGCAATTTCGCAAGCAAGCCAATGAATTTGATTCGGCGGCGCATACCCGCGCCATCGATTCCTTGCTGAACTACGAAACGGTCAAGTATTTTGGCAACGAAGTGTTTGAGGCCGGGCGTTACGACGAAAGCCTAGAGCGTTTGCGCATGGCCCGACTCAAGGCACAAACCACCTTGTCGGTGCTCAATACCGGGCAGCAACTCATCATTGCGGCGGCTTTGGTGACCATGCTGTGGCGCGCCACTGAGGGCGTCGTGGCGGGTCGCATGACCTTGGGCGATCTGGTCATGATCAACGCCTTCATGATCCAGTTGTACATTCCGCTCAACTTTTTGGGCGTGCTTTACCGCGAGATCAAGCAAAGCCTGACCGACCTCGAAAAAATGTTTGTGCTGATGGACCGTGAACGCGAGGTGGCCGATGCGCCGGACGCACAGGCCTTGGCTTTAAAGGGTGCGCCCGACGTGGTGTTTGACCGCGTGTCGTTTGCCTATGAAAGCGATCGTCCAATCCTCAAGGACATCAGCTTCACCATTCCGGCGGGTAAAACGGTGGCAGTGGTCGGCCCCTCGGGTTCGGGTAAGTCCACCCTGGCGCGCTTGATGTTTCGTTTTTACGATGTCCAGCAAGGCTTTATCCGCATCGCGGGCCAGGACATCCGGCAAGTTACTCAGTCGAGTGTGCGCAAGGCGTTGGGCATCGTGCCGCAAGACACGGTGTTGTTCAACGACTCCGTGGCCTACAACATTGCGTATGGCCGTCCGGGGGCCAGTCAAGCCGACATTGAGGGCGCGGCGCGTGCTGCCCGCATTCATGATTTCATTGCCTCGACCCCCAAGGGCTATCAGACCTCGGTGGGCGAGCGCGGCTTGAAGCTCTCGGGTGGCGAAAAACAGCGTGTGGCGATTGCCCGAACCTTGCTGAAAGACCCGCCGATTTTGGTCTTTGACGAAGCCACCTCGGCCCTGGATTCGGCCAACGAGCGCGCCATTCAGGCCGAACTGGCCAGCGTGGCGCAAAACAAGACCACGTTGGTCATTGCGCACCGCTTGTCCACGGTGGTGGATGCGCACGAAATACTGGTGATGGAGGCCGGGGAAATCATCGAACGTGGCCATCATGCCGAACTGTTGGCCCGCCAAGGGCGCTATGCCAGCATGTGGGCTTTGCAACAAAATTCTGAAGCGCCGTCCGCTTTATCGGCGCCAGCTGCCGCGACATAATTCAGCATGGAAACCAAATGGCTTGAAGATTTTGTTAGTTTGGCTGAGACCCGCAGTTTCAGCCGATCAGCCCAATTGCGGCATGTCACGCAACCCGCTTTTTCGCGTCGCATTCAGTCACTTGAGGCTTGGGCTGGCGCTGATTTGGTAGACCGCAGCTCCTACCCCACCAAGCTCACGCCTGCAGGTGAAACCCTGTATGCGCAGGCGCTGGAGATGTTGCAATCCTTGCAAAACACCCGAGCCATGTTGCGTGGGCACAATTCGGCCGGGCAAGATTTCATCGAGTTCGCTGTGCCCCATACCCTGGGGTTTACTTTCTTCCCGTCGTGGGTGGCCAGCCTGCGTGAGGGGTTTGGCCCGATCAAAAGTCGCCTGATTGCGCTCAATGTGCACGATGCGGCCATGCGGCTGGTAGAGGGCGGTTGCGATGTGTTGATTGCTTATCACCACCCCTCGCAGCCTTTGCAACTGGATGCTGAGCGCTACGAGATGGTGGTTTTGGGTCAGGAAGTCATTGCCCCTTATGCCAAAGCCGGTCCGGACGGGCGGGCGGTTTTTGCCTTGCCGGGTGCGGTAGCCAGGCCCTTGCCTTATTTGGGTTATGCCCCGGGGGCTTATTTGGGAGGCATCACGGATTGGATACTCAAACAAGCCAAAACCCCGATTCACTTAGAGCGGGTCTACGAAACCGACATGGCCGAAGGCCTGAAAGTCATGGCGCTTGAAGGGCATGGCATGGCCTTTTTACCCCAAAGCGCGGTCAGGAAAGAAATTCAGTCGGGCGCCTTGGTCGAAGTGTCTTTGATGGGCGAGGCCCCCCTGTCCTTGACCATGGAAGTGCGCGCTTACCGTGAAAAACCCGGCAACCGCCAAGTCCCCAAGCGGAGTGCCGCTGATCTATGGTCTTATTTGGTCAATAAGACCCAAATGGAGACAGAAGCACGGCCTCTCTCATGAGGGTATGCATTTTTTGCATACTGACTCGGGAACACCCTGATAAAAGGCTGACCTCAAACTGACTATAGTGACAATCTGCCAAATGGTAGGCACATTTCGTGCTGAAAATGCAAGAGGCAGGACATTCCTGACTCTTCTGGTGCACCCGAGCTGATGGTTTCGGTGCTAGATTTTTCTTTTTTAAGCAATCCTTCTGGAGAAATGAATGAAAAAACAATTGCTGGCTGTTGCCGTGGCCGCTCTCGCTTGTGTCGCTGCTCAGGCTGACACCTTGGCCAAAGTGAAATCATCGGGTGTCATCACCATGGGTGTGCGTGACTCGTCAGGTGCCTTGTCTTACACCTTGGGCGATGGCAAATATGCCGGTTTCCACTACGAAGTTTGCCAACGCATCATCGGCAACGTGGAAAAAGCCGTGGGCAGAAAAGTAGATGTCAAACTCCAGTCGGTCACTTCACAAAACCGCATTCCTTTGGTGCAAAACGGCACCGTGGACATCGAGTGTGGCTCCACCACCAACAATGCTGCACGCCAAAAGGATGTTTCTTTTGTGTTGACCACCTTTGTTGAAGAAGTGCGCATTGCTGCCAAAGTGGCTTCCGGCATCACCTCCATTACCCAATTGGCTAACAAGAATGTAGCCACCACCACAGGCACCACCTCGGTGCAGTTGCTGCGCAAACATGAGCGCGCCAATGGCGTTGACTTCAAGGAAGTTTTCGGCAAAGACCATGCTGACAGCTTCTTGTTGCTTGAGTCGGGTCGCGCCGATGCGTTTGTGATGGACGGTCAGATTTTGGCGGGCAACATTGCCACGGCCAAAAACCCCGCCGATTACCGCATTGTGGGCGAGGTGCTCAGCGTGGAGCCCATCGCCATCATGATCCGCAAAGACGATCCGGCCTTCAAGAAATTGGCCGATGACACGGTGCGCGACATGGTCCGAAGCGGTGACATGGCCAAGGTGTATGACAAGTGGTTTGTGCAACCCATTCCACCCAAAAATACCAAGGTGGGTTTAGAGGCCAGCGAGGCCACCAAAACAGCCTGGGCCAACCTGAACGACAAGCCTGCTGAAGATTACGCCAAGAAGTAAATTTAGTTTGAGGCGTATCAAACCCCGCCGGGGATGACTTGGGCGGGGTTTCTTTTTGGGTGATGAGCACCCACTTTGCAGGACTAAAAAAATGACATGGGATTGGCAGGTCTTTTTGACCGATGACGGCAGCGGCCGCACGTATTTGGAGTGGATGCTGGAGGCTTGGCGCTGGACACTGGCGGTGGCGGCCAGCTCTTGGGTGGTGGCCATAGCCGTGGGTGCCGTGGTCGGTACCGTCCGAACGCTCCCCGGTAGGCCCGTGCTGGTGGCTTTGGGCAATGCTTGGGTCGAGTTGTTTCGCAACATTCCTTTGTTGGTGCAGATTTTCCTGTGGTACTTTGTGGTGCCTAAAATATTTCCGGCGTTTCAGCAAGTGCCCGGCTTTGTGCTGGTGGTGTTTGCGCTGGGGTTTTTCACCTCGGCACGCATTGCCGAGCAAGTCCGGGCGGGTATCCAATCCCTGCCCAAGGGACAAAGTTATGCCGCTATGGCCATGGGGTTCACCACGGCGCAGTCTTATCGGTATGTGATTTTGCCGATGGCGTTTCGCATCATCTTGCCGCCACTGACCAGTGAGTCGATGAACTTGCTGAAGAACTCTTCGGTGGCGTTTGCCGTGTCGATTGCCGAACTCACCATGTTTGCCATGCAGGCACAAGAAGAGACCTCGCGCGGTATCGAAATTTACATTGCTGTGACGGGCCTTTATGCCTTGTCGGCTTTCGCGGTCAATCGGGTGTTCGCCCAGATCGAGAAAAGAATGCGTGTGCCGGGCTTTATTGTCTCTGGCGGAACGGGAGGGCACTGACATGTTCGGACTCGACCTTTCCTTTTTCGATCTGGAGATGCTGCGCAAGTTTGTTTGGAGCGGCCTGGTTTTCAGCGTGCAACTGACCATCACGGCCACCATTGGCGGGGTGATCTTTGGCACCCTGTTGGCCTTGATGCGCTTGTCGGGCTCCAAATTGCTGAGCACGCCCGCCACCTTTTATGTCAATGGCATGCGTTCTGTGCCCTTGGTCATGGTGATCTTGTGGTTTTATTTGCTGATGCCTTTCTTGATTGGCCGACCCATAGGCGCTGAGTGGTCTGCCATCATCACCTTTGTCGCCTTTGAGGCGGCTTATTTCAGCGAAATCATGCGCGCCGGTATTCAGTCTATCCCGCGTGGTCAGGTTTATGCCGGGCAGGCCATGGGCATGACCTATGGTCAAAACATGCGCCTGATCATCTTGCCGCAGGCCTTCATAAACATGCTGCCGGTTTTGCTCACGCAAACCATCATCTTGTTTCAAGACACCTCGCTGGTCTATGCCATTGGTGCTTATGACTTGCTCAAAGGCTTCACCAACGCAGGCAAGATTTATGGCCGACCTGAAGAGGCTTACATCCTGGCCGCAGCGGTCTACTTCATTATTTGTTTTGCACTGTCCTGGGCGGTCAAACGCTTGCAGGCCAGGATTGCGATCGTGCGCTGAAGCGCGAACTGAAATCGGGAAAAGAAAATGATTGAAATTAAAAATGTATCCAAGTGGTATGGCCCTGTGCAGGTGCTCAATGACTGCAACGTCAGCATCAGCAAGGGCGACGTGGTCGTGGTCTGCGGACCCTCGGGATCTGGCAAGTCGACCCTCATCAAAACGGTAAACGCGCTGGAGCCAGTGCAACAAGGCAGCATCCACGTAGACGGCATCTCTCTCATGGATGCGGGCACCGATTTGCCCAAACTGCGGGCGCGTGTGGGCATGGTGTTTCAGAGCTTTGAGCTGTTTCCGCACTTGTCGGTGACCGAAAACCTGACCATTGCCCAGATCAAGGTGTTGGGTCGGACCGAAGCCGAAGCCAAAGAGCGGGGCCTCAAAATGCTGGACCGCGTGGGCCTGTTGGCTCACAAAGACAAGTTTCCAGGCCAGCTTTCGGGTGGACAGCAGCAGCGCGTGGCTATTGCGCGCGCCTTGTCGATGGACCCGATCGTGATGTTGTTTGACGAACCCACCTCGGCCCTTGACCCCGAAATGGTCGGTGAGGTGCTGGACGTGATGGTTCAACTGGCCAATGAAGGCATGACCATGATGGTGGTGACCCACGAGATGGGTTTTGCCCGCAAAGTGGCCAACCGGGTCATCTTTATTGATGTGGGCGGGCGCATTTTGGAAGACTGCTCAAAAGACGAATTCTTCAACCACCCCGAAAACCGCCAGCCCCGTACCAAAGATTTCCTGAACAAAATCTTGCAGCACTGATATAGAGGGGGGCTGAAACCGCAGCCGACCTTCGAGGCCGACCCCCGTGGCCGACCCTTGCGGCTGAATCTTGCGGCCGAATCTTGCGGCCGAATCTTGCGGCCGAATCTTGCGGCCGCCCCCCGAAGCCGAACGGCAGCCGCAGGTTTGAGACAATACGCGCCATGACTCAAGAAATGACCCTCACCCGTCCCGATGACTGGCACCTGCATGTGCGCGATGGCGCTGCGCTGAATGTGGTGGTGCCCCACACGGCAGCTCAGTTTGGCCGCGCCATCATCATGCCTAACCTCAAGCCTCCGGTGACCACCGCCGAGCAGGCCATGGCTTACAAGGCCCGCATACTGGCGGCCGTGCCCAAGGGGCTGGCCTTTGAACCTTTGATGACGCTGTACCTCACCGACAACCTCGCCCCGGCTGAAATTGCCCGCGCCAAAGCGGCCGGGGTGGTGGCCTGCAAGCTTTACCCGGCGGGTGCCACCACCAACAGCGATGCCGGTGTGACCGATTTGCGCAAGATTTACCCGGTGCTCGAAGCCATGCAGCGCGAGGGCCTGTTGTTGTTGGTACACGGAGAGGTGACCTCGCCCGACATCGACCTGTTTGACCGTGAGGCGGTGTTCATTGAGCAGCAACTCAAGCCTTTGCGCCGTGATTTTCCTGAGTTGAAGATCGTGATGGAACACATCACCACCTTAGAGGCCGCCCAGTACGTGGCCGAGGGCGATGCCCTTTTGGGCGCCACCATCACGGCCCACCACCTGCTATACAACCGCAATGCCATTTTTACGGGCGGAATTCGCCCGCATTACTACTGCCTGCCCGTGCTCAAACGCGAAACGCACCGACTGGCATTGGTCAAAGCGGCCACTTCGGGCCACCCACGCTTCTTTTTGGGGACCGACAGTGCCCCGCACCCTGCGCATTTGAAAGAGCACGCCACGGGTTGCGCAGGCTGTTACACCGCCCACGCGGCCATAGAGATGTATGCCGAAGCCTTTGAGCAGGCGGGTGCACTCGACAAACTGGAAGGTTTTGCCAGTTTTTTTGGTGCCGATTTTTACGGTTTGCCCCGCAATACGGACCGCATCACATTGCACAAAGAAAGCTGGACCCCGGCTGAGCGTTTTGCTTTTGGAGAGGCAGAACTGAAGCCACTGCGTTCCGGGGAAAGCTTGCCATGGCGTCTGTTGAGCCCCTAATTCCCAAACCTGCAGACTCACGCTGTTTTTCTGCCCCGTCCCCGGGTGTATCGGCCATAGACTGGTCGGCGCCTTGGTTGGCCGGTTGGCGGGCCTTGGGCGAACCCGTGGCCCAAAAAATTGTGGCCGGAACGGCCCAGCACCAGGCTTTGAACGAGGCATTGAACAAAGCGGGGGTGTTGCCAGCCTCGGTTCCGGTTCATTTTGTGCCGCAAACTGACTTGCCCGAAGGCCAGGCCTACGAGGACTTCATCTTTGCCAGCGGGCAAGTGCCCACCCGCGAAGGCCTGCACGATTTCTTCAATGCACTGTGTTGGATGCATTTTCCGCAGGCCAAAAAACGCCTGAATCAACTGCAGGCCAGCGAAATTGCGCGGGCTGGGGTCGGACAGGTACGCGGTCCTGTGCGCGATGCGGCCACAGTCTTTGATGAGAACGCCTGCTTGATCCAGCCCTCGGATGCCTTGTGGGCGGCACTGACCGAACACCGCTGGTTGGATGCTTTTGTGAGCTTGCGCGCAGAATGGGCCACTACCCGGTTATGGGTCTTTGGTCATGCGGCGCTCGAAAAGCTGGTGCAACCGTATGCTTCGATCACGGTGCATTTGTGGCGCGTGCCCGAGGGGGTCACGCCAACTCAACTGGACAGTTGGCTGGCGCAAGACTTAAGCGCTGAAAAGTTGTCTCGCAAACCCTTCAGTCCATTGCCTTTGCTGGGCGTGCCCGGCTGGTGGCCCGCCAATCAAGACCCTGTTTTTTACCAAGATACCGCTGTTTTTCGGCCTAAGCGGCTCAAGCAAGCGGCATAAAAACCGTACGCCTTTCAGGAAATCGCCGCCCTCGCTTGATTTTGAGCGGACAGCCCCTAACATTCGAGCAACGAGCCCGCGTCTTCGGGTTGAAAGTGAAACTTGACATGAAACGTATTCTTCTTTTTGTGATGACCAACCTCGCCGTGGTGGTTGTGTTGGGCATCGTGGCCAATTTGCTGGGCGTGAACCGGTTCCTGACCTCTAATGGTCTGAACTTGGGCGCATTGCTGGGCTTTGCACTGATCATGGGATTTGGCGGTGCCATCATTTCCTTGCTCATCAGCAAGCCGGTTGCCAAGTGGAGCTCGGGTGTGCAGGTCATCAAGGAGCCTGCCAACGCCGACGAAGCTTGGATTGTGGAGACGGTGCGCAAGTTTGCAGACAAATCGGGCATTGGCATGCCCGAAGTCGGTATCTTCCCTGGCGACCCTAACGCCTTTGCCACGGGCGCTTTCCGCGACTCAGCCTTGGTGGCGGTGTCGACTGGTTTGTTGCAAAACATGACGCACGAAGAAATCGAAGCCGTCATTGCCCACGAAGTGGCACACATTGCCAACGGCGACATGGTCACCATGACCCTGATTCAGGGGGTCATGAACACCTTTGTGGTGTTCATTTCCCGAGTGGTGGGCTATGCAGTGGACAGCTTCTTGCGCAAGGGCGACAGCGAAAACAGCGGCCCCGGTATTGGCTACTATGTCACCACCATCGTGATGGACATCTTGCTGGGTTTTGTAGCGGCCATCATCGTGGCCTGGTTCAGCCGTCAGCGCGAATTCCGTGCCGACGCAAGCGCTGCCAAACTCATGGGTCGCAAGCAACCCATGATCAATGCGCTGGCGCGCTTGGGGGGTGTGCACACCGCCGAATTGCCCAAAAGCATGGCGGCCATGGGGATTGCAGGCGGTATCGGCCAACTGTTCAGCACCCACCCGCCCATTGAAGAGCGCATTGCAGCACTGCAAAACAGTGCGCAATAAACCCTGAGACCAGTCCCCGCAGGGGCTCTCAACGACCAAGCCCCACGCAGGGGCTTTCAACTGCCAAGCCTCTGTAGGTTTGTGCTGCGTCCCCGTGGGAGGTCGCCCCTGCGGCCGAATATTTGCATTGGCACAATTCATGAAACCACAAAAGCCCCGCACTGCGGGGCTTTTTCATGAGACCTAGGTTCGACCGTGCCAAAGTGCGAATTTGGCCCTGCCCAACACAAGCGACAGTCCCCGTTTAGGGTGCAAGTTAAGATCTTTGGGTGATTCACCCCCCTTCATTCTGGCTTGCATGAAACCGCGCAAGCCCTTTTTCTTCTCGCCAAGGCATTGGTCGCTGGCGCATCGCCGTAATTTGCGCACTTTTGCCGCTTGGCATCCCACTGTGCGCGGCATGGTTTGGATGGTCTTGGGGGGGCTGATGTTTTCCGTGCTGAACACCATCGCCCGGCAGTTGACCTTGCAACTGGATGTGTACCAATCCCAGTTTTTACGTTATTTGTTCGGTTTTCTGGTGATCTTGCCCTGGATCTTTCGCGATGGCTGGCGGGCTTACATGCCTGTGAACCTGGCCGGACAATTTTGGCGTGGCGGCGTGCACACCCTGGGGCTCATTTTGTGGTTCACGGCTTTGCCCAAAATCCCTTTGGCCGACATGACCGCCATTGGCTTTACCGGCCCGATTTTCATCATGATCGGTGCCGCCTGGTTTCTGGGTGAACCCATGCGCAAAGACCGGTGGATCGCGGCCCTCATCGGGTTCGCCGGGGTTTTGGTGGTGGTTTTACCCAAAATGTCCGGCGAAGGCGGTTGGTACAACTTGGTCATGCTGGCTTCTTCACCGGTGTTCGCTGCTTCCTTTTTGATCACCAAAGCCCTGACCCGCTATGAAAAGCCCGCGGTCATTGTGATGTGGCAAGCCCTGACGGTCACCGTGTTCAGCCTGCCCATGGCCTTGCCTCATTGGCAAATGCCCACGCCCATCCAGTGGTTGGGTTTTGTGGCCACGGGGGTATTGGGCACCTTGGCGCACTATTGCCTCACGCGAGCGTTTGCTCTGGCCGACATTTCGGGGACGCAGTCGATGCGTTTTCTCGATTTGGTTTGGGCGTCTTTGCTGGGTTGGCTGGTCTTTAGCGACGTGCCCAGCCAGTCCACTTGGGTGGGCTCGATGGTGATTTTGTGGGCCACGGTCTGGATTGCCCGCAGGGAAAGCAGGAGAAAGATCGCAGTATCGGAATGAGCGGGTATATTGCCGCCTGAACCGAGGGAGTACCCGTGATCGACATTGAGCCTTTGCACTTCGCCTGGACTTCAGGTGGGCCCGACACGCTGGCGCTGGGGCCCTTGCACCTTGACGCGGGGCAGACTGTTTTTTTGCATGGCCCAAGTGGCTGTGGCAAAAGCACCTTGCTGGGACTGCTGGCGGGTGTTTTGTCACCACGCACAGGGCGTGTTTCATTGCTGGGCCAAGACTGGGCTGCACTTGGCGCGGGGCAACGTGATGCCTTCAGAGCTGACCATGTGGGGGTGATTTTTCAGCAGTTCAACTTGCTCCCTTACTTAAGTGTGCTGGACAACGTGACCCTGCCTTGCCGGTTTTCAGCATTGCGCCGTCGGCGTTCTAGCCAAGGCCCGTTTGCCGGACCTGAGCAGTCGGCCCAAAGCTGGCTTCAGCGCATGGGTTTGTCCGCCGAGTTGTGGGGGCGCAGGGCCGATGCGCTTTCGGTGGGACAACAGCAACGTGTGGCCGCTGCCCGCGCCTTGATTGGCCAGCCCGAATTGATTTTGGCCGACGAGCCGACTTCGGCACTGGATGCCGCCCTGCGCCACGATTTCATGGACCTTTTGCTGCAGGCCACGCGCGACGCAGGCAGCACCTTGGTATGCGTCAGCCATGATGCAACTCAGGCGGAGCGGTTTGATTTGCAATGGTCATTGCCCGAATTACAAAAGCTGGGGATGGCCGCATGAACAGCTTGCTGGGCATGGCCAGGTCAAGTGCCTGGAACCGACGCAGTACCTTGGTTTGGGTGGTGGTTTCGCTGGCGCTGGCCACGGCCTTGCTGTGGACCCTGGAGCGTTTGCGGAGCGATATTCGCAGCAGTTTTTCGCAATCGGTCAGTGGCGTCGACTTGATTGTGGGGGCCCGCAGCAGTTCGGTGCAGCTGATGCTTTTTTCGGTTTTCCATATTGGAAATCAACCCCAAACCCTGTCGATGGACAGTGTGCGCGCTGTAGCCCAACACCGCTCGGTGGCTTGGGTGGTGCCCTTGAGCCTGGGGGACTCGCACCGGGGTTTTCCGGTGTTGGGCACCACGACCGCGTATTTTCAGCACTTTGCCTACGGCGACAAACAGGCGCTGGTGTTGCAGCAAGGCAGCCCTTTTGCGGGCACCCTGGATGGTTTGTTCGAGACAGTGATTGGCTCCGAGGTGGCCCGAAAGTTGGGTTACGGCATAGGACAAAGCATCACGCTGGCCCATGGGATGCACGACCATGATCATGATCATTCGGGTGAGTTGAGCGAAGCCCAGGACGAACACTCTGACAAGCCGTTCAAGGTGGTCGGCATTTTGGCGCCAACAGGCACCCCGGTTGACCGCACGGTGCATGTGAGCCTGCAAGCGCTAGAGGCATTGCACCTCGATTGGACGGGTGGCACGCCCTTGCCGGGGGGGCAGATTCCGGCCGATCAGGCGCGCAAATTCAATTTAGAACCCGAAGAAGTGACCGCCGCCTTGGTGGGCCTCAAAAGCCGTGCGGCGGTGTTCAATGTGCAGCGTTTTGTCAATCTTTACGAAGCCGAGGCCTTGATGGGGGTGTTGCCCGGTGTGGCCTTGGGGGAGCTTTGGTCGGTGTTGGGGATTGGCGAAAGCGCTTTGCTGGCGGTATCGGCGCTGGTGGCTTTGGTGAGCGTGGTCTCGCTCATGGCGGTGGTTTTGGCGGGTCTGAACGAGCGACGCCGCGAATTGGCGGTATTGAGAGCGGTCGGGGCTGCGCCGCGCCATGTCCTGACCTTGTTGACTCTGGAGGGCTTGTGGGTCACAACGGCCGGAATCGGCTTGGGTGTGGTGCTGGCACAAGCGGGGATGTGGCTGGCGACACCCTGGCTACAAAGTGCCTTGGGCATTCGTTTGCAATTGGAGATGCCCCTGCCCACGCAATGGGCCTTATTGGGGGCGGTGTGGTTGGCGGGCTTGTTGGCCAGTCTGGGGCCTGCCTGGCGGGCTTATCGCTTGTCCTTGGCCGATGGTTTGTCGCCACGCCTTTGATGGGCAGAAGAAAAGGGATAGAAGATGAAAAAAACAGGGAAATTTCGGGGTTTGGTAGTTGGCGTTTGTGGACTTTTGCTCGTGCTACCCATGGCGCAGTCGATGGCGCAAAGTGTGCGCGATACCTTAAGGGATTCGGTTCCGCAGGTGCAGCCCTCGCTTTCTTCTGGCCCGACATCTGAAGGTGCCGTAGTGCCTGGTCCTGTGCGAACCATCGGTTGGGATCAGTTGATTCCAGCGGGTTGGGACCCTTATAAGGACCTCAAGGCCCTTAATTTGGAGAGCTTGAAAGACAACGATCCCAAAGCCGATGAAGCGCTCAAAAAAATGCGAAAAATGTGGGACAACGCGCCCATCAACCCCTTGATTCTGGGCCAGTCCGTTCGGCTGCCCGGTTATTTGGTGCCTCTTGAAGAATTGCCTGCGGGGGTGAAAGAATTTTTGTTGGTGCCTTACTTTGGAGCCTGTGTGCACACGCCACCGCCCCCGGCCAACCAGATCGTGCATGTGCTTTTGAACAAACCCGTCAAGCGTTTTCGACTCATGGACACGGTGTGGGTTTCGGGTGCTTTAAGTGCCACCAAAACGGACTCGCACATGGGCGTGGCCAGTTACCGGATAGACGCCAAAGAGGTGATGCCTTACTCTGAGAAAAGGTAAACCCTGTGCATTGGGGGGCAGCGCTGGTCCTGACTTTGGCCCAGTAAGCCGCACAACCGCTAAGCCATCTCCAGTCAGATCATTCAATCCGGGTTAGATACCCCAGAGGCCACATGTCCGGAGGGCACATGACGCGAGGCCGATTCGATGTGGCCGGTTTGGTCGTCAAAGAAAAAGTCGGGCTCGAACTCACGCAAAAATTCACCTTTGGGCAAGCCACCCAAAAACATGGCTTCATCCACCTCGATGTTCCAGTCCATCAGGGTGCGAATGGCCCGTTCGTGCGCGGGCGCGCTGCGGGCGGTGACCAAGGCGGTGCGTATGCGCATGGCTGGCGTGCCTTCTTGTTGCAGGCGTTGCAAGGCAGACAGCAAGGGCTTGAAGGGGCCTGCCAGCAAAGGTTGTGTGGCTTTATCACGTTCGTGTGCCTGAAAAGCCGACAAACCTTCTGCCTGAAAAACGCGTTCGGCTTCGTCCGAAAACAGCACTGCATCGCCGTCAAAAGCAATACGGACCTCGTGAGGATGTGCCTCAGAGGCCAGAGCCGAATGCGGGTACACCTGCGCGGCGGGTACGCCCGCCCCCAGCGCCGCCCGAACATCGGACAAATGGGTGGATAAAAAGAGGTTGGCATTCAGGGGCTTCAGGTAACGCCACGGGGGTTGCCCCCGGGTGAAACTGCCCCGCTGGATAGGCAAACCGTAATGCTGGGCCGAGCGAAATACCCGCATGCCCGAGACCGGGTCGTTGCGCGACAGGATGACCACCTCCACCCGCTGCGCATCGGCGTCGTTAAAAGCCAGCAACTTGCGCACCAAGGAAAAGGCCACACCGGGTTTGGCGGGTTCTTCGAGGCGTTCGAGTTGCAGCTTCATGTAAGCCCGATCGTCGCCTTGCTCGAACAACCGGTTTTCTTCTTCAAAATCAAACAAGGCCCGGGATGAAATGGCCACCACCAATTGGCCTTCTAGAGTGACTGGCATGGTTGAGCTGCTTTCTGTTTCAGAAACGATACAAGGTTCGCTGCTAAGCTTTTGCGGGTGTTCTTTGGGAGCTTACTTGATCCACTGGTTCAACTCCATGATGGGCATCAACACGGCCAGCACAATCAACATGACCATACCGCCCATGCCCACAATCAGCAAGGGTTCCAGGACGGTGGCCAAGGCCATGGCGCGTCTTTGTACTTCAGAGGAAAGCTGTTGGGCTGCGCGTTGCAGCATGACGGGCAGTTGCCCGGTTTGCTCGCCTAAGCGGGCAAACATGGACAAAAGGCCCGGAAATCGGGCGTTTTGAGCCAGTGCACTGCCCAGCGGCGCACCTTCCCGAACCCGCACCAAGGCCTCTAGGGCATCGGCCCGCAAGGCTTGGTTGGACAGGGTGTCGGCGGCAGCTTGCAAAGCCTTAAGAATGGGAACACCCGCTGCCGTGAGCATGGCCAGTGTGGAAGCAAAACGGGCGCTGTTGTAGCCCCGGGCCAAACGGCCGATCATGGGCAGCCGCAGCCATGCCGCATCAAAACGCAAACGAAAAGCGTTTTGCCGCAAGGCCAACCTGAAGGCGACCAAGCCCCCTGTGCCCAGCAAAAGTATCAACCAACCCCAGTGACGCACAAAATCACTGATGCCCAGCATGGCAACTGTGAGCATGGGCAATTGGCGTTTAGTCCCGGCAAATACACCTGCCACCTGCGGCACTACCGAGGTGACCAAAAAAATCACAATGGCCAGTGCCACCAGGCTCACGATGGCGGGGTAAAGCGAGGCCGACAACAGTTTGGAGCGCAGCACCTGCTGGTCTTCCAGGTCATTGGCCAGTTGCCCTAAAACGGCCCCCAGGTGACCGCTTTCTTCACCTGCGGCAATGACCGCGCGGTCAATGGCGGGAAACTCTCTGGGGTGCAAGGCCAACGCGCGCCCCAAACTGCTGCCCGAGTTGACCTCTGACCGAATGGCGGCCATGAGGTGGCGTTGCTTTTCGTGCTCGGATTCCTCGGCCAAGGCCGTCAGCGCGCGCTCTATGGGCAAGCCACTGCCCACCAGACCGGCCAATTGGCGGGTCCAGACGGCGCGCTCGCTGGTACTGAAGGCGCGACTGTTGCCTATTGGGCGCTGCCACCAGGGCAGCAACTTGTCAGCGCCTTCTGCTGAACCAGAGGCGATGGCCTCTACCAGCAAGGGCACCAGAGACTGTGATCGCAATTGGGTTCGTGCGGACTTCAGGCTGTCGGCCTCGAGCACGCCTTTGCGACTGACACCATCGGTTTGGAGGGCTTCAAAACGGTATGCGGGCATGGGTGGTTTCAGTGACTGAAGTAAATAAGACCCAGCTGTCCACCCCAGCTGTGCGATGAGCTCACAGCTTGGGAAGGCTCAAGCAGGCGGCTGGTGCTGAGTTGGGTAAAAAATGCCCATTGTGGGGACCAGCGTTGACGGTGGGTGATTTGTACGCCCCAGCTGCCTAGGCCTGCAGTGCATTCGAACGCCCAGCTGCTCTGAGCCATCCGGCCGAAGAGGTTTTTTTTGAATGCAATACGTGAACGACAAGACAACTTCGGCATCAGCGAAGCCAGCATGTTGAGTAGGTTTGCACGCAAGGTCATGGCTTCGTTCTGTGATGATGCGGCGATGCCACTGTGGGGGCTTAGTCCCGCGTGACCCGCAGCAGCTCTTCGGAACGGGTGACGCCCGAATCCACCAGGCGTTGTCCATCCTCACGCATCATCACCATGCCTTGTTGCAGGGCGGTGGTACGCAGCTCGGATTCGGCAGCGTGATTGTGAATCTGACCCCGAATTTCATCGCTGGCCACCAGCAATTCAAAAATACCGGTCCGACCTGAATAACCGGTGTGCCCACAAGCATCGCATCCTACGCCTTGGCAGGCTGTGCAACTCTTGCGCACCAGCCGTTGTGCCAGAACGCCGAGCAAAGAAGAGCTCAATAAAAATGGCTCAACGCCCATGTCTGTCAGTCGGGTGACGGCACTCACCGCATCATTGGTATGCAGTGTGGCCAGTACCAAGTGGCCCGTCAGCGAGGCTTGAATGGCGATTTGTGCCGTTTCAAAATCGCGAATTTCACCAATCATGATGACATCAGGGTCTTGTCGCAAGATGGCTCGAAGGGCTTTGGCAAATGTCAGGTCAATCTTGGCATTGACCTGGGTTTGGCCGACGCCCGGCAATTCGTATTCAATCGGGTCTTCGACCGTCATGATGTTGTTGCGAGTGGCGTCCAGTCGTTGCAGTGCCGCATAAAGGCTGGTGGTTTTACCGGAACCGGTTGGCCCGGTGACCAACAATATCCCGTGAGGTTGGCTGATCAACTGATCCACTTGCTGCAAAACTCGGCCTTGCATCCCGACGGCTTCCAAGGTCAGACGGGCTTCGCTTTTGTCAAGCAAACGAAGCACGGCGCGTTCACCATGGGCGCTGGGCAGGGTCGAGACCCGCACATCCACTGCACGCGTACCCAGACGCAGGCTGATGCGGCCATCTTGCGGTAGTCTTTTTTCGGCAATGTCGAGTTCGGCCATGATTTTCAGGCGCGAAATCAATGCGGCATGCAGCGCCCGGTTAGGTTGTACCACCTCGCGCAGCGTGCCATCTATGCGGAAACGCACACTCGAGTGGCGTTCATAGGGCTCAATGTGGATGTCGCTGGCACCATCGCGCGCAGCTTGGGTCAACAAAGCGTTGAGCATGCGAATGATGGGCGCATCGTCGCTGGCTTCCAGCAAGTCTTCTACGGCGGGCAGTTCCTGCATCATGCGGGACAGATCGGCCTCGGACTCCACCTCGTTGACCACCGCTGCGGCGGTGGACGAACTGTGGGCTTGTCCGCCCGAATAGGCCTGGTTGATGCGGTGTGCCAAATCAGTGTCGAGGCTGAGGTGCAGCTGAAGATTTTGCTGCGCAAATTTGCGCGTGACTTCAGACAGGGCCGAGCGGTCACTTTCTTTGCACCAGCTCAGATTCAGGCTTTGACCATCGTCTTCCAGCAGCAAACGGTGGGTTCGGGCAAAGGGGTAGGGCAGGGGGTAACGCATGGGTCAGGCCTGTCGAAATCAAGGCTTGCCGTTTTTGATGGGTGTTGAGACCGCACCACGGCCAGCGGGTAATGCCGGTATGACAGCAGAGCCACCCAAGGGCAAAGTTGATGTGGCCGCAGGCTGAAATCCTTGCTGGTTTTGTCGCATTTGCTCATAGCGGTCTAACGACAAGGCATCGGTGGCTGCACCATCGCGTACCACCACTGGCCGCAAAAACACCATCAGGTTGGTTTTATTACGTCTGCGTGCTTCAGATTTGAAGAGGTTGCCAAAAAGGGGCAAATCACCCAAACCCGGCACCTTTTCTTGGTCGTTGGTGGTGTCGTCTTGCAGCAAACCACCCAGCACCACAATCGAGCCGTCTTCCACAAGTACGGTAGTTTCAATAGAACGTTTTTTGGTGACTAAACCGATTTCTTTATTGCTCGGGTCTATGCTGCTGACCTCTTGGTAGACCTGCAATTTGATGGTGCCGTTCTCACTGATTTGTGGTTTCACCTTCAGTGTCAAACCCACATCTTTGCGTTCAATGGTGGTAAATGGATTAGGTGATCCGGCGGTAGCTGAAGCAAAGGAGCCCGTTGTGAAGGGTACATTTTGGCCAATCACGATTTTGGCCTCTTCGTTGTCCAGCGTCAGTAAGTTGGGTGTCGACAGCACGTTGGCATCGTTATTGGATTGCAGAAAACGCGCCAACGCACCCAAGGCCAGCGCCCCATTACGCTGTTGTCCCAGTGCCAGGTTCAGGCCTGTGGAGGCGGTGGCAGTTTCGGCCGCCAAACTCAGCAAATTGGTACCACCTTTATTGAAGTTGGTGCCCAAAATTCCCACGGTGCTGCCATTGGTGCCGGTACCGCTCATCCACTGCACACCAAACTCGGCGGCTTTGTCGGCACTGACTTCGGCGATCAGGCTTTCCACAAAGACCTGCGCACGGCGTTGGTCCAACATGTTGATGACCGACAGCAGTTGTCGGTATTGCGGCTCTGGGGCGGTAATGATCAGTGCATTGGTGGAAGGGTCGGCTTGAATTTGCCCTCCGGTGGAGGGTTGTGAGCCCGCACTGCTTGCACCTGATGCGCCACCGGGGCCCCCCGGACCGGCAGGGTTGCCCCCGGGGCCGGATGAGCTGAACGATCCTGCGGATGCCTGGCTGCCCTGCGACGAAATGGCGGCACGTAAGGTGACGGCGAGTTTGGCTGCCTCTGCGTTCTTCAGATACACCACATGGATGTTGCCACTGGCCGCATTGGCCCCTGTGGCATTGGGTTGGTCGAGTTGCTCAATCAGGGTGCGCGTCAGAGCCATGCGGGCCGGGTTGGCCGCGCGAACGATCAGGGAATTGGTGCGGACTTCAGGCACAACCGTGGTTTTGAAAGAAGAGTCAAGCGAGCCTTGAGGTGTGGGTGCACCGGCTGACGCCCCCGAGTCGATGAGGCGCTGCACCATGACAGACATCTCACCCGCAATGCCATGCTTGAGGCGAATGACCTCCACGCCCGTGGCATTGGACACATCGAGTGCTGAAATGATGCGCCCCAAGCGCTGCAGGTTGTCCGTGTAATCGGTGATCACCAGCGTGTTGGTTCCCGGGTTGACGGTGATGGTGTTGTTGGGTGTGATGAGCGGACGCAAAACTGGCACCAGGTTGTTCGCATTCTCATGGTTCAACCGGAAAATTTGCGTCACGATTTGGCCGCTGCTGGTGGGCACAGCCCCCGCAGAGACGGTGGTGCTTTGTATTTTGGCTTCGGCTTCGGGCAGTACAGTGAAAAGCCCGGAAGACTCGATCACGGCAAACCCCTGAGTCCGCAGTTGAACCGCAAACATGCGCACTGCTTGGGCTGGCGACACAGGTTGGTTGCTGGTCAGTGAAATCGACCCCTTGACCCTGGGATCCACCACCACATTGAAACCGGACAAAGTGGCCAAAGTACGGGCTACGGCTTCAATTTCTGCGTTCACAAAATTGAGCGTCACAGGCTCCTTATTTCGCGTACTGAGTGCGGGTGGATTGGCAATCGGATTGTTTTGCGCCCAGGTTTGAGTGTTTGACAGGGTCAGACAGGCCAAGGCCACAGCAACAAGTTGCCAACGGGGTGCGCGCGATTTGGCAGCAGGTAAAAGCGGGAATAAAGTAGGGTAGTTCATGGTGTAGACGTCATTAACTTGGGGGTCATTTTTAACCCAGGGTGAGCAGGCTGCGCGAGCCTTGCCTGCGCCCCAGGATGTTCAGTAAATTGTTCAGGGATCGTTCGTGCCCCTCTTCGGCACTGGCTTCACCTGTAAAGCGTAAACGTGAGCCGACCCACTGGCCATTACCGCTTAAAAGCAAGGGTCCTTGCAAGGTGGTCAATGTGAGCTTGGGTAGCGCCGTGTCTTCGGGTGGGGCATGCAACGCGACCTGATAGCTGCCAATGGGTTTGGTGGTGCTCAGTGCTGAAGAGATGTTCTTGATTTGCAGCTCTGCCAGACCGCGCATTTGCATGCGCCCTTGCACCCATTGCAATTGCAGCGCTTCGGTGCGCAATTGCAGCTGCCCCTCAGGTTTCAAGGTGTTCCATGGGGCTCCCAGGCCGGTCAAGAGCGCAGCGGGCCATTGAGAAACATGGTCTGTGCTTTGAACCTTGAAAGTCGCAATGCCCAGTTGCAAGTCCAAATCGATGCGTTCTCTCATGCAACAGTCGGCCATCAAACCCAGCCGTAAGCCTGCCCCATTGGGAAAGAGAGTCCATTGCAAACGCCCAGGCAGTCCTTGAGGCTGAAGACTGCCAGCGCCGCCACTGAGCACCATTTGGGCAGAACCTGACCACAAGGTGCCCCGTGGGTTGAGCCATTGCACCTGGCCTTGGCTGACTTTTGAAACCGCCCAAGCCATCCATTGGGCCGGCGCCCAGATCAACAAGGTCAGGCACAGCCCAAGCAAGCCGCCCCAAACGGCATGCGACCATGTCGGACGCACCTCGGCATGTCCTGAACGCAAGCGAGAATTTTTAATCTGGCTTGGCGTTGGACGCGCCGAGAGGGCGTTTTTTTCCATCATGGCAGGCGCAGCACCAGCGTGCCGCTCCAAAAAGTGTCGCTTTTACTTGTTCCCCTGCCCTGAACAGAGGCTGGGGGCGCGTTGTATTGATTGAGTTGACCTATCGCGCCGGGTTGAACCATAAAGTTGGGCTGGGCCGAAGGGCGGGGTTGGCCCATGGGACCGAGTTGGCCCGAGGGATCGGGTTGGCCCATGATGCCGGGTTGACCCATAGGACCGGGTTGACCCATTGGCCCGGGTTGACCTATGGGGCCAGGTTGATTCATTGGGTTTTGCGGCTGCCCCATGGCGAGTCTGGCTTGGTTCTGCCTTGAGGAAGCTGCTGAACCCGAGGGAGTGTCAGGTGGCGAAGCGGTTTGCTTGAGTTGGGCCTGCACGGGCAAGCTCATCGCCAGTTCACGCGCCATGCCGATCCAGTTTGACAAGGCTTGTGGCGTTGCAGCGACGAGGCGCAAAGTTGCACGATCTCCTTCGACACTGATTTTGGCATCCGGCCCCAGTTCGACCAAACTTTTTTCCAACCATTGGACGGCGTCACTTCGCGTAATGGTTTTGGTATTTTTCAGGCCTTGCACTTGCGCTGTCAGCTGAAGCATTTTTTGGCTTTGGGCATCCAACTGGGCTTGGCGAGCGGGGGCTTCACGCCAGGTTTGAATGGCCGGTGACAATCCCACGCTCCATAAACCTGCCAAGCCCACAAGTGCCGAGCCTGTCATCAAGAGCAGTTTTTCTCGCGGATTGCGTTGTTCCCAAGCGAGGCTCAAGCCGGCCAGGGCCTGTTGCCATTTAGAGGTTTCGCTCATGGTTGCCCTCCTGGTTTTGTGGCGATTGACATGAGCCATGAGTCACCCTCGGCCCTCAGCAGGTAGCCATGGGTTGCCAATGTTTGTTGCATGCGCTGTTGTTCCTCTGCGCCTGGCTTGAAATCTTGCAACCGCAGTTGCCCTGGTTGGTAGCTCCATTGCCTTGGCGCATTTAAACCGGCAGGCATGGCCCGGCCCAGCTGGGCCATCATTGACTCGAGATCGCCGGGTGTGAGTTGACCCGAAGCCTGGCTCAAGCGTTCCAGCTCCCGCGCCATCTGGACGGGCGCATCCACCACGACCTGAATTTGTGGGAAGTTCTCACGCAACATGAGGTTCCAGCTTTGTTGCTGGGCCTGCCAGTCGGCCCGCGTCTTCAAAGCCCAAACATTGAACCCCACCAAATGACTGATCACCAACAGGTACAAGCCCCAGCGAGCAGGGCGCCAGGCCGGGCTGTGCCACAGGGTGTTGGCACCACGTTGCCAGGTTTTGAATTGACGCGTTCTGTTATTGGCCCGCAAGTCAAATTGGGCCAAATCCCAATCGGAGGCAATGGCTGACTGCCAGTGTTGGCCCGGCGTCATGAGTTGCGCTGTTTGGCCCAGAAGTTCAGAGGTTTTTGCCACCAAGCCTGGCTCGGCCAGAATCTCTGCCTGAGTCAGTTCGTCGGCCGAAAGCCCCAGGGTCAAGCTCTGAGGGTGCAAGCCGTGCAACGGTTGACCCCAGATGCCGCGTTCAGGGTGGTTCATCCACAACCAACCGGTGTCGGCATCCCCCAAGGCCATCAATTTCAATGGCCCCTCGGTCAGGGGGAGTTCCGGCACGATGCGGTGTACCGTTACGCCCGCTTTTTCCAAAGCCTGCAGATGGGCAATGAGCCAGGCTCGGTCACACACTGCCACCCAAGGTTTTGACTTGGTTTTCCAATCGGGCTGGAGGGCCATGTGCAATTGGACAGGATCGTCCAGCAAACGATCTTCCAGCAAACCTTGCAAAGCGGCTTGAAGCCGGGCTGGTTGCTTGTGCAGTCCAGGGGGAAGGTCAATTTGGTGCCATGACAGCGCTGCTGCAGGCAACAACGCCACGGTTTCGGTCTGTCGGTTCGATGCAGGAAGCAAGTTGGCAGTTGACCATTGCACGGGCGTGGGTTTGGAGCCCGGGGCAGCCTGAACCACCACATGCGAATACGTCATGGTGGGACCGGGCAAGCCCAGTGGCAATTGAATGATCAGGGTGCGCATGAGCGGTTCATTTTAGAGTTGTGTTTAAGAGCTGGGGCGGATTTTTGACACGCCACAACATGCGAACCTGACTGCCATCGCGCTGCACGAGGGTTCGCTCCTTTTGCACTACATTGTCAATCCGCATCCGCCCGTTCACTTCAAAGTAGCGGCTCTTGATGCTGTGTTCACTGTCACTCAGTTGGCGGCCCGGATCGCCTAATGATTTTCTGGCAGCATCCAGACTGCTCCAGGGACTGCGTTGGCGATTGTCGATGGCCTGGCGCGCTGAGACCATGTCCAAGCCCGGCAAACTGGCCGACAAAACCTCAGCAGATGCCGTGTTCAGATTGAGGGGTGTAGTTTCCGGCAAGATGGTGATGAAGTCTTGCAAAACAGCCAGGCTTTTGGGGCTCAAACCCAGCCAGACAAGTTGTTCGGTTCTTTGGGGCAGCAAGGCAGGGTTGGAGCGTAAGCCGCCAGGCGCATTGCTGCCGCCGTTGGCAATGGCATAAACCGAGGCTTCGAGTTGCTGCGCCAAGTTTTGCAACTCTTCTAGGGGGACATCAAGCCGTTCAAACAAAGCAGAAAATTGCGCCAGCGCCCTGGGGGAGACACGTCCATCCTTGAGCAGGTTCATCACGTTCATGCGCGATTGCACATCGGTGATATACCCCGACAAAAAGACTTCGGCATCGCCTTCGCGCCACTGCTGGTCTTGCGATAAAAAGGTCGATAACTTGGACTCTTGCACGGGCAAGGCCCAGGGCTCGCCCAAGTGGTCCATGGCAGCACCTTGTGCAGAAATGGCGTCTTCGCGCAAGATCAACCGTGTCCAGTCCAAAGCCCCCGTCATCATCCAGGCGGTCTGGCTGCGACCCCGTTCGGCGCTCTCGATTTCGACCTGTCGCCACTGCTGCCACAGAGCGGCACTGGCCAGTGTGGTCACCAGGGCCACCGTCAGCATGGCCGTGATCAAAGCCGCGCCTTGTTGGCGACGGGCATGCGCCAGAAATGCGTGCGGCCTCATGATGGCGCTCCTGACAAGGCGGGATGTATCCAGTCCAGGCTCAGTGTGCCCGTGCCCATGGGGCCCGGTGGCAAGGTCAGTACCAAGCGGATGCCATCGGGCGTGCTGCCGTTGGTGTTGTTGGCGGCTGCGGGTGTATTGGAAGCCGGTGTTACCACGTCACTGGACAAAGGGTTGGCCCAACTGCCGCCACGGTGCACAAACAGTTGCCAACCCGCTAAAGCATGAATCTGTACCTGACCGGCTCGTGTGGCCTCATCCGGTGATTGGCTCCACTGGCGGCCAAGTTCCCAGGCTGTTTGCCAATCTTTGAGTCGTGTCAGGGGACCGGATTGCCAGCGCTGCCAGTCGCCCCCGCCAGGACGTCCGGGATCGCTGCGCCAAGTCCAGGCCACCACCCTTAAGTTAGGCGAGACCGGGGCGCCTGTGTTGGAAGGCGGTGCGTCTGCCGCCTTGCGGGTCAAAAGCAGTACCTTACCGTCCCAGGCCCAACTGGGTGTGCCGGGTATTTCAATCAATTGATCGTGGTCTGTTTGCCATTGCGCCAAGCCGGCCTGCAAGGTGCGGATTTCGTCTGAGCGCAGCTGCAAACTGCTTTGTGTTCGCAGCATGCCGTCCAGACCACGCCAGGCCATGAGCGCCATCAACGCCATCACGCTGATGGCGACCAGCACCTCGATCAGGGTAAAGCCCCGCACAGGACCTTGACGGCGAATCTGCATATCAGTAACGCCCCATCACGGTGGACAACTGCAGCACATACTCGCCTTCATTCATGACCCGCGCATCTACCCGTCTGAAATTAGGGTTGGGTGTGGGCCTGACAGAAAGCTCCACCATCAGCACTTTGCCAACTTGGGTGCATTCGATGCTGTTGTTGCCGGTGTCAGGCAATTGCCTGCGCAAACGCAAAGCGATGAGCTCGTTTTCTGCGCAAATTTGGCCCAACATACTCAGTGTCTGGCGCTCAGCATTGCGACTCAGGGAGCCTGTGGCTTTCAAGCCTGCCAACAAGGCCACGGCCACAATGCCCAAAGCCACCAGTACCTCGATCAAGGTGAAGCCAAGTTGCTTTTTGGACATCGAATGGGGGCTGCCGCAGCTTGGCTTGTTCATGGCGCACCGGGTTCTGGCGAACGCTGTACCTTGAAGGGTTTAAGGCCATCGGTGACCACCCACAAAGTCTTGCCCGGCGATTGACCGTTTGACAAGGCCAGGGCTTGAGGTTCGATTAAAGGCTCAGGTCCCAGTGTCATGGCTGTACCCGGCGCAACCCGTGTGGTGGCCGTCAACCAGTTTTGCGGCAAGCCGGGGGGCGGCAAACCTTCAAAAGCGAAGCCCTGAGCCTGTGCTCTCCAGACCACAGCCATACCGTTGGCACGGGCTTTGGCTCTGCCGGTTTCGAGCAGTGCGGCCAGTCGATCGGCATCGCGCTCCAAGGCGCTTTCGGCACTGTCCCGTAGAGAAAAACTGACTCCAGCGGTTGCAATGGCGATCAAGGCGACCACCACCAGCAGTTCGAGCAATGTGAAGCCACGGGCTTGCGCCGAGCTACATTTATTGCCAGCTGCCGATGTCTGCATTGTTGCCCTCACCGCCGGCTTGACCGTCAGCGCCAAAGGACAGCACATCGACCTCACCCTTGATGCCAGGGTTGATGTACTGGTAGGGGCGACCCCATGGATCGTTGGGCAATTTGTCCAGATATGGTTTCCAGTTGCCGGGCACGGGCTCTGTGGTGGGTTTGAGCGACAGCGCGTTCAGTCCTTGCTCGCCAGAGGGGTAGCGCTGGTTGTCCAGTTTGTACAACTTCAGGGCCTGCATCAGGTTCCCTACATCGGTTCGCGCAGCGGTAATACGGGCATCATCAGCACGGCCCAGCACATTGGGAACAATCAGCGCCGCAAGTACGCCAATAATGGCCAAAACGACCATGAGTTCGATCAAGGTGAAGCCGCGTTGCCGCTTGAAGTGATTGATGACTTTGGTTTTCATGGCATAAATTATAATGCGCACATGTCCTTATCCAGCCCATTCCATTCTGTAGCCAAATCCAGGTTGCCAAACACGGTCACTGCTCTGATTTGGTTGATCTCGGTTGCCAGTGTGGCGTATTGGGTCTTGCAATTTCCGCAAGCCAAGTCCCTTCAGTCCTACAACATTGCGCAAAACAACCCATCCGTTAACTCTGAGGCGACTGCCGATGTTTCTGCTCAATTGTTGCGTGGATTCGGTGGCATGGCCGCTGGTCCTGAAGTGAGCATCGTCCAATCCAATCGATACCAGTTGTTGGGCGTGATTGCCAGCGCTTCAGGCCAAGGCAGCGCTTTGATTGCCGTGGACGGCGAAGCGCCTAAACCCTACAGGGTAGGACAACCTGTGCATGAAGGAATGTCGTTGCAGGCATTGACCCCTCGAACGGCAAAACTGATTTCTAATGGGAAAGAATTATGGCTGGAGTTGCCATCAAACATCCCATAAAAATTAAAAGTGCTCATCGGTCTTAAATCAACAAAAACACAAAAAAATTCAAAATCAACATAAATGATTTTTTAAGGGCAAAATGGGTATTCATTTTGTCATTGAGGAGTCTGAAATGTTTAAGCAAATGTTCAAATGGGCTTTGACGCCCATAGTTGCCGTGGCATTGGCGGCGTGTGGATCAGGTGGGGGCCCGGAGGGTCTAACGGTGTTGAGCAGTGGCGAAATGGTTGTGGCTTCAGGTTCGGGGCAAAAAGGACCTTTTATTGCCGGATCTTCAGTCACTTTGAATATATTGACGCCTTCAACATTTGTTTACCAAGTTGATGCTTTAACTGCCGTAATTAAGCGCACTCTGTCTAAAGTCCCCGTTTTATCCCAAACAGGTAAATCATTTACGCTTGAAACGGACAACTCCGGCGTTTTCAAAACCGATGCCTTGGTTTTCTTGTCGAACGAAAACTTGGTACAAGCTTCAGTCGAGGGCTTTTACTATGACGAAATTACCGGAACCCGTTCGACTAGCCCGATTGCATTGCGGGGCATCATTGACATCAGTAAAACCAGCTTGAATGTCAACATACTGACCGATTTATCGCGTGCCCGCATTCTGAAACTAGCAAGAGACAGGGTAAATTGCTTACCAACTACCACGACAACTGATGTTTGTAATTTAACTTCGGTGGATTTGACTTCCATCATCGAAAAAGCCGAGGGCGAGGTCTTGGCCGCTTTTAATGTGCCAGCCAATGCATTAGGCGCAGAGTCCAAGCGTTTTGCTGACATGAATTTCAAGAACATTGCCAACGCAGGCATGTTGACATCTCCGAGTGCTGCCGATCAATTGCTTCTTGCCATATCTTCGTTGGTGATGCAAATAGGTGACGAGGGGGCTGGTGTCACTGAATTCCTCAATGCTTTTGAAGAAGACTTGGCAAATGACGGCATTCTCAACAGCGCTGAGCTCAAAACCCAGATAGCCCGCGCCAGTTCAACCGTGAATTTCTCCCAAGTGGCGAGAAACATGAATGCGTTTTACAAGACAAACAAATATGTGGCTGCGAATTTGCAGAAATGGGTGGACCCATCTGGCGGCGTGGTCGGCGTGCTCGCCGGTAAAACTGATTTTTACAACTTGACTGCCGGGGTTTTCACCAAGGAATACACCTCGGCCAGCCAAATTTACAAAGCCACCTCTTCGTTGGGCAATTGCTTGCAGTTGGTGAGTTCGAACGCGCCCAGTACGTTGACCGTAGGCAGCGGTACACCGACCTCACCCACTTCGATTGCACCGTTGGCCATTTCTACGCCTGTTTATGTGGCTGCCAATGCCAGCGTTAATTACTCAATCGCTACCAAACCCACAAATTACAGTGGTTCCACCAAAGTGGTGGCTTGGGATGCAACTGCAACCAACAGTTGTGCACTTCCAACGGGCACCACGGCTGGTACGGTACCCAGCAGCGCAATGGGTCTTTATTACTTCGCTGCGACGCCTCCCGGGCTGAATAATTTCACGACTAAATTCATTGCCGATTTTGGTAAATGTTTTAACCTGACAGTTACAAACAGAGTGAAGTCTTCCGATCTGAGTAATCCTGATATTCCTCAAGTTACGGACATTAACGACCTTTGCAAAGGCTTGGCAGGATCGCCAACCCAAGATTATTTGCACAATGGCTACAGCGCCGGGCAGCACTTTTATTGGTTGCTTTCTGACGGGTCAATGTCCAAAACCGCACGCATTACAGAAGTTAAGGTGACCGACTACTTTGTGGCTAAGAATGGTCAGCCAGCGGCAAAATTGCTTTTCAAATTTATGGATCGCTACAACCGCATGAGCAGCTGGGGCGTTTATGCCACACAAGATAGCAGCCTGTTGTCCAGTGAAACCTCGGGGTGGTACAACCTCGGAAACCGGCAGCCGGTCGACATCAATTTGATGGTGGGGGCAAGAAAATACACCACCATTCCAATCAAGTTGACAACAGCAGATCGAAACCTTAGTGAGGTCAAGATCATGTACCGGTTGGGTTTTTTACCGATTATTCGTGCCGATGGGCCCGGTGTGGTCTTGCCTGACAACCGCAAATTGATGGCTGTTAAAGTTGAAGGGCCTGGTTTGCCGTCTGCTGGTTTAATTTTTATACCGCCCTTGCAAAAGGGACAAAGTGACTTCGACTTCAGCAACTCGGAGGGCACTCTTCCCGATGGGCGGCCAGAAAACCAACTTAAACGTTGCAACTTCCAGCCTACAGTAACGGGTTCAGCCGTTCCAGCATCTTGCCCACTTGTTTGGGTCGGGCAGTCGCCTTGGTTGAGTCCTAACACAATTACATCAACAACAAAAGTCAGTGAACTTCGTTATCCATCACTTCCCAACACGGTGCCGGCGTATGGCTATTCGCCCACCGGTTTGTCCTTAGGAGCTTCACCTTCGGCGGCCACTTTAGGCGGTAATTTGATGACTCAAGGCACTGAATATCAATTCAGCCTTTATTACACGGGAAGCACTGTGCCTGTTTATGTTTACACCAAACGACTGAACACCTCCATGCCATCCCTCAGCGATGTGCATGCCATGTCGTGGGTCAATCTGAACACTGTTGCGGAAACCAACATACAAAATTTAACTGGTACCAGTCCGTTTGAAGCCTTGCGACCAGGCCCCAATCAGACAACTCTTGACATCAGTTGGACGGGGCATCAGATGAACGCTCTAGAGGTCACATCTATTAATACCAATTTACAAAGGGCGCATTACCCCCGAGCCACCCCAAGCGATGCGGTCGCTCGAGGTCTGAGTTATGGCACTTTGGCACCACAACTGGACCAGGATGGTGTTTCTTTGCCCATGCAATGGTCAGAACTTAGGGACAGTGTGACTGGTGAGCCCATCACAACTGTTACTGGCACATCAACGCCAACATCGAATTTGTCCCGAACGCTCTCTTTCTCGTTGCGGACCTGGGATGGATCGTGGAAATCGCAAGATTATCTGATTGAGACTTCTGCACGTTGATCTTCGCAGAGCCCAGTTTTTTAAAATCAGGGCTCTGGTCCAGTACAACTAAGCAGGAGTTTTACCCCTTCTGCTTGGTGATTCAACCCCGCAAAAACAGCCGATACACCGGGTTATTCGTTTCTTCTGCAAACGGATAACCCAGCGCTTGCAGGAACTTGGCAAACGCTTTGTCGTCTTTGGGGGGCACTTGCAGGCCTACCAAAATGCGGCCGTAATCGGCGCCTTGGTTGCGGTAGTGGAACAGGCTGATGTTCCAGCCGGGCCGCATCAGGCTCAAGAACTTCAGCAAAGCCCCTGGCCGCTCCGGAAACTCGAAACGCAACAAACGCTCGTCTTGCGACAGCGCTGAATGACCGCCCACCATGTGGCGAATGTGTTCTTTTGCCAGTTCGTCGTGGGTCAGGTCGAGGGCCGTGAATTTGTGCTTGTTAAATTGCGCCGTGATTTTGCTGCTTTCGCCCTTGCCGTGCGTGCTCAAACCCAAAAAAACATGGGCCTGGTCCGAATCGCTCATGCGGTAGTTGAACTCGGTCACATTGCGCGGGCCGCCGGACAAGCTGCCAATCAATTCCAGAAAACGCTTGAAACTGCCACGCTCTTCGGGAATGGTGACGGCAAATAAGGCTTCTTTTTCTTCGCCCACATCGGCCCTTTCGGCCACAAAGCGCAGGCGATCAAAGTTCATGTTGGCACCGCACAAGATGGCCGCATAGGTCTGCCCCTTGGTCTTGTGTTTGGCCACATACTGTTTGATGGCGGCCACCGCCAATGCCCCTGCGGGTTCCACGATGGACCGTGTATCCACAAACACATCCTTGATGGCGGCGCACACCGAATCGGTGTCCACGGTCATGTATTCGTCCACCAAATTACGCGCGACCCGGAAGGTTTCTTCACCCACCAGTTTCACGGCGGTGCCGTCCGAGAACAAGCCCACATCGGCCAAATTGACACGTTTATTGGCCGCCACCGACTGGATCATGGCGTCGGAGTCGTTCATCTGCACGCCAATCACCTTGATGTCGGGTCGCACGGCCTTGATGTAATTGGCCACGCCACTGATCAAGCCGCCCCCACCAATCGCGACAAACACCGCGTCCAAGGGGCCTTGGTGCTGGCGTAACATTTCCATCGCGATGGTGCCCTGGCCCGCGATCACTTCGGGGTCGTCAAAAGGGTGAACAAAGGTCATGCCTTGTTTCTTTTGCAAGCTCATGGCGTGCTTGAAGGCGTCGGAATAACTGTCGCCAAACAGCACCACTTCTCCCCCCAGACCCCGCACAGCGTCGATCTTGACCTGCGGTGTGGTGGTGGGCATGACGATGATGGCCCGGGTGCCCAACTTGCTGGCGCTCAGCGCTACGCCCTGGGCATGGTTGCCTGCCGAGGCACAGATCACGCCCGTTTTGAGCTGCGCTGGCGTCAAGTGCGCCATCTTGTTGTAGGCCCCACGCAGCTTGAAGCTGAACACGGGTTGCTGGTCTTCGCGCTTTAAAAGCACCTTATTGCCCAAGCGGCGCGAAAGAATTTGGGCGGTTTCCATTGCCGACTCCCTGGCCACGTCATAGACCTTGGCATTCAGGATTTTGATCAGGTAATCGGCGGGTTTGAGATTTTTTGTGGTCATGGGCGGGCGAGTGTCGTTCCAACTCGGCATCTAAAGGATGAGCACGATGATAACGACCCGGCCGGTGACCCAAAAAAAATGCCCCAAGCCTTGCGGCTTGGGGCAAATCCACCTTTTCAGAGGGTGGAGGAGACAAAGGATGCGTACAAAAAAGCACGCTTGTTCGCAATTGTACGGATGTTTTGTTGCGTTGCAGCAAGTCAGATGTATCAAAATGAAAAAACTTGGCTATTTACCCATTGTCCGTACGTTGCTGGCGGTTCCAGGTGCAGACTTTTTTTCATCGGCACAACGTTTGCCATTTCGCCCATCAAAACCAGTTGGTCGCGCAAAACCAGAGCCCATTAATTTCTGGCGCTCTTTATGTACCTAGTGCAGGCTTCGTTAACATCGACACCTGCTTAACGGTCAACCTACAGACACAACGACCCCCAAAGGAACAAAAAATGGAATGCACAGTGACATGGACCGGCGCTGCCGGCACGCGCTCTGGAATGGGCTTTTTGGCCGAAACAGGCTCAGGCCATGTGATTGCCATGGATGGTGCCCCCGATGCGGCCAAACCCGAAAACGGCGGCCAAAACATGGCCCCCCGCCCCATGGAAACCGTGCTGGCAGGCACTGGCGGGTGCACCGCTTACGACGTGGTGCTGATCCTCAAGCGCGGCCGCCACGATGTGCGCGGTTGCAGCGTCAAACTGACCAGCGAACGTGCCGAGGTCGACCCCAAAGTTTTTACCCATATCAATATGCATTTCACGGTCACGGGAAAAGGCGTGCCTGCACTGGCCGTGGAGCGGGCCATCGCCATGAGCCATGAAAAATATTGTTCGGCCAGCATCATGCTGGGCAAAACAGCCGAAATCACGACCAGTTTTGAGGTGCTCGAAGTCAACGTCTGATCAAGGCTGACAAGCACAGGCAAGACTTGCTGAGCCACTTTGTGAGGGCAGTGCTTGTCTTTTAGGGGCAGGGCAAGATGAGCAAGCCCATCGACACGGGTGTTAAACCCGGTGCGCCACGGTGGTCATGAGCTTGGCGGCCACTTGCATGACCGACTTGACCAAGCCCGGCAGTTCCACGGCCCCGGCTTGCTGCGCCATTTGAGCATGGGCGATTTCGTCGGCCTTCATTTGGGCCACGATGGCCCTAGAGGCCGTGTCGGCGGCAGGCAATCGGTCCATGTGGCTTTGCAGGTGGGCCTCGACTTGGCGTTCAGTTTCCACCACAAACCCCAAACTCACTTTGTCACCCCCCAGCTTGCCTGCGGCGTAACCAATGACAAATGCGCCCGCGTACCAAAGCGGGTTCAATAAAGAGGGGCGGTCCTTGAGTTCGGTCAGGCGTTGCTGGGTCCAGGCCAAGTGATCGGTCTCTTCGCGGCTGGCTTCTGCCAGTTGGGCTCGCAAAGCGGGGTCTTTGCAGGCCAAGGCCTGGCCGGTGTAGAGCGCTTGGGCGCACACCTCGCCCACATGGTTCACGCGCATCAACGCGCCCGACTCGCGGCGTTCAGATTCGGTCAATTCCAGCTCACCCTGGCCATTCGAATTGAAAATGGAGGCAGCAGGGGCAGGGCGGCTGGCGCGCGGCTCAGCCCACAAAGTGCGCAAGGCACTGTCGGCGGCCAAAATAAGAGCGTTCAAAGTCATTTGCAAGCTACTTTCTGTCAACAGGCGTCACTATAAATAAAAAGATCAAAAAACACCGGCGTCAGTCTATTAGTACGGGGGTGTGTGTGGCGTGTTTGATCTGATGGATTCGATAATTGACGGAAGTCATTGAAAACATTGATAAAAATTCTGAAATCAATGGATTTAAAAGTGTGTCAAGCGCGTTTTGTTGCAACGATGCAACGAAAAAGCCCTTTATTCATTGAAAGTCTTGGAAAAGCCGCTTTGCTCTGGTGCAATACACACAACCTTCCGAATTTGGAGGTTGGCTTAGTGTTTAGACAGGTGATCACCACCTGGCGGATCCCAAGCTCTTTTTAAAACTTTGGAGAAACTTGCAATGAAAAAAACTCTGATTGCTCTGGCTGTTCTGACAGTTTCAGGCGCCTCTTTCGCACAATCCACAGTGACCTTGAGTGGTACTCTGGAAATCGCCCCGATTCGTTCCACCAAATTGACTACTGGAAGCAATGCTGCAGCTGAAGTTCTTACTGCTGTCAAAACCGGCAACCTGGGACAGCACAACACTTGGTCTACTTCCGTTCTGAACTTCACAGGCGTTGAAGATCTGGGTGGTGGTTTGAAGGCTACTGCCGTGATGATTTCTGGCGTGGGTGATGGTTTTGCTGCTCGCGAGCGCACTTTGGCTTTGTCAGGTGGTTTTGGAACAGTGCGCTTTGGCCGTTTCGTTCCTGCTGCTTCAGCTGGCTTCCACGCATTTACTCAAACAGGTTCCGCCACACTGGTGGGCAGCGCATACGGCATGGCCACTAGCAGCACTGGTGCTGAAACAACAGCCACTCACAATCCTTTGCACAACGGCGCAGCCATGTTTGAGCGTCAAGACAACGTGTTGCAGTACACATCGCCTACATTCAGCGGTCTCACTGTCAACTTGGCTATGGTCAACAACACCACAGACTCTGACGCGGCAGCTTTGACTGGCAAAGTTGAAGGCAAGCAAACGAGCGTGCACCTAGGTTACTCTGCTGGTCCTTTGAGCGCAGGTTTTGGTTTCAACACCCGTACTGATGCAACTGAAGGTACTGCAGCAACTATTGCTTCTACAGATACGGATTTACAGTGGATTGGCGCTTCCTACGACTTGGGCGTGGCCACTTTTGGCATCTCCAGCATCACTCGTGAAGCCAAAACTGTTATAGGTGGTGCCGCAGCTGTGACTGGTACTGATGCCAGCGTCAACGCTTTTGGTGTGACTGTGCCCATGGGTGCCATCACTTTGCGTGCCTCTACCTACACTGGTAAGGACAAGCGTGGCGCTGCTGATACTGACAACACGAAATTGTCTGGCAACCAAATCAGCGCTGTTTACGCTTTGAGCAAGCGCACAGCCATCGTTGCTGCCACTGGTACCAACCAGTTTAAGCGTGACGGTGCTAATTCAGTAGCCATCTCACGCAAGATCTCGGGCACTACTTTGGGCGTGAACCACACTTTCTAATCCCACGCTGGCGCAAGCCAGTTGAGATTTAGAAAACCAAAAACCCACCGTGGCAACACGGTGGGTTTTTTTCGTCTGCACGTTTACGCTGCTAACGGTCAACAAATCTGCTGCAGTGCAGAGCAGGGCAGGCCTCAACGGTAAAATCCGGCCCCCTCTGTCATACCCGGCCACGACCGGGTATCCATCGCCGCCGGAGGCATGGACCCCCGATCAGGTCGGGGGTGACAAATACTGAGTTAAGGGTAACCAATACTGGGTCTGGGGTGACCAATACTGGGTCTGGGGTGACCAATACTGAGGCTGAGGTGACAAATACTGGGTCTGGGGTGACAGGCCTTATTGCAGTGGGATGCCTGCTTTTTGAATCACTTCGGTCCAGCGTTTGATGTCGGCATCGAGCAGTTGAGCCAGTTGGGTGGGGGTGCTGCTTTGGGCTTGCACATTGAAGCCGGCCAGGCGTTGCACCATGTCGGGCTCGGCCAGTACCTTGGCCACCTCGGTTTGCAGGCGGTTGACCACGGCTGTAGGGGTTTTGCCGGGGGCTGCCAGCGCGTTCCAAGACGACACATTAAAACTGCTGAGGCCTGGCAACTCGCGCACCACGGGCACATCAGGCATGTCGGCCGGACGGCGTGTGCCCATGACCCCCAGCAAGCGCACGGCTTTGGCCGTAATTTGCGGCTTGAGGGGGCCCAAAATCTCCACCACCACGTCGACTTGTCCACCGCGCAGGGCATTGATCACGGCGGGCGTACCGTTGTAGGGAATGATCTGCGCGATCAGGTTGGCCTGGGTGCGCAGCAGTTCACCCGCCAGGTGCTGGGTGCTGCCAATGTTGATGGTGCCGATGTTCAGCTTGCCCGGGTTGGCCCGGCCATAGTTGACCAGTTCGGCCAGGGTTTTGTGTGGCGACGATTCGGGCACCACGATGGCGATGTCAAACAGGCCCAGCAAAGAAACGGGCGCAAAGTCGGTGCGGGGGTTGAAGGGCAAGGCCTTGAACAAGCCCGCACTCACGGCGGTGCCATTCGACATGAGCAGCAAGGTGTGGCCATCGGGCTCGGCTTTGGCCACCAGTTCGGCCGCCACAATGCCGCCTGCACCCGGCCGGTTGTCGATGACCACGGGCTGCCCCAAGGGGACGCTGAGTTTTTGGGCCACGGCGCGGGCTGTCAGGTCGGCCACACCCCCGGCCCCAAACGGCACCACGATGCGCAGGGGTTTAGAAGGAAAAGGCGTTTGCGCCAGGGCCAAACCCGGACTTAAACACAGGCTCAGACTGGCAGGTACAGTGGCGAGGGCGGTGGCTTGGATCAGTTGGCGGCGGTTCAGCATGGCGATGGGTTGGGGCTTTAAAGGGGGTTTTAAGGGGATTGGATAGGACTTTGAAGGGACTTTAAGCTGCCTTAAGTTGCCTTGAAAGGGTCGTCCAAACGGCATTGATATTAAGGGGAATTCAAGTTGCCGGTGTCGTGTTTGTGTGGCCTCGATCGCAAGAAACTATGCCCGGATAATCCGGTTTTGTTCAGGGTGTTTTCCATAGGAGCGTGATGATGAACGTTTCGCAAAGGGTCTTGTGGTGGTGGGGCCGTGAAGCTCGGTCTTCGGCTTTGCCCTCAAAACCGGTATCCGGTGGGTTCTCTGGCCTTGTTTTGTGGTTGCTCTTGTGGGTATGGGGCCTGAGTGCTTGCAGCGTGCCGCCAAAGTCGCCAGCGCCAGCGGCCTCCGTCATGACCAAACCCCTAGCCGGGGCCTTGAAATTTGGCCCGCACCAGACGGCTCAATGGGAGCCGGTGCTGTTGCCCGGCAAATTGCGCACCGCCTTCAAACTGGACAAACGCGATCAGCGGGCGGCCGTGCAGGCCCAGGCCGATGCATCGGCCAGCATGCTGCGCCAGCGCCTGAAGGTGCCTGCCGAGCAACTGGGGCGTTTGCAGTTTCAGTGGCAAATTGAGCAATTGATCACGGGGGCCGACATGGCCGAGCGCTATGCCGAAGACGCTCCGGTGCGCGTAATTTTGGCTTTTGAGGGGGACCGCAGCCGCTTTTCGGCCAAAAACGCCATGCTCAGCGACCTGACCGAAGCCCTCACGGGCGAGCCCTTGCCCTATGCCACCCTCATGTATGTCTGGTGCAACCAACGCCCGGTGGGCACGGTCATCGTCAACCCGCGCAGTGACCGTGTGCGCAAACTGGTCGTAGAGTCCGGCCCGGCCAACCTCAAGCAGTGGCGGCATTACGAGCGCGATATCCGGGCCGATTTCGTCAAAGCCTTTGGCGAAGCCCCCGGCGCTTTGCAGGGTATGGCCATCATGACCGACACCGACAACACCCGCACCACGGCCCGCGCTTGGTACGGCGACATCGTGCTGGACTGAGCGCCCCAGTCTTGTGCGCGACACGCCATTTGGGGGAATTCCCTCTCCCCAAATCAGGCCCACTTGTTGCATAGTGTCTTGCTCAACCAACTTTGCCTAACGAGGTGTTTTGATGAACAAGTGGATGCCTAAAAATGCGCTGATCAGTGCCATGACCTTGTCTTTGGCTTTGGCAGGCGGCCTGGCTGCCGGCAGCGCACAAGCCAAAACTTTCAAATGGGCCAGCGCGGGTGAAATCTCGACCTGGGACATTCATTCGCAAAACAACGCACTGCAAAACGGCTTGCATGCGGCGGTTTACGAGTCGCTGGTGTACTACAACAGCCGGACTTTCAAGATTGAGCCCATGCTGGCCACTTCTTGGAGCTTGGTCACGCCCAGCCAGTTGCGCATCAACTTGCGCAAAGGCGTGAAGTTTCACGATGGCTCCGACTTCACCGCCGATGACGCCGTGTTTTCGCTCAACCGGGCCATGGCCAAAACCTCTAATTTCAGCCCTTATGTGGTGGGTTTTGACCGCATCGTGAAAGTCGATGCGCACACCGTGGACATCATCACCAAAGGCCCCAACCCTGTGTTGCTGCGCCAAATGACCGAGCTGCGCATGATGAGCAAAGCTTGGGCCGAGAAAAACAACTCGGTGGAACCCAAAGACCTGAAGAACGTGGCGCAAGAAACCTTTGCCAACCGCAACGCCATGGGCACAGGCCCGTTTGTGCTCAAGCAATGGGTGCCCGACCAAAAAATGGTGTTCGACAAAAACCCCAACTGGTGGGGCAAGATGGAGGGCAATGTGACCGAAATCGTCTACACCCCCATCAAGTCCGAGGCCACACGCATTGCGGCCTTGCTCTCGGGCGAGGTGGACCTGGTGCTGGACCCCAGCCCGCAAGATTTGCCACGCCTGCGCAGCAACAACAATTTGAGGGTGATCGATGGCGTGGAAAACCGCACCATTTTCTTGGGCATGGACCAGCACCGCGAAGAGTTGCCTGGCTCCAACGTCAAAGGTAAAAACCCCTTAAAAGACGTGAATGTGCGCAAGGCGCTTTACCAAGCCATCGACATCAACACCATCAACCGCGTGACCATGCGCGGGTTGTCAGAGCCCACCGGGGCGCTGGTGGCTTCGCAGGTGGACGGTTGGACAGAAACCGTGAACAAGCGGTTCCCTTATTCTGTGGACGATGCCAAGAAGCTCTTGACCCAAGCCGGTTACCCCAATGGTTTTGAGGTGGACTTTGCCTGCCCCAACAACCGCTACATCAACGACGAAGAAATTTGCCAGGCCATCACGGCCATGTGGGCCAAGGTGGGGGTGAAAGCCAAGCTGCGCACCCTGCCTTTGGTGACCTATTTCCCCATGATTCAGCGCTACGAAGCCAGCATTTACATGCTGGGCTGGGGCGTGCCTACGTTTGACGCTTTGTACAGCCTGCAGTCCCTCACCCGCACCGTGGGCACGGGGGGCGACGGCAATTACAACGTGGGGCGTTACACCAATACACGCATGGATTACATCGTGGACCGCATCAAAACCGAGGTTGACTTTCCGGTGCGTAACCGCCTGATGACCGAGGGCCTGCAGTTGGCCAGCGACACCGTGTCGCACATTCCGCTGCACAACCAGGTGATTCCTTGGGCCATGAAGAAAAACATTGACCTTGTTCACCGTGCTGACAATCGAATTGATTGGCGCTTGATCAAAGTTAATTGATGCTGGCTTTTGTTTTGCAACGCCTGATTCAGGCCGTGGTCGTCATGATCACGGTCTGTTTCATTGCCTTTTTGTTGTTTCAGTATGTGGGTGACCCGGTGGTGTTCTTGCTGGGGCAAGACGCCACGCCCGCGCAAATCAACGAGTTGCGCCGCGACTTGGGCCTGGACCAGCCGTTTTTTGTGCAGTTTTGGCACTTTTTGTCGAACGCGGTGCAGGGTGAATTCGGCTTGAGCCTGCGCCAGGGGGCCAAGGTCTCGCGCTTGATTGCCGAACGCCTGCCCGCCACCCTCGAGCTGGCTTTGGTGGCCGCCACTTTGGCGCTGGTCATTGGCATTCCCATGGGGGTTTATGCGGCGCTGCGGCGGGGCACCTGGGCCAGTCAGTTGCTCATGACGGTGTCTTTGTTGGGCGTGTCTTTGCCTACTTTCCTGATCGGGATTTTGTTGATTTTGGTGTTTGCCGTGCTGCTGGGCTGGTTTCCCAGCTTTGGCCGGGGCGATGTGGTGCAAATGGGTTGGTGGTCTACCGGGCTGCTCACCACCAAAGGCTGGCAACACATCACGCTGCCCGCAATCACCCTGGCTATTTTTCAGCTGACCCTGATCATGCGGCTGGTGCGGGCCGAAATGCTGGAGGTGCTGCGCACCGACTACATCAAGTTTGCGCGCGCCCGGGGTTTGTCCAACCGAACCATTCACTTTGGCCACGCCCTGAAAAACACTTTGGTGCCGGTGCTGACCATCACCGGCTTGCAACTGGGCGGGCTGATTGCGTTTGCCATCATCACCGAAACCGTGTTTCAGTGGCCCGGCATGGGCTTGCTGTTCATTCAGGCGGTCACGTTTGCCGACATTCCGGTCATGGCGGCCTATTTGTGCCTGATTGCGCTGATTTTTGTGGCCATCAATTTGGTGGTGGATTTGCTTTACTTCGCGGTCGACCCCCGGCTGCGCGTGGGCAAAGTGGGGGGGCATTGAGCATGGATGCCGCATTTCAATCTGTTTTAGGGCGCGGTACGGCTTTTGCACACATTGCGCGCTTTCACCCCGAGTTGACGGCGTTTCGGCGCGATTTGCATGCCCACCCCGAGCTGGGTTTTGAAGAGGTTTACACCTCGGCGCGTGTGGCCGAAGCCCTGAAGGTCTGCGGTGTGGACAGCATTCACACGGGCTTAGGCAAAACGGGCTTGGTGGCTTTGGTGCACGGTGCAGGGCGCACGGCCAGCCAGCCCGGCCGCATGATCGGGCTGCGGGCCGACATGGATGCGCTGCCCCTGAACGAGTTCAACGAATGCACCTGGAAATCCAGCAAACCCGGCCTGATGCACGCCTGTGGCCACGACGGCCACACCGCCATGCTGCTGGGGGCTGCCCGCTACCTGGCGGAAACCCGGCGCTTTGACGGCACGGCGAAGAGGGTTACGCCGGGGCGCGCGCCATGATGCAAGACGGTTTGTTTGAGCGTTTCCCCTGCGAAAAAGTGTTTGCCCAACACAACTCACCCGAAACCCCGCTGGGGGTGATCGGCATCACCCCCGGCCCCATGCAGGCAGCGGTAGACCGCATCGAGATTCGCATTCGCGGCAAAGGCGGCCATGGGGCGCGCCCCCACCAAGCCATCGACCCGGTGCTGGTGGCCGGCCACATCATCACGGCGGTGCAAAGCGTGGTGGCCCGTAATTTGTCGGCCTTTGACCAAGCGGTGGTCAGCATTTGCGCCATGCACGGTGGCAACCCGGGGGCCATGAGCGTGATTCCCGGCGAGGTCACGCTGATTGGCACGGTGCGCACCTACAACGCGGCCGTTCAAGACCAGATTGAAGACCGTTTGCGCGGGCTGTGCACGGGCATTGCGCAGGGTTTTGGCGCTTCGGCCGAGCTGATGTATGAGCGCACTTACCCGGCCACAGTCAACACCGTGCCCGAGGCCGTGTTTGCGGGCGATGTGGCCGCCGCCCTGGTGGGCGAGGACAAGGTGTGGCGCGACATGCTGCCCAGCATGGGAGGCGAGGATTTTTCTTTCATGTTGCAGGCCAAGCCCGGTGCTTACATTCGCATTGGTCAAGGTTTGCCACACGGCCCCGGTCCGCACCCGCTGCACAACAGCCGGTACGACTTCAACGACGAAATCTTGCCTTTGGGCGCGGCTTTGCATGCCGGTTTGGTCGAGCAGGCCTTGCCTTTGGCTGCGGCGAGCTAGGCCTGACTATTTTCACTTTCAACGTCAACTAGAGGAGACCTTCATGCGTACTTTCAAATGGACCCGTTCTTGCGTGGCTGTGGCCATCGCCTCTGTGCTGGCACTGGGGACCGCTCACGCGGCCACCGTGCGCATTGGCAACCAAGGGGATGCGTTGTCGATGGACCCGCACTCCCTGAACGAATCCCTGCAACTGAGCGTGACCAACAACATTTATGAGTCGCTGGTGGGGGTCAGCAAAGACCTGAAATTCGAGCCGGGCCTGGCCACTGCTTGGAAACAAACCGCCCCAACAGTGTGGCGTTTTGAGCTGCGCAAAAACGTGCGCTTCCACGACGACACGCCTTTTACTGCCGATGACGTGGTGTTCTCTATGAACCGCGCTGCCGGTGAAGGCTCGGACATGCGCAGCAACACCAACGACATCAAAGAGGTGCGCAAAATCGACAGCCACACCATCGAGATTGAGACCAAAGCGCCTTTCCCGATCTTGCCCAACGTGCTGTCTACCGTTTACATCATGAGCAAGAAGTGGTGCGAGGACAACCAAGCCGTACGCCCGGTGGACCGCCGCAAGGGCATTGAAAACGCCGCCTCGTTTCGTGCCAATGGCACCGGCCCTTATCGCTTGCGAGAGCGCCAGCCCAATGTGCGCACCACCTTTGTGCGCAATGCCAGCTACTGGGGCAAGATCGATGGCAACGTCGATGAAGTGATTTTCTCGGTCATTGCCAACGACCCGACCCGTGTGGCGGCTTTGCTGTCTGGCGAGATCGACATCATGGAGCCCGTGCCGGTGCAAGACGTGCCACGCATTAACAGCAGCCCCAACACGGTGGCGCTGGTGGCCCCCGAGTTGCGCACCATCTTTTTGGGCATGGACCAAAAGCGCGACGAATTGCTGTATTCCAGCGTAAAGGGCAAAAACCCGTTTAAAGACAAGCGGGTGCGCCAGGCTTTCTACCAGGCCATCGACATTGAGGGCATCAAGCGCACGGTGATGCGCGGGGCTTCCAACCCTTCGGCCCTGATGGTGGGGCCAGGCATCAACGGCTTTAACCCCGAACTGAACAAGCGCCTGCCTTTTGACGCTGAGGCCTCTAAAAAGCTGCTGGCCGAGGCCGGGTACCCCAATGGCTTTTCGGTGGACATGAATTGCCCCAACGACCGCTATGTGAACGACGGCCAGATTTGCGAAGCCGTGGCCGCCAATTTGGCGCGTGTGGGGGTCAAGATCAACCTGAAGGCGGAAACCAAGGGCACCTATTTCCCCAAAATCTTGCGCCGCGACACCAGCTTCTATTTGTTGGGCTGGACCCCCAGCACCTATGACGCTCACAATGCTTTGAATGCGCTGATGCGTTGTGTCGACGACAAGGGCACGGGCCAGTTCAACTTGGGGGCTTATTGCAACCCCAAAGTGGATGATCTGACGGTGAAGATCCAGAGCGAGACCGACCAGACCAAGCGCAACGCCATGATTCGCGAAGTCTTCCAGTTGCACAGCGACGACATTGGCCACCTGCCTTTGCACCAACAAGCGCTGGCCTGGGGCACGAGCAAAAAGGTGACGCTGGTGCAGCGCGGTGACAACTACATGCCCTTCAAGTCAATCACCATCAAGTAAACCATGCGCCATGCTTTGTCTCGCTGGCTGAACAGCGATGTGGGCTACAGCTTTCGCCAGTCCCCCACCGCCATGGTGGCGGCTGGCATTGCTTTTGTCTGCCTTTTTTGTTCGGTTTTTGCCGGTTGGGTGGCGCCAAGCAACCCCTTTGATCTGGCCACGCTGGAGCTGAGCGACGCCCGCTTGCCCCCGGCTTGGCTAGAGGGCGGGAGCAGCAAGTTTTTGCTGGGCACCGACGATCAGGGGCGCGACATTTTGTCGGCCCTGATCTACGGCTCCCGCATTTCACTGGTGGTGGGGCTGGCTTCGGTGGTGTTGTCGGTGGTGTTTGGTGTGGCCATGGGTTTGCTGGCGGGCTTTCGGGGCGGCTGGATTGACGCTTTTCTGATGCGCTTATGCGATGTGATGCTGTCTTTTCCGGCCATCTTGGTGGCTTTGCTGATTGCTGGCGTGGGCCGAGCTTTGTTCCCCAATGCGCACGAGTCGCTGGCGTTTGGGGTGTTGATTTTGTCGATTTCTTTGACAGGATGGGTGCAATACGCCCGCACGGTGCGCGGCACCACCTTGGTGGAACGCAACAAGGAATACGTGCAAGCCGCCCGCGTGACGGGGGTGGCCCCTTTGCGCATCATGGTCAAACATGTGTTGCCCAATGTCATGGGCCCGGTCATGGTGTTGGCCACCATTCAGGTGGCCACTGCCATCATCACCGAGGCCACGCTGTCTTTTTTGGGGGTGGGCGCGCCGCCCACATCGCCTTCGCTGGGCACACTGATCCGTGTCGGCAATGATTATTTGTTCTCGGGCGAGTGGTGGATCACGATTTTCCCCGGCCTCATGCTGGTCGTGATTGCCCTGTCTGTTAATTTGCTGGGCGACTGGTTGCGCGACGCGCTGAACCCGAGATTGCGATGAGTCTTTTACAAGTTAAAAACCTGGTGGTCGAGTTCCCCAGTCGCCACGGCACATTGCGTGCGCTGGATGATATTTCTTTTGACATTGCGCCGGGAGAAATTTTGGGTGTGGTGGGCGAGTCGGGGGCGGGTAAATCGCTCACGGGTGCGTCCATCATCGGCTTGCTGGAACCCCCAGGCCGAGTGGCCAGCGGCCAAATTTTGCTAGAAGGCCAACGCATTGACCACCTGAGCGCCGACCAGATGCGGCACATTCGGGGGCGCAAGATCGGGGCGATTTTTCAGGACCCCCTGACCTCGCTCAACCCCCTTTACTCCATTGGCAAGCAACTGACCGAAACCATTTTGGCGCACCTGCCGGTCACGCCCAAAGAGGCCCGACAGCGTGCCATCGATTTGCTGAAAGACACCGGTATTTCTGCCGCCGAACAACGCATTGACCATTACCCGCACCAGTTTTCGGGTGGCATGCGCCAGCGTGTGGTGATTGCCCTGGCCCTGGCCGCCGAGCCGCAATTGATTGTGGCCGACGAACCCACCACTGCTCTCGATGTGTCGATTCAGGCGCAAATCATCAGTTTGCTCAAAAAAGTCTGCAAAGACCGGGGCGCAGCGGTCATGTTGATCACGCACGACATGGGCGTGATTGCCGAAACCTGCGACCGCGTGGCCGTGATGTACGCCGGGCGCATTGCCGAAATTGGCCCGGTGCACGAGGTCATCAACCACCCGGCGCACCCTTACACGGCTGGCCTGATGGCTTCGATCCCCGACATGGACAGTGACCGCGAACGCCTGAACCAAATCGACGGCGCCATGCCGCGCCTGAACGCCATCCCGCAAGGCTGCGCCTTTAACCCACGCTGCCCGCAAGCCTTTGAGCGCTGCCGCCAAGAGCGTCCCGATTTGCTCAGCGCTGGGGCCAACCGCGCCGCTTGCTGGCTACACACCGGGGGGGCAGCATGAGCCACCCGGAACATTCTCAAGCCCAAACGCCAGTGGATGCTTCAACTGGTTCGCAAGCGAACCCGCAAGCCAAACCCCAAGCTTTGGTGGTGGCCCACGATTTGGCCAAAACCTTTGACGTGTCGGCCCCTTGGCTGAACCGCATGATTGAGCGCAAACCGCGCCTGCTGCTCAATGCGGTGGATGGCGTGAGCTTTGAGATCGAACGCGGCAAAACGCTGGCGCTGGTGGGCGAATCCGGATGCGGCAAGAGCACGGTGGCCCGTTTGTTGGTGGGCCTGCACGAACCCACACGCGGCGGGCTGACTTTTGACGGGCAAGATGCGCATGCGGCTTTCAAGTCGCCGGATGCGCGCCAAATGCGGCAACGCATCCAGATGATTTTCCAAGACCCCTACGCCAGCCTGAACCCGCGCTGGACGGTGGACAACATCATTGGCGAACCCCTGAAAGAGCACGGCCTGATTCACGATGCCGATGAACTGCGCGAGCGTGTGGCTGGTTTGCTGCAATCCGTGGGTTTGTCGCCGCTGGACATGGTCAAGTATCCGCACCAGTTTTCGGGCGGCCAGCGCCAACGCATCTCCATCGCACGGGCGCTGGCCACCGCCCCCGAGTTTTTGGTGTGCGACGAGCCCACGTCGGCCCTCGATGTGAGCGTGCAGGCGCAAGTGCTCAACATCATGAAAGACCTGCAACGTGAGCGGGGCCTGACTTATTTGTTCATTTCGCACAATTTGGCGGTGGTGCGCCATGTGAGCGACCAAGTGGGCGTGATGTATCTGGGCCGCTTGGTGGAGCTGGCCGACAAACACAGTTTGTTTTCCAACCCCCAGCACCCCTACACCCGCATGCTGCTCGATGCGATTCCCAAAATGCACGACACCGGCCGCGCCCGCACCCCCGTGCAAGGCGAAGTGCCCAACCCCTTAAATCCTCCCACTGGCTGCACTTTCCACCCCCGCTGCCCACAAGCCACCGACATTTGCCGCGCCGAACGCCCCCCGCTGCGCGATTTCAAAGGCATCAAAATCGCCTGCCACGCCGTGGTGTGATATTTAATAAAGTTTGATTTTTCAATCATTGTTCAAATAGAATAAAACAATGACTGATTTTTCAGACTTTAATTTTTCTTCGGCCGAAGAGATATCTCTTGTCTTGGCGCAACGTTTAAAGCGATTACGGATTCAAAAAGAGATCGTCCAAGCCGATATGGCTGAACGCATGGGGGTTTCTCGCAGCACGCTCAACACGCTTGAAAACACGGGCAAAGGTTCAGTGATCGCTTGGATCAAACTGGTGCAGTGTCTGAGTCAAGAAGGGCAATTGCAGCCCTTGTTTAAACCTGTCATTGCGTCCATTGCCGATATGGCTGAGCGCCAAAAACCGATTCGCCAACGGGTTTCGCGCGTACGCCGCGTTCCCAAGACCCCGTCGTGAAAAAACTTCAAGTTCGTTACGAAGGCTGGGGCGAAAACTGGCTGCTGGGCACATTGGCCGACGATGGTGCGCAACTGCTGTTTGAGTATTCAGCCGAGGCCTTGTCCCAAGGCTTGGCTTTATCGCCGAGGCATTTGCCACTGCAAAAACAGGCCATGGGTGATTTTCCGAGGCATCTTTGGCGCTTGCCGGGGTTGTTTGCAGACTCTTTACCCGACGGTTGGGGCATGCTGCTCATGGACAGGCTGTTTAGAAAGCAAGGTTTGCGGCCAGAACAGTGTTCTCCACTGGACCGTTTGAGCTTCATCGGCCATCGCGGACTGGGGGCGCTCACGTATGCGCCATCGACGCAAGGTGACGTGGCAACCGATAAGGTGGATTTGGTTGCTTTAGCCAACGATACGGCCTTGGTTTTGCTCGGCCAGGACACGCCAACCCTCCAAAAGCTGGCCCTGCTGGGGGGCTCTCCTCAGGGGGCGAGACCCAAAGTTTTACTGTTCTACGACCCAGCCGAGGCCCTCATGAGCACCTCGGCCATGACATCAGGGATGGGTTGGTTGGTGAAGTTTCAATCCTTGGGTGAGCACAAAGAAGTGTGCGCCATTGAAGCCTTTTATGCCCAGCTGGCCAGCGCATGTGGTTTAGAAGTGCCCACCACACGCGTGTTCGACTTGGGTCCAGAACAAGCGGCTCTGGGTATTGAGCGCTTCGATCTGGCAGAGGGATTACGTGTCCCCGTTCACTCGCTTGCGGGTTTTCTGCACGCCGACTTCAGAGTTCCGTCGGCAGTGGACTACACCACTTTTTTACGCGCCACGCGCATGATCACGCGCGATGAGCGCGAGGTAAAAAAAGCGTTTGAACGGGCGGTCTTCAATGTGTTGTTTCATAACCGGGACGATCACGCTAAAAATCTGTCTTACCGCATGGATTCTCAGCGGCATTGGAAACTCGCGCCTTGCTTTGACCTCACCTACAGCGAAGGTCCGGGCGGTGAACACCAGATGGACGTTTGTGGAGAGGGGCGAAACATAGGCCGCAGCCATCTTATTCAATTAGCGCAGCAAGGGGGTATCGACCTACGTTGGGCAGCCAAAAGGCTGGATGCCATGCTGGAAGTGGTAGATATGTGGCCCAAGCTCATCGAGTCTTTCGACATTCGCCGAGCCACACGCCAGAAAATACATCAGGATGTGATTCATCAACGAGAAGCCTTGAGCCGCTGAGCCAAGTTAAGGATTTACAAGCAGCACTTTCCCCCCCCGCTGCCCACAAGCCACTGAAGTGGACCCCGAATTTGGGACAGGTGTTTAAGTGGGACACTGTCCAAAGAAAAGGGTGACCAATGACTGAATCAAAAAAACGCAGAGTTCATCCGCCGGAGTTCAAAGCCAAGGTGGGGCTGGAGGCGCTTGGCGGGATGAAGACCATCAATCAAATCGCCCAGGAGTATGGCGTCCATCCAATTCAGGTCGGCCAATGGAAGCGAGAGATCCAAGCCCAGGCCAAAAGTCTGTTTGAAGGTAAGCGCGGGCCACAACCGGTATCTGCCGAGAGTGCGCCGGACCGGCTCTACGGTGAGATCGGTCGCTTGAAGATGGAACTGGTC
>Ga0255128_1000005_pt1 | contig 77096 bp, 77 predicted proteins | sample Law_Miss_RepC_8d_FD_188562 | JGI IMG/M metagenome (GOLD analysis project Ga0255128, IMG submission 188562) | Freshwater microbial communities from St. Lawrence River, New York, United States - Law_Miss_RepC_8d | ecosystem: Environmental > Aquatic > Freshwater > River | place: USA: New York... | reverse complement strand
CGCCACCGCCTTTAAAGCCCCCACCTTGTCCCCCGGTTCCTTTCCCCGATCAGGTCAGGGCAATGGTCACTCACAGCTTCTTTATGTCATACCCGGCCAGACCGGGTATCCATGTTCGCCGCAGGCATGGCCCCCCTATCAGGTAGGGGGTGACGTCAAGGGGCACAGGCCCCTAATCAAGCATGTGTGACGGTTTAGTTATTTTTATCAATTTTAAAATAGTTATAGTTTTCTTTGGAGGTATTCTGTAGTTACATATCTAGCATTTATTTGTAATTAAATCATGGAAATTAATAAAAGATAATAAATTCATGATTTTTAACAACAACATTAAATTTGTGGCAATTTTTGCCGGTTCGATTGTATTTTCTGGTTTTGCTATTGCGCAGCCAGAAACAACTTGGCGGCTTCAGACGGCAGCATCGACGCATTGGGTCGAGTTTGCGCAGGGCTCAGAGCTTTCTAAGCTGGCAGCCAGTTACCGGGCCGGTGGTTATGAAACCTCTGCTGGGCAACGGGTGTCGTTTGACCCGTGGTACCACCCCAAATTCACCGAGACACGTTTGACCTGGATGACCCAATTGACGCCGGAGTTTGGTGTGCTGTGGGGGGCAGGCACAGGCGAACGGGCCCAAAAATACCAAATTTCTCCCAGCTTGAAATTGGGCTTTATCTACCAGACCCCTGTGGGTTCTGGGGCCCATTTGTCTATCAGGCTGACATCGGTTTTGGGCGGGCGAATGGCCGAACGGCCTTGTCTTGCCAGTTACCTCGAACAAGAAGAGTACGCAAACGTCAAAGTCAATTGCAGATTGGCAGCCGCCCAACTGCAACCAGCAGAGACCTTGAAGTACCTGACCCATGCGTTGCCACCAGACCGTAACAACGCATCCATTCGCTACACGGTCGTTTTTTGAATTCAATCACTTCAGGGATCAATTATGAAAATCGTTCGCAACATCACCGTGGCCTCCCTCGGATTTTTAGCCTTCACGGCCGTTCACGCGCAAACCGTTCAAAACTGGATGAGTCCAGAGGTAGGCAACGCCTGGAGTCAGGGCTACAAAGGCGCAGGGGTGACCGTGACGGTGATCGATGATTTCAAAAGCAGCAAGTACTACATCGGAAAACTGGGGGGCTACACGCAAATTGATTTGCACGGCAACTTCACAAAGCAAGAAGCCAGCTTGATTGCGCCCTTGGCCACCTTGCGCACGCAAGATTACTATGCGGGCACTGCGGTGGGCTTGAATCCGGGGCTGAATGTGCTGAACCTGAGCTACAGCATGATTGCCCGGGCTGGTTATGCCATCACCCAAATTGGTTGGAACAATCAGGAGTCGTCCATCATCGGCCATGCCAAAAATGGTCGGGCTGTCGTGGCGAAGGCAGCAGGTAATGCCGGTGTTGTGATTGGGACGCCCAATGCTGCGGGCAATGTGGATTATTTGGGGGTCGCACTGAAAGGCGCTGCATCGGCCATTTTTGTGGGCGCTTTGACCACCCACGGCAGCACCGCAGCGCCAGCCAGTTTGGCCAGCTACTCCAACCGACCCGGCAACGATGCTGTGGTGCAGCGGCAGTTTCTGACGGTAGGTGTGTTGGGGGATAAAACCGGCTTGAATGGCACCTCATTTGGCGCGCCCATCATTTCGGGGTATTCGGCCATTCTGGGCAGTAAATTCACACAGTCAACGCCGACCCAAATCGTCAATCAACTGCTCAATACGGCGCGCAAAGACACCATTGCGGGGTACAACGCGGCAACCCATGGCCGGGGGGAAGCCAGCCTGACCCGTGCGTTGGCCCCTGTCAGTATTCAATAAATGCGCCAGGCCCTGAACCGACTGGGAGGGGCGGTTCAGGCCATTTGCCCTACAACAGCCCTACAACAGGGCGGCGTCTTGTAAAGCCAAGTTGTCTAGCAACTCGTTCAGTGCCGAGTTGTTGAAAAAGCAGGTACGGGGTCGGCAGCGGTGTTCATGGGTGCAAGTTCGGGGGCAGAAAACCCCCATTTTTACGAGACTTGCGTATCGCGAGTTTTAGTCTGAGTCATCCACGCGGCAGGGTCATCAGTGGGAGGTCTTTGGCGGCGGCCAATTTGTCGAGTTGCTGACGGGTCTGGCCAGCGAAAAAAGTTTCGATGGCTTTGCGCGTGGCGGGCTTGAAGAGGTCTGTGCCTGGATGGCTGATCTTGACCCCAGCGGCTTCGCATAAGCGTGCAGCAAAGTGTGGCTCCAAGGCGGCCACCGCCACCCGGCCGTTTTTGCAGGCATACATCCGGTAGCCTGCATGGGCGCCGCCCACAGCGCCATCTGGCGTGGTCATGCGCAAGCGCCGAGGCAGGGCCAGCCAGGTGGCCGCATCGGACAGGGCCACCTCGTGGTGGCTGCCTTTGCCCGTAGTCTTGAGGCAGAGCAGAGCCTGCAGCGCGGCCTCGCTGGCCATGAGCGCGCCGCCCATGTCGGCAAACAAACTGGGCGGCAGGTCCATGCCGTTGACCAGCCCGGCCTCGGCCTGATAGGTCAAATCGTGGCCCGGAATTTCGGCCAGCGGTCCGGGGGAGCCGACCACTTCGATCAGGCTGAGCGCCGGATACTGTTTGTGCAGCGTCTTCCAACTCAAACCCAGTTTGCTCAGGGCCGAGGGGCGAAACGATGTGAGCAGCAAATCGGTTTTGGGCAACAGTTTTTGCAGGGACGCTTGCCCCGCCGGAGTTTTAAGGTCCAGTGTTTTTTGCTGAACCCCATCGTGCAGCAAATCGTATCCGCCAGGGGTGTAGTGCTGCATGGGGTCGCCAGCGGGCGGATTGATCTTGGTACAACGCGCGCCCATTTGGGCCAGACGCATCAGGGCAGCAGGCCCAGGCAAATTGAGCGCCAAACTCAGCACGCGCACACCGCGCAGAGGGCTTTTGGGAGAGGGCATATTCATAGGTCCACAGAGGTTCTGGCAAACGCCAACACAAGCCACATTGTGGCCGAATGCGTTCCCTTAATTTGTTCGAACTTTTCTCTTGAGAGACCACCCCACAGCCTAATAAATTTCCCCGTGGGAGGCCGCCCCTGCGGCCGAATGCGTGCAGTGGCACCGGCACCTGCCCGCTAAGAGAGGCTTGGGTTTACAGGCCTGCGGCTGCTTTCAATGCAGCTGCGCGGTCGGTGCGTTCCCAGGTGAAGTCGGGCTCGTCCCGGCCAAAGTGGCCATAGGCTGCGGTCTTGCTGTAAATGGGGCGCAGCAAGTCCAGCATCTGGATGATGCCCTTGGGGCGCAGGTCGAAGTGTTCGGCCACCAGGGCAGACAACTTGTCGTCAGAAATCACGCCCGTTCCGGCGGTGTTGACGGTGATGTTCATGGGGCGGGCCACGCCAATGGCGTACGCCACTTGCACTTGGCACTGGGTTGCCAGCCCGGCGGCCACGATGTTTTTGGCCACATAGCGGGCCGCATAAGCGGCTGAACGGTCCACCTTGGATGGATCTTTGCCCGAGAAAGCGCCGCCGCCGTGAGGGCAGGCACCGCCATAGGTGTCCACAATGATTTTGCGTCCGGTCAGGCCGCAATCACCCTGGGGGCCGCCAATGACAAATCGGCCTGTGGGGTTGATCAGGTACTTGGTGTCTAACAACCATTCTTTGGGCAGCACCGGTTTGATGATTTCTTCAATGATGGCTTCGGTAAAGCTGGCCTTCATTTTGGTAGAGGTTTCCGACTGGTCGGGGCTGTGTTGGGTCGACAGCACCACAGTGTCAATGCTGTGCGGCTTGCCATCCACATAACGCAGGGTGACCTGGCTCTTGGCATCGGGGCGCAAGAAAGGCAGGCGGCCATCTTTGCGCAATTGGGCCTGGCGCTCCACTAAGCGGTGGGCGTAGTAAATGGGGGCCGGCATCAGTTCGGGGGTTTCGCTGCAGGCATAACCGAACATCAGGCCTTGGTCGCCTGCACCGATGTTCAAGAAGTCATCCGAGGCGTGGTCCACGCCTTGGGCGATGTCATTGGACTGCTTGTCGTAGGCCACCAATACGGCGCAGCCTTTGTAGTCAATGCCGTAATCGGTGTTGTCGTAGCCAATGCGCTTCAGGGTGTCGCGGGCCACTTGGATGTAGTCCACATTGGCTTGGGTGGTGATTTCACCGGCCAGCACCACCAAACCCGTGTTGGTCAGGGTTTCGGCAGCCACCCGGCTGCGCGGGTCTTGCTCAAAAATGGCGTCAAGAATGGCGTCGGAAATTTGGTCTGCCACCTTGTCGGGGTGGCCTTCTGATACGGATTCAGAGGTAAAGAGGTAATTGCTGGACATGAAAAAGGCTCCTGAGGTTAAAGGTTTATCGGCGTTGCCGACCCTGTAACCCGGAGCCTGGCGAACGCTTTAGCAGAATTTATGAATCGCCCTGCAAGTAGTTCAGATAACTCGGCGATGGGGCGGATTGTAGAGCATGTTCCAGGCCCTCACAAAAATCATGTCCAATACGCCCATGGACATTCCTACCCCTATCGAAAACCGCCTGGTCGACCTTGAAATCAAAGCAGGGTTTACCGAAGACCTGCTGGACCAGCTCAATGCCCAGGTCTACCGTCAGCAGCAGCAAATTGACGCCCTGATACAAGAGTTGCGTCAAATGCGCGACCGTTTGCCCGAGTCGGGCGGCGGGGCCGAGACGCGCAATTTGCGTGACGAAATCCCCCCGCACTATTGACGTTTGACGATTGACTGTTTAGTAGATTGATGAGCCTTTGGAGCATTCAGGATCTTCGCGACCATGTGCGCAGTTTGGGGGGCAATGCCCAGCACGAGTCGCGCGTGTTGCGGCTCTGGTCGCAGGCCAAGCCGCAAGACAGTGGCCGCAGGCGACTGGAGAGTTTCATGCCCGCGACGCTCCGAAATGCCCTGCCTGCGCTGACCGAGCAGTTGGCGGGTTTGGCCACCTTGCGAGAGCAGCACCCCGGGCAAGACGGTTCGGCCCGCTTGCTGGTGGGTTTGCACGACGGGCAATCTGTGGAGAGCGTGCTGTTGCCGCGCGACGGCCTGAGCGTTTCTTCGCAAGTTGGGTGTGCGGTGGGGTGTGTGTTTTGCATGACCGGGCGCGAGGGCTTGATTCGCCAAGTAGGCAGTGCCGAAATCGTTGCCCAAGTGGCCTTGGCCCGCACACTCCAGCCGGTTAAAAAAGTGGTTTTCATGGGCATGGGGGAGCCTGCCCATAACCTGGACCAAGTCATGGAAGCCATTGATTTGCTGGGCACGGTGGGCAATATCGGACACAAAAATTTGGTGTTTTCTACGGTGGGCGATCCCCGCGTGTTTGAGCGTTTGCCGCAAGGGCGGGTCAAACCTGCTTTGGCGCTGTCGCTGCACACCACCCGTCCCGACTTGAGGGCGCAGTTGCTGCCGCGTGCGCCGCGCTTTGACCCGCAAGATTTGGTTGACGCGGGCGAGGCTTATGCGCGTGCCACGGGTTACCCGATTCAGTACCAGTGGACCCTGCTGGAAGGCGTGAACGACAGCGAGGAAGAAATCGAGGGCATCGTGCGCTTGCTCAACGGCAAATACGCCTTGATGAACATGATTCCCTACAACGCCGTGCCCGATTTGCCCTATGCCCGGCCCAGTTGGGCGCGTGCCGCAGAAATAGCCCGCAGCTTGCACCAGCGTGGCGTGCTGACCAAATTGCGCCAGTCAGCCGGTCAAGACGTGGAGGGCGGTTGTGGGCAGTTGCGTGCGCGCGGTCTTGCCCAGGATCGTGCCGAGGCCCAGCCGCAGCCTGTTCACTTTCAGCCCAGGCCAGCGCAAGGGTCAGCTGCCAAGTGAGCGCAGTTTGATCAAGCCGCTCGACAAGGCCGTGCCGAGCAAAATCACGCCACCGCAGATGAGCATCCAAGACGTAACGTGTTCGTCTAGCAGCAAAACGCCATAGGCGATGGCGAAAACTGGAATTAAAAAAGTCACGGTCAAAGCTTTGGATGGGCCCGCCCGGTCAATCAGCCTGAAATACAGCACGTAGGCGACGCCAGTGCACAGCACACCCACCACCAACAAAGCGCCCCACGCCGAGGCGCTGGGCATGTGGTCCGGGCGAAACCACAGAGCCGGTAAGGCCAGTGCCAGGGTTGCGCCGATCTGGCTTCCCGTAGCCGCCACCAAGGGGGGCATGCTGGGCATGTGTTTTTTGGTAAAGCTGGCGGCCAGTGCATAGCAGGTGGTGGCGGCCAGACAGGCCAAAACGGCCCAAGCTGGGGCGACACCTGAGGCATTGGGTTTGAAGCTGGCTTGCCCCCCGGCCAATAAAACCACACCGCCAAAACCAATGGCCAAACCCACGCTGCGTGACCAACCGGGTTTGTCCGACAGCCAGAGCCAGGCTACCAAGGCCCCAAACAAGGGCACTGTGGCGTTCAGGATGGAAGACAGCCCGGTGGAGATGTGCAAGACAGCAAACGCATAAAGGGCAAACGGAATGCCGCTGTTGAGGATTCCCGCAAACAACACCGGACGCCAGTGCTGGCGCAGGGCCGGCCAGTGCCCTTTGACCAGCAAAATGGGCAGCAAGAAAAGCGATGCAATGGCCACCCGCAAGGCGGCCGTGGGCAGAGGCCCCAGCTCAGCCGCCGCGAGTCGCATGAACAAGAACGAAGCGCCCCAAATGGCGGCCAGCAACAAGAAATCGGCCAGCCAGCCTTTGGTGTGAGAAGAGGTCATTATTTAAAAAGAGTTTTGGCCACCGCATGGCCTTCCAGTTGCAGCAGCGCTTGTTTGCGCCATAGGCCACCTGCATAGCCTGTGAGTTGGCCCCCGGTACCCAGTACGCGGTGACAGGGCACGATGATACTCAGCGGGTTGCGGCCCACCGCAGAGCCCACTGCCCGCACCGCGTTGGGCTTGTCCAGTTGCCGGGCCAAACCCCCATAACTTTCGCTTTGCCCCGAGGGAATGTGCAGCAAGGCCTGCCAAACCGACTGCTGAAACGGTGTTCCCGCGGATAAATCCAGTGCCATGTTGAACACCACAGCTTGACCCTCAAAGTAAGCCCCTATTTGATCTGCGGCGGCGAGCAGCACAGGATGACCCGGATCCGCTTGCCAATTTTTCTGGTCGGCTTCGGTGGGGCCGTGTTTTTGGTCGTCAAACCACAGACCGCACAAGCCCAGATCGCTGGACGCCAGCGTGATGGGACCCAGCGGACTGTCAATTCGGTGGGTGCGCAGGGGTGGGTGGACAGATTTAAGCTTGGAGGAGTTGGCGTGCATGGTGACTGTCCAGTGAAGAAAGTTCTGTTGATTAAAGCGTGTTTCTTCAAGGCGGGGTTCAAAGTTGTCATACCTACAATATAAGATCGATACCTGATTGAGTCATCTTGACTCTGTTTTATGGGTCTCTCACATGCAAGTTACGCACTCTATTTTTAAAGCTTACGACATTCGGGGCGTGGTGCCCTCTACCCTGAACGCCCAAGTGGCCGAAGCCTTGGGCAAAGCGTTTGGCACCCAGGCCATGGCCGAAGGTCAGCGCACTGTGGCCGTGGGCCGCGATGGTCGCCTGAGCGGCCCGGATCTTTCTGCAGCCCTGATTCGCGGCCTGGTGGCAACGGGCATTGAGGTGATCGACATCGGCATGGTCACCACCCCCATGCTCTACTTTGCGGCCCACACCGTTTGCCAAAGCGGTATTCAGGTCACGGGCAGTCACAACCCCAAGGATTACAACGGCTTCAAGATGGTGTTGGCAGGTCGGGCCATTTATGGGGCCGAAATTCAGGCGCTGCGCCAGATCATGGAGGCCGAAAGTTGGCAACTCCAAGCCGGGGGCAGCGTCTCTCAACTGGACGTGTTACCTGACTATGCACAGCGCATAGTGGGCGACATTAAGTTAAGCCGCCCTATGAAAATCGTGGTCGATTCGGGCAACGGCATCGCGGGTGCATCGGCGCCCGGCATTTTTCGCGCCCTGGGTTGCGAGGTGATCGAGTTGTTCAGCGAGGTGGATGGCGAGTTCCCCAACCACCACCCCGACCCCAGCAAGCCAGAAAACCTGCAAGACCTGATCCGAACCCTAAAAACCTCGGGGGCCGAACTGGGCCTGGCCTTTGACGGGGACGGGGACCGTTTGGGCATCGTCACCGCCGATGGCAACAACATTTACCCTGATCGGCAAATGCAGCTCTTCGCCGAGGATGTGCTGAGCCGCGTGCCCGGCGGCACCATTTTGTTTGACGTCAAATGCTCACAACGCTTAGCGCCGGCCATTGAAGCAGCAGGCGGGCAACCCCTGATGTACAAAACCGGCCACTCCCTGATCAAAGCCCAAATGCGGGCCATTGAGGCGGCGGGCGGCCAAGCGCCTTTGGGGGGTGAGATGAGCGGCCATATTTTCTTCAAGGAGCGTTGGTACGGTTTTGACGATGGCACTTATGCGGGCTGCCGCTTGCTTGAAATTGTGAGCAAAGCCCCGGACGCCAATGCCGTGCTCAACGCGTTGCCCAGCAGTTTCAGCACGCCCGAGCTGAACGTGGCCTGCGCCGAAGGTGAGCCGCACAGCGTGACCAGCGCATTGCAGGTTTTGGCCGGAGATGCCTTCAAGGCCCCTGCCAAAGTCTTCACGCTCGATGGTTTGCGTGTCGATTGGCCCGATGGCTTTGGCTTGATTCGTGCCTCTAACACCACCCCGGTACTGGTCTTGCGTTTTGAGGGGCAGACCGAAGCGGCGCTGCACCGCATACAAACTGACATGCTGGCATTGCTGCACTCGGTCAAGCCAGATGCGCAGATTCAGGCCTCGGCACACTGAGGGTCGGGGCCTCAATCAAGGCCAAAACCAAGGCCAAAACCAAACCAGAACCAACACCTAAAAGGCCGAATGTCTCAGGCTTTGGCCAGCTGAATCAGACTTTCTAGGGGGCCTGATACGGTCTGAGTTTGATTTTTGGGGCCTTGTTCAGGGACAGCCCAAACCTGGCTCACTGCTTGGGCGATGTCTTCGGGGCTCATGGCCAGTTGGCTTTCGCCTTGCGCATCCAGATCGGTGTAGCTTTCAGAAAAATTCCACACATTCGGGCCATGCACCACTTGGCAACCCAAGGCTTGTGGCTCGTGCGGGTTGTGTCCCCCCACAGAGGCCCAAGAACCGCCGACCATGGCCACCGGGGCCAAGCGGTACCAAAGACCCATTTCTCCGATGGTGTCGGCCACATAAACCGAATGTTTTGAACCGGGAAGTTCTTTGCTGGCGCTGCGCAACAAGGCCGGGCTTGTGCACAGGCCCTGCACCTCCGGGCCCCGTGCGGGGGCGCGGGGCACGATGATCAGCAAGGCTTGGGAAAATTGACGGCAAAGCAGGGCGTGCGCCTGCAAAGCCAGCGCTTCTTCGCCCGGGTGGCTGGAGGCCATGAGCCAGACGGGGCGGTCGCCAAGGCCTTGTTGCCAAGCCGCCAAATCAACCGGGTCACAAGCCAATGGGGGCGACATGGCTTTGATGGTGCCGGTGACCACAACCTGTTCGGGCAGCGCCCCCAGTTGAATCAAGCCTTGGCGTGATTCGGCGTTTTGCGCCCAAATGCGGCTGAACCCGGGCAGCAAAGCCCGATAAATAAACCGACCCCAGCGGCGCTTGGCCAAAGCAGCAGCACTCAGTCGGGCATTCACCAGAACATGTGGAATCTGGCGTTGGGCGGTGGCGTCAATCAAGGCGGGCCATAAATCCATTTCGCACCACACGGCCAGGGCAGGTTGCCAGTGGTCCAGAAATTTGGCGACGATGTCGGGCGTATCGATGGGCGCAAATTGATGGAGGCAGCGCGGCGGCAAGCCGGTTTTGTGCAAGGCATCGCCCGAGGTGCGTGCCGTGGTTGTGATCAAAAAATGGGCTTCGGGCCAGAGCTTGCCCATTTGCGCAAACAAACCGGCCAGCGCCATGGCCTCGCCCACACCCACGGCATGGCCCCAGACCCAGATGCCTGCAGCCCTTTCGGCTGGGTGTGTGACCCACTTTTGGGCCAGACTTTGTGGCGTTTCTTTGCCGCGCTTGAGTCGGTGTTGCAACACCCGCCGCCAGATGGGTGTTAAGGCCTGAAACACGGCCAAATAGCTTTGCAATGCCCAAGAGCGAGCAGCCCTCATGCCTGCGCCTCCAGCCAAGGCACCAACACCGCCATGTGTTTGGCGGTCGATCCCGCGTGTTCTGCGTAAAAGCTTTCAGCCCCCGCCATGGCTTGGGCATAGCGGTCGGCTTGGGTCATTAGTTGCACCAAGGCATTGGCCAGTGCGGGGATGTCAGTGTGCTGCTGCAACACCCCGGCGGCCAGGGCTTCCACGCCGGGGTATTCAATGCCCCAAATGCTGTGCCCCACCATCACCGGTTTTTTCAGGGCCAGCGGCTCAATGACGTTGTGCGCCCCCATGGGCACAAACGACGCGCCGACCACCACGGCCTGCGACAAGGCCAGGTAAAAATACATTTCCCCCAACGAATCTCCCAGCAACACATCGATTTCTGCCGGGGTCTGCGCCAGGGGGAGTGCATGCAAAGCAGCATCGAGCACTTGGCTGCGACGCCAGGTTTTGAGCCCGGCGTTTTGCAGCATGTCGTACACGGTGTCAAAGCGTTGGGGGCTGCGCGGAACGTAAACAAACAAGGGCCGGGGTTGGCCTGCGGCGGCAAGTTTTTGTTGAATTTGTTGCATGGCATCGATGAACTGCTCGTCCTCGCCCACGATGGCGCTGGCAAAGGCCATCACCGGGCGCTGCCCCAGGCCCAGTTGCCAATCTTGGACCAGTTGACCGGCGGCCGCGATAAGTTGGGGCGATATAGGCAGGTCAAACCGGGTCTCGCCCACCACTTCGACCCGCGCACAACCGACTTGCCTGAAGCGTTGGGCATGGGTTTCGGATTTGCACATGACCAATTGGTAAGCTGAAAACAACTTGGCGCGAAATCCACCCCAACTCTTCAAGTCGCGTTCGATGCTTTTCTTGGGGTATTGGGCATTGGCCATGCACAAAGGCACACCCGCTTGGCGAATGGTGGCGAGCAGCACCGGCCAAGTGTCGATTTCAGTCATCATGGCGCAACGCGGCTTGACGTGACGGATAAAGCGCCGCACCGAACTGGCCAACTCAAAAGGCAAATAAGCCACTTGGGCTTGCCCTTGGGCGATTTGGGGGGCCAAGAGTTTCAGAGCTTCTGAGCGTCCTGCCGGAGTCAAAGTGGTCACCAGCACCGGATAACCCGCCGCCAACAGCGCTTGCACCAAGGGCGCTGCGCCCCGAAATTCCCCCATCGAAGCCGAATGAACCCACAGCGGATTTTGCAGCGCCGTGGGCACCACGCCCCAGCGCTCGCCCCAATGTTGTCGGTACAAGGGCTCGCGCTTGCCTCTTTGCCACAAGAAAACCAAAAATGCCGGCAACAGCAAGATCCAAAGGGCTTGATAGAGCGCGATGGCCAAGCGCATGCCCCAAGGGGTCGGAAAACGGGTGTTCATGGCAAAAAGATCGGGCTGGCAGGCAGGGGTGTTGGGGACGGTAAACGTCGGACGGAGGCTTGGGTGCGTCAGTATACTTACCGCCTGTCAGAACCTAACCCGGGAAAAAAGCCTCTCTATGTCCCCAACCCCCTCGCCGTGGACAGCGGTCATCCCCTTGCGCGCAGGCTCCAAGGGGTTGCCTGGCAAGAACACCCGAATAATGGCCGGCCAAGCGCTTTACCGGCATGCGGTGGACGTGGCGCTGGCCGCCGGGGCCAGTCGGGTGATTTTGACCACCGACATCGAAGAAGTCTTGTCGGCCACTTTGCCCACAGGCGTACAGGCCATCCGCAGACCCGCCCATTTGTGTGGTGACACCGTCCCCATGGCCCCTGTTTTGGCCCATGCCCTTGAAACTGGGGGTTGCCAAGGCACTGTGGTGTTGATGCAGGCCACTTCTCCCCTGCGACAGGCTTCCGATGTGGGTGCTGCACTGGAGGTTTTTGGCACAGGTCAGTTTGAATTGGTCATGAGCGTGACCGAAGCCGATCAGGGTGTTTTGAAATGGGGCATGTTGGTGGGCGATAAATTTGAGCCCCTCAGCGACCCGGTCTATTGTTTTGCCAACCGCCAGAGTTTGCCCCCCGTGGTACGCCCAAACGGCGCGGTGTACGTCATGAACGCCCAGTGGTTTCTGGGGAACAACAGTTTTGTCAGTGAGCGCATCGGCGTGGTGCAAATGAGCGCCGAGCGCAGCCTGGATATCGATACTTTGGGGGATTTTGAGCGTTGCGAAGCAGCGCTGATCGCCCGGCAACAAGGAAAAAACCCATGAAAATTGCAAACCGAGACATTTCTTTGCGCCACGCGCCCCTGGTCATCGCCGAGATTGGCATCAACCACGGCGGCAGTTTGGAAGTGGCCAAATCCATGGTCACGGCTGCACACCGGGCCGGCTGTGAAATGGTCAAACATCAGACCCACTTTGTGGACGATGAAATGACCGATGAGGCCAAAACCATCTTCCCGCCCAACGCCGACAAGTCGATCTGGCACGTCATGCAAGAGTGCGCATTGGGCAAAGATGACGAAATTGCGCTGAAAAAGCATGCCGAATCCTTGGGCATGATCTACATATCGACGCCGTTTTCGAGGGCGGCAGCTGATTTTCTGAACGAAATCGGGGTGTCGGCCTTCAAAATCGGTTCAGGTGAATGCAACCACCTGCCCCTGATTCGGCACATTGCCCGCATGGGCAAACCCGTGATCATGAGCACCGGCATGCAAACCATTGAAAGCATGCGGCCCTCGGTGCAAATTCTGGAAGATGCCGGCATCGACTACGCCTTGCTGGAGTGCACCAACCTTTACCCATCCCCCCCTGAAATTGTCAGTTTGCAAGGCATCACCGAATTGCGCAAAGCCTTTCCGAATGCGGTGGTGGGCTTCTCTGACCACAGCATCGGACCCGAAATGGCCTTGTCTTCCGTGGCTCTGGGCGCTTGCATTCTGGAGCGGCACTTCACCGATACCCGGTACCGCAAGGGACCGGACATCTCTTGCTCCATGGACCCTGCCGAGTTGCGCTTCTTGATTGACCGCTCCAAAGAAATCCACACCGCCCTGAACAACCCCAAAGTGCGCACGGCCCCAGAAGAAGACGTTTACCGCTTTGCGCGCGGCTCGGTGGTGGCCGACAAAAACCTGCCCGCAGGCCATGTGGTGACCGAAAGCGACATCTGGGCCCGCCGCCCAGGCTCGGGGGAGATATCGGTGCAGTACTTTGACCGCTTGATCGGGGCGCGCCTGACGCAGGCCGTGCAACGCAACCAACAACTGCGCTGGTCTGATTTCCATGGTGTGGAGCGTCCTGAATGAGCGAAATGACTGCACCCGTCACAGGCAAAAAGCTCTTGTTTGTGACAGGAACCCGGGCGGACTTCGGCAAGCTCGAGCCCTTGGCGCGTGCAGCCCAACAAGCTGGGTTTGAGATCAGCTTTTTCATCACCGGCATGCACATGATGAAACGCTATGGCGAGACCCGGCTCGAGGTCAGGCGATTCAGTGGGGCTGAATTCTTTGAGTTTGTGAACCAACGCGAAGGCGATGCGCTGGAATTCATCCTGTCCAAGACGATTTTGGGGTTTTCGGACTTTGTGCATGAACACCGCCCCGACCTGGTGGTCATTCATGGCGACCGCGTCGAAGCACTGGCTGCCTCCATCGTGTGCGCCATGCGTTACATCCCATCGGCACACATTGAGGGGGGCGAGGTTTCGGGCACCATCGACGAAAGCATTCGCCACTGCAACACCAAGCTGTGCGCCACCCATTTTGTGAGCTCAGAGGCCGCCCGCCAACGCGTGCTGGCGCTGGGCGAGGCCCCGGACCGGGTTTACAACATTGGATCACCCGAACTGGACACGCACGCAAAGCCCTCGGGCGTGACGATTCAAGAAGTGAAAGACCGTTACGCGATCCCGTTCGACGACTACGGCATCGTTATCTTTCACCCGGTCACGTCTGAACAAGACACCATCGGCGAGCAAGCTAAAGCACTTTTTGGTGCGCTGGAGTCCAGCGGAAAGTGTTTTGTGGTCATTGCCCCCAACAACGACCCGGGAACGGACGAAATATTCGCAGTAATAGAGGCGCTGCCCAAAGCCCGCTTCCGCCTGATCCCCTCGATGCGGTTCAACTATTTCTCTGAACTGATGAAAAATGCCTCGGCCATGATCGGCAACAGCAGCGCCGGGGTGCGCGAGGCCCCGTTCTTGGGACTGCCGAGTCTGGATGTGGGCACGCGGCAGAATAATCGGGCTCAAGCAGATTCGATCGTGACGGTCTCGGCGCTTGAAACTCAAATCATTTCGAGTTTTCTCCAATTAAGCTGGTCTGCTCGATACCCTTCAGACGGCATGTTTGGAACAGGGGCGGCTTCTGGCGAGTTTGTTCAGGTCTTGCAACAAAACTCATTTTGGAAACTTGCTGATCAAAAGATATTCAACGAACAATGAATAACTCAAGTCACTCGTCGTATTCTTCGATAGTTGATATTTGATATTTGATATTTATTTAAATCAAGTGCTAATATTTATTATTTTTCAATAAAATGAATTTAAATATCTTTCCCCGAAATTCAATTCACTTTGAAAAATTCCATCAAACGATGCTGCTCTTTTCCCGTTGCAGCGTTGTGTTGTTGCTTTATGGTGTAGCTGCGTCCATGGCATTGGCAAGTCTGGGGGCATTCCTAGTGCTACTTTTTTGGGTATTGTCCTTGGATTGGGTGCGCCCATGGTCTCGATTAAGGCAGTTGCCGGTTTTTTGGCCACTCGTCCTATTACCATTGATGGTGCTTTTGGGTACAATCTATTCAATTGCACCCTTGGAATATGCCTACCGTTATTTTGGTGTTTACAGCAGATGCATCATTATGTTGATCATCATTGCGATTATTAACGATGAGACTTGGCAGCGTAGGTGTTGGATTGGTTTCTTTGTGGGTGCGACAGTTACGTTGACATCAACTTATCTGAGCATATGGATACCGTTACCGTGGTCGCAATCGCAAGGCACCGGACTGGGTGTCAATCACAGTGTTTTTTATGACTATATTGCCCAAGGTGTCATGACCAGCTTTCTGTCTGTCGTTGCACTTTCACATGTTTTAACCCAACAAACCATTCGACGCAAACTGATTTGGTTTGCAGTCTTGTTGATTGCTGTTTTCAGTATCACCCATTTATTACTGGGGCGTACGGGCCAGGTGGTTTGTGCATTGGCTTTAACAGCCGTTATTTTCATCGCACTCCCACCGCGCAAGGCAATCATTGTTTTGGGTGTTTTGCTGAGCTTATTTGTAGTGCTTGCAATGACATCGCCAATGATTGCGCAACGATTCAATTTGATAATGTTGGAGATTCAGGGGTATCAACAAGGACAAGAAATGACCTCTATCGGCGCACGGATTGCTATGTGGAGTGCCTCCATTAATTTTTATTTGGATCAACCAATATGGGGGCACGGGACGGGTTCATATCGGTTGCTCGCTGAGCGCACGTTCACTGAGCCTGGGATGTGCGCAATTTCTTGTGTGCACCCACATAACCAGTTCCTCTTTTTTGGAGTTGAATACGGATTGTTTGGATTTATGATTTATGGATGGTTATTATTTGGTATTGCTAAAGTTGCAATGCAAGTTGAGCGCCTTCATGCACTTATTTTGATTGGCTTATTGAGCATTATGGGGGTTGACAGTTTCATCAACTCGCCTTTGTGGATTAGTAGCGAGCGTAATTTTTACACAGCTATTTTGGCATTGTCATTATCTTCTTTTTATCTAAATCATAAAAAATCAATTCCACCAGGAGTGAATTGAAAATGGCAATGCCCCCCGCATGGAAGGTTAAACGTGAATTGCGATCCGCGCTTGACCAATTAAAGGCTTGGGGTTTACAGTTGATTTCACCTGTGAGACGTATATTTTATAATCGTAGAGAATTAACAGAAATTCAAGTCCATGAGGGCCAACGAAGCTTGAATAACAAATTGGTTATTTATCTCGTTTATCAGCCTAAGGGTTTGGAGGAATCCAATTTTATTGCCATAAATCATATTGTTTCTGAAGGTCACGAGGTTCTTCTTGTCTCAAATGGTAGCCTAGCATCCAATGATTTAAACCGGCTTAAAACTGTATGTTGGCGAGTACTTGAAAGAGAGAACCTTGGCTATGATTTTGGTGGCTATCGGTGTGGGTTGCATTATTTAAAAAATTTAAATATTCTCCCGGACATGCTGTCCTTGATCAATGACAGCATCTGGTTTCCAATTATTGAGGGATCTGACCTATTAGCCAAGACTGAACGGACTGTGACTGATTTTGGAGGTGCCGTATGTTTTGATGATTCAGGCTCACGAAACAAGGGGAAGCTCGTCCTATCCTATTGGTTGACGGTTCGAGGGGCGTTGCTGAGATCTAATGTTTTTTGGGGGTATTGGAAGCGCTATTTGCCATCGAGTAATAAGACCTTAGCTGTCAAGTTGGGAGAGAGAGGCCTCAGCCGATTTATGAGTCGATACGACAGAAATATAGAAAGTGTTTTCACGCTGGAAAATTTTCTATTTTCAATGCAAAAGGCTAGTATACGTCAGCTGGAATTAACTTTGAAATATGCAGCCTTCACTGATTTGGTTTTTCAAAACGAATGCCAAAAAATTCTTGAATCAGTTGAAGAATCTTATATCTGGAAAAAAAATTGCCTTGAATTTATTGAAAAAGTTTCCCGTCGAAGAAATTTTCTTAATTCATTTTGTTATGCGGCAATTGCAATACTTCGAGTGCCATTTATAAAAAAAAACCAACTTCGTTTGCAGGTATTAATGCGACTACAATATCTTCGAGCTATTGACTTGGGTGATCTGCCTGCACCAAATCTGGCCATATTGGAAGAAATAAGAAAAAATACGAATATTAAAAATTTGATTTAAATATTCAAATGAATTTATAGTATTCCCGAATGCGATGATAGTAATCACCCATCGTCGCAGGACTCCAAACCAGCTGCCGTGATTTATTGTCAACCACTACTTCGCCCTCGGTCAACTGCAGAAGCATCTCGGGTTTAATTAATAAGCCATTGAGGGTAATCGCCGTCAGTTGTGCGCGGCGCGAGCGAACCCAAGGTAACCACGCTTTGACATAAAGCCACCAGCGCCATGGAAACATGAATTCACCCGGAAATTTGACGATCAAGGTCTTGGGCAGTTTCTTCATGTGTGGCTGTGCCACCCAGCTGATAAAGCGTTCGTCCGCGACCATGGGGCGAAAGCCAAATTCCGGGTGTTGAGCGAACAAGCTGCGGAATGTTTCGGCCACGTAATGACACTCGGCAGGATGAAACACCACCATGGAGGAGTTGCCCCGCGCGTAGTTTTTTTTGTCAGTCCACTTCCAAAGGGTGCGGCCAATGGGGCCGAAAGGAATGATCGCACTGGGCAACATGGCCACCGTCTGCGGTGTGTCCATCAGTTTCAAACCCTTGCTGATGTCGCCCAAGACGATGGTGTCCAAATCAATGTAGATGGCGGGCAGGTCTTCGGGTAAGACCCCTTTTTCAAACATGGCCAGCTTCGCCTGGCATCCGCTTTTCTTGAAAATGGGCGTCAAAAAGAACGCTGGGAAATCCCGCATCATCGCCCCAGGCCGCAACCCGGGCTTGGGTTGGTCGCAAATCAGAACAAACCGGGGCGGCGTTTGGGCATGGCGCTCAATCTGAGCCATGAGGTGGTTGATCAACTCGACCGAGTATTTGTCGCCCCAGCAAACCATCACGCATTGCCAAGTGGGCGTGAGGGTTGCTTGGCTGTTCGGCATATCCGGCAGACCAGCGATTGGATTCGGCATCAATGGGCTTATTTAGCCAGCAAATCGTTGATGCTTTGCACGTCTTCCGCCTTCAAAACCCCTGCGGCTTGGCGCAGTTTGAGTTGTCCCAGCAGCACGTCGTAGCGGGCTTTGGCCAAGTCGCGTTTGGTCTGGAAGAGTTGGCTTTGGCTGTTCAGCACGTCGATGTTGATGCGCACGCCGACTTGGTAGCCCAGTTTGTTGGCATCCAAGGCACTTTGGCTGGAGGCCTCGGCAGCTTCCAGTGCATTCACCTGGCCCAAGCCAGACTGCAAGCCATAAAAGGCCGTGCGCGTGGTTTGGGCCACGGTGCGCTGACTGGCCTCCAGGTCGTTGCGGGCTTTATCGGCCAGGTAAACGGTTTCCTGAATGCGGTTGGAGGTGACCGCGCCTGTGTAGATGGGCAAGTTGAAGCTCAGGCCGATGGTGGCCAGGTTGTTGTCAACCCTTGAGTTGCTTCCATTGCGAAACCGCGTTAAACCATAAGAAGCGGTCAAGTCCAAGGTGGGCAAGTGTCCGGCTTTGGCTTTTTCGGTTTCAAGTTGGGCCACTTCGAGGCCAATACGGGCTTGTTCTATGCCTGGGTTTTGCTCTGTGGCTTGTTTAACCCAGGTTTCGGCATCGCTGCTGCCTGCTTGGTTCAGGTTGGCTCCGGGCTTGAGGGGCCGGGGTTGGGCATTTTGCGTGCCCACGGTTTGATCGAGCGCCAGTTTCTTGACGCGTAAATCGTTTTCCGAGGCAATTTCTTGCGCAATCACCAGGTCGAAGCGGGCTTGGGCTTCGCGGGTATCGGTGATGGTGGAGGTGCCCACTTCAAAATTTCGTTTGGCGGCAGCCAGTTGTTCGGACACGGCTGTCTTTTGGGCTTTCACGAAGGCCAGGGCTTCTTGTGCGGTGAGTACATCAAAATAAGCTTGGCTGACGCGCACCACCAAGTCTTGCTCTGCTGCTTTTAATTGGGCCTTGGCCAGTCCCAGTTGTTTCATGCCTTGTTCGTAGCCAGCCGCGTTGGCCGGCCGAAAAAGGGGGTGACTTGCGCTGAAGGTGGTGGATTGCGTGCCGTAACGCGCATCACTGTTGGTGTTTGTTTTGTTGTCAAAGTCAGACTCGCTCAGCGTTGCACCCAGCCCGACAGTGGGGCGCAACAAGCCTTTGGCCTGCTCAGCTTTGGCCAAGTTGGCTTGGTATTGAGACTGTGCGGCCTTGAAAGTGGCGTCGTAGCCTTTGGCAGACTCATAAAGTTGGACCAGACTTTGGGCTTGAGCGGCACCTGTCAGGGCGGCCGTCAGGGCGAGGGTCAAAGGCAAGATGCGCAATTTCATGGGGAATTCTTTCAAAACTTTTTAGAGGCAAACAGCTTCAATAAACAGGAATGGAGGGGTCGACCTGAAGAGACCAAGCGTGAATGCCCCCTGCCACATTGACGACCTGAAAACCATTCTGCTGCAAAAAAGCCGCTACTTGCATGCTCCGGCTACCGTGGTGGCACAGGCAGGCGATGGGGCGTGATTTGTCCAGTTCGTCCAACCTGGCCGGTATGCTTTGCATGGGCATGTGGACGAGGTCTAGGGCGTCGGCTGTGGCACTGGCGGTTTGGCATTCCCAGCCCTCGCGCACATCGAGCAGGACGGGGCGTTGGGTCTGGCCTTTCGCCCATTCGGCGAGTTGTGCGGGGGTGATCTGTTCCATGGCGGTGACGGTTTAGAACTGGAAGCGTGAATGCTCGGGGAACCCGCTCAGCCGGGGGGCATTGCAGTCCCAGGGCTCGGTGGTGGTCCAGTTGTTTTCGCTGGTGCGGGTGATCAGGGTGACGCGCATCATGGGTTCGTTGCCCACAATGGCCGCCAAACGGCCCCCGATGGTGAGTTGTTGCAGCAAACTGGCAGGCACTTCGGCCACCGATCCGCTGAGCAAAATCACGTCAAAAGGCCCATCTGCGGGTGCGCCTTGGCTGCCATCGGCGTGGCGCACGGTGACATTGCTGATGCCCGCTTTTTGCAGGTTGCCCTGTGCTTGGCTGGCCAGTTGGGGGTCGATTTCGAGGCTCAGCACTTGCTCGGCTTGCTGGGCCAGCAAAGCGGCCATGAAGCCAGAACCGGTGCCAATGTCGAGCACTTTGTCGGTTTTTTGCACGCCCAGGTCTTGCAACAGGCGAGCCTGTACGCGGGGGGCCAACATGACTTGGTTGGCCGCAGCTCCCAAGGGAACTTCCATGTCCACAAAGGCCAGCGCCTTGTGGGCCAAGGGCACAAAGTCTTCACGCCGCACCACAGAGAGGAGTTCCAGCACTTGCGGGTCCAAAACCTCCCATGGGCGGATTTGTTGTTCGATCATGTTGAATCGGGCTTGATTCAGATCCATTCGGTACTCCTGAGGGGTTATCGCTAAATATCGGTGATTTTAAGGGGCGGGAATGTCACTTCCCTGACGCAAGGGGGGCAAGTCCGGCTTTGCGCCTGATCCATTGCGCCAGATCGTCCAGATAGCAATACACCACCGGCACCACCACCAAGGTCAGCAAAGACGAGGTGATGACCCCGCCAATCACGGCCTGGCCCATTGGGGCGCGTTGTTCAGCGCCTTCGGACAGGGCAAAAGCCAGTGGAAACATGCCGAAAATCATGGCCAGCGTGGTCATCAAAATCGGTCGCAAACGCACTTTGGCCGCCATCAGCAGCGCTTCGTTGCGTGACAAACCCGGCATGGGCTTACCCTGGGGGTCGGTATATCCCTCTCTGGCTCGGATGGCAAAGTCCACCAACAAAATGGCGTTTTTGGTGACCAAGCCCATCAACATGATCACGCCAATGAGCGAAAACATGGACAAAGTGGAGCCAAACAACATGAGGGCGATGACCACGCCAATGAGGGTCAGGGGCAGGGCGGTCATCAAGGCCAGGGGTTGCAGGAAGCTCTTGAACTGGCTGGCCAAAATCATGTAAATGAAGATCACAGCCATGGCCAGCGCCGAAAGCGCGTAGCCAAACGATTCGGCCATGTTTTTGGTGGAGCCGCCAAACGAATAACGGTACCCCGGGGGGAAATTCAGGCTGTCCATGGCCAGCCGAATGTCTGCAGACACCTCGCCCGCAGAGCGTCCAAATACGTTGGCATTGATGGCCACTTCACGCATCATGTCGCGTCGGTTGATTTGGTTGGAGCCCGTGGTCTCGGTGATCTCGGCCACTTGGCCTAGGCACACGATGCGGGGGGTGCCGTCTGGCGACGTACCCACGGTGAAGGGCAATCGCTCCAGGTCTTGCGGGCTGTTGCGGGCCGTGGGGGACAGGCGCACATTCACGTCATACGTCTGGTCGTCAGGCGCACGCCAGTTGCCCACGGTTTGCCCAGCCACCAGGGTTCGCAAGGGACCGGCCAACTGTGCGGTACCCAAACCCAAGTCAGAGGCCGCTTCGCGCTTGATTTGCACGCCAATCACGGGCTTGTTGGGCTTGACGCTGGAGTCCAAGTCCACCAAACCCGGGATGTCTCGGACCTTGGCCAGGGCCAGCAAGGCCAGGCGTTCCAGTTCTTTTTGGTCGGGGCCTTGCAAGGAAAAGTCAATCTGTTTGTTGCCACCGACCGTGTCGAGCAAACCCGTGTGGGTGACCTGGATGCCAGGCACTTGCAGCAGCCGGTCGCGCAGCAAAGACGACATCTGGTCTGCATTGCGGTCTCGGTTTTTGCGGTCAACCAAGCGAATGTACAAATTGACGTTGTTTTTGCCTTGGGCGTTGGCCGTGTTGATGGTGCTGACGGTGTACCGGACCTCTGGGAAATCCCGCACGATCGCTTCGACCTGTCGGGTTTTGGCCTCAGTGGCCTCTAAGGATGTGCCCACCGGGGTTTCGAACTTGACCGAGGTTTCAGAGAAATCGGCTTTGGGAATGAACTCGGTGCCGAGCAGGCGGATCATGAAAACGCTGGCCACAAAAATACCCAAGGCCAAGAAGACAGTGGATTTTTTATGCCCCAGTGCCCATCGCAACAGGCCTTGGTAGCCGTCGGCCAAGCGGTCGGTGCTGCGGTCAAACCAGCCGGTGACGCGCCCAATAGACTTGTCATACCAAGTCACTGGGGTCAGGTTTTTACCCTGAGTCTCGACTTGGGGGTCGTGCCAAACGCTGGACAGCATCGGGTCGAGGGTAAAGCTGACAAACATCGAGATCATCACGGCGGCCACGATGGTGATGCCGAACTCGTGAAAAAACTTGCCAATGATGCCTTCCATGAAGCCGATGGGTAAAAACACCGCCACGATGGACAGGGTGGTGGCCAGCACCGCCAAGCCGATTTCTTGCGTGCCATCGAGGGAGGCGTTCCAGGCGTTTTTGCCCATTTGCATGTGCCGCACGATGTTTTCACGCACCACGATGGCATCGTCAATCAGCAAGCCTACGCACAGCGACAAAGCCATCAGGGTGACCATGTTGATGGTGAAACCGAACATTTGCATGAACATGAAGGTGCCGATCAAAGAGATCGGCAAGGTCAAGCCCGTGATGACGGTGGAGCGCCAAGAGTTGAGGAACAAAAAGACGATCAACACCGTCAGAAAGGCCCCCTCTATCAGGGTGTCGCGTACGTTGTTCACCGACACCCGGATGGCGCGCGAATTGTCTGTGATGGGTTCGAGTCGCAGGCCTTCGGGCAGTTGTTTTTTCAATTCGGCCACGGTTTTGACCAGACCATCCACGACTTGAATGGTGTTTTCGTCTTGTGACTTCTGGACCGACATTAATAGGGTGCGTTGCCCGTTGTAAAGCGCCAGATTTTCAAGCTCTTGCGCTCCATCTTGCACAGTGGCCACTTGCGACAAACGTATGGGGGTGCCGTTTTTTCGGGCCACGATGATGCGGCCAAAATCCTCGGGCCGCTTCATGCGCGAAGCTATTTGCACCACACGTTCTTGTTCCAATGAGCGGATGGCGCCCACTGGCAAGTCTTGGTTTTCGTTGCGCACGGCGGTCACCACCTGCTCGGCGCTGATGCCCAGCGACTCCATGGCAGCAGGTTGCAAATAGAGGTTGATCTCGCGTCGGCTGCCGCCCACCAAGGTCACCGAGCCCACGCCGCGTACGTTTTCAAGGCGTTTTTTCAGGACTTGCTCAGACCAATTGGTCAGTTCCACGGCGCTCAGTTTGTTGCCCTCGGGAATCACAGCCAGAGACCAAACGGCCCGACTGGAGGGGTCAAAACGCAAAACCCGTGGTTCTTTGACTTCGGTTCGCAGCAATGAGCGGATGGAGGCTACTTTTTCGCGCACGTCTTCGGCCGCCTTGCGACCATCGATTTGCAATTGAAACTCGATCGCCACAACCGACTGGTTTTCGTAACTGCGAGAGGTGAGGGCGCTGATGCCCGCGATGGAATTGACGCCTTCTTCAATTTTCTTGGTGACTTCACTCTCCACAATCTCGGGGGAGGCACCGGGGTATTCGGTGATGACCACAACCACTGGGAAGTCGATGTTGGGGAATTGGTCAACTTTCAGGCGCTGAAACGAGAAAAGTCCCAATACAACCAAAGCCGCCATGACCATGGTGGCGAAAACTGGGTTTTGCAAACTGACACGGGTAAACCACATACAGGGCTTCCCTTAGCGCAGGCCAGCGGTGAACTTCACCTGCGTGCCTTCGCGAACCGCTCCGGCACTGGCGGCGATCACCGGAGTGCCCTCAGCCAGTTCTTTCACCTCAACCCAGGTCAAGGTGATGTTTTGCACGGTTTTTTCAGATCGGATACCGGGTTCGACTGCGACATGTTGCACTTGGTTGCCGTTCAAGACCTGAACATACGGTTGGGGTTTGTCAATTCGGACACTGGTCAGTGGCACAGCAAGGGCCTTAACGGTGCGAGCCCCCAAGCTGCCTTCGGCAAACAGGCCTTGGCGCAAGCCTTCTTGGCCCGAAATGCCCAAATAAACCAACACGCTGCGGCTTCCAGCCTGCGCCGAGGGGTTGATGCGCAGCACTTTGGCCGTGATCGCTTCCTCGAGCCCTTCTATCTTCAGTTGCGCTTTCATGCCGACACGGATCTGGCTGGCATCGCTGGCGGGCAAAGCCGCTTCGAGTTCCAGTTGAGAGAGGTTGACGATCTCCACAATCCGGCCATCCAGCGGCATGCGCTCGCCGGGTTGCGCCAGACGTTGGGCAATTTGGCCGCTGATGGGGGCACGCACAATGGCATCGTCCAAAGCCTTGCGGGCCACGTCCAGCGCCGCAAGCGCCGCCAAATGGGTGGCTTTGGCCCCATTCAAGCTGGCGGTCGAGTTTTGCAGGGCGGTTTGAGAGATGAAACCTTGTGCCACCAGCGCTTTGTTGTTGTCAAACTGCTTTTGGGCAATATCAACTTGGGCCTCTGCCGCATCGGCTTGCTGTCGGGCTTGGCGCTCACGGGCTTGGTATTCGGTCGGGTCAATGCGGGCGATCACCTGGCCTGCCGTGACTTTGTCGCCCTCGCGCACCACCAGATCCATCAACTCGCCCACCACACGCGCTTTCACCATGGCACTTTGGCTGGCTTTGAGGGTGCCCGAAACTGGCAAACCCACGTGCATGTCCATGGGGGTGACTTTGATCACATCACTGGGACTCAGTTCTATGGTGGATACGGCCGCTTTGGCTGCTGGCGTGGCGTTGCTTGCTGGTTTGCTTTGACTCATCCAGCGGCCCACACCTGCGAGCAAAACTGCGGCGGCTAAGGCGGACAAAATCCATAAAGTTGATTTCTTCATTCTTTTCAATTTCTCAGGGGGCAGACAGGCCGCGCGCCATTAAGCGGGCATGTTGCGAGATAAAGGCTTCGGGGTTGATTTGTTCTTGGCTCGAAAAGCAGGGGCTCATGGCGTGTTTCCACATCACCAGAAACAACAAAGGGGCCATCACGGAGTGCAAGGCCAATTCGACGTTGGTAGGGCGAAACTCACCGCTTTCAATGCCTGCTTGCAATACGTTGCGCACCAAAGCGTGCGCTGGTTCGATGACCTCGGTGCGGAAAAAAACCGCCAAATCGGGAAAGTTGCTGGCCTCGCTCATGATCAATTTGGAGATGCCAGAGGTCTTGGTGGCCCCATAACGGTGCCACCATTGAAGCATCATCCATTCGAGCAGTTCGCTGCTAGACCCCTTAAATTGCGCAATGTCTTCAGCCCCTTGCAGCACGCTGGCGACCAGGTTTTCGCGCACCACGGCCTTGAACAGGTCTTCTTTGCTGGGAAAGTACAAAAACAAGGTGCCTTTGGACACCCCGGCCCGGGCCGCGACTTCTTCAACACGGGTGGCCGCAAACCCTTTTTCCACAAAAATGTCCAAGGCCGCCTCGATGAGTTCACCGGGGCGGTCTTGTTTGCGGCGTTCGCGTTTGTGGGGAGCAGGACTCTCGATCGAATTCACAAGGGGGGGCTTAATGACTGGCGGGTTATTAATATAAGCGGGCCTCATGGCCTCGTCAAGCAAAAGTCGGGCGCTTTAGGGTGAAGTTTAGGTAAAGAAAAAGGGGCCCAAGCCCCTAGTTCCCAATGCCTGCTGGGTTGCCGGTTGATCGGGTGAGATCAATAAAAAGCCTGCAAGCCGGTTTGCGCTCTGCCCAAAATCAGCGCATGCACATCGTGTGTGCCTTCATAGGTGTTCACGGTTTCCAGGTTGATCATGTGGCGGATGACGTGGTATTCGTCGTGAATGCCGTTGCCGCCGTGCATGTCGCGGCTCATCCGGGCAATGTCCAGCGCCTTGCCGCAACTGTTGCGCTTGATCAAGCTGATCATCTCGGGCACTGCTTTACCCTCGTCCATCAGGCGGCCGACCCGCAGGCAGGCTTGCAAACCGAGGGTAATTTCGGTTTGCATGTCGGCCAGTTTTTTCTGAATCAGTTGGTTTTGCGCCAATGGGCGCCCAAATTGCTGACGGTCCAAGGTGTATTGGCGGGCACGGAACCAGCAGTCTTCGGCTGCACCCAGGGCGCCCCAGGCAATGCCGTATCGGGCTTTGTTCAGGCAACCAAACGGGCCTTTCAGCCCGTTCACGTTGGGCATCAGGTTTTCAGAGGGCACAAAAACATCGTCCATGACGATCTCGCCCGTGATGCTGGCGCGCAGGCTCATCTTGCCTTCTATCTTGGGGGCGGTCAGGCCCTTCATGCCTTTTTCTAGGATAAAGCCATGAATGGCTTCTTGCCCACCGACCGAGCCGTCTGCATTTTCCAGTTTGGCCCAGACCACAAACACATCGGCGATGGGCGAATTGGTGATCCACATCTTGGCGCCCTTGAGGATGAAGCCGCCATCCACCGGCTTGGCGCGGGTCAACATGCTGGCCGGGTCAGAGCCATGGTTGGGTTCGGTCAGGCCAAAGCAGCCCACCCATTCGCCAGTGGCCAGTTTGGGCAGGTACTTTTGCCGCTGTGCTTCGGAGCCGTATTCGTTAATGGGGTGCATGACCAGTGAGCTTTGCACGCTGATGGCGCTGCGATAGCCACTGTCCACGCGTTCCACCTCGCGGGCAATCAGGCCGTAGGCCACGTAGCTCAAGCCCGCGCAGCCATAACCCTCGATGGTGGAGCCCAAAAAGCCCATAGCACCGGCTTCGTTCATGATTTCCCGGTCAAATTTTTCGTGGCGGGCAGCTTGCAACACACGGGTTTGCAGGCGCTCCTGGCAAAAAGTGTGGGCGGCTTCCACGATGGCGCGCTCGTCATCGCTCAGTTGCTCGCTCAGCAAAAAGGGGTCATTCCATTGAAAAGTGGGCTTCATTTGGGTCTCCAGAAATAAATTTTCAGACTGGATTGTTGTGGGTTCATGAATAGTTGTCTAATATTGATTATGGATTCAGCAATACATATTTTAAATACATGGAATTCCGACACCTCCGATATTTCCTGATGCTTGCTGAAGAGCTTCATTTTGGCCGCGCGGCGCAGCGGCTGTCCATTTCCCAGCCGCCCTTGAGCCTGAACATTCAGCAGCTCGAGGCTTCGGTTGGGGCGCAGTTGTTCAACCGCAACAGCCGGGGCGTGCAACTGACCGCTGCGGGTTTGGCCTTTGTGCCCGCAGCGCGGGCCTTGATTGAACAGGCAGGGGCCGCCGCCCGTGAGGCTCGGGATGTGGCCGAAGGTCAATCGGGCCAGTTGCGCATTGGGTTTCCCGGAACCATGCTGTATTGTGGTTTGCCGCAAATTTTGAGCCGTTTTCAGACCAGTCACCCGCGCCTGCGCTTGGTGCTGCGAGAGTTGAGCTCTTCTGAGCAATTGTCTGAATTGCTGCGCGACCAACTCGATGTGGGCTTTGTCCACACCCCCCGGGTGCCTGCCAGTTATGACCAAGTGCTGGTGGTCAGCCAGCCTTTGGTGGCCTGTTTGCCGGCCGATCATGCGCTGGCGGGGCAGGCCAGCCTGCGTCTGCATGAACTGAGCAGGCAAGACCTGGTGGTGGTTTCACGTTCGGTGTCGCCCGATTACCACGAGCGCATTTTGTCCTTGTGCGAGCACGCGGGCTGGATGCCGCCCGTGGTGCATGAGTTGCGCCATTGGTTGAGCGTGGTGTCCTTGGTTTCGCAAGGTTTGGGGGTGGCATTGGTGCCCCAGGCCTTGCAGCAATCGGCGCTGGCAGGGGCTGTGTTTGTGCCGCTGCTTGACGTGGATGTGCGCTACGACACGCACTGCCTGTGGCGCACCGACCGTGACCAGATCGCCCTCAGGGACTTTGTGCAGGCCGTCAAGGAAAGTTCTGGGCTAAAGGGATAATCGCGGCGTCGCAGAATCGCAAGTGTCGCAAGTGTCGCAACGGCACATGGCCCAACAGTGGCAAAAACAAGGAAACAGCATGACGGAAACATTGGTTTTGGGCGGTGGATGCTTCTGGTGCACCGAAGCGGTCTTTGTCAAAGTGCGTGGGGTGACCGATGTGGAGTCGGGCTATTGCAATGGGCAAACCGTGGCCCCGAGTTACGAAGATGTCTGTACCGGGCGCACCGGGCACAACGAGGTGGTCAAGCTGCAATACGACCCTGAGCAGATCAGCGTGCGCGATTTGTTGGAGATTTTCTTTGTCATCCACGACCCGACCACAATGAACCGCCAAGGCAACGATGTGGGTACCCAATACCGAAGCGGCATTTACTTCACCACCCCGGGGCAGGCCGAAGTGGCAAGAGCCTTGATTGCAGAATTAACGGCGTCCAAGGCCTTTGGGCAGCCCATCGTGACGGAGGTGCGCGCGCTCGACAATTACAGTGCAGCAGAGGATTACCATCAGGACTTTTTTGAACGCAATCCCTACCAAGGCTATTGCCTGGCGGTGGCAGCACCCAAGGTGACCAAGTTCAAAAAAACATTTGCGCAATTTGTTCGCGATTGATTTTTAGCTCATTTGAATCCATTGATTCATAAGGATCCGCATGAAAAGTCTGGTTTTTTCTCTTTTGGCCCTCTCGTTGGCTGTGGGTGCTTGGGCACAACACAGCAACAAGGAAACCCTAGAGGACATCTCTCGCCACCGCGCCATGGCGCAGGCGCATGAGGCCGCCGCCAAGTGTCTGGAGTCTGGCAAAAAACCCGAGCAGTGCACCAAGGAGTTGCAAACGGCTTGCAAAGGCTTGGCGCTGGGCAAGTATTGCGGCATGAAGCACGCACATTGACCTGGCTGGCAACGCATCAATCAAGCCATGGCGTTGTGCTTTTTTGCTTAGCCCTGCTTCATGGCTTAGTCATCGTCACTCGAGCTTGAGGTTGGCTTCTTTGACCAGTTTGGTCCAGCGTGTGCCCTCATCGTTCAGAAATTTGGTGAACTCTTCTGGCGTGCCACCCTCTGCAAAAGCATAAGCTTTGCGAAGGCGCTCAACGACCTCAGGTGATTTCAAGGCGTTGTTCACTTCTTCGTTAAAGCGGCGCACGATCGCTGGCGGCGTGCCTGCAGGGGCAACGAAGCCAAACCAACCCGATCCGCCTTGCACATCGCCAAACCCGGCCTCTGCCAAGGTTTGCACCTGAGGTGCGTCATCGAGCCGGTTTGCCGAAGTCACGGCAATGGCCTTGAGCTTGCCGGCCTTGATATGGGGGACGAGTAAGGCCGGAGCGCCAGCAAAGATTTGAATTTGACCTGCCAGAACATCTGTAATGGCCTGCGGCTGTCCACGGTAGCTGATGGGGACGATGTACAGCTGACGAGAAAATTTTAAAAACTCTATGGGTAAATGATTGGTGGAGCCGACCCCGGTGTGCGCATAGTTGAGTTTGCCCGGGTTTTTGCGTGCCATTTCGGTCAGCTCACGCAAGTTGGAAACGGGTAATGAGGGTGGGACAACGACAATGTTTGGCGCAGTGGCAAACATGGCTACGGCAGAAAAATCTTTGCGCAGGTCGTATTTGAATTGCGGGTTGATCAATGGACCGACCCCGGTGGTGATGGTAGCGACCAAAAAGGTGTAGCCATCAGCAGGTGCGTTGGCCACGGCTTCGGTTCCGATGAGTGCACCAGCCCCTGGTTTGGCCTCAACAATGATGGGGGTGCCCCAATTGGCTGCCACCTTTTCGGTGACCGCACGGGCCAAGATGTCGACGATTCCACCTGCTGGAAACGGCACCACCACGCGAACGGGTTTGTTTGGATAAGTTTGCGCACTCAGGTGACCGGCGCTCAATAACAGACCAAGGGACGCAATGGCAATCAGGCGAGAGATTTTTTTGAATTTGATCATAAAACCTTCATGACGAGTGGGTTGGGAGGGGGGTGGAAGATTGCTGTTATTGGGGCGGCTGTCGAGGCGTATCAGGCGGAACCGTTGGAACAAACGGAAAACGTGCTTTGGCTTTGGTCGCTGTGGTGCTGGTTGTAGCGCTGCTGCGCACATATTGTTTGGACGCGTCTTTGTGAACCTGATAGTCCCAACTGGTGTGCTGGCCCTTGAATAAGCTGGCATTTAAAAACAAGCGACGACGCTGGCTCGCCAACACTTCAGTCTTGACTCTCGCGGGCTCAAATCGGTCTTCGATCTCACGCGCCAATTGCATGGCGATGGCAGAAAATTCATTTTCAAGACAGAGATTTCTCAGCTCCATAGGGTCGTTTTGTAGGTCAAAGAGCATGCCTGGATCGCCTTCGCAATACACGTATTTGTATTGGCCTTTGCGCAAAATGAAGGCCGGGGCGTGAACACCTTCGCTGGTGAACTCAATCAGCGTCTCATCTTTCCAAGTGGAATCGGTGCCATTTAGCCAAGCCTTCAGGCTGCGGCCATCACAACGATCCACCAGTGCGGGTGAATGGCCGTTTGTGGCGAGGTCCAGCAGGGTTGGAAGCATGTCGACCAAGCTGCAATTTGCGCTGACACGATGCGCGGCTTTGGCCCCCGGCGCACTGATGAACAAGGGCACGCGGATCGAGTTTTGAAACGGATTGAACTTGTACCACATGCCCCGTTCGCCCAGCATCTCGCCATGGTCGGCGGTGAAGATGATCACGGTGTTGTCGAGCGCATTGATTTTTTTCAATGTCTCCAACAGCATCCCGACTTTGCTGTCCAAGTAACTCACCATGCCGTAATAGGCATGGCGTGCAGAACGAATGTGGGCCTCGGTGACTTTGTGCTCATCTTGGCGAATCAGCTTGAAGTATCTTTGGCTCCAAGGGTCTCGCTCTTCAAATGGAATGAAGGGCACGCTGGGCATGTCAATGTCGGCGTCTTGGTACAGATCCCAAAATTCTTGCGATATGGTGAAAGGGTTGTGTGGATGCGTGAACGAAGAAACGAGCAAAAATGGCCTGCCATCGGCGCGCCGTGCGTGGTCAAAAAGCCATTGGACCGATTGGTTGGCAACGTCATCGTCGTAGTCCATTTGCAGTGACCGTACACACAAACCGGACTCCACCACACCTCGCATGCTCATTTGACTGGGGGCATAGGGCTCAACTTTTTTTTCCCAATCGGCTGTCCAACCAAAATCTGATGGGTAGATGTCGGTTGTCACACGTTCCTCAAAGCCATGGAGCTGGTCCGGGCCGACAAAGTGCATCTTCCCGGACAAGCAAGTGGCATAGCCCAGTGATCTGAGGTAATGGGCAAAAGTGGGCACCGAGGCCGGAAATTCAGACGCATTGTCAAAGGCGCCGATTCGGGTCGAGTATTGCCCAGACATCATGGCAAATCGCGATGAAGCACAAATCGGGTTGGGTGTGTATGCATTTTCAAAAACAGTGCCCATGGCCGCAATGCGATCGAGGTTGGGCGTCTTCACAAGCCGATGGCCATAAGAGGACAGAACACTGGCGGCCAGTTGATCGGCCTGAATGAACAAAATATTGGGTTGAGAATTCATCGCGTTTTCCGTTAAAGTTTGGCAGGAACCAATGGATTGTTTCTATCATGCTAACTTTAATCAGATAAGAGGATTTGTGGCCTAGGGGAGACCCTAGGAGCGATGAACTGAATGCCCAAATACTTTGAACACAGTGCAAGTCCTCTTTACGCTCAGGTCGCAGATGCGATGCGAGAACGTATCGTCAAGGGGCTTTGGCCAATAGAAGAGCAAATTCCAACCCTGCCTGCTTTGGCCTTGGAGTTTGGTGTGGGCTCGATTACGGTTCGGCAAGCCGTTCAGCTTCTTAAGAATGAGGGGCTACTGGTCCCCAAACAAGGGCAAGGAACCTTTGTTTTGCGTAAACCCGAAACGCATCCGCGCATGCGTGTTGAAACTTCATTGCATGGCTTGGCTGAGCTTTATCGTCGTCAGTCGCCACGCTTGATTCCCCTTGAGGAGGGTTTTGCGGCTCCGAAGCTTGAGGCGGAGGACGGCATCATGGCGCCCAAGTACAAATTTCTTCGGCGGATACATGCAAGCGAGAGACAGTTCACCTCTGTGATCTCTGCCTATATAGATGATCGGGTTTTTAGATTGGCACCCGAGCGTTTTCGCAATGAAACCGTCATTCCTGTTCTGATGGATCTGAAGGCAATCAAAATTGGCTCTGCGCGTCAGATTCTGACCATTTCAACGGCCGGGGAAGAGGCCGCCAATGCGCTGAATATTTCAGTATCTGCCCCCGTGGCCGAGGTCAGGCGAGTGATCTGTGACAAGCAGGGCACAGTGATTTATTTGGCAGAGTTGACCTACCGGGGAGATTACATACGCGTTGATATGAATCTGCTGGCCTAAGGCCAGTATGGACGCCCCTTGCTGGCCTCAGCAAACATTGAGCGGCCACCACCCTAAAGACCTTTTGCCGGAACATTCGCCCAGCAAAACGCCTTCAATGAGTTTCAGGGCGAAGCAGCGCCAGCCAAGCTTTGGCCACGCCAGGCGCAGCGGCGGCAATGCTTTGGGAGTCGCACCAGCGCAAGCCGTCCAGCGTGAACACTTGGCCCCCGGCTTCCCGAATCAGCAGAACACCGGCGGCAGCGTCCCAACTGCCCATGCCGTGTGCCCAAAAGGTATCCACGCGGCCAGCCGCCAGATAGGCCAGTTCGAGCGCCATGCTTCCAGATCTGCGAACCCCGGCCATGCTGGACACCACTTGGCCAAATTCGGTCAGGTAGCTAGGCATCCAGGTGGATTGGGGCTTGGGGAAAACCGTGGCGGCAACGGCCTTGGACAGGGCAACCGTCTGGGCAACATGCAAAGGCGTGTCATTGAGGCAGGCCCCATGCCCAGCAGCGGCACTGAAAACTTCTTGGCGGGAAGGGTCCACGATGCAGGCCGCCAACGGCTCGCCGTCTGAAAGCAGGGCAATAGATATTGCGTATTGCGGGTAGCCCCGCAGAAAGTTCATGCTGCCATCAATCGGGTCAACCACCCACAATAAACCCTCTTTGATTTCGGTGTGCGCGCTTTCTTCGCCCAAAAAGCCATGGTCCGGGAAACGCTCAGCGATGCGTTGCCTGAGGTGGTCTTCAATCTGACGGTCCAACGCGCTGCACCAATCCCCCGGTGACTTGAACTCCACATCGTGTTTCTGCCCGACGCTTTGGCGCAGCTTGTTTGCAGCTTCTAGGGCCAAGGTTTTGGCGAAATCGCGGGCCTGACAGGCAAGCTCAGTCATGCGGCTTCCCGCATGCGTGAGACGTAATCAAAATCCCGCGTGTCGACTATTGAAGTTCTGAATTCGGCGGGTTTTCGATCGAAGGTATAGGCTACCCGCTCGATGCACAGAACGGGGTTGGCAGGGTCTAGATTTAACAGCTGTGCGCTCTCGGGTTTGGCCAGTTCGGCACGGACCCGTTCATCGGCTTCCACAATGGTGATGCCATAGGCGGCTTGGTAATGGCCATAAATGGTGGTCGTGCGTGCCGTAAAAGCCGCTTGGGTCAGTCCGGGGAACATCGCGGCGGCAATGGCAATTTGGTCGTGAATCACGGGACGCCCTTTGAGGTACAGCACGTTTTCAATGCGAAAAACAGATTGCGTGCCGTGCAGTCCAAGCGCTTGGGCTTCGGTTCGGCTCGCGCTCGATTTGCTGAATTTGTGCAAACGAACATCGGGAAACTCGCTGGGGCCAGTGCGGGGGGCAATTTTGAAAAACTGGAACATGAACCGTTCCCGATCAAGTTTGCCCACAAAGGTGCCCCGTCCCTGTTGTCTCAGCAGCACATGTTCGGCGACCAGTTCGTCCACTGCGCGACGCACTGTGCCCACAGAGACGTTGAACCGCAGGGCCAAATCCTTTTCATTGGGCAGCGCGGCGCCGGGTGCGGCCAATCCTGACTGGATGTCGTTAATCAGCTGGCGTTTGACCTGGCGGTAAAGCATTCTCAAAGACTTTTAAGGGGTGACCACGCAGCTTACTTCAAGCCAAAGACCGAATTGCATCCAGCAGGGATTGGGGAACTTCAATGCCCTTGGTTTTGGCGGTCGCGATCAGATCCGCACGCCTTTGTCCCGGCAGGCGCACGCCTTCGTCGGCCAGCATGGCGGACAGCAGCGCCTCAATTCGTTCGCTGTAAACGGCGCTGCCGCCCAAGGCGTTCGGGTCGATCACGATGAAGGCTTGCCCGAGTTTTGGCTGGTTACCTTCGTTGACAAAAAAGCTGTCTGCTTCGGCTCCGAAATGCGCACCCGTCAAGGTGGTGACCAACAGTTCGACCACCAGCGCCAGCATGGCGCCCTTGGTGCCGCCCATGGGCAGCATCGACCCAGCCAACCCTTTTTTGGGGTCGGTGGTGGGTTGGCCTTCAGCGTCCAAAGCCCAACCCAGTGGAATGGATTCGCCTTTCTCGGCTGCCACCATCAGTTTGCCCCTAGCGACTTCGGACAGCGACAGGTCCACGCTTAAAGGGGGATGGTTTTTGCGGGGAAAAACGGCCGCAATAGGATTGGTTCCGAAAATCGCTTTTTTACCGCCCGCCGCAGGCATGGCGGCCGGAGAATTGCCACATGCAATGCCGACCATACCGGCTTCGGCCACAGGGTCCAGATGGTAGGCCGCCATGCCGAAGTGGTGGCTGTTGGTCACCGCAGCCATAGCGATGCCGTTTTGCCTCGCCCGGTCAATGGCCAACTCAATGGCCATGTAGCAGGCTGGAAAGGCAAAGCCGTTGTCTGCATCAATCAACAAGGCCGCTTGACGCTCGTTGGATACACGCGGCGTGGCCTTGCCCAGCACACGTCCGGCACGAAGGTGTGCAACATACATGGCCACTCTTGACAAGCCATGTGAGGGGACACCGCTGGCTTGCGCCATGACCAAAGCCAATGCCGTGGCCCGGGCTTGTGGCTGGGAAGCGCCATTTTGGGTCAGGGCCGCTTCAACCCAGCTTTGAACTTCTGATATCGGGTACAGCATGTTGATCAGCTTGGGCCGAAACCCTGGCCTTTAACCCGCCTGAATGTTGCGGGTCTTGACGATCTCACGCCACCGCGCCACATCTTTTTTGATGATGTCAGCAAAGGCTGCTGGACCGAGGCCGGTGGGGGCAAATCCCAATGCAGCCACACGCTCGGATATGTCTTTTGATTGGAGTGAACGGATGGCTGCAGAGGCCACCTTGTCAACCACGGCCTGAGGCGTTCCGGCGGGCACCAAGAGGCCTGTCCAGTTCTCTAGTTCCACACCGGGCAGTCCGGATTCGGTAAATGTGGGCACATCAGGCAGCAATGGATGCCGTTTGGCCGATGTGATGGCCAATGCCCTGAGCTTGCCGGCCTTCACATGCACCGAGGCTTCGGGCAGGTTGGAGACAATGAAGTCGATCTGCGAGCCGAGCAAGTCGTTCAGCGACGGGGCTCCGCCTTTGTAAGGGATGTGGGTCACATCAAACTTGGCATTGAGTGCCAGCAGTTCCAAGCCAAGATGCGGTGGCGTGCCATTGCCACTGGAGCCTGCGCTGAGCCGCTTGGCACGCGCTTGGGCTAAAAACTCAGCCAGATTTTTAGCGGGATTGCTTTCGTTGACCACCAAAACCAAGGGGCTGCTGGCCAAATGGGCGACCGCCGTGAGGTTTTTCTCGAGGCTGTAGGGCAGGTTGGGGAAAAGTGACTGATTGACAGCATGGGCCAAGGTGATGGCCAGCCAGGTGTAGCCATCGGGCGGGGCTTTGGCTGCCAAGTCGGCCCCCAGATTGCCGCTCGCCCCCGCACGGTTATCCACCACAACCGATTGCTTGAACTCGGTGCTGGCGAATTGACCCACCAAGCGTGCCATGACATCGGTCTGACCGCCGGGTGCAAAAGGAACGATGTAACGAATCGGTTTGGCAGGGAAGTCCCCCGCCCCTTGCGCACTGGCCAAAGAGGGGGCCAGCGAAACCGCCGCAGTGGTTGCCAAGGATTGAAGTGCCAATCTTCTGGTGGTCATAGGTAACTCCTCTGAATGAATGGACCGGGTTGAGCTTGAGACTCAACCCGGGGACAGCCTTGCGATGACAGAAGCGCTAAACAGCAGGATCTTTTAAGCGCTTTCGAACAAACGTGTCATGACGAATTCGCGGTGTCCCAATGCCTCTGCGGCAGTGAAGCGGCCGTTGATCGTCTGCATCATCATGTCGAGCAACAAGTCTCCTGCCGCGTCCATGGTTTGTTCTTGCTGCAGCAAGCCAGAGCAATCTACATCAATGTGCTCACTCATCAGGCGCACGGTGCGGGGGTTGGCGCAGATTTTGATAACCGGCACGATGGCATTGCCGATGACGTTGCCTTGGCCCGTGGGGAAAAAGTGCACGGCAAAACCTGAGGCAGCACACAAGGTCACCATCTCTGCGGCGGCAGAGGAGGAGTCCATGAACCACAGACCTGAACCCGTTGGGGTTTCTGCCTTGTCCAAGACCCCGTCGACGATGCATTTTTTACCGATTTTTTGGATGTTACCCAGTGCTTTTTCTTCAATCGTGGTCAGGCCACCCGCAATATTGCCCTTGGTAGGCTGAGAGTCCGACAAGTCCGTTGTGGCATGACGCTTGATCATGTCCTGGTAATTGTTGAACATCTTCATGAAGTCGGTGCGCACTTGTTCCGTACGGCAGCGGGCTGCGACCAAGTGTTCGCCGCCGGTCAACTCAGAGGTTTCGCCAAAGACTAGGGTGGTGCCCAAGTCATAAAGTTTGTCAAAGGCGTTGCCGACGGTGGGGTTGGCTCCGCAACCCGAGGTGGTGTCGGATTCGCCGCATTTGGTGGAGATCCAAAGGTCTGAAATAGGGCATTCCACACGGAAAAGACTGGTGGCGTGCTGGACCATCTTTTTGGCCGCCTGGGAGGCCCTCATGATGGTGTCGTGGTCGCCGTGGCCTTCAATGCCAAAACCAATGACAGGTTTTCCGGTGGCTGCGATGCCGTCCACCACTTTTTTGGTCCAACTGTCTTCGATGCCGATGACCACCACGGCCGCCACGTTCGGGTTGGAACCGGCACCGATCAGCGTGCGAAAGTGCAGCTCCAGATCGGCCCCAAATTGCAGGCGACCATAGGGATGGGGGATGGCCATGGTGCCTTTGATGGCATGCGCAACCGCCTCGGCAGCGGCATTGGACAAGTCGTCTAAGGGCAAGATGATGACGTGGTTGCGAACGCCAACGCGTCCGTTTTCGCGGCGGTAGCCCCAGAAGGTCGTATTTTTGTCAATGATGGTCATGAGAAATGCCTTGATGAGTGAGTGCGAGCTGCGGGCTTTGAATTACCAGCGCTTGGTTTTGATGTTGTGCACATGGGCGTGGTCGCCAATGGCAATAGCGGCCACCACCTTGCCGATGTCTGTGCCGTATTTGATGACGGTGTCACCTAGAGCCATGGCCTTGACCGCCACTTTGTGCCCGATCGGGATGGCCGCATTGGCCTTGATCGTGATGGTGCGGTTGTCATCCAAGATCAAGGCGTTCATGTCTTGACCGGCCTGAATGCCCTCGACCACAACAACGGCAACGCTGTCCTTTTCTTCATGCAGTACGCAATGGATCACTGAAATCTCCTGAGTTGATTAAGTCATCAGGGCGATGGAGCCCGGATTTTGGAGTCGAAGTCCAATTGCTTGAACTTGAAATTAATATAAATCATCTATATGAATTTATGGAGCGGGTTTTCCCTGAAGTGGCGCAAAGCCTAGTCATTTCCAAATGGACATTTATGGCCCATAAAGGCCTCGGAAAGCAATCAGATTGAATGCTCGCAGCCATTTCAGTCGTTTCGGCCATTTCGGCCATTTCGGCTAAAACCAAACCACTAGGGCAGCAAGACGACCTTGCTGGAGGCCAGACGGCCACTGTCCAGATCTGCAAAGGCTTGTGCACCCTCTGCAAGCGAAAAACTTTGCACCCAAGACAAATCACCGAATGCGCCTTCGTGCAAGAGTTTGACGGTGGCCCTCAGGTCGGCGGTGGTGTAGGTGTAGGTGCCCATGAGTGTGATTTCAGCCAGGGTGAGTTTGCGCATGTCAATCTCACTGGCCCAGTCTTGCAAACCAATGTGCATCACCACGCCCCCGGGCTTGACCGCGTTGAGTGCGGCGACTCGGGTCACTTTGCTGCCCACGGCGTCGATCACGTAGTCAAATCCATTTTCTTCGGGCTGGGTTTCGCGGGGATCGTAAGTCTCGACTCCGGCATGCTGTTCAGCCGAATGGCGGCGGAGCGGGTTGACTTCGGCCAACACGGTGCCGCGAGCGCCATAGTTTTTAAGCAGCAGGGCTGCCAGCATGCCAATGGCGCCTCCCCCCAAGATGAGGGTTCGGTTTTCAGGCAACGGACGGGCCATGGCTTTCATGCTCATGTTGATGGCGTGCAGCGCAGTCGCAGCAGGTTCGGTCAGGGCGGCATGAACGGGGGACATGTCTTGCGGCATGTCAATCAATGAGGCCGCAGGAATCGACATGTACTCAGCAAAGGCACCCGGGCGGGTCATGCCGACCATGGTGCGGCGGCTGCAAAGGTTGTTTCTACCTTGTACGCAATAGTCGCAAACCCCGCATGTGATCAAGGGGTTGCCCGTGACGCGTAAGCCTTGCGCAAAGCCCGGGGCCGCACTCTTGACCACCGTGCCACAGAATTCGTGACCCAGCACCAGTCCTGGTTTGCGACGGGGGTCGTGACCATGGTAGGCGTGCATATCAGAGCCGCAGATGCCCACGGCATCAATGCGTAGAACCACCTCGCCCGCCACCAGATCGGGCTCTGGGCGGTCTAACAGTTGCACTTCGAGGGGGTTGGTGTAAACCAGGGCTTTCATGGGTGCGTCTCCATTTGGCGGGCAGTTGCCTTGATGGCGTCACCCAGACGCTCGACCATATCCCGCAGGTTTTCAGGGGTGCAAATAAAGGGGGGAGCCAGTACCACGGAGTCTCCTGGTGCACGGGTCAACAGACCCCGGTCAAAGGCGGCGGCTTGCACCATGGCACCGTGCCGGCCCGGTTGGCCGTCCAGCATTTTCAGTTCAACGCCGGCCGCCAAGCCTAAATTACGGACGCTGACCACGCTCGGCAGTTCAGACAATTGGTGAACAGCGTCCTCAAAGGGTTGGGCCAGGCTGCGTGCCTGTGCCACCAGTCCTTCGTCTTGCAGCACATCCAACATGGCCAGTCCGGCAGCGCATGCCAAGGGGTGGCCCGAGCAGGTGTAGCCATGCATCAACTCGGCAAGGTGGGTGGGGCCTTGCATCAAAGCGTCGTGTATTCGACGGTGAACGATCACGCCACCCAGTGGAGCCGCTCCGTTGCTGATGGTTTTGGCGAAAAGAATCATGTCGGGCACGACACCGAAAACATCGGCGGCAAACATGCCCCCGAACCGCCCAAAGCCGGTGATGACTTCATCAAAGATCAACAACAAGCCGTGACGGTCACAAATTTCACGCAGTCTTTGCAAATAGCCAACAGGTGGAACCAACAGACCCGTAGAGCCTGCGACCGGCTCCACGATCACTGCGGCAATGTTGGACGCCCCGTGAAGGGAAACAATGCGTGTCTCGAGTTCATCCGCCATCTCTGCCCCGGTCTGGGGTTGGCCCCTAACAAAGGCTTGGGTCAACGGATCCCAGGTGCTGCGCAGGTGGTCAGCGCGCAACATGGCACCGCCAAAAGCACGCCGGTTGTTGGTCATGCCACCCACCGATATGCCACCAAACCCCACCCCATGAAAACCGCGCTCGCGGCCCACAAAAAGAGAGCGCTGTCCTTGACCCATGGCTTGCCAATAAGCCAGTGCGATCTTCATGGCTGTGTCGCAGGCTTCAGAGCCACTGTTGACCAAAAAGACACGGTCCAAGCCTTTGGGGGCCAAGTCTGCAATGCGTTCCGATAAAGCAAAAGCACCGGGATGCCCGACCTGAAAATTCGAGGCAAAGTCCAGGGTGTCAATCTGTGCTTTCATGGCGGCCGCAATGCGGGGATGGCGATGGCCGGCCCCCACGCACCAAAGCCCTGAGGTGCCATCCAGTACTTCGTGACCTTCTCTTGTGCGGTAGGCAATGCCTTGCGCTGAAACCACCATGCGAGGCTCGGCCTTGAACTGCCGGTTGGGCGTGAAGGGCATCCAGAAAGCGTCAATGTCTTGTTCGGTCATGGAGAGTCACTTTGCGGTGTAGCCACCATCCAGCATGAGGGTCTGGCCGGTCAGGTAGGAGGCGGCATTGCTGGCCAGAAAAACCGTGAGGCCATGGATGTCACTGAGCTCACCATTGCGCCCCAAACAAGTTTGTGCCGCATGGCGCGCGGCCAGTTCTGCGTTGTCAAAGACCGGGGCGGTCAGGGCCGTGGGAAAAAACCCCGGCCCAATGGCATTGCAAGTGATGCCATACGGACCCCACTCCTGCGCGATCGCTCGGGTCAGCTGAACAATGCCGCCTTTGCCTGCACCATAAGGTGCACTGTTTGCAAATGCTCGGGTGCTTTGCAGGCTGGCAATGTTAAGAATGCGCCCCCAACCCCGTTGTTTCATGCTGGGGGCCAGTGCTTGAGTCAAAAAAAATGGGGCGCTCAGGTGGAGGTTGATCTGCGTCATCCAACTCCCCACACTGACCTCGCCAAAAGGCTCCCGCAGGTTAACGCCCGCAGCATTGACCAAAATATCGACAGGGCCCATGGTCAAGGCTTCGCGCGCCCCCGCCTGTGCGGCCTCGGGCGTGGACAAATCGCAGGCCAAAACGCGAACCCGAATGCCCATTGCGCTGAGTTTTTCAGCAGACAGTTGCAGCATGTCCATGCGGCGGGCCAGCAAAATCACTTGCGCCCCCGCTTTGCCCAGCGCCTCTGCCATGGCTTCACCCAGACCGGAGCTGCCCCCGGTGACCAAGGCCGTGCGACCGGAAAGATCAAATAAAGATGTGAGGGCGCTCATGCCGGTTGACCTGAATGTGTTGATCGGTATGCGTTGTAAGGGCTTGAACGATCAGACCTTCACGGGCTCACCCAGCTCAAAACCCTCACCTGGGAAATACTTGGCCAGTCGGTCGTCTGCGGTGCGCGCATGGGCCTCCATGCCTTCCAGTCTGGAAATCCGCGCGGTCGCGAGACCGATGTCCCGTGCTGCTTCCCGGGTCATTTTTTGCCAAGTAAAGGTTTTGAGAAATTTGTGTACCGACAAACCGCCAGAATACCGAGCCGCGCCCTTGGTGGGCAAAACATGGTTGGGGCCGCTGGCTTTGTCGCCATAGGCCACCGTGGTTTCCTCGCCCAAAAACAAGGAGCCATAGCAGGTCAGGGTTTTAAGCCACCAATCCAGGTCGGCCGCGTGGACCTCTAGGTGCTCGCTGGCATAACGGTCAGAGAGTTCAGCCACTTCTTCTCGTGTATCGCACAGCATGACTTCGCCGTAATCGCGCCATGCCGCACCGGCGGCATCTTTGGCCGTGGGGGGCAGGGTGTCGATGAGTAAGGGCACCCTTCGCATGACCTCTTCGGCCACCCTTCGGCTGGTGGTGAAGAGCCAGGCGGGAGATTCATGCCCATGCTCTGCCTGCCCCACCAGATCGCTTGCAACCATGGCGGGGTCGGCGGTGTCGTCGGCAATGATGCCAATTTCAGAGGGGCCTGCAAATACATCGATGCCCACTTTACCGAACAAAGTGCGCTTGGCTTCTGCCACAAATTTGTTGCCGGGGCCCACGATCACGTCGGCCGGTTTGCCTGTAAATAGGCCATTGGCCATGGCTGCAATGGCTTGCACGCCACCCAGCGTCATGATGATGTCGGCACCTGCTTTGTTGAATGCGTAAAGCAGATAAGGGTGCATGGGGCCACCTCTGAAGGGACCCGAGCAGGCAATGATGGTTTTGACCCCTGCGGCCTTGGCGGTCGCCACGCCCATGTAGGCACTGGCAATGTGGGCATAACGTCCCGCAGGGGCATAACAGCCCGCCACATTGACGGGCAGGACCCGCTGACCGGCCGTGACGCCACGGTGCAATTCAACCTGAAACTCAGAAAGTGAACGCCGTTGCGCCTGGGCAAAATCAAAAACTTGCTTGATCGCAAAGTCAATGTCGGCTTTGACTTGTTCAGGCACTTCGCGCGCATTGGCTGCAATTTGCTCTGGCGTCACGATGATGTCGCCTGTCCATTGGTCCAGATCGGCGGCGTATTTCAGCACCGCAGCCTCACCGTTTTTTTGGATTTCGGCCAGCATGGTGGTGACAACCTGCTGTGCCGTGGCCGTTTCGGTTTCGGGTGTTTTGTCAGCTTTTTTCAAATACGTGATGGCCACGTTCATCTCCTGGTTGGGGGCACTCTAAAGGGGGCCGTCATGAAGGCAAATAATCCCCATGTGCACTGCACTGCAGGCACAAATTTTCAAACTAAATGTAGGCCTGAACTTGGCGGATCTCGCCAAGTTCAGGTTTGAATGGTTACCGAGTCGAGTTGGCCATTTCACGCAGTTTAGGATCTGCCTGAACCAATTTCATGTATTCATCGGTTACAAAATCAGCCACCGCAGGCACTTGCTGCACGGCACCGGTTTCGCGCATGAAGCCAGAAAGTTCATTGAACCAGCCATCCATCGTGGAGTTGGCATTGCCCCCTGTACGCTCCATGGCCTTGAGTTGCTGTGCCAAGTTAAAAGTGGGTCGGGTCGCGAACTCTTTGTTCATGGCGGCGTCGCTGATGCTGACGCCCCCTTTGGCATAAAAGTCTTTCATCATTCGAATCGCTTCAGGTCGGTTGACCGACATCCAGCTCCATGCACGCAGATAAACGGCCAGGAACTTGGCGACGTTTTGGGGGTTTTGCTTGGCATAGTCGCCACGCGCAATCAAAGCGCCCGGGACGATCGCACCGCTGTCTTTGCCATTGCAAAGCATTTTCGCGCCCGCTTTTTCTTCTACCGTGTAGGTATTGGGCGCCCACATGCCCGCCAGATCTGAGTTATTGGACGAGAGGGCGGAGATGATTTCAGCTTGCCCCATGTTTTTCATGACGACATCCGACTTTTTGAGGCCGTATTTCTTCAGGCAGGCTTGTACAGCAAAGTCGGCGGTGGAGTTTTGGGTCAGTGTGATGGTTTTGCCACGCAGAGCCGCAGCTGGGTCTTTGGCGAAATCGGCGGCGGCTTTGCTGCTTCCGATCAGGCCGTTGGCGGCAGATTCGTCGTTGGTCAAGCCAATGGTTTTAATGCCAAAGCGGACATGGCCCAGCACGGCAGGCACTGATCCGGTGCCACCCACATCCCAAGAGCCCGCTGCCGAGGCGGCAATTTGCGGAACGCCAGCCGGAAAGGTGGAAAACTCGGGGGCAAGACCCACGTCTTTCCACCAGCCTTTTTCGGTGGCGATGTGGAAGGGCAGGGCCCAGTAAAGCGAGGGTTGGTAACTGATTTTGATGGGGGTCAGCGCCTGGGCTTGGACGCCAGAGACCATGCCAAAGACAAGACTCATGCCTAACGCAGCAGCAGTTAATTTTTTCATTTCAGTGTCTCCTTGGGTTTAAGGTTGGGTTGGGGTTTCAGGGGGCGGTTCAATGATCTGTGCCGGCGTGCTCTTCACGCAATGACTTCCAGATGCGGGTGCGTAAATGGACAAAACTCTCAAGGTCCATCACGTCTTCAATCTTGCTGTGTCGATCCCATTTCTCGGCTTCACGAACAGACCTCACATCAAGAATTTCTTTGATTTTTCCTGGCCGACTGGTCATCACAACCACACGATCTGCCAGATAAACGGCTTCTTCGACTGCGTGGGTAATGAAGAGCACGGTGCGCGGATTTTTTCTTGCAAGCCTCACCAGTTCCTCTTGCATGACCACACGGGTTTGGGCATCGAGTGCACCAAAGGGCTCATCCATTAACAGCACCTGCGGATCCAGTGCATAGGCCCGCGCAATCGCCACCCGTTGTTGCATGCCGCCTGAAAGTTGGTGCGGGTAGGCGCTTTCGTAACCCTTGAGGTTCATGAGTTCAATGTAATGGGCAATGAGCTTTTCGCGCTCCTCCTTGGGCAAGCCTTTGCTGCGCAAGCCGAAGTCGATGTTTTCGTGCACCGACTTCCAGGGGAAGAGTGCAAATTGCTGAAACACCACTGCACGGTCGGGCCCCGGCTCAGTCACCACGACATTGTTCACTTTGACCGTGCCGGAACTTGGGAACTCAAGCCCAGCTGCCATGCGCATGCAGGTGGTTTTGCCACATCCCGAGGGGCCCACAATCGCCACAAACTCTTGGTCTTGCACGGTCAGGTTAATCTGGTCTAGCGTGAGGAAATCCTTGCCATCGCGTTGGAAAATGCGTGTGACATCGGTGAATTGGATGGTGGCCATGGGCAATTAGTCTTTGTAAAAAATTGTCGACTTAGGCGTTTCGGTGTTTCAACAAAATTCGCTCCAGTTTCCGGATCAGTACGTCAATGACCACGCCCACCATGCCGATTGCAATCATTCCGGCCATCACGGTGTCGGTCGCCAGGGCGCTTTGCGCTCGAACAATCAGATTGCCCATTCCGCTGCTGGCCACAATCAGCTCAGCCCCCACCAGAGACAGCCAGCCCAGACCTGCGCCAATTCGAAGCCCTGCAATGATGGAGGGGATAGAGGCAGGGAACAAAACTTCGGAAATGGTTTTGAAACTTCCCACGCCCAACATGCTGGCCGCCTCGAGGTAGCGGATGTCGACATCCCGGGCACCCCGATAGGCATTGATCAGGCAGGGTGGAAAGGCGCCAGCAAAAATAATCAGGGTAGGCCCCCCGATGCCTGTTCCAAACCAAAGTGCCGCAAAAGGGACCCAAGCCACCGGCGCGATGAAGCGCACACTGTCAAAAAGCGGTGTCACAACATCATCCAGCCAGCGAAACCAGCCCATGGCCAAACCCAGTGGAACCCCAATTAAAGCGGCCAGGCCAAAACCCATGCCAAATCGTTTCATGCTGGCGAGCATGTGTTCTGGGAGCGTGGCCCCTGCAAATGGGTTGTGCAGCAAGTCAATCATTTTGATCAACACTTCGTGGGGCATGGGCAAAAACTGCGGCGGCGAGAAATGCAACAGGCGGGCCAAATACCAAAAGCCTAAGAAAGCCACGGTGCCCGTGACGGTCAGACGCCAAAATTGTTTGCGATTCAGTGGGGCGGTCATGCGGCCACCCTGCCATGCCGCCAAGGCATGGCGAGATTTTCAAGCCGACCGAGGAGCCAGGTTGTCGATGCTCCGCACACACCGACAAACACCATCGCTACCAAGATCATGGCGGGGAATATGTCTTGCGCAGCCTGGTTCAGGATGCTGCCCAAGCCGTAAAGTGCCCCGATCAGTTCCGCGGCTACCAGGGTTGTCCAACTGGCTTGCAAAGACAGCCTCAAGCCTGTAAATATCATGGGCATCGCGCCTGGGACCAATACTTCGAAGACCAATCGCCAGCCCTTGATGCCGAGCATTCTGGCCGCCTCCGTGATCGGTGTTTCGATGTTGCGTACGCCGGTGTAGCTGTTGATCACCGAGGGCACAAATGCGGCAACGAAAATAACCAAAATTTTAGAGCCGTCATCGAGTCCAAGCCAGACGATGGCCAGGGGAATCCAGGCCAGTGGGGGGATGGGCCGCAACAGCAAGAACGCCGGATTGATCAGGGCCTCTGCCCGACGAGAGTAGCCCATTAACAAACCCAAGGGAACGCCGACACCAACAGCGACCGAAAATCCCATGGCGACCAGTTTGAGGCTGTGCAAGACATGCTGGTGCAGTTTGCCGTTGCCGTAGCCTTCGGTCTGAATGAAGTTGAATGCGCTCAGTACTTCATGAGGGCGTGGAAAACGCGAGGGGTTGATGAACCCAGTGGCGGTGGTTGCCACGTACCACAAAGCCAGCAGCAAGGACACCGTTGCGATGCCGACTACGACTCTGCGGTAACTTTTAGGCTGGGTTCGGGCCACCGATGTTCCTTCTTAAATCTGTTTTCAATGCGCTTTAAAAAATGTAAGCGCTTGCATTTACTGTCAACCCATTGATTTTTTGTGTCAACCCGTAAAACCCGATTTAATGGTAATAACTAGGGAAAACACTGAAAAAATTTTTAGAAAGCGCTTACATTTTTCCTCTGCTGAATTTGTTCTTGTGGCATGCTTGCCGCCATGGACCATCGCATCACGATCGAGGAAGTAGCCCGCGAAGCGGGGGTTTCGACTGCGACTGTTTCGCGCGTACTGAGCAATCCAGGTGTCGTGCGCATCAGCACCAGGGAACTGGTGTTGGCTGCTGTTCACAAACTGGATTACCAACCGGACGCTGCGGCGAGGGCCCTGGCATCGGGACGCACGCACACCGTGGGCTGTGTCATTCCCACGCTGGACCACGCCATTTTTGCCCGCAGTACCCAAGCCATGCAGACCACTTTGGCTCAGGCGGGCTATCAGTTGCTGGTGGCCAGCCATGAATACGATCCAGTGACCGAGTTTGAGTTGGTTCGCGCCTTGCAGCAACGCGGCGTGGATTCCTTGGTCTTGGTAGGAACCGACCATGCGCCCCGACTCTGGAAGGCTTTAAGCCTTTGGCGCAAACCCACCTTGTTGACCTGGTCCTGCGATCCGCGATTGCCCTCGCTGGGTTTCGACAATGAAGGTGCGGCACGCATGGCGACGGAACACCTGTTGGGCTTGGGCCACCGGCGCATCGGCGTCATTTCTGGTCTGACATCGCACAATGACCGAGCCCGTAGCCGAATTGAAGGTGCGCGTCAGGCCCTCGCATTGGCCAATTTGACTTTACCGCCTGGCCTGCTTTCTGAGCAGGCATTCAATATGGAGGGGGGACGTTTAGGGCTTCGCAAACTGATGAGTGCCCGGCAACCCCCGACAGCCATCTTTTGTGGCAACGACCTTCTGGCGGTGGGCGCCATGCTGGAGGCGCAACGCATGAATCTGAAAATTCCAGAACAGCTGTCCATTTGCGGTATCGACGATCTTGAGATTTCAGGGGCCATCAATCCGGGTCTCACCACGGTCAGCCTGCCCACTCAAGACTTGGGCCGAATTGCCGCGCAGTACATGCTTTCTGCCATTTCGGGAGAAGTCATTGCTGCACAGTCTTTGTTGCCATTTGAATTGGTGATTCGTGGTAGCACCGCTGTGCCAGCCAGCTGAACCTGGCTTTTCTAGCTGGGCAGGCGCTTAAGGGGCCAGCCGTTCCCGCAACCACTGGTCACCCGATGGCGTGTAACGCAAACGGTCGTGCAGGCGGCTTTTACGGCCTTGCCAAAACTGCCATTCGTCGGGAACCAACCGGTACCCTCCCCAATGCGGTGGACGTGGTGGGTTCAGTAAAAACTGTGCGGCATATTTCGCAGCGTTGGTCACCAACACAGTTCGGCCCTCAATCACCTGGCTTTGCGGTGAAGCCCAGGCCCCGATGCGCGAGTCCAGTGGGCGACTGTGAAAGTAAGCGTCGCTTTCCTCGTCACTCACTTTTTCGACCCGTCCTTCTATACGCACCACCCGTTCAAGTTCTACCCAGTGAAATTGCAAGGCGGCATAGGGGTTGCCCGCCAGTTCCTGGCCTTTACGGCTGTCATAGTTGGTGTACCAGACGATCCCACGCTCGTCGCAGCCTTTAATCAGCACCACGCGTGTGCTGGGGCGCAAATTACCGGCCACAGTGGCCAGCGTCATGGCGTTGGGTTCGGGCACTTCGGCCGCAATGGCTTCTTGCAGCCACTGCTCAAATTGTTTCAGTGGGTTGGCCTCAGAGGCGGTTTCATTGAGCTCTGCTTTTTCGTAGCTCTTGCGCAGGTCGGCGATATTCATGTTGGAAGTATATGCAGCTAAAGACCGGAGGTGGCCTGGGAGCCTAAAAGGGTTGAATGGTGAGGGGAATGCGGGTTGTACCCATTCTGTAACCCCTTTTTAAACCCACGAAGCAGGAACACGGTTACCATCGCGCATGTAATTTTGTTACAACGTAGTTTATTTCGCAAAAACATGACACTTCATCCAACCCTTTTGGCAGTGACCGAACGCATTGCTCAGCGCAGTCGGCCAACCCGGCAAGCCTATTTAAAGCAGGTAGATTCCGCTGCCCAGCGAGATCCCGGTGCGCAGCGACTGGGTTGTGCCAATGTGGCCCATGCTTTTGCAGCCATGCCCCAGGCCGACAAAGAACGCGCCACGGCGCTAGATAAAATCAAGGTGGTCGCCCCGAGAGCGCCCAATATCGGCATCGTCAACGCCTACAACGATCTGCTGTCGGCCCATGCGCCCTTGCAACATTACCCGGATCTGATCAAAGACGAAGCCCGCAAACTGGGCGCGACGGCCCAAGTGGCCGGTGGCGTGCCGGCCATGTGTGATGGCGTGACCCAAGGGACACCGGGCATGGAATTGAGTCTATTCAGTCGAGATGTGATTGCGATGGCCACTGCCGTTTCGCTCAGTCATGACGTTTTTGACGCTGTTTTGATGTTGGGTGTGTGCGACAAAATCGTACCCGGCCTGCTGATTGGGGCTTTGCAGTTTGGCCATCTGCCCACGGTTTTTGTGCCCGCAGGCCCCATGACCAGCGGTCTTTCAAACAATGAAAAATCCAAGGTGCGCGAGAAAGCGGCTTTGGGGCAAGTCGGGCGTCCCGAGTTGCTGGAGGCCGAATCTGCGGCCTATCATGGTGAGGGCACTTGCACTTTTTATGGCACGGCCAACAGCAACCAGATGTTGTTGGAGGCCATGGGCCTGCATGTTCCGGGTACCGCCTTCATTAACCCGGGGGAAGGTGTGCGCCAAGCGCTCACACGCGAAGCCGCGCGAACGGTGCTTGAGTTGGTGAATGGTAAAAAATTCACCCCTATAGGCCATGTGGTGGACGAGCGTTGCATTGTCAATGCCATGGTTGCGCTGTTGGCTACGGGCGGTTCGACCAATCACTTGATCCATTGGGTGGCGGTGGCGCGCGCTGCGGGCATCGTGATCGATTGGGATGACTTTTCGGCCTTGTCCGATGTCGTGCCCTTGCTAACCCGTGTGTACCCCAATGGCAGCGCCGACGTGAACCAATTCCAAGCCGCAGGCGGCCCGGGCTTTGTGATCCGCGAATTGCTGGATGCAGGCTTCATGCATGCCGATGTGTTGACCGTGCGCCCGGGGGGCTTGCGAGAGTTCACCCGCATTCCATCGGGTCAGAACGGCCAGTTGAGCTGGTCAGATCCTGGGCCCTCCAAAGACGAAACCGTGGTTCGCTCGGCGCAAAACCCTTTCAGTGCCACGGGTGGATTAAAACTGCTGCAGGGCAATTTGGGCCGCAGTGTGATCAAGATTTCAGCCGTCCCAGAAGCGTTTCATCAGATCGAAGCGCCTGCCCGCGTCTTCAGTTCTCAGGATGAATTGCATGCGGCCTTTAAAGCCGGGGAGTTGGACCGCGATGTGGTGTGTGTGGTGCGTTGGCAGGGGCCACAAGCCAATGGCATGCCCGAATTGCACAAGCTAACGCCGCCGCTGGCGGTGCTGCAAGGCAAGGGTTTCAAAGTGGCTTTGGTGACCGATGGCCGCATGAGCGGGGCCTCGGGCAAAGTGCCTGCCGCCATCCATGTCTCGCCCGAGGCGGCCTCGGGGGGGCCGTTGGCCAAAGTGCAAGACGGTGACCTGATTCGCCTTGACGGCATTCACGGCACCTTGCAAGTCTTGCTCAGTGAGGCCGAATGGGCAGCCCGTCCGGTGGCCCAAATGCCTGCCCATCTGAGCGCTGAAAACAGCGTCGGTATGGGCCGTGAACTGTTTTCAAATCTGCGCCGCAATGCGCTCAAAGCCGAAGAAGGAGCCTGCACATGGCTGTAAATCTCAAAGGTCCATTGACCGCGCTGCAAGTCATGCAAGACGCCCCCGTGATTCCCGTGATTGTGTTGCACGATGTGGCGCACGCTGTGCCCATGGCGCGTGCACTGGTCGCAGGGGGTATTCGCATGCTGGAGGTGACCTTGCGCACTCCCCAAGCGCTGGCCTGCATGGAAGCCATTGCCAAAGAAGTGCCCGATGCCGTGGTGGGCGCTGGCACAGTGCGCAGCCCAGCCGATGCTGTGGCCGCAGCCAAAGCGGGTGCCCGTTTTGCTGTCAGCCCTGGTTTCACCCGTGCGGTGGGGCAGGCTTGTCGTGACAATGGCTTGTCTTTGTTGCCCGGTGTGGCCACGGGCAGCGAAATCATGATGGCGCAAGAAGACGGCTATACCCAGCTGAAGTTTTTTCCGGCCATGCAAGCCGGCGGCCCCGCTTTGCTCAAGGCTTGGTCAGGTCCGTTCTTCGATGTCACGTTTTGTCCAACCGGTGGCGTGACGCAACAAAACGCCCAAGATTTGCTGAGTCTGCCGAACGTGGCTTGTGTCGGCGGCTCATGGTTGGTGCCTGCTGACGCATTGGCTCAAGGCGATTGGGCCCGAATTGAAGCGCTGGCACGCGAGGCCAGTCAGTTGCCTCGCTGATTGATCTCTCTGGCGCTTGATTGACAGGCTCTAAGCCTGGTCACTCGCGTATTCGGGGCGCTGGATCAATTCGACCTTGTAACCATCCGGGTCGGTCACAAAAGCAATGACGGTGCTGCCGCCTTTGACTGGGCCGGCTTCACGGGTGACGTTGCCACCCGAAGCTTTGATCTTTTCGCAGGCCGCGTAAGCATCGGGAACGCCCAAAGCAATGTGGCCATATGCGGTGCCCATTTCGTAGCTTTCAACGCCCCAGTTGTAGGTCAGCTCCAGCTCGGCGTGGTCGGGGTTGTTGCCGTAGCCAACAAAGGCCAAAGAATATTTGTAATCGGTATTTTCGGTGGTGCGCAGCAACTTCATGCCCAGCACCTGGGTGTAGAAGTCGATGGAGCGTTGCAAGTTGCCAACGCGCAACATGGTATGAAGTAGTCTCATGTTCAGTTTCCGGAAGTTTTAAAGGAAGGCATGTCAAAAACAAGGCAAGCAGAGTTGGCGTGGGCGTACAACTTGCCGTCCGGACCCACCAGTTGAGCCTCCGCTGTCGCCAGTTGGCGTCCACAGTGGAGGACTTTACCAATAGCCCGCACGCGCTGCACTTTAGGCGTGATGGCCCGTACCAATTTCACACTCAGATCGGCCGTGGTGTAGCCGCGCCCAGGCGGCATCATGGTGTGCACAGCACAGCCCAAAGCGGAATCTAGCAAAGTGGCAAACCAGCCACCGTGCACAGTGCCCAAAGGGTTCAGATGCTGGTTTCCGGGGGTACCTTGGAAAATCGCTTCACCTAGGCTGACCTCAATCAACATGAAGTCCATGGTTTGGGCAATGCTGGCGTAGGGTAACTCTCCGCTGAGCAAGCCTTGCATAACCTCTAAGCCGGTTTTGCCTGCTGTTTGCTCGGGTGTGGCCACGCCAGGGCCTGCACCCGCATCAAGTCGTTGCCGCGCAGAGCGCTCTTGCGCCAGCCAGGATTCCAAAAGGTCGGGTTGGGGATTCATATATTTGTCCAGATCGTGAATTAACTTTTTGTTGTGAGCTTTATGGTTCGCAGTTTGTGAAATAAAGCCCTCAAAACGGAGCATGAAGCAAGTAGGCTTGATTCGCTACCACCTTGGCGACTGGCAATAGCAGAACCCGCTCGAGCGCGGGGGTTTTTCATCAAGTACCATTGACTTGATTCGAATTGCCCACTTTTGGGCCTTTATGGAGAACGCAATGTTCAGTCATGTGATGTTGGGGGTAAATGACCTGGAAGTTTCTAAGAAGTTTTACGACGCCTTACTCGGTACCTTAGGTTACGGGCCCGGCGTTGCCAATAAAAACCGGTATTTTTACCGCAGCCCAAGCGGCACTTTTGGCATCACCACGCCCATCAACGGCGATCCAGCGACCCATGGCAATGGCAGCACCATCGGTTTTTCGGTCAAGTCTGCAGAGCAGGGTGATGCCTTTCATGCAGCGGGAATCGCCAATGGCGGCCGCACTTGCGAAGACCCGCCCGGTTTCCGTGAGTCCCCAGCGGGCAAGTTGTATTTGGCCTATCTGCGCGACCCCGATGGCAACAAAATCTGTGCGCTGCATCGGCCTGCATGAAGGCGCCACCCAGACTGCAAACCCTCGTTGAAGAGGGGCTCATTGACTCGGTGGTTCGCCAATTGATGAGCGGCAAAGAGGCCATGGTCTTTGTGGTGCGATGCGGAGACGAAACACGTTGCGCCAAGATATACAAAGAGGCCACCCACCGCAGCTTCAGACAAGCCGTGGATTACACAGAAAACCGCAAGGTCAAAAACTCCCGGTCGGCCCGGGCCATGGCCAAGGGCAGCAAATTTGGCAGACAAGAGCAAGAAGCCGCTTGGCAAAGCGCCGAAGTGGATGCGCTTTACCGTTTGGCGGCAGCCGGTGTGCGGGTCCCCAGACCCTATAACTTTTTTGACGGTGTGCTGTTGATGGAGTTGGTGACCGATGCCCATGGCGATGCGGCCCCGCGCCTGAACGATGTGGCGTTCACCCCGGCACAAGCCTTGCAACACCATGCCACCCTGGTGGCCGAAGTGGTGCGCATGTTGTGTGCGGGTGTGGTGCATGGTGATTTGTCCGAGTTCAACATCTTGCTGGCGCATGTGCCCGGCGAAGGCGGTGCCGAGGGTGTGGATGAACCCGTCATCATTGACCTGCCCCAAGCAGTTGATGCCGCGGGCAACAACCACGCCCAACGCATGCTGTTGAGCGATGTGGGCAACTTGCGTGACTTTTTTGGCCAATTTGCCCCTGAACTGCTGGGGACCGAATATGGCCCCGAAATTTGGCGTCTTTATCAAAGCGGCTTGCTCAGCAACGAAACCCCATTGACCGGCCGCTTTGATCGGAAACTGGCCGATGTGGACATGTCTGCCGTGTTGCGTGAAATTGACGATGCCCGGGCTGAGGAGGCGGCGCGTCGACTGCGCATGGCCACGCCAAGCTGAGATTCTGAAACTTCATGCCCCATCAGACCTCTTTGCCACACGCTGTTTCACGCCTGCGTGCAACCCGGTTGGCCAGAAGCGCCAAACCCTTTTTGGCCAGAGGGGGCATTAAGGGGCCGCGTTGTGGTGGCTGCCGGCTGGTCCCCAGTCATTGCATTTGCGGGGTGCGGCCTGCAGTCGCAACCCAAGCTGGTGTGTGTTTGTTGATGGCCGACATTGAGTCCCTAAAACCCAGCAATACAGGTTGGCTGATTGCCGATGTGGTGCACGACACCTTTGCATTTGCTTGGGCCCGTACCGAGGTTGAACCTGCTTTGCTGCGGCTTTTGGCAGACCCGCAATGGCAAGCGTATGTGGTTTTTCCGGGTGAATTTGTGCTGCCCGAGCGTGTGGTGAGCGCCGTGCCACCGATGGCTTCAGACAAGCGACCGCTGTTTATCTTGCTGGATGCCACCTGGCCCGAAGCTCGAAAAATGTTCCGAAAAAGTCCCTATCTGGACAACTTGCCCGTGTTGAGTTTGAGCCCCGACCAAATCTCCCACTACAAGTTGAGGCGAACAAGACGCGATGACCACTTTTGCACCAGCGAGGTCGCGGCGCTTTGCTTGGATTTGGTGGGTGAAAACCATGCGGCGCTGACCTTGCAAGCCTATTTGGAGGTGTATACCCACCATTACCTGCAAGCCAAGCACCAACTGCCACCGTACTTGACGGGCGTTGCACATGAAGCGCTAAAAGCCTTGAGGACAAGCTAAAAAAGCTTGTGTTCTTGCTGCAAAAACTTGGGTTTAGGCTGTTTTGTAGGCATTCACAAAAGCCAATGCCCGTTCGCGAACCCCTTCGGCACTCCGGCCCGGTGAATACAAGGCCGAACCCAAACCGAAGCCAGACGCCCCTGCCGCCTTGTAGGACGCCATGTTGTCGGGCGTGATACCGCCTACAGGCATCAAACTGGTTTCGGGGGGCAATACAGCCCGCATGGCTTTAAGAATGGCGGGAGAAATCATTTCGGCGGGGAACAATTTGAGCCCGTGCGCACCGGCATCGAGTGCCGCAAAGGCTTCGCTCGGCGTGGCCACACCGGGCAATACCACCATGTTCAGCGTCAGAGCCTGTGCCACCACGGCGGGGTTGAAGTTGGGAGCGACAACCAAGCGACCTCCGGCGGCATGCACGTCTTTGACCTGCTGTGCATTGAGCACCGTGCCTGCACCGATCAGGGTTTGCGGAAATTGCCGTGTCAGTGTTGCGATGCTTTGCAAGGGGTTGGGCGAATTGAGAGGGACTTCGATGATGGCAAAGCCGCTGTTGACCAGTGCTTCGCCGATGCGGGGTGCTTCGTCGGGTGAGAGGCCACGCAGGATGGCGATCAAGGGCAAGCGGGTCATGGCATGCGCCAAGGTTTGGGCGGCTAAGGATATGGGCAATGGGGTCATACAAAAAGTGTATTGAAGGGGTCAAGCTGATTTGTTAACTTAAAAGATAAGCGCTGAACATTCAACCCTCAGCAAGTGCAGGCCAATGCAAACAAACCCGCCCAAGTGGCTTCTGACCCTCGGCATTGGCTGCTTATGCCCAAGTGTTGCAAGGCTAGGGTGTAGCGCAGGGTCAAGGCGTCGCTGCCGATCAGGATCACCGGGTTTGAGCCTGTCAATTGGGCTTGCGTGCGCAATTCTTCACCAATCAGCAGGCCCGACAAGTAGCTGGGCAGTGCAGTCGAACTCATGCGTTCAAACAAGCCCAGCGTACGCACTGCAAACAGGTGGTGCAACACACTGCCCGGTTGCTGGCTTTGGTCAATGCCTTGTAGAAAGGCTGCTTCGTCAAAGGCGCCTTTCAGATCGAGTGTCTTGCCCAAAATGGAGTGCTGGCTTAGCAAAGCGAAGAGCTCACCCGTCATGAATGTTTTGAAATTCAGGATGCGTCCAGCTTGAACTTGTACCCATTTGCTGTGCGTGCCTGGCAACACCAGTGTGGCCGTGTCGAGCCGGGCCAATTGCAGTGCCCCGAAGATTTGAATCTCCTCGCCGCGCATCACATCGGGGGTTTTCAAGGGGTCTGTTGCCATGCAATTCATGCCGGGAACTAAAGCGATGCGCTCGGGTTGAACCCATAGCAGGTGCTTGACCAACTCGGTAAATCCGGCAGGGCAAGGGCAATAGGGCGCCTCTTGCCATCCCTGTCGACTGCCGGCCATGCCGGAAATCAGGCAAAGGGTATCGGGGTTATGCATCCAATCATGAAATAGCTCGTGGAACACCGCCTCAAACTGACCGGGGGCCACGCTCAGAATGCCACGCGCAAATTCACGCGATGTCAAAACCTCACCGTTTGAGCCAAGCCGGGCGCCGCGCAGGGACGTCGTGCCCCAGTCGATAGCTAAAAGGGGTCTCATGCTGACGGCTCCGGTGTGAACTGTTCAAGCAACTGCATCACTTGATGCCGATGGGGCAAAGGAGCCACGGCCCCTAAACCTTGAACGGACAAGGCGGCAGCCGCATTGGCATAAACCGTGGCCTGCCAAAGGTCATCTCCGGCCGTCAACCGTGCCAACAAGTTGCCTGCAAAGCAATCGCCTGCACCCGTAGCATCCAGGGCTGTGACGGCATGACCGGGTACTTGGCGAATGCTTTGACCATTGCTGGCCACTGCACCTTCAGCGCCCAACTTGAGCACCACCTGCGCTGCGCCCTGGGCATGGCTCCAGGCAATGATGTCTTGTGCTTGGGTCAGGCCAGTCAGCGAGGTCATATCCTCGATGCTGGGTAAAAACAAGTCACACAAACTGACCGCATGGCGGATACACGCTTGGGCACGCGCCAGCGGCCACAATGACAGGCGCAAATTTGAATCAAGGGCGACTTGTGTACCCTGGGCTCGGGCATGTTGCATGGCTGCAAAAGCCGTGTCGCAGGCCGATGCCGACAGTGCCAGCGAAATGCCAGACAAGTGAAGCCACCGGCTGCCGCTGATGGCCTCCAGCCAATGCTGAGCCAAATCTTGGGGTTGCATGCGACTGGCTGCCGACCCGCTGCGGGCATAACTGAAATGATGGCCTTGCGCATCGTGGCTGACGAAATACATGCCGGTTGGGGCTTGCGGGTCGCGTAAGACATGGGTGGTGTCCACTTGGTCACGTTGCCAAAGATCCATCAACCGATCTCCCCATCGGTCAGTTCCCAGGCGCGTCAGGTAGCCCACGCTTGCGCCAGCCCGTCGGGCGGCTATGGCCGCGTTGCTGGTATCGCCACCAAAACCTTGCAAATACAGGGGGGGCTCGTTCGGGCTTTGACCGGGTGTCTGATTGAACTCGATCATCGCTTCACCCAAGGCGAGGATATCCCGTGTTTTTTTTAAGAAAGTCATGGGGCAATACCGACAGGTTTCCGATCACAGTGAGAAAATCCGTGAACAAATTGAGCATCAAATAAAGAGAGTGAATCGCCATGAACCCTGAGTTGGTATTGGATGGACGCTGCAAAGGCTACCCTTTGACGGCCACCCCTTGTGCAGTGTCGCAACTGGGCCAATTGGGCTGGAATCTGCTGGACGATGTGTTGTCTTACCCGGTCGCTGTTTTGCGGCGCCCAGCCCTGCAGCACAACCTGGCCTGGATGCAGGATTTTGTTCAGCGAAAAGGGGTGGCCTTGGCACCGCACGGCAAGACCACTTTGTCGCCCGAGTTGTTTCGAATGCAATTGCAGGCAGGGGCGTGGGGTTTGACTTTTGCCAACGTGCACCAACTTCGCGTGGGCTTGGCGGCCGGAGCTAAAAACGCCATCATCGCCAACCAGTTGGTATCCGATGCCGACTTGGATGGGTTGAACTTGCTGCTCAATCAAAACCCCCAGGCGAGAGTTTGGTTTTTGGTGGATTCGGTGGCGCAATTGGCCTGTTTGGCCGATTGGAAGCAACGCCGACAAAGCCCTCGTTGCTGGGACGTGTTGCTGGAGTTGGGCATCGATGCTTACCGAACAGGTTGCAGAACGCACGAACAAGCCTTGGCCTTGGCGCAGGCCATGCACGAATCCGATGCCGTGTGTTTGGGCGGTGTTGAATGCTACGAGGGCGGTTTGGGGCGTTGTGACAATGCGCACGATATTGAAGCCATCAGCGGGCTGGTGCGCAATGTCAATTCGTTGGTGCAGCAAATCGATGCCTTGAACTTGTGGGGCGGAGATGAAGTGTTGCTCTCGGCCGGGGGATCGGCCGTGTTCGATTTGGTGATTCCCTTGCTCAAATTGCAAGTCAAAAGTCGACCTGTGACGGGCGTTTTGCGATCCGGCTGCTACCTGACCCACGACCACTGGAACTACGCCCGTTACCTGAAACTGGTGGAGTTGCGCGAGGGCTTGAGTGCTTCCTTGCGACCCGCATTGGAGGTTTGGGCCAAAGTCCAATCGGTGCCAGAACCGGGCTTGGCTATATTGAGCGCCGGACGTCGAGATCTGTCTTTTGACCAATGCATGCCCATGCCTGTGCGTTGGGCGGCCAAGGCGCAAAAAGTTGCTGAGCCGATTCAGGCGACCCCTGAAAGCTGGAAAGTCCAAGCCTTGAGTGACCAACATGCCCACATGGCTTTTGCCCCAGAAGGGGTGTGGCCTCAAGTCGGTGACCGAGTGGCGTTGGGCATTTCCCACCCCTGCACGACCTTTGATAAGTGGCTTTGGATGGCCCTGATTGAGGACGATGGACGGATTAGCGGGGCCATTAGCACGCATTTTTAGCCCCATACTTTTGGTTGCCTCAGCATGCTTGGCAGTTTGGCTAATCAGCTCAAACCGCTCAAAGCCTCTGCAGGGTAACCTGGCCGTTCACGGCAATCGTCGATGTATTGTTGGATGATGTCTTCAAAACTGTTGTCCGCTTTGAGGCCTAAGGCATGGGCCCGATCCGAAGTGGACCCTTTGGCCCAATTGCTGACGATGCCTGCAATGCGTTCATCGCGTTCGAACTTCACCCGCGCCCGAACTGCAGGGCCGGCCACTTTCTCTAGGGCTTCCAGCATTTGGCTGACTGTCACGTTCAAGCCAGGCAGGTTCAGGGCCAGACGCCCCCCCATGGCTTCGCGACTGGCCTCAAATACCGTGATCAAGCCATGAATGGTGGTGCCGGGTGAAGACAAGGGGTGAGACACATGGGCATCTACTGGGCAGGTGGTGTGGGTGCCTGCTAAGGGCTCGCGAATAATGCCGCTGAAAAAAGACGAAGCTGCCCCATTGGGCTTGCCGGGGCGCACCGCCACCGTCATCAAACGAGCGGCACGGCCATCAATAAACCCCTTGCGGGTGTAATCTGCCACCAAATATTCGAGCATCAGTTTGTGGGTACCGTAAGAGGTTTGCGGCGAGGGCAGGGTGTTGTCGCTCACCCGGTCCGGCATGGGGTTGGCCGCATCCGGGCCGAACACGGCGACCGAACTGGCAAACACCAAACGAGAGACTTTGCCGGAGGCGCGAAGACTGTCCAGCAAAAGCCGCGTGCTGTCGACATTGGAGCGCAGGCCCAGATCAAAATCGAGCTCGCATTCGCCAGACACTGCCGATGCCAAGTGAAATACACCGTCATAGCCACTCTTCAATAAATCAGCTTGTTCCAGCATGGGTCCGGCGTGGCTTTTGACACGCGCATCGGCTTGCAAGTCGGCAGGGGCAGGAAACAGATCGGCCAAGACAAGCTCATCAACCGTTTGCCCATTGAGTTGGCCACGTTTCAATATTTCGCGGGCGAGTCTGGCACCCAGAAAGCCGGCACCGCCGGTGATCAAAATACGCATGGTTATTCCCTTGATTTCAGTGGTTGTCTTTGGGCACCGCAGCACCGCGTTGTCCGACTAAAAAGTCCATGTCGGCCCCTTCGTCGGCTTGTAAAACGTGGTCGATGTACAGCTTCCAGTAGCCCGATTGCATGGCGGGTTCGGGGGCGGTCCATTGGCTGAGGCGTCTCGCCAACTCTTCGTCGCTGATGAGTAATTGCAGTCTGCGCTCGGGTACGTTCAGTTCGATCATGTCACCGTTTTGCACCACCGCCAGGGGGCCGCCAGCCGCTGCTTCGGGTGTGGTGTGCAGCACCACAGTGCCATAGGCCGTGCCACTCATTCGGGCATCGCTGATGCGCACCATGTCCGTAATGCCTTTGCGCAGCACTTTGGGGGGCAGTGGCATGTTGCCCACTTCGGCCATGCCGGGGTAGCCTTTGGGACCGCAATTTTTCAGCACCAGTATGCAGTTTTCATCCACATCCAGGTTGTCGTCGTCAATCCGCTTATGAAAGTCGTGGCTGTCCTCAAACACCACGGCACGCCCAGTGTGAACCATCAAGGCGGGCGTGGCCGCGCTGGGTTTGATGACCGCGCCGCGAGGGGCCAGGTTGCCACGCAAAATGGCAATACCCGCTTTTTCTTTAAAGGGCGCATCAAATTTTTTGATCACACGGGGGTCGTAGTTCTCAGCTTTGGCAATGTTTTCAGACACACTTTTGCCCGTGACCGTGATGATGTCCTTGTGCAGCAGGTGCTCGATCTCTTTCATGACCACGGGCAAACCTCCGGCGTAGCAAAAGTCTTCCATCAGGTGTTCGCCAGAGGGCTGCAAGTTCAGCAAGCAAGGCAGTTCACTGCCCAAGCGTTCGAAGTCATCCACCGTCAGCTTCAGGCCCAGACGCCCCGCAATGGCGATCAAGTGGATCACGGCGTTGGTCGATCCCCCGATGGCCGCCAGGGTGCGGATGGCGTTTTCAAAGGCTTCGCGCGTAAGTACTTTGCTGATGGTTTGATCGGTGTGCACCATCTCCACAATGCGCCGCCCCGCCTCGCGCGCTAGCACGTTGCGGCGACCGTCGACCGCAGGGTAGGCCGCGTTGCCAGGAAGACCAATGCCCAGTGCCTCCACCATGCTGGCCATGGTGCTGGCTGTGCCCATGGTCATGCAATGGCCATGGCTGCGATGCATGCAACTTTCGGCTTCAAAAAAATCTTGCAATTTCAAGGTGCCTGCACGAACCTGTTCGCTCATGCTCCAGACCCCTGTACCTGAGCCAAGTTCTTGGCCGCGCCACTTGCCGTTCAGCATGGGGCCGCCTGACACACCGATGGTGGGCAGCCCGGCGCTGGATGCTCCCATCAGAAGCGATGGGGTGGTCTTGTCGCAGCCCATCAGCAGCACCACGCCATCAATCGGATTGCCGCGAATGCTTTCCTCCACGTCCATGCTGGCCAGGTTTCTATACAGCATGGCAGTAGGGCGAAGCAAAGTTTCGCCTAAGGACATGACTGGAAATTCGAGCGGAAAACCACCCGCTTCATAAACCCCAATCTTGACTTGTTCTGCCAGCGTTCTGAAGTGCGAGTTACAAGGAGTTAATTCGCTGAACGTGTTGCAAATGCCGATGACAGGCCGTCCATCGAATTGGTCATGAGGGACGCCCTTGCCTTTGACCCAGCTTCTGTAAGCAAAACCATCGCGGTCTTGTCTGCCAAACCATTGCTGACTGCGTAGCTCTTCAGGTTTTTTGCGTGGGGTGTTGCTCATGGTCGATGTCCGGGTTGCATGAATTGTGGGCACATTGAGAAAATACTATCGTATGACCTTAGAAAAACAAGAACTGCTTGTAAAGCCAGCGACATCAGCTTGATCTGTCTTCGCTTGATTCATGGATCATTAGGGTTTACCAGAGTCATGCTGAGGCATTCAATCATCATATGATAAGCAAATTGCCAGTGACGCTGAATGATCAAAAATTTTCACAGACACACCCTCGATTTATTGGGTCAAGCCATTTTGTCTGGCCGCTATGCAGTGGGCGCAAGCTTGCCGCCTGAACCCCTTTTGTGTGAAGAATTTGGTGTCAGTCGAACCGTGGTACGTGAGGTCATCAAATCGCTGGTGGCCAAGGGCTTGTTGTTTACCGGGCCCAAAGTGGGCACCCGTGTTTTGCCAGATGCCCACTGGAATTGGTTCGATCCCGATGTGGTCGCATGGCAAGCGCAATGCGGTTTGACCCCTGATTTTTTGAAGGATTTGCAAGAACTTCGTCGCGTGGTCGAGCCAGCTGCGGTGCGTCTGGCGGCCGAACGTGCCACAGCCCAAGACATTGCCTACATTGAAGAGGCCTATGCGGGAATGAAGCAAGCGGTTGAGGTGGGGGGAGATTACGTCACACACGACCTTCGCTTTCATGAAGGATTGCTTCAGGCATCGCATAACCGCATGCTGGTACAGATGAGCAAGGCTTTGAATGCCTTGTTGCGTACCAGTTTTGAAATATCAACCCGCATCAAAGATGGCACAAAAAAGTCTTTGCCTTTGCACCGCGCGGTGCTCAATGCCGTGATTGCTCGCAACCCTGCCAAAGCCGAGCGTGCCATCATGGTTTTGATCCAAGGTGCCAGTGTGGACATTGATCAAGTGCTGGCCTCCCGGCGTAAATTACCCGGAGTTTCAGGTCGTGCCACCCCTATCAAATCAAAATCAAGATCGAAAAACCGTCTTGAAGTTGTCGTCGCGTAAAACTGGAGCCGAGATTGCAAAGATTCATTGATTCATTTTTCAAATTACTGGAACTGCTGGTTGTGGTTTGCTTGGTGGCTATGGTCATCATGGTCTTTGGCAATGTGGTGCTGCGGTATGGCTTTAATTCGGGCATCTCCATTTCAGATGAAATGTCACGTTATTGCTTCATTTGGTTGACCTACATTGGGGCGATGGTGGCCATGCGGGAAAAAGGTCATCTGGGCGTGGACACGCTGGTGCGGCGCTTGTCTTTAAACGGTAAAAGACTGTGCTTCTTCCTAAGTGAAATATTGATGCTGGGGTGCAACGGCCTGTTTTTCTGGGGCACTTGGCAAATGCACGAGTTGCAGGTGACCAATATTTCACCGGTTGTGGGCATTTCCATGATCTGGATTTACGGCATTGGTTATGTCACCGCGGTGGTCATGGCCGTAATGAACCTGAATAAACTCTACCTCTTGCTCACAGGGCGACTGACCGAGGAAGACCTGGTGATGGTGGTTGAGTCTGAGGATGCGGTGCTGCTTGACACCCTGAAAACCGAAGTGCGAGGTCGGACATGACCGTTGCTGTATTCATACTGAGTTTGCTCGTGGCCATGGCCTTGGGCATGCCCATCGCATATTCCTTGTTGGTCTGCGGCTTGAGTTTGATGGCTTATATGGCCTCGAACGGCATGATTCATGCCTTCGACAGTCAAATTTTGGCGCAGCGCTTTGTCGATGGTGCCGATAACTTCCCCTTGTTAGCAGTGCCATTTTTCCTGTTGGCCGGTGAGTTCATGAATGCCGGTGGCTTGAGCCGTCGCATCGTCAATTTGGCCATGGCCTGGGTCGGGCATTTCAGGGGCGGACTCGGTTATGTGGCGGTCATGGCCGCAGTGATCATGGCTTCTTTGTCAGGTTCAGCAGTGGCCGACACGGCAGCATTGGCCGCCTTGTTAATACCCATGATGAAGCGGGCAGGCTACAACGTGGGCCGATCAGCAGGCTTGATTGCCTCGGGCGGCATCATTGCGCCGGTGATCCCCCCCTCCATCGGATTCATCATTTTTGGCGTGGCCGCCAACGTGTCGATCACCAAATTGTTCTTGGCGGGCATTGTGCCGGGCATTTTGATGGGTGTGGCCATCGGCCTGACTTGGTGGTGGCTGGCCAAACGCGAAAACGTTCAACCTGCGCCGCGAATGAATTTGACTGATAAATTGAAGGCAACCCGCGAGGGCATCTTGGCGCTTGGTTTGCCGGTTTTCATTATCGGGGGCATGAAATTTGGTATTTTCACGCCCACTGAGGCCGCCGTGGTTGCGGCGGTTTACAGCTTTGTTGTCGGGGCATTCATTTACCGCGAGTTGCAGTGGTCCAAGTTGTACGGTTTGATTCTTGCAGCCGGAAAAACCACTTCGGTCATCATGTTTTTGGTGGCTGCAGCCATGGTCAGCGCTTGGCTCATCACGGTCGCCAACATTCCCGCCGAAGTCGCCAAGATGATGGAGCCCTTGATGGGCAATAAAACGCTCTTAATGGTGGTTCTGATGTTGTTGGTGGTGATCGTAGGGACCGCCCTGGATTTCACACCCACGGTGTTGATTCTGACGCCGGTGTTGATGCCCTTGGTGATCAAGGCGGGTATAGATCCGGTGTATTTTGGTGTGCTTTTTATCATGAACAACGCCATTGGCTTGATCACGCCGCCAGTGGGTACGGTACTCAATGTGGTTTGCGGCGTCGCCAAAATAAATATGGACACAGCCTTCAAAGGTGTTTTACCATTTTTGTGGGCTCAGTTGGGTGTTTTGGCACTCCTGATTGCCTTTCCGAGCATCGTCATAGTTCCCATGAAGTGGATGCTGAGTTGATTTCTTAACCCTGTGTTTTTATAAAGGAGACATTCATGTTGAAACGCAGATATCTGGTGAGCCTCATTGCAAGCTCATTTCTGGTGGCGTCGAGTGCCATGGCGCAGTTTGCTGATCGAAACATCAAGTTCACGAACGGCGTGAACGAAGATCACCCGGTCGGTGTGGGCGTTAAAAAGATGCAGGAAATTTTGGCTGCCAAAACCGGCGGAAAGATGAAAATTACCGCCTTCTGGGGTGGCTCAGCTGGAGGCGACTTGCCCGCAACGCAAGCGCTGCGTGCTGGCACCCAAGAGATGGTTTGCACCTCCAGCTCTCCGCTGGTGGGCATTGTCAAAGAATTGGGCGTGTTTGATTTGCCCTTTCTGTTTGCCAACGAAAAAGAGGCTGACGCGGTTCTGGATGGTCCCGCAGGCAAATTCTTTAATGCCAAGCTTGAGGCGGCCGGTTTGGTGAACTTGGCTTACTGGGAAAACGGGTTCCGTAACCTGACCAACAGCAAGCGACCTGTGACCAAATTAGAGGATTTTGACGGAGTCAAAGTTCGCGTGATGCAGAACAATATTTTCCTGGACACCTTCAAAACCCTGGGCACCAATGCTGTACCCATGGCTTTTGGTGAGGTGTTCACTGCATTGGAAACCAAGACCATTGACGGTCAGGAAAACCCTTTTGTGACGATTGAAACTTCCAAATTTAACGAAGTTCAAAAATACCTGAGCGTGACCCGCCACGCTTACACCCCATTTTTGGTCTTGTACAGTAAAAAACTGTGGGATCAATTGAATCCTCAAGAACAGGCGGTTTTGCGCGAAGCGGCAGTTGAGGGACAAAAGGTTCAGCGGGCTGCCAACCGTGCCTTGAATGAAAAATCGCTGACCAGTCTCAAGACCAAAGGCATGCAGGTCAACGAAGTCAGTTCGGCCGAGCAAAACCGCATTCGTGCCAAAGTGGCTTCTGTGTATGACAAGCACAAAGAATCTATTGGTGCTGACGCCATCAAGGCAGTGCAAGACGAGCTGAAAAAAGCACGCGGAGGTTAATTCTTCACATTGAACCCCACAGTCCAAAGCTGTGGGGTTTTTTTCTGGGTCTGAATTCCTATTTGTCATGAAAATTACCCAACTTGAAACGATCCGCTTGGATGAATTCCCCAACATCATTTGGGTGAGATTGCACACCGATGAAGGCTTGGTGGGTCTTGGAGAAACTTTCATGGGTGCGCAATCTGTGGAAGCCTATCTGCACGAATGGGTGGCCCCAAAGTTGTTGGGTCAAGACCCATTGGCCATTGAGTCCCGAATGCGCGATGTCACCGGTTATTTGGGCTGGCGTGGGTCCGGGGTTGAAACCCGTGGCAATTCAGCGGTGGACATCGCTTTGTGGGATATTTTTGGCAAGGCGGCCAACATGCCCATCTACACGGCCTTAGGGGGCAAAAGCCGAGATGAAATTCGCATTTACAACACCTGCGCCGGGTACCAGTACATCCGCAGCAACGTGAATCAAAACAGTTCAAATTGGGGTTTGGGCAACAACGCAGGTCCGTACGAAGATTTGCAAGGCTTCTTGCACCGGGCTGATGAAGTGGCTGAATCGCTTTTAAGCGAGGGCATTACTGGCATGAAAATCTGGCCGTTTGACGTGGCTGCAGAAAAGTCACATGGTCAATACATCAGCCCGCAAGACCTCAATACAGCGCTTGAACCGTTCAGGAAAATCCGCAAGGCTGTGGGTGACAAGATGGACATCATGGTGGAGTTTCACAGTTTGTGGCGGCTGCCCATGGCCCAAAAAATATCGCGCGCCCTGCAAGAGTTTGATACCTTCTGGCACGAAGATGCGATCCGAATGGACAGCCTTGATTTGCTTAAACAATATGCCGTGGATTGCAAAGCCCTAATTTGTGCCAGCGAAACACTCAGCTACAAATGGGGGTTTAAGGACTACCTGCAAACCGGTGTAGCGGGTGTCGCGATGCTCGATTTAAGCTGGTGTGGCGGCCTGACCGAGGCCCGCAAAATTGCGGCCATGGCCGATGCTTGGCAACTGCCCGTAGCACCCCATGATTGCACCGGGCCGGTGGTCTGGGCTGCATCCACCCATTTGTCTTTGCATGCGCCCAATGCACTCATTCAGGAAAGTGTCCGGGCCTTTTACAGCGGGTGGTACAAAGAATTGGTGACTGAGTTGCCGCAGGTTAAGAACGGCCTGATCAGCTTGAATGACAAGCCTGGTTTGGGCTTGGAATTGCTGCCTGATTTGCACAAGCGAGCCGATGCGGTGGTTCGATTTAGTCGCTGAAATTTTAGATTTTTTTAGTTTCACACCCTGCTGAAAGTCGCGTGAAAGCAGCTTTCAGCCATCGCCGTGTCGGCATGGATTGTTGGATCAATCCCTCCATTGCGTGTGAAATTTTCCGGGGCGATCTACGCGCTGGTAGGTGTGCGCTCCAAAATAGTCGCGTTGGGCTTGTAGCAAGTTTGCGGGCAGGCGAGCCGAGCGGTACGCATCGTAGTAACACAATACGCTCATGAAAGAGGGCAGCGCTATGCCGTGCAAGGCGCCCATGGCAACGACTTCACGAAGGTCTTGTTGGCAGCGTGCCATCACCTCCGCGAAGTGCTTGTCCATCAGCAAGTTATCTAGGCTGGGAGATCTGATAAGCGCATTTCGAATGTCTTCCAGCAGGCTTGCACGGATGATGCATCCCGCACGCCAGACTTTAGCCACAGTGTCCATGGGCAAAGCCCATTGGTATTCTTTGTCTGCGGCTTTCAACAGGCAGAAGCCTTGGGCATAGGTACAAATTTTGGCAGCCAGTAAAGCATTTTTAATTTGGGCGAGTATCGCTTGTTGATTGCCTGAACTTACAGAGTTGGGGCCTGTCAAGACCTTGGCGGCCAGTACACGCTCGGGCTTTGATGCGCTCACGGTTCTGGCGAAAACGGCTTGGGTGATGGTGGGCGCTGTAACGCCCAGATCAAGTGCGACTTGACCTGCCCATTTGCCTGTGCCCTTTTGTTCGGCGGTATCGAGAATCAGATTCACCAGCGCATCACCCGTGTCCGGGTCGGTGTGCGCCAAAATGTCGGATGTGACGCCCATGAGGTAACTGCCCAACTCACCGTGGTTCCATTCTCGGAACACCGCACTCATCTCCGATGGTGACAAGCCCAGCATCTCTTGCATTAACCAATAGGCTTCGCAAATGGTTTGCATGTCGGCGTATTCGATGCCGTTGTGCACCATTTTTACAAAGTGCCCCGCGCCACCGGGACCCATCCATTCACAGCAAGGCTGACCATCTTCGGCCTTGGCCGCAATGGCTTGCAGAAGAGGGCGCAAAAGAGGCCAAGCGTGAGCAGAACCGCCCGGCATAAGTGCCGGGCCTTTCAAAGCCCCTTCTTCTCCGCCACTGACGCCTGCACCCACAAATAAAATGCCGGACCCTTCCAGTTGCCGAATGCGCCGTTGTGTGTCGGTGTAGTGGGTGTTGCCCCCGTCCATCACGACGTCGCCGGGGCTCAAAAGAGGGACCAAGTCAGCCAGCACGGCATCCACCGCATGACCGGCGGGCACCATCAGCCAGACACGACGGGGTTGCGGCAGACTGGCGACCAGTGCTTGTAGCGAGGCAGCGACCTGAACACGCATGCCTTGTGTTCGTTGGCCAAATCGATTGCATTTGTCGGCGTCCAGATCAAATCCACAGACGGCAAAACCGTTGCGGGCCAGATTGAGCGCCAGATTCTCACCCATCACGCCCAGGCCAACCAGGCCAATATCCATCAACTGCATGGTTCGATTTCAGCCTCGGCCAACAAATGGCATGTTGGTGGCCATGACCGTGGTAAACAAAATGTTGGCAGACAGTGGCAGGCGAGACATGGTCAGGAAGGTTTCGACCACAGCTGACATGTCCATCCGCGGTTCGGCTTTGATGGTGCCATCTGCCTGGGGAACACCTTTGGCCATTTTTTCGGTCATGTCCGAAGCGACGTTGCCAATATCGATCTGTCCGACAGCGATGCTGAAGGCGCGCCCATCCAGCGAGGCTGCACGGGTCAGACCGGACACCGCATGCTTGGTGGCGGTGTAGGCAATCGAACCATAGCGCGGAACATGGGCCGATATAGAGCCATTGTTGATGATGCGACCCCCTTGTGGGCTCTGTTCTTGCATCAACTTGAAAGCGTGGGAAAGGCAGTAAAACGCACCGTTCAGGTTGACATTGACCATGTGACGCCAGTCGTCGCCACTGATGTCACCGGGTAAAGTGGTGGGCAGTGAGATACCGGCGTTGTTGAAGAGCAAATCCAATCGGCCATATTGGGAACGCACCTTGTCGAACAAGGCCTTGACCTGCGCTTCATCGGAGACATCAGTCGGTACATCCATTGCATTGGCAGCATTGGCACCCGCTTTGGCGAGAGTCTCTTGCAGCGCTTCTGTGCGACGGCCGACCAGCACCACTTGCCAGCCTTCCTTGAGTAAACCAAGCGCGCAGGCTTGACCAATGCCAGAGCTGGCACCCGTGACGAGGGCAACTTTTTTCATGCAATGTCTTTCAAATTTTGAGGATGATGAATTTTCAGATGGATGCATCTGCAAATGAGATTTGGACCTTCAAAGACTGACTCTTGTCCGCCGCTAAATCAAAGGCCTCGATGGCGCGGTCCACGGGCAAGATGCCGGTAATCACTGGTTTGCCGTTGACCAGTCCTTCATTCAAGAAGCGGACGGCTGTGGCAAATTCTGAATGGAAGCGGAAGGTTCCACGCATGTCCACTTCTTTGGCGACGATCTGTGTCATGGGCAAGCTGATTTCGCCGCCCATGCCGACGGTGATGAGCACGCCCCGTGGAACAATCACATCCAGACCAGCGCGCAATGCAGCTTCGCTTCCAGAGGCTTCAAAAACCACATCAAATTGACCTTTGTCGGTCTTGTAGGGGGTCAGCGCATCGGCCTGTGTTTTCAGGTTGATCGTTTCGTCCGCACCCATTTCCTTGGCGCACTTGAGTGGCAAGTCAGCAATGTCGGCAGCCACAATGCGGGCGGCTCCGGCACGGCGCACGGCCCCGATCAAGAGTGAGCCGATGGGGCCGCAGCCGGTGACCAAAACTTGTTTGCCCAGCACGCTGCCCGCACGTTGGATGGCATGTAAACCCACAGACAAGGGCTCAGCCAGTGCGGCCTCGGACAAACTCAGGTGATCCGCAATGGGGTGCGCCTGGTAGCCTTCGATGATGAGTTGCTCGCTGAAAGCCCCTTGGATGTGTGGAAACGGCATGGCGCTGCCGTAAAAACGCATGTTCAGGCAATGGTTGTGTTGTCCGGCTTGGCAAAAGCGGCAATGGCCGCATGGGCGGGAGGGCGAGATGGCGATACGCTGGCCTTTTTTTATCCCACTCACACCGACGCCACAACTGTCCACAACACCCGATACTTCGTGCCCCAGCGCAATGGGTTGTTTGATGCGCACGGTGCCAAAACCGCCGTGCTGATAGTAGTGAAGATCCGATCCGCAAATGCCTCCAAAGGCAACATTCACCTTCAGTTGGTGATCTCCCAGGGCAGGAAGTTCGGTGTTTTCGATTCGAAGATCGTTGGCTGAGTGACAAATAACTGATTTCATGTTGAGCTTCCTGATCGGCGCAATTGAATAAAATTCTAGAGCGTGGCCGTGACGCCGCCATCCACGTAAAGAATGTGACCATTGACGAAACGAGATGCGTCGCTTGCCAAAAAAACCGCAGCGCCACCCAAGTCTTGCACATCGCCCCAACGGCGACTGGGTGTGCGCCCCACCAGCCAAGTGCTGAAAGCAGGGTCATCCACGAGTTTTTGATTCAGCTCGGTTTTGAAGTACCCCGGTCCGATACCGTTCACGTTGATGCCAAACTGGCCCCAGTCAATGGCCATGCCTTTGGTCAGCATTTTCACCGCTCCTTTGGTGGCGGTATAAGGCGCAATGCCCGGACGGCCGAGCTCACTTTGCACCGAGCAAATGTTGATGATCTTGCCGCGACCCCGGGGAATCATTTTTTTCGCGACTGCCTGGCCCACGTAATACACGCTGTCCAGGTTGGTCCTCATGATCGTGTGCCAGTCATCATCCTTGTACTCGTGCAAGGGGCCGCGGATCTGCATGCCCGCGTTGTTGACCAATATGTCGATAGGCCCTTCGGCCTCAATCTGTTCAACCGCTGCGCGCACGCTTTCGGCATCTGTGACATCAAAAATCGAAATGCTGACCGACAAATTGTGCGATCGCAGGGCATCCGCTGCTGCGTTGACTTTGCCAGCCGTCCGGCCATTCAGAATGACATGGGCACCGGCTTGCGCCAGTGCCTCGGCCAAAGCTAAACCAATACCGGCCGATGAACCCGTGATCAGGGCGCGGCGGCCTTTTAGTTGAAAGCTGTCCAGAATATTCATTTCATCAATAACCATTTAAGAGGCGTCATGACCAGGCTTGGAAAGGCGATCAACGCACCCATGACCACCACTTGAGACGCAAGGAAGGGCATCACGCCCCGAATGACATCGTGCATGGGAATACGGCCCACACCGCAAACCACATTGAGCACGGTGCCGACAGGCGGCGTGAGCAAACCGATGGCATTGTTGATGATGAACAATACGCCGAAATAAACAGGATCAATACCTGCCTCACGAACCAAAGGCATCAGCACGGGGGTGAGGATCAGCACGGTGGGTGCGAAATCGAGCGCGGTTCCGACGATCATGACCAACAACATCAGCATGACCATCAGCAAGGTCTTGTTGTCGATAAAGGGGCGCAGAATCTCGACGATTTGCGCTGGAATATTGGCCACGGTGATCAACCAGGCGGAAACCAGGGCTGCCGCTACCAGAAACATCACCACGGACGAAGTTTTTGCCGCGGACAGGATGATCCCGTACAAGTCTTTGAATTTGATCTCGCGGTAAATAAACAGACCAATGAGCAAGGAATAAACCACAGCGACCACGGCGGCTTCTGTTGGGGTGAACACACCCATTTTCATGCCGCCGATGATGGTGATGGCGAGCAAATAAGACCAAAAAGCGTTGATGGTCACCGAGATGCGCTGCTTGAAGGGGACTTTGGCTGCGACCACGACCTTGTCTTTGCGGGCCACGATCCACCAAGTCACGATCAGGGCAAAACCCATCAATAGTCCTGGGAAGATGCCTGCCATAAACAACTTGGAAATCGACACCCCACCGATCACGCCGAACAGGATAAATCCGATGGAGGGCGGAATCACGGGTGCGATGATGCCGCCCGCAGCAATCAAGCCAGCCGAGCGGTCCATGCGGTATCCGGCGTCGCGCATCATGGGCATCAGCACCGCCGCCAAGGCTGCCGTATCGGCCACTGCCGAACCGGACAAACTGGCCATGACAATGGCGGCAAAAACCGCCACATAACCCAAGCCGCCTCGGAAGTGACCCACCCAGACCATGGCCGAATTGACGATGCGGCGGCTCATACCCCCCGCATTCATCAACTCGCCGGCCAGCATGAAGAAGGGCACGGCCATGAGCGGAAAATTATCCGCCCCGTTGATCAGGTTTTGAGAAACAATTTGCGTGTCGAAGTTGTCCAGATGCAGCATCAAGGCGACACCAGAGACAATCAATGAAAAAGCCAAAGGCATGCCCAGCGCCATGGCTGCCAGCAGTGAAACTATGAAAACAAGAACGGTCATTTGGAGACCTCGCCAGTGTGTGGCGTCACCACTTCTTCCGAGTCTTGGACCTGAATTAAATCGGTCTCATTGAAGTTGCCTTTGGCCAGTTGAACCAGCTTGCCTATGATCATTAAGCCCATGGCCACACTCGTGATGTAGCCAACACCGTAGACCCAGCTCATAGGGATTTCTGTAACGGCCGACCGTGTACTGGCGTTGATGGTGTGCTGCTTGAGGGTGCCGTAAAACATCAGGGCACAGCAACCCAGCATCAAGATATTGGAAACTGCAAATGCAGCTTTTTTGCCACGCAGGCTGAGTTTTCGCACGATGGAATCCAGGCCCAAATGGCCGTTTTCGCGCATGGTGACAATCGCACCCAGAAAAGTGATCCAGATGAATAAAAATCGCGACAGCTCCTCTGAGCTGATGATCCCGTCATTGAAGCCGTAGCGCAAAACCACATTGCCAAACACCATGACGACCATGGCCGACAGCATGATGACCAGCGTCAGTTCTGCCAGTTTAAAGAAAAGGTCGTTGAGTTTTTTCATACATCCATCAAAAAAAGCCCCCTCCGATGAGGGGGCGTGATCTCACTCAAAGTATCACTTGGTATCTTCGATGGCCTTGAGCAAAGCGGGTCCGCTTTTCTCACCAAATGTTTTGGCGATTTCTGCCGAAACGATTTTTTGGAACGGTGCCATGTCCACGTTTTCAATGACTTGCATGCCCGACTTCTTGAGTTCTGCAATCACCTTGCCTGCATTCTGTGCGTTCAGGTCGCGCTGATATTTAGCCGCTTCACGGGCAGCGTCCACCACAACCTTTTGGTAGTTGGCCGGCAGACTGTCAAATTTGCCTTTATTCATGGCAACCACCAGGGGAGAGTACACATGGTTACTCACCGTCAGGTGTTTTTGAACTTCATAGAACTTAGAGGACCAGGTCACGTTGATCGGGTGCTCTTGTGCGTCAAACGTGCCGGTCTCCAGGGCGGTGTAAAGCTCAGCGATGGGCATGGGTGAGGGGTTCATGCCGAGCAACTTGAAGGCCTGAATGTGGTACGGGTTTGGGGTGGAGCGGATCTTCAGACCCTTCAGGTCTTCGGGCTTGTTGACCGGACGCTTGTTGTTGGTAAAGGCGCGCCAGCCGTTTTCCCAATAGGCCAATCCTTTCAGGCCATGGGGGGCCAGTTCATTCAGAACGCCTGTTCCCACCGCACCGTCGAGTACGGTGTAAGCGTGTTGTGCATTGCGAAACACAAAGGGCAATTCCATGGCTGCGGTGTTGGGCACAATGCCGTTGAAGTTAGACGCTCCGCTAGAAACGATGTCGATCGTGCCACCACGCGTGCCATTGATCATGGCCGCATCGTTGCCCAGCTGGTTGGCGGGGAAGATGGTGATTTCAACATCGCCGTTGGTGCGTTGCTTGACCAGTTCAGCCAGTTTCATGGCAGCAGCGTGCTGGCCGTCGGTGGTGTTGACCGCATGGCCCATTTTCAGGTTGAACTTGGCGGCGTAAGCGCTGGAGCCGACAGCAGCCACAAGGCAGGCAAGAAGAATGCGTGAAAGTTTCATGGTTTTGTCTCCTGGTTAAAAAAAGGGGGGGAATCAATCGGTGGGAAGTGCATATTCGTCTGCACTAAAGACGGTGTGAAAAACGGTGCCATCGAACATGGCGATCAAGTCTTTGGAAACTTCGCGGCTCTTGAGTCGAACCTCCGAGGCCAGTGCGATTTCTATCGACTCGCGGCTGGGATAACCCACCGACAACACCATGCCGAAATGGGGGTTATCCACATCGCTTTCGATTTGACGCAGCACGCGCACTTCTTGTGCGCCTGGAAAACGTGTCCACAAGGGCACAAGGTTTTCCCGGATGTAACGATTGAACGCGTCTTCCATGCCGGGTTTGACTTGACCTTGAAAGAATGCGCATCGGATAAACATGGAAGTTCCTAAAAAATCAAAGTATGGCAGGAAGGCGCAGTTGTTTTTGCAAGGCAGAAAACGCCAATTCAGCCAGTTCGGCAGGGGCCTCTGTGATCTCCAAAGTGATCACATCGGGTTCGTCGTCTTGCGGTACTTCGAGTGCCTCAAATTGACTGGCCAGTAAACCGGCTTGCATGTAGTGGCCAACACGTTGTCGCATGCGGTTTTCGATGAGATCGAAATCACCCTTCAAAAACAAGAAACAGACTTCGCCCGCTTGTTGACGGATCCGATCGCGGTATCTTTTTTTCAGCGCCGAACAAGCCACCACGCGACCCAAGTGTTGCGGTTGCGCCAGAAAATGGCCTATGCGATCCAGCCAAGGCCATCGGTCTTCATCGTTCAGTGCAATGCCCGAGCGCATCTTGGCCACGCTCTCAGGCAGGTGCAAGTCGTCGCCGTCGACCATTTCAAGGCCCATACGTTCACTTAAAGCTGCAGCAATCGTGGATTTGCCGCAACCCGAGACGCCCATGACAACAAGGCGCAATGGCGAAAGGCGCATGGGGTTCAACCCTTGTGGGAGGTCATGGCCATGCACTCAGGCACGGGCGTGCGCAGGGGTTGACCTGCAATACCCGCTTGCATGTTGGCAAAGGCCAGATCGGCCATGGCTTGGCGTGTTTGGGCCGTGGCGCTGGCCATGTGCGGTGTCAGCACCACATTGGTGAGTTTCCAAAAGGCTTCGGGGACATGAGGTTCGTTGGCAAATACATCGATACCAGCACCTGCGATCGTGCCGTTTTGCAAGGCATCGAGTAAAGCGGCCTCATCCACGACGCTACCCCTGGCCACATTGATCAAAAATCCGCTGGGGCCCAAGGCCTTGAGTACTTCGGCGTTGATCAGATGTTTGGTGCCAGCGCCACCCGGTGTGATGGCGACCAGAAAGTCGACGTGGGCTGCCAATTCGGTGGCCGATGGGTAAAAGGTGAAGTTCAAATCTGGTTTTTTACTGCGAGCGGTGTAAGCGATGGACATACCAAAGGCGCTGGCCCGATGGGCAATGGCTTTGCCGATTCGGCCGAGTCCGACGATGCCGATGCGGGCACCCGAAACTTTGCGTCCCAAAGTCATAGGGCCTGATGGCCAACGGCCAGCGCGGACAAACTGATCGGCTTGAGGAATGGCGCGGCCTATGGACAACACCAGGCCCATGGCCAAGTCGGCAACATCATCGGTTAGCACGTCAGGGGTGTGGGTGACCGGAATGCCGTGTTCGATTGCGGCAGGGACATCCACCCCGTCGTAACCCACACCAAACACAGACACCACTTTGGCGTTGGGCAGTTGCGCCAACAAACTGCGCGGAACACTGGCCTCGCCTGTCCCTGCTACGCCCAGAATGCGGGGCGCCAAACTTGCAAAGGCAGCTGGATCCGTTTCATGGGTGCGATCGTGCACTGTGAAGATGGAATCGAGGGCTTGTTTATAAAAGGGGTGGAGCTTGGCGACCGCTAAAACATCGGGTTTGGACACTTCAAAACTCCTGGAACAAGTTGGCTGGACAGCGCTGTCCGATATTGGAAATTAAAAAATCGCACGATGACAATTTGCTTAATAACTGCGCAAGAAAATACGCAAAAATTAAATGGGAATATTGTCAATATCTTTGGGATAGCGCTATCCTATCGGAACTAAACAACGATATTTCTACGGATTAACCCTTGTCCACGACGCCATTGCCCTCCAAAAGTACCCGCGCGACTGGCCGTGTCACGCTCAGCGATGTAGCGCGCGCCGCTGGGGTGAGTCCAAGCACCGTGTCGCGCGCTTTGCGAGGTGAAAGGGCGGTGGATCCCGCCTTGATCGAGCGTGTTACAGCTGTTTCCAGCATGTTGGGTTATGTACCCGATCCGGCTGCGCGGGCCTTGGCATCACAACGGAGTGACCACGTCGCGATCTTGATTCCATTGCTTTCGAATGCTTTATTTGTTGACCTGCTGGAGGCTGCGCAAACCACTTTGCGCGCGGCCGGTTACCAAACCTTGATGGGTGTCACGCACTATGACGCCAGTGAAGAGGAGCAACTCCTGCGCGAACAATTGCTGCACCGCCCGGCAGGTTTGTTGGTTACGGGTTTGGACCACAACCAGGCCACCCGCAAGTTGATGGCACACAGTCAGGTGCCTTGCGTTCACCTCATGGATTTGCCCATCGAAGAGCCTGAGGCAGACATTTATTGTGTGGGTTTTCGCCAAACCGAAGCCGGTGCCGCCATGACCCGATATTTGCTCGATAAAGGCTACCGACGGGTGGCTTTTGCTGCGGCTCAACTGGATCCCCGTGTCATGCAACGGTTGTACGGTTGGCGCAAGGCGTTACAAGAGGCTGGGCGTTACGACCCCACCCTTGAATGGCTGAATCCAGCGCCTTCTTCGCTCGCTTTGGGTGGGGTGATTTTTGAACAAATCATGCAGCAAAGTCCAGCCGTGGATGCCATCTTTTTTTGCAACGACGACTTGGCTCAAGGGGCCTTGATGGCCGCATTGCGTTTGGGTATTTCTGTGCCATCGCAAGTGGCGATTGTGGGATTCAATGACTTGACTGGTAGCGATCAAATGCTCCCCACACTGACCACGGTGCGGACGCCCAGGGCACAGATTGGGCAAGCGGCAGCCCGAATGTTATTGAGCTTGATGCGGGGAGAAGCCCTTGAAACGCCGCAGCTAGATCTGGGCTTTGAAATCGTGGAACGTCAAAGCAGCTGAGACCACCCTTTCCATTTAAAAGGGGCGTTTCTGGTTTGAGCGGGTTCTTTTGCAGACCCATCAGCCGCTCATGCAGCTTTGGGCTTTGAATCAAGTAGTTCCAGCTTTAAGTACGTTGATCAAAGCTTGCCCTTGGCTGAGTCGGCTAATGTTTTCTGCCAGGGTTTCTTGCCTGCGCCGCACGGTGCCTGCAGTCCAGCCCGACATGTGCGGTGTCATCTGGACGTTATCCAAAGAAGCAAAGTTATATTTGGAGGGGGCGCACTCTGGCGAAGAGGGGCTTGGGTATTGGTACCAAGTGTCTATGACGGCCCCACCAATGCGGCGCTCTTTGAGGGCTTCAAACAAGGCTTGTTCATCAATCACCGGGCCACGGCCCACATTGATCAGCAGGGCATCGGGACGCATAGCCTGAAGGGCCTTGCTGTTGACCAGGCCCAAAGTGTTGTCGGTCAAGGGCAAGCTGACAACCACAGCGTCGGCACTGCCCATAAAGTCGGCCAGCGCGTCCAAAGTCCAACTTTTGTCCACCATAGGGTGCTGAATCGGACTGCGGTTTGCAACATGAACCTGCATGCCAAAGGCCTTGGCCCGCTGCGCCACAGTTTGGGCAATGTGACCAAAACCCAGCAGCCCCAAGGTTTGTGAACCCATTTCAGTGCGCAGGGCGCTTGGCCGACCGGCCCAGTAGGTCCAACGTTGTTGGCGCAAGTCATGGTCTGCAATGCTCAGCGGAACGTGGCGCTGCAAAAGAGCGGCCATCACATATTCAGCAATCGCGTTTTCGTGTCCAAAGCAGTTGGCCAGAGCGCATTGCGCGGGCAAAAGTGAGAGATTGACCGCATCGGTGCCTGCAGCGGGCGCATGAAAAAGACGTGCTTTTAAGGGAATAGGCATGTCTTGATGAAGCTTGATGCCAATCACCACATCAGCCCCGGCATAACTTTCACGTTCCCCACTTTGATCGAGTGCATCACTCAAGTCCAGGATCTGGTGTTCGGCTGCGATGAGTTGTTCAAAGCCATGTCGAAAATTGGCCGCATTTTGACCATGAAAAACAATTTTTAACGGGGTGATGGACATGGTGTCTTTCTATCGATTGGCTGGGTACAAGACGGCAATGGCCGTGACTATGCCAGATGCCGTTTTTTTAGCTGTAGGCTGGGCGACAATCTGGTTTTATTCAATCAAACTTCCCGCCATGACCGCAATCAAAAAAGTCACGCTTTACACCGACACCGATGGCCGCGCACGTTTTCGCGACGAATGGGTGGAACTGACCGAAGGTACACCGCAAAGTCAGTTGTCGCCACTGATGCCCTCAGGGGGCTACCAACTAAGGCAAAGCCCTGTGGGATTTCGCAGCAGCTTTCATTGCACAGGCCATCCCCAATGGCTGTTCGTTTTGGGGGGGCAAATGGAAATATTTTTGCAAGATGGCAGTTCTCGCATTTTTGGACCCGGCGATTTTTTCTACTCTGCAGATACCCAACCCGAGGGTGTCCCTTTTGATGCAAGTGTTCATGGTCACTGGAGTCGACAAGTGGGGGCAGATCCGTTGGTGACGCTTTTTGTGCGTGATTAAATTGCATCTCTAAGGGCCTTGCTTAAGCACGATGCCGCGCCAAATCAGGGAACCAGCCCTGCGTGCTGGACAAAAAACTAGAGCCCGCAAAAGCGGGCTCTAGTTTTGGGGATCAGGCTCGGATC